>Ga0208197_1000548_pt1 | contig 45890 bp, 39 predicted proteins | sample AD_JPNNA4_MetaG_FD_184444 | JGI IMG/M metagenome (GOLD analysis project Ga0208197, IMG submission 184444) | Active sludge microbial communities of municipal wastewater-treating anaerobic digesters from Japan - AD_JPNNA4_MetaG (SPAdes) (version 2) | ecosystem: Engineered > Bioreactor > Anaerobic...
AGCTCGAAATCCTCATACTCAAAATCTCTTATATCCTTAATAGCCGGATTTATTTTCATTTCGGGCAGAGGATATGGCTGGCGTGTAAGTTGCAGCTTTGCCTGTTCAATATGATTAAGGTATAAATGGGCATCGCCAAGAGTATGAATAAATTCGGCAGCTTCAAGCCCTGTAACCTGGGCAACCATCATTGTAAGAAGTGCATAAGATGCAATGTTGAAAGGTACACCGAGGAATATATCGCAGCTCCGCTGGTATAGCTGACAGGAGAGCTGGTTGTTCGCTACATAAAACTGAAAAAGAAGATGACATGGCGGCAAAGCCATTTTGTCTATGTCTCCTACATTCCACGCGCTTACAATGTGGCGGCGGGAATCAGGATCTTTCCTGATATTTTCGATCACATTCATCAACTGGTCTATTTTTCTACCGTCGGCTGTAGTCCACGACCTCCACTGATATCCGTACACAGGTCCCAGGTTACCTTCGCTGTCGGCCCACTCGTCCCAGATTTTTACACCGTTATCTTTAAGATATTTTATATTGGTGCTTCCGCTGATGAACCATAACAATTCATGAATAATAGATTTGACATGAAGTTTCTTGGTTGTAAGCAAAGGAAAACCATTCCTTAAATCGAACCTCATCTGGTAACCGAAAATACTTATTGTGCCGGTCCCTGTGCGGTCATTCTTTCTTACGCCGTTGTCGAGAACATAATTGAGAAGATCGAGATATTGTTTCATTTCGGCGAAATTTTTGCCACCCAGCCACCGCCCGGAGCCATATATATCTTGTTTTTTACTCCGCGATCAATTTCTAATACAATATGCTTATAATCACTCGCATATCTATCGGCATTTACACCGTCTTGAAATATTTCCATTACATACTGGCCCGGCTCAAGAAACGAAAGGTCGAGTTCCAGTTCACGAGCATTCCAGTCGGTCATACCTCCAACGAACCAGTTTCTGCCGCTTTTTCTTGCAAGGAGAATATAGTCGCCTGTTTTTGCCTGCAACACTTTTATATCATCCCATACAACCGGTACTCTGGCAATAAAGTCGGCACATTCCTTTTCACGTTCATAATTAGATGGGCTGTCGGAAAGCATCTGGAGAGGGCTCTCAAAAATAACATACATAGCCATCTGATGCACTCTGGTCCCCTGGCTTGTAGGCCTTGAATAAATGGGCTGGAAATTTTCTTTTTCCATATTAACCATTGCTCCGGGAGTATAGTCCATCGGCCCTGCCACCATTCTTGTAAAAGGTATTGTCACATCATGTTCAGGATTAACATCTTTGCTCCATTTACTATGTTCCATTCCTTTGACTCCTTCCCTGGTAATTGCATTTGGGTATGTTCTGATAAATCCATCAGGTTTATACGAACCGTGAAAATCAACAAGCATCTTATGTTCTGCAGTTTTCCGTGCTATTTTATAATAAAAACGAACCATTTTCTGGTCATCGCGCTGCATAAAATCCACTTTCACACCTTTAACGCCCCATTCTTCGAATTTTGAAAGGGCTTCATCAAGTTTATCATCTAATGCTTTAAAAACAACCCACAGTATTATGCCAACATTTCTTTCCGACGCATATCTGCATAGTTCAGGAATATCGAGGCCTGGCACCACATCGAGTACATTACCCCGCCTGTACCATCCTTCATCAAGTATAACATATTCCAGTTTGTTTTTTGATGCAAAATCAATATAGTACTTATAAGTCTGGTTGTTTATTCCGGCTCTAAAATCAACTCCATAAAGATTATTTGCGTTCCACCAGTCCCATGCTACTTTACCCGGTTTAATCCAGTCGGTATCCTTAAGTCGGTTGGGAGCAGCAAGCCGGAAAACCATATCGCTTTCAATCAGGCCTCCGTCCTCCTTCGAGATGATAAATACCCTCCATGGATAAGTCCTCTCTCCGGCAACCCTGGCAATATAATCTTCCGTTTTTGTTACTCTGAGATTCCGATCACCTATAAGCCTCTCCTCTGCAGGATATTGTGGCCATACACCTGTTAATCTGCCTCCACCTGCCCCTCTGAGCCACATTCCGGGGTATTCTTCAATGGAGGATTCAGTAATAAGGACATTTACATCCTTCGGCTTAAAAAGCACAGGAAGACTTGCAAGATGTTTAGCGTTTATACTATCGAGTAGTGAATAGACAAATGTATTTTCGTTGTGAGACATAAAACCTGATTCATAAGGAAACCAGCAAACTGTTCCTTCAGGGAAAGAAAGCTCGGATATCTCATTTTTTATTACAAGTGAATCCTTTATATCCGATTCGAACCTGTAGGCAAAGCCGTCGTTATAAATCCTGAATGTTATACCAAAACCCGACCGGAAAGTCAACGTCAGGTAGTTATAATTATCGTTAATAGACGATCTCTTATGTGCAACCACAGGGGTAATTATTTCATTTACTTTGCCGGTAAGTGGTTTTCTTACAGATTCATTTTCCACCGGAATTCTGCCGTCGGAAAGTATTATTGCAGTTCTTGACGAATTCAGTATTTGTTCGCCCTTATATGCCGCAACCCATGAAATATGTTTGTCAACAGTTACTGTTACAGCAATATTACCATCGGGGGAACTTACTTTATAATCCCTCGAAAATCCTTGAATGAAACACATAAATAATAATAGAGATAAAAGAAAAACATGCTTTTTCATATCTATAAATATTTATATATTCTAAATGTTACTTTATGACTTGCGCCTCTTTCTTTTCTCAATTTCATCTCTAATTACTGCCGCACGTTCATAGTTTTCCGTTTGAACGGCCTCGTCAATCATTTTATAAAGTTCCTCATCAGTATATGCGTCGAATTCGGATGATTTGCGGGGTTGCATTTCTGATTCATTATCTTGTTGCTGAGAATCGGATCGTGGTATAGTTATTCCGGCTTTTTCCATAATTTCCTCGGTAGTATATATAGGACAATTAAACCGGAGGGCGAGCGCAACTGCATCAGAAGTACGGCTGTCAATAGTCAGTTCTTCACCATTTCTATTGCAGACCAGCTTAGAAAAAAATATGCCGTCTTCAAGTTTGTAAATAAATACTTCGGTGATATCGATGCCAAAAGCATCTGCAAAACTTTTGAAAAGATCGTGAGTGAGCGGCCTCGGAGGTTCAAGATTCTCTATTTTAATAACTATCGACTGGGCTTCAAAACCTCCTATTATAATAGGTATTCTCCTCTCTCCTTTCTCCTCCATCAAGATGAGAGCATAAGCGCCAGACTGCGTCTGGCTGTAAGATACTCCCAGAACTTTAAGCTTTATCCTTTTCATTTGTCACATTTATGAGACAGAATTCATCAATTAGCCTTAAGCAACAGCAAATATAAAGATTAATGCCTTATCCAATGGATATAAATTTATTTTTTTATTAACCAATATAAATGAATTGTATTTATTAAAGATTTTATATCTTTGCAATCCTAATTATCAATCTGTATAAGGCAATTGAAGATATCGGTTAAATAGCTGATACGCCTTACGGAAAAACGTAATTTTAACAATTATGTATGCAATTGTGGAAATTGCCGGACAACAATTTAAAATTGAAGAAGGAAAGAAAATTTTCGTTCATCGTCTGGCTGCTGAAAACGGAGAAAAAGTAGAATTCGATCATGTTCTTCTTATTGAGGACGACGGTAAAGTTGTTGTAGGCGAGCCTTTAATAAAGGATGCTTTTGTTGAAGCAACTGTCCTCGATCATTTAAAAGGTGATAAAGTAGTTGTATTCAAAAAGAAAAGAAGGAAGGGTTATCGGGTTAAAAATGGCCATCGTCAGTATTTTACACAAGTGGAAATTATGAGTATTAAAAACAAAACTCCCAGGGTAAAAACTGAAAAGAAAGAAAAACTTGCTGATGATGTTAATATAATGCAGCCGGAAGTTATTAATACTCCTCAAGCTGAAGAAAAAGAAACGATAAAAGATTCAGATACTTCAAGAACAAAGGAGGTTAAGAAAAAAACCACTGTAAAATCAACTGCAAAGAAAGGCAGCACAAGGAAAAAAACAGATTCTTCAAAAAATGAAGATTAATTTTACACAAAAATCAAAATCTTTGTTAAACTATTAACAATATGGCACACAAAAAAGGAGCAGGAAGTTCACGCAACGGAAGGGAATCGGAAAGTAAAAGACTCGGCATAAAGCTTTTCGGAGGTGAGTTTGCAAAGGCGGGAAATATATTAGTACGCCAGAGAGGAACGGTTCACCATCCCGGGTTTAACGTAGGAATGGGAAGGGATCATACTCTTTTTGCACTCGTTGATGGTGAAGTAATTTTTACAAAGAAAAAAGGTAACAAGTCATACGTTTCAATAAAACCTATAAATAACGAATAATCTTCTTCCTGCGGAATAGATTATTTATAAGAGACAGAACATTTAGCAACTAAGTTTTTTATAATTTTATAGCAGGTTTATCAACCTGCTTTTTATTTTATTATTTTGTGTTATGCTTACACTTAATCTTATACGTGAAAAAAGTGATTTTGTAATTGAACGTTTAAAAATAAAAAATTACGATGCAAAGCCTGTTGTCGAAAAAATACTTGAGCTTGACTCACTTCGAAGAGAAACTCAGAAACAGGCTGATTCCCTTCTGGCGGAAATAAACAGACTTTCGAGAGAAATCGGCAACCTTGTTAAAAGTGGGAAGACAGATGAAGCTGAAGAGGCAAAATCGAAAACCTTAATGCTTAAGGAAAATGCCAAAAAACTCACTGAGCAACTGGCTGTTATTGACAATGAACTGAAAGCTGCATTAATAAATCTGCCGAACCTTCCTCACCAATCGGTTAATCCCGGCCGTGGAGCCGATGACAATGTAAAAGTGAGAGAAGGGGGTGTAATTAAAAAACTCCCTGACAATGCCTTGCCTCACTGGGAGTTAATAAAAAAATATAATATAGTCGATTTTGAACTCGGCACAAAATTAACCGGAGCCGGTTTCCCTCTCTTCAAAGGTAAAGGTGCAAAACTGGAAAGAGCATTAATAAGATTCTTCCTCGACGAAGGTGAAAAAGCAGGTTACAATGAAGTACTGCCACCAATTCTTGTAAATGAAGAATCAGGCTTTGGAACAGGTCAGATTCCCGACAAGGAAGGACAAATGTATCATGTAACGGCCGATAATTTTTATCTTATACCTACTGCCGAAGTACCTGTGACTAATATTTTCAGAGATGTAATTCTTAATGGTGACGAACTCCCTATTAAAATGATAGCATATACTCCATGCTTCCGCCGTGAAGCTGGTTCATGGGGAGCACATGTGAGAGGGCTTAATCGTGTTCATCAGTTCGATAAAGTCGAAATAGTCCAAATAGCTCACCCCGACCATTCATACGAATCACTCGATGAGATGGTATCGCATGTTGAAAACCTTGTTTTAAAGCTCGGACTACCTTACAGAATCATGCGTCTTTGCGGAGGAGATATGTCATTTTCATCAGCTCTCACTTATGACTTTGAAGTGTGGTCGGAAGCTCAGAAAAAATGGCTCGAAGTAAGTTCTGTCTCAAATTTCGAATCTTTTCAGGCTAACCGACTGAAATGCAGATTTAAAGAAAAAAACAGCAAACAAACACGGCTGGTGCATACATTAAATGGAAGTGCTCTTGCGCTCCCCAGAATAGTAGCTGCAATTATAGAAAACAACCAGACCGATTCAGGCATTGCTATACCCGAAATACTTTTGTCTTATACAGGTTTTGATATTATAAACTGAAGTTTTTAATTCACACCTGACAATGACAAGGTCGAAACAATCATATTTATACGCCGGCGTGGCTGTGCTGTTCTGGTCAACCATACCAACTGTATTTAAAATCGGACTCGGCGAACTCGATGTGCTAACAATGCTTTCTATTGCCACATTTACTTCGACGTTTGTTCTCTTTGTTGTCATTGTCATCGGTAATAAACTTCATCTTCTTGCCGCAACAACGCCGCAGGAACTTTTAACTTCCATTCTGCTTGGATTTTTAAATCCATTCCTCTATTATTTAATTCTACTTAAGGCTTATACACTTTTGCCAGGGCAAGTAGCTCAGCCATTAAATATGATCTGGCCTATAGTGCTTGTTTTCCTGTCAGTTCCCCTGCTGAAGCAAAAAATTCCGGCCAGGAGTTTTCTTGCTCTCTTTATAAGCTTTGCCGGCGTTTATGTTGTCTCGTCTCAAGGTCATCCTTTTAAAACCGGTAGCTCCAATCCGTTAGGTGTTTTTCTCGCCGCAGGAAGTTCGATATTATGGTCTCTTTACTTTATATTCAATTTGAGAGATAAACGCGACGAGGCTGTCAAACTATTCACTAACTTTCTTTCTGCTTCCGTTTATCTTATTATCGCTATCACATTAACCAGTCATTGGGATAATATATCAGGATTTAAAGGGATAGTTGCTTCAGTATACGTGGGAATTTTTGAGATGGGGATTACTTTTCTTTTCTGGCTAAAAGCACTACAGCTTGCCGAAACAACTGATAGGATATGTAATCTCGTTTATTTAGCTCCATTCCTTTCATTATTCTTTTTATACTTTATTATAAACGAACCCGTTTATTACACAACCCCTTTAGGTTTAATATTAATAATTACGGGTATTTTAATCCAGAATCGAAAAATCAAAATGACATATTAATTGCACAAATATATGAGGTTAAAAATATAAACTAAATAATTATTGTTATCCAATGAAAAAAACTCTGAGGTTATTAATTTTTTCCCTTTTTATAGTCATTTCCTGCCAGAAAGAAGAGATAACACCGGTTACAAACACTTCAGCCGAAAGAAAAGCAAATGAGGCATTATATGAACTAATGCAGGAATGGTACCTGTGGAACAAAAATATTCCTGAAGTGAAAGCAACTGATTATGAAAATCCTTATGCCCTGATGGAAGTATTGCGGTATAAACAATACGACAGATGGAGTTTTGTTGCAGATTTCTATGAATTCATAGCCTCAATGGAAGGTAGCTTCGTCGGACATGGGATACGAATGGGGCTCGATAATGATGGGAAAGTGAGAATAGTTATGATATATAAAAACTCCCCGCTCTATTCATTTGGCGTAAGAAGGGGATGGATAATTAAAAAACTAAATGGCGTTGAACTTGCACCTGTGTTCATTTCTGGCAATGCAGATAGATATAACCAGTTAATAGGCCCTTCAACTGAAGGAATTACAAATACATTTCTTTTCCAGACACCGCAAGGTAAAGATTCTTTAATAACTTCTACCAAGAAAAAATTCGCTCTCAATTCAGTAATTCTCGACACAACCCTTAACCTTTCTTCAGGAAAAACGGGATACCTAGTCTTCAATGAGTTCATTGAGCCCTCTCCTCATGAACTTAAAGTTGCTTTTGCAAAATTTAAACAAAATGATGTAAAAGATCTCATTCTTGATCTCCGATATAACACGGGTGGAATTCTGGATGTTGCAACACAACTCGCAAGTCAGATTGCCGGCCAACTCGAATCAAGAGTGTTTATAAAGACAATTTTTAATGAAGACAAAAAAAATTCGGAAAACGATACTTTGTACTTCATGAAAATACATCCTGATTCCGCACTTAATCTCACAAGGCTTGTCGTTATATGTACACGCGAAACAGCATCGGCGAGCGAAGTAATTATTAACGGACTTAAACCTTATATGAATGTAATTTGCATAGGCGACACAACAAATGGAAAACCTACTGGCATGAACGTGTGGGGTTATCAGCAAAAATATATTTTTGCACCTGTAACATTCAAGATAGTTAACAGTACAGATTTTGGTGATTATTACAGCGGCTTCCCTCCTGATAAATATGTAACCGACGACATTACCCACGACTGGGGCGATATTAATGAATTATGCTTCAAAGAAGCAGTCTTTTATATCGAAAACGGCTCATTTTCCACCAAGAGCATTTATCCCTGGACGAAAAGCCGATATTTTGCCGAAAAAGCAGGCCTGATGAACAATACTTATATTGTTAACAAAGAATTGTTAAATATAAAATAAGAATTGAAACCCTTACTTAAGGAAAAAATTATTCTTGGCATAGACCCTGGGACCAGTATCACAGGCTATGGAATCATTTCAGCTTCAGAATCGGGGCCGCGACTTATTACTCTTGGCGTGATTGAACTTTCAAAGTTCAACGACCATTTTTTAAAGATCAAACATATTTTCGAAAGAACGACCGGACTGATTGATGAATATCACCCTGACGAACTGGCTATTGAATCTCCTTTCTATGGAAAGAATGTACAATCTATGTTGAAACTTGGAAGAGCACAGGGCGCCGCAATATCAGCGGCTTTATCGCGCTCCATCCCGGTTTTCGAATATGCCCCAAGAAAAATCAAGATGTCAATTACAGGTCGTGGTTCAGCTACTAAAGAACAGGTAGCTTATATGCTTATGAATATATTAAAATTCAGGGAAGAAGAAATAATTCTCGATGCTACCGATGGGCTGGCTGCAGCATTATGCCACTATTTCCAGAATAAAAATCTACATAGCGACGATAAAAGTTTCAAAAGCTGGAAGGAATTCATAAATAAAAATCCCGAACGAATAAGTTGATTATATCGTTGTATAACCAAGAGCTATCACACTTACTCTGATATCTTCAATTTTTAAAAGCTCTTCAACGCACGACTCAATCGTTGAACCCGTTGTAATCACATCGTCAACAAGAAGAATATGTTTACCTTTTAAGCTTGAAGATTCGGCATCATTTATTCCGAAGATACCTCCAACGTTAAGCCATCTGTCATATCTCGAACGGCTTGTTTGACTGCCTGAAAATGAAATTCTATTTAATAAAGAAGTGTTTACAGGGATTTCTGTCACCTTGGATATACCATTACAAATCATCTCACTCTGGTTAAAACCTCTCTTTCTTTGTCGTGTCGGGTGCAAAGGAACAGGTACAAGAACGTCAATCCCTTTGAAAAAGTCATTTTCATTAAGCACTTCACCATATATCTTACCCATCTCTTCCCCAAGTTCTCTAACTCCGTCATATTTTATTGCGTGAATTATATTCCTTATTCTGCTTCCCTTCGTATAATACGAGAAAGCTGCAGCCTTTTCAATCTTACACCGGCCCCAGAAAAGCTTTGAAACAGGATTATCTTCCCGAAGGTGAAAATCAGTACGTGGGATTGAAACAAAACAATTTGTACAAATTAATTTCTCATTTCTCAGAAGATGCTCCCCGCATCCATAACAAATCCTTGGAAACAGGAGCGACAAAAAATCATCAATCAGATCATAAAAATAATCCATGCAGCGAGATCAACCAACCATTCAAAGTTAGAAAATCATGCCGTATTTATAAAAAAACTATATACTTAATTCCAAAGTGTGGAAAATCTTTTCGAAATCTTCTCAGCAATTGATTTGAATTCTTCATGTGTAAGCCTAAGTTTGGGATTTTTGAAATTGATATCATCCATGGTATTCATGGGCACAAGATGAATATGTACATGAGGAACTTCAAGCCCCACAACCACAACTCCGATTCGATTGCATGGGATCTCTTTTTCAATTGCGCGTGCAACCTTTTTTGAAAAAAGCATCAAGCCCGTATAGGTATCATCATCGAGGTCAAAAATATAATCAACTTCTTTTTTAGGAACTACAAGAGTATGACCCTTTGTGAGTGGATTGATATCAAGGAATGCGAAATAATTATTGTCTTCGGCAACCTTGTAACATGGTATTTCACCATTGATTATTCTTGTGAAAATTGATGCCATTTTTATAATATTTATTAACTTGAAATAGACATAATTTCAAAACTCATAATGCCGGAAGGTACTTTAATATCAACCACTTCACCGACTTTCTTTCCAATCAGCCCTTGTGCAATTGGTGAATTCACAGCTATTTTCCCCTCCTTGAGATTCGCTTCGCTTTCCGGCACAATTTGATATTCCATAACAGCATTATTGGATATATTCCTGATTTTAACCTTGTTCAGGATTCTTACTGTGGAAGTATCAATTTGGGACTCATCTATAATCCTCGACCTTGCAATAAGATCTTCAAGTTTTGAAATTTTAAGCTCGAGCATTGACTGGGCCTCTTTTGCAGCAGAATACTCTGCATTCTCTGTAAGGTCTCCCTTTTCCTTCGCTTCAGATAACATCTTAGCTATCTGAGGCCTTTCAACATTTCTAAGCTGATCAAGCTCATCCTTGAGTTTTTGCAAACCTTCTCTCGTAATGTAAACAGTTTCAGCCATTTGAATTAAATTGAATTAAAAAAGAAGAAGAATTCCGGCATTTCCGGAACTCTTCATAAGTACAAAAATATAATTTTTTTTATAAAAGCAAAAAAAATAAGTTACTTTTATAATGTTTTTCAGCAATTTAAATTATTTGTATTTTTTTGCAGCTTTCCTTGTTGCAGCATTTGTTTTCTTTTCCCGTTCTTTTTCTCTGGCTGCAATATTTTTCCTATCTTGTTTCATTCGGGCCTGTACTTCGGGTGTCTGTATCTGGAAAGCTCTTTTTCTTGAATCCTTAACATATTTGTTATATTCTTTCTTCACTTTTTCTTCTCTTTTCTGTTGCTCTTTCTTTTTCTTTACTACAGCTCTTGACTCAACGACTTTAGTTCTCCTCTTATTTCCGAAAAGTTCTTTTTCCGGATTCTTCCCTTTTGTCCTGGGCTTTTGTTGCGCCTCACATGGAGAAACACCAATGAAAGAAAATGTAATAATTGATGTTATTAAAAAAAACATTAGCTTCTTCATGGAAATAAATTATATTATCAATGTAAAATTTTCAAACTTCGGTTGTAATTTTAACCGATTTTAAAATAAATGAATCATAAATCAAAAATAATATTTTTAGAATTATTTGTTATCGTATTAATCATTGTAACTTCATGCAGCAATGAAAAGAATGATGTAATACCGGATGTTTATGTTGATTTTTATATCAGTCTCAGTGATCCATTATTTTTTGACCTTAACGCTGTGTGTAATTCGGTAATTGTTACTTATCAGACTAACAATTTAGGAAGTGCAGCTGCGGGATATAACAATAACGGTATTATTATTTACAGAGCTACTCTCGATCAGTTTTTTGCTTACGACAGAACATGTCCGCACGATTATTCCACGAGCCACTTAAGTGTAAAAGTAAACATTGATGGTAATTTTGCAATATGTCCTGAATGTGGAACTTCTTACGCTCTCCCTGCGGGAGGTGCTCCTTATTCAGGTGTAGGAAAATATCCGTTAAAAAACTACAATGTTTCCTTTAACGGGACAACCTTGCATGTATGGAATTATTGAAAATTGAAAGCTATTAATAACGATAATGCTCCGGTTTATAGGGGCCTTCTATATTTACTCCAATATATTTTGCCTGCTTTTTGGTAAGAGTTGTAAGTTTTACGCCCAACTGATCGAGATGTAACCTGGCAACTTCCTCATCGAGGTGTTTAGGTAGTCTGTAAACACCTGTTTTATAATTCTTTTTCCAGAGATCAATTTGTGCAAGCACCTGATTACTGAAGGAGTTACTCATAACAAAGGAAGGATGGCCGGTTGCACATCCAAGGTTTACAAGCCTCCCTTCGGCAAGAAGATATATTGAATGCCCGTCGGGGAAAATATATTTATCAACCTGAGGTTTAATGTTTATTTTTTCTATTCCTTTATAATTATTCAATCTGTCAACCTGGATTTCATTATCGAAATGTCCTATGTTGCAGACTATAGTCTGGTCCTTCATTTTGAGCATATGTTCGATAGTAATAATATCGCAGTTTCCGGTTGCTGTTACATAAATATTTCCTTCGTCGAGTGTGTCTTCGACAGTTTTAACCTCAAACCCTTCCATAGCAGCCTGGAGGGCACAAATTGGATCTATTTCGGTAATAATGACCCGAGCTCCAAACGACCTCATTGATTTTGCAGAACCCTTGCCCACGTCGCCATAACCACATACAACTACAACTTTACCTGCAATCATAACTCCGGTGGCTCTTTTTATTCCATCGGCAAGTGATTCTCTGCAGCCGTAAAGATTGTCGAATTTGGATTTTGTAACGGAATCGTTTACATTAATTGCAGGAACAAGAAGTTCACCGTTTTCGAACATCTTGTAAAGCCTGTGAACACCTGTTGTCGTTTCTTCCGATATACCATTAAGATCAGCCACCACTCTATGCCATTTGCCAGGGTCTTCTGCATGTATTTTTTTAAGTGTCTCCAGTATTATTGCCTCTTCTTTACTTTCAGCCTTTGCGTCAAGAACTGAGGGATTATTTTCTCCTTTATAGCCGAGATGAACCATGAGCGAAGCATCTCCACCGTCGTCGACAATGAGATTTGGGCCTTTTCCACCGGGAAACGAAAGAGCCTGGGCAGTGCACCACCAGTAGTCTTCAAGTGTTTCCCCTTTCCACGCAAAAACAGGGATTCCCCGCTGTGCAATTGCGGCTGCAGCATGATCCTGAGTGGAAAAAATATTGCAGCTTGCCCATCTTACATCGGCTCCAAGTTCAACAAGTGTCTCAATAAGAACTGCAGTCTGAATAGTCATATGTAATGACCCTGTAATTCTTGCACCTCTTAAAGGCTTTTCTTTTGAATATTTGTTCCTTATGGCAAGCAAACCGGGCATTTCCTTTTCAGCTATTTCAATCTCTTTCCTTCCAAACTCAGCAAGAGAAATGTCCTTTATCTTATATGGAAGCGTTTTTATAATAGTGTCCATGTCTTATTGTTTAAAATAAGTTACAAAGTTAAGAAAAATCAAAACCATTTTTTAACAATCGAAGTGCTTCATTTCTGTCGTGCTCAATCTGACGTGCAAGCTCATCCAGAGAGCCGAAATTCATCTCGTCGCGGAGCCTGTATTTGAAGATTACCCTTATTTTTTGACCATAAATCTCTCCACTGAAATTTAGTATATTAACTTCTATTGAACGCGTTCCCTTTTCTTTATTAACCGTAGGATTGAATCCTATACTCATCACCCCCGGATATTTCTTTTCGTTAAGTATTATTTCGACCGCATAAACCCCGTTTTTAGGAATAAGCTTGTCGGGATGATCTGGCTTAATGTTTGCAGTTGGATAGCCAAGCTTCCTGCCAATTTTTCTGCCACCTATAATTATACCATACATAAAATAATTGTATCCGAGCAGGTTATTAGCTTCTTCAAGCCTTCCTTCGAGCAATGCTTTTCTTATTTCAGAGGAACTGATTACAGTATCACCCGATTTAATCTGATCAAGAATTTCCGAACTTATTCCAAGGCTGTCAGCAATATTTTTAATCTCCTCATAACTACATTTCATTCTCCCTAAATGATGATTAAATCCGATAAGAAGATGACGAGCACCTATTTTGGTTGCAAGTATTTTCTCAATAAATTCGTTTGCGTTCATCCTGCTAAGAGCCCTGTCAAAATTTATAAACATAAGATGGTCAATATTCAGTTCTCTGAAAAGGAATATTTTTTCCTCGTCGCTGGTAAGCAACTGCAAGGATTCTTCACCTGTACCAACCACTTTTTTGGGATGAGGATTAAATGTGACGACGACTGATTCTCCCATTATCTCCTGTGCTCGCCTCTTCAACATATCGATAACATAGCGATGGCCACGGTGCAAGCCGTCGAAAGAGCCGACAGTGACAACACTATTCTTCAAGTTAAGATTTTCATATCCGTAATGGACATCCATTATATCATGTATTTTTATTACAAAAATAATTTTTGTATTTTTAACAATGCAACTCTGTCTTTTTAAAATGAAAAAAAACGATTTTTATTTATTTGACCCATGGCTGGAACCTTTTATAGGTGTAATTGAAAGCAGATACAAAAAATGCATTGCAAAAGAAGCAGAACTAATCGGGGAAAAGTCTTTATCCGAATTTGCATCAGGTCATTATTATTATGGAATGAACACTGATGAAAATGGATTCGTTTTCAGAGAATGGGCTCCAAATGCTGAAGAGATATATCTTATCGGAACTTTTAACGATTGGAAGGAAACTTCTGAATTCAGGCTTAAAAGAATCAATATAGAGGGTGACTGGGAAATACATTTAAGCCCTGAGATTATGAATCATGGTTCTTTGTACAAGCTAATGGTTCACTGGAAAGGAGGAAAAGGAGAAAGAATACCCTCCTATGCGAAAAGAGTTGTTCAGGATGAGGTAACAAAAATATTCTCTGCTCAGGTATGGCATCCTGAGCAGCCTTACAAATGGAAAAATGAATCATTTGTTCCGGAATCGACAGCACCTCTTATCTATGAAGTGCATGTAGGCATGTCGTCGGAAAAAGAAGAAATCAGTACTTTCAAAGAATTTACGCGCGATATAATTCCTTACATAGCTGAAATCGGGTATAATACAATTCAGCTAATGGCAATTCAAGAACATCCATTTTATGGTTCATTTGGTTATCACGTTGCAAATTTCTTCGCAGTTTCTTCCAGGTTTGGCACACCCGACGACCTCAAAGAGCTTATTGATACAGCACACAGCTATAAACTGAGGGTTATTATGGACATCGTTCATTCACATAGCGTAAAAAATGTAAATGAAGGGCTTGGACTTTTTGACGGATCACCCGGACAATATTTTCATACAGGGAGCAGGAGAAACCATATTGCCTGGGACTCATTATGTTTCGATTACGGGAAAAATAAAGTTCTTCATTTTCTTTTATCAAACTGCAGATTCTGGCTTGAAGAATACAAATTTGACGGCTTCAGGTTCGATGGTGTGACAAGTATGATATATTATGACCATGGACTGGGAAGAAATTTTGTTTCATATAATGATTATTTCAACGGACAACAAGATGAGGATGCACTTGTTTATCTCTTTCTGGCAAACAAATTAATCCACTGTTTCAAACCTCATGCCATTACTATAGCTGAAGAGATGAGCGGTATGCCTGGCATTGCATCGCCTGTAAATAATAAAGGATTTGGATTCGATTACCGTCTATCGATGGGAGTACCTGATTACTGGATAAAGCTGGTAAAGGATACACTTGATGAAAACTGGGACATGGGCCAGCTAATGCACGAACTTACACAGCATAGACCTGAAGAAAAGGTAATTTCTTATTGCGAATCTCACGACCAGGCTCTTGTTGGAGATAAGACACTTATATTCAGAATGATCGATGCCGACATGTATTTCGGAATGACTAAAGATTTTCATAATCTCAGAATTGACCGCGGTATTGCCCTGCACAAGATGATAAGACTAATAACCTTTGCCACAGCTGGAGGAGGATACCTTAATTTTATGGGAAATGAATTTGGCCACCCGGAATGGATCGATTTCCCGAGAGAAGGAAATAACTGGAGTTTTAAATACGCAAGACGTCAGTGGAGCCTTGTTAAAAATAAGAATCTTAAATATCATTTTCTCGGGTATTTTGATAAAGAAATGCTAAAGCTTGATAATGGTGGAAAACTTCTTAATACCTTATATATAAACAGGCTAATTGAAAACTCAAGTGATAAGATAATTGCATTTATGAGGAGTGACTATCTTTTTGTATTTAATTTTCATCCGGTTACTTCTTATACCGACTACGGGGTTCCTGTCACAGGCAAATTCAAAGTGATTCTTGATACGGATAATCCAGCATTCGGAGGATTTGATAGAATTGACAGGTCAATCATTTACAGGGCAATAAAGAAAAGTGACAGAATCAATATAAATGAACCTTACAAGTTGTATCTCTATCTTCCTTCGCGTACGGCTATTGTTTTGAAAAAAGAGCCGATAAGGAGAGTCACAGATATTTAATCTATCCAGCGCAAAAGATAAAAATCTTGTTTATGAGTAAGATCGGGATGCTTCGGAAAAATTCTTATGCCATATAAAAATGCCCCTGCTTTTTCAGGCGTAATGTGCGTTCTGTATAAACATTTCCCACCTTTACAACTTACGAGGGAAAATTCTCTACTTGCTATAAATTCATACTCACCTGATTTTGTTACTTGGGCCAAGACATACTCTACTCCCATATTTTCTTTAGGTATATTATTTATATTAAGGAATATTTCAGCCTTATACTCATGGCCCGCTTTGTAGAAATTATCAGGAGGTATACCGAAATTATAATTTAGCACTTCTATTTTATCCCATTCTTCAGTCATTTTCTTTTTCCATGCGGCAATTTCCCTTGCTTTTTCAAAGTTATTGCCTGCTATTTTCTTATTTCTTTCCCAGAGTTTAATATAATATTTATTGAAATATTCATCTATCTGACGCTTCATGGTAAATTCTGGAGCAATTTTTGCCATTGAATTTTTAATATAACTAATCCACTCCACAGGAATACCTTCTTCATTATATGAGTAAAATGCAGGAACTATTTCATATTCGAGCATGTTATAAATAGTTTCAGCGTCAACGTCATCCTGAAGATACTGGTTATCGAAAGTAGGTTTTTGTGGCAAAGCCCATCCAGCGAAAGCATGATACCCTTCAACCCACCATCCGTCGAGAACGCTGAAATGTATAGTGCCGTTCATTACAGCCTTTTGACCGCTTGTACCCGATGCTTCAAGCAATCGAATTGGAGTATTAAGCCAAAGATCGACTCCCCTTACAAGCTGCTTGGCAAGTTCAATATCATAGTTCTCGAGAAAGATAATTTTGCCTGTGAACTGTGGCATTTGTGAAATCTCATAGATACGTTTTATTAAATCCAGTCCTCCACCGTCCTGAGGATGAGCTTTACCGGCATAAAGGAATTGAACCGGTTTTGATTGATTGTTCACAATTTTTGCCAGTCGATCGAGATCTCTAAATAAAAGATAAGCCCTTTTGTAAGTTGCAAATCTTCTTGCAAATCCAATTGTAAGAGCGTTTTCATTGAGGTGTGCACTAACATTCAGGAGCTTTCTGGCGCTTACATGCTTATCTATCAAATCGGACTGTAGCTTTTTTCTTATGTTTACAAAAAGCTTCTTCTTGAGTTCCTTTTTGATTTCATATATTTTTTTATCGTCAACGTTGTAAATTTTTTCCCATAGTGATCTGTCGGTCTGGTCCAGAATATAATTTCCGCTAATTTCTCTGTAAAGTTCCTGCCATTCTTGTGCAAGCCATGTAGGGTGATGAACTCCGTTCGTCACATACCCGATAAAGAGTTCTTCTTTAAGGTATCCGGGCCATAATTTTTTAAACATGCTGCGACTTACCTCACCATGAAGTTTAGACACGCCATTAACTTCCTGCGACATACGTATTGCCAGATAGCTCATATTAAATTTGCGGTCGGGATCTAATTCACATCTTCCAAGGGCCATCAGTTGTTCCCATGTAATATTTAGTCTGGCATGGTAATGGGAGATGTATTTTCGCATAAGATCTTCTTCGAAAGAATCGTGGCCGGCTGGTACAGGTGTATGTGTAGTAAATATTGTCGATGAACGTACAACCTCCAATGCTTCCTCAAAATTAAGGTGATTTTCATTAATTAGGCGTCCCAGTCTCTCAAGGCTTATAAATGCAGAATGTCCCTCATTACTATGATAAACATCTGGTTTTATGCCCATTGCATAAAGAGCTCTTATACCGCCAACGCCAAGTAGTAATTCTTGCTTAAGTCTATTCTCGTTGTCTCCACCGTAAAGATGATGAGTTACTGATCTATCCTCCTGTATATTAGCTTCGAAATCCGTATCTAGTAAAAAAAGCCTTGTCTTACCAATCCTTGCTTCCCATATTCTTGCTTTCACGGTACGGCCAGGCCACACGAGCGAGACATTAATTTCGTTTCCGTTTTCATCTTTCACAAGAGTAATGGGAAGATGGCCGAATTCCTCCACTTCATTAACAGCTATCTGCTCTCCTTTAGGACCTATTTTTTGCCTGAAATAGCCATATCTATACATAAGACCGATACCGATCACGTTCAGGTTTGAGTCGCTTGCTTCCTTTAAATAATCACCTGCTAAAATTCCCAGTCCACCGGAGTAAATCTTAAGGGACGGATGAATGCCAAATTCCATACAGAAATATGCAACTACCGGTTTACTTTTATCGTCAGGCCTTGATATATGTTCCTGAAATCGTTCATATACTTTATCAAGCTCTTGAAGAAAACTCTCATCTTCACATAATACAAGGAATCTTTTGTAATTAATCTTTTCAAGAAGCAATTTTGGATTATGTCCCACTTCTTCCCATATTGAAGGGTCTATTCTTTTGAAAATCAATTCTGCTTCTATATTCCATGACCACCACAAATTATTAGAAAGTTCTTTCAATGCGGAAATTCTTTCAGGTACATCGCTTTGAACATAAATATCCTTCCATATAGGTACCTGATGAGGTTTACGTATCTCTAATACAGGTGCTTCAATAAGTCTGACAAATTCACGAGGTTGATTCCTTCTTTCAAAGCTTACCGATAAAGACTTGTTGTAAGCAGTAAAATAATGGACAACAAAGCTGTCCCACATTGCTATTCTCGAAATCTCATAAGCTTTATTTCTGACTTCGGTCATTTCCTTTTCGTCGAAAGAAATAACGCTTGAGATATACTGAGAGATTGATGCAACGACTTCCGACTCATTATCGTCTCTTCTCTCGACTATAGAAATTGCATTGCCCGGTTCCTGATAATTTTCCTTTACCCACAAACCGAATCCTGACAATGTCGTTGTTACAGTAGGTATATGAAACATGAGACTTTCGAGAGGAGTGTATCCCCACGGTTCATAATAGGAAGGGAAAGCCGTAGCGTCAAATCCTATTAACAGGTCATAATATGAAAGATTGAAAATACCGTCGTTTCCGTTAAGATAGGATGGTACGAATATTACTTTTACTTTCTGGTCTTTATCATTTGAAAGTCCTCTTTCAGCAATTCGTCTTAGAATCAGATCTGAATCAGGATAATGAAGGTTGTGAGTCATATATTTATCACCTGAAGGAAGCGGCCCGTTTTTGTAAATAAAATCGCTAATGTCCTGTCTGGGTCCTTTATGATATGCCGGAACAAGAATAAAAGCAATACACTCCCTCTGTATCTCTTCTCCTTTGTTCAACTCTCCAAGCATATCTATAAATATGTCAAAACCCTTGTTCCTGAACTCATATCTTCCGCTTGTTGCAATAAAAAAAGCATCCGAGGCAGGTTTATAACCCAGTACTGCCTCTGCCACTTTATGTAGTTTTTCTTTTGCCGAAATTCTTTTCCAGTCAAAATCATCAGGGCCGGGCACAAATGAATCCTCGAATCCGTTAGGAGTCAAAAGGTCAACCTCTCTTCCAAGAAAATGAGCACATTCCTTTGCAGTCAGTCCGCTTACTGTAGTAAAGATATCAGTTTCGTTAGCAGTTATTTTTTCTAGGGATTGTTTGGCTATAACATTGAACTCACGGGCTACCTGAACAGGATTGTATTCACTTAATTTTCCATACAGTGGCCTGCCATGCCCTGCCAAGCATCTGCCAAGAACTGTGGCATGAGTGGTAAATACTGTTGCAATCCATGGAGCATATTTCTTAATATAAAGAACGCCGGTTCCGGTCATCCATTCATGGAACTGTGCCACAATATCGCCATATTCATAATAAAAAGATGTGAAGCTCTCAATAACTTTCCCTGTTGCATAACCGAATAATGCCGGTTCAATATAATCCCACTGACCTGTAATACTGTCAAGCTTATAAATCTCCCAGAAACGTGCAAATATTTCATTCTGTTGACCAAAATAAGGAGTAAAATCCACAAGCAGAACAATCGGATTTCCGGCTATATTCCATCGGCCTGTCCTTACTTTCAAGCCTTCCGATAAAGCTCTGATTTTCCAATCTGCAAAAAGTGAGTCGTCCTGAATGAACTCGGAATTTAATATATCTTCTCTCCATATATCCGGGCCGATCAGGATATAATTATCTTTAAGTTCGTTTACAATATTCAGAGCCTTGGTGGAAATTACAGTATGTATACCTCCGACCTTGTTACATACTTCCCAGCTTGTTTCAAATAAAAGTCCAACTTTCATTAATAATTGTTATTTAAAATGATTAGAAATACTTGCCTAAATTACGTATTTAGCAAATTTGCTATATTTCAGGCTTATTTAAATTAATTTGCTTTTTTGAGGCGGATGAACCTGAAGATTTTGTTTTCCTTGAACCTCTTTTGTTTTTAGTTCCCTGAAGTCTGGCGAGTTTTTTCTTCAATGATTCTATTTCAGCAGCTTGCTTTTTTATTATTTCTTCTTTTTCACGAAGTAACTCATCATATTTTAACATTTCAATATCTTTTTCCGAAGTTTTGTTTATTCTGTTGATTCTTATTTCGAAATCGCTCAAAACGTTCATATAGTTCATAAAAGCTTCGTAAGGAGTAGAGTAAGGATTAAAATATGCATGAACAATACCATCAGAAAAAAACTTTGTACACATGTAATATAGATGATCGCTTGCCTGGAGATATGTCCAATCTTTCTTGATTTGTTCATCATCACATTTATTTACCTTTTCAGTAAGCTCGTACAATTTTTCCAATGCTGCTGTCTGCAATTCATTCCCCTGCCAGGCAGTAAGGTCTCTCTCTTCGTCGGCCCACGAAATTGGAATGGGAATATTTATGGCAGCTACAGGTTGAAGGTTTACAGCAACTTGTGAAGGAGTCATAAACTTGAACGGAGTATTTTTCAGTATTGCTGCAGGTAAGTGGTAAAGAAAATCAAAAATACCTGACTCTTTTGGGTTATGCTCACCGAATGTTTCATAATCAATAAAAATATTTATTAATTCGCTTTTTGGAGAAAGATTATTTATCCACATAGCATATTTGTCAGCGGTAAGTGGCCATTCATTCCAACTCCGGTTTGAAAATCTAAATGCAATATCATCGCTTAACATGTAGTTTCTTAATAGTACTTTTAGCCTTGGATTTATAGTATTGCAATATAGATAGTTAGGGCTTTTCCAACCCAAAACGTGTTTTGCCCCCTCTGTCAGCATGGATTTAAAGCCCATATCAGCAACCCATGAACCAATCTCGTTGGAATAAATCATTTCTGTATTTCTGAACGATTCTGGTTCATAGCCGATATATTCTCTGACCATACGACGGTGATTATTCACCTGTCTCTCAAACTCACTCCGGTTGATCAGGGAAGCCAGGGAGTGAGCATCTGTCTCGGCCAGGAACTCAACTGCGCCTGTATCAGCAAGTTTATGGAATGATTCCAGAACTTCCGGAGCATAAAGTCTAAATTGGTCAATAACTATACCTGTAAGCGAAAAAGAGACTTTAAATTTACCCTTATGCTTATTAATAATATCCAGAAGCAGATTATTGGCAGGTAAGTAGCATCGTTCGGCAACTTTTCTTAAAATTGATTCATTTGTATAATCATCATAATAATAGTGATCATTACCAAGGTCGAAAAAACGATAGCGTTTAAGCCTGAATGGCTGGTGCACCTCAAAAAAGAGGCAAATTGCTTTTTTATTTGCCGAATTCATATCTATTAATGTTTATATTATTTTATATTTTGATAATACTTCCTCATATATTTCTCTTACATGTCGTGCTGAATTTTCCCATTTAATCCTGATCACTTCCTCCCTTCCGTTTTTCGTAAATTCTCTTGCAAGAGCAGAGTAAGAAAGTATACCATAAATAGCATCGGCCATGGCATCAATATCCCAGAAATCTACTTTTACTGCATGAGTAATTATTTCGGCAACTCCTGATTGTTTACTTATGATAACCGGAACATTTGCAAGCATTGCTTCAAGAGGAGATATACCAAAAGGTTCAGATACAGAAGGCATAATATATACATCGCTCATTGCCAGCATAGTAAAAACATCCTTGCCGTATAAAAATCCTGTAAAATGGAAGCGGTCAGCAATTTTGAGGGAAGCTACTCGTCTCATCATTCTTTCCAGCATATCGCCTGAACCTGCCATGACAAATCTTACATTTTTCATAACCTTAAGTACCTTGTTGGCAACTTCAATAAAATAATCAGGCCCCTTCTGGAGAGTTATTCTACCAAGAAAGGTAACTACTTTCTCGTCGAATCCTTTTGTCACCTGAACATGTTCAGTTTCATAAACAGGTTCAACAGCATTATATACGGTTTCAATCTTTTCAGGATTAATAAAGTATTTATTTATAACCGTTTCACGGGTGTAGTTGCTAACCGTAATAATTTTAGTTGCTGCCTCCATTCCTCTTTTTTCGATAGCATAAACATCAGGATTTACATTGCCTCCGCTACGGTCGAATTCAGTTGCATGGACATGAATTACAAGTGGTTTACCTGATACTTCCATGGCGGCAATACCTGCCGGATATGTAAGCCAATCGTGCGCATGAATTATATCAAAATCGAGTTCTGAGGCAATAACAGCTGCCACTACTGAATACTTATATATTTCATCAAGGAGATTGCCTTTATAACTTCCAGAAAAATCTATTTTACCCTCAACATTTGTTTGAACATAGAGCCTTTTTTCAGCATTTTCTTTTTTCTTTGTAAGCTCGAAAAATTCTTCAGTGCTTACATAAGGTAAAATTTCCGATTTAATTTCTACCGTATTAATGGCCCGTTTAAAACCTTCATAGTAAACTTTCCTGAAAGTTACAGGTACATTATTTGCGCCTATCACCTTCACTGCCGACTGGTCTTCATCTCCCCATGCTTTTGGTACAACAAAAATTATTTCCATATCTTTCATCGCGGTCATTGCCTTTGTAAGGCCATAACTGGCTGTCCCGAGACCGCCCGAGATATGAGGTGGAAATTCCCAGCCGAACATCAAAACCCTCATAATTATTTCTTTTACTTCTTAACTGAATATTTCTTTTCCAGCAAATTAATAATCCTCAACACTTCACCTACGCTCCATGCCTGTGAAATAGCCCCTCTCGGTGCATGAGGAGGATCGCCATCGTAAATTTCCGAAATAGTGCTTATTCCGTGTTCGTTCATTACCTCTTCAAAAGTGTAAATAATCTTTTCAACTTTGTTTATTCCCTGATTCCCATAAACTTTTAACCACCCCTCACAAAACGGACCAACCAACCAGGGCCAGGCTGTACCCTGATGATATGCATTATCGCGTTGTTCCTGATTCCCTATATAAATACCCTTATAATTTGGATTCTTCGGTGAAAGGCTTCTTAAACCGCGAGGCGTTAAAAGGTTTTTGTCGGCAATATCCAGAACTTTTTTCATCTGTTCGGTATCAAGCATCGAATAAGGCAAGGAAACTGCAATTACCATATTAGGTCTTATAAAGGTATTGATGCCTTCATTGTCATTCACATAATCGGCCAGATAACCAAGTTTTTCATTCCAGAATAATTCGAGGAAAGAATTTTTAATCAGAGGCGGTAGATAATTGAATTTGTTGATAAATTCATTATCATTAGATTTCTCGGCCATTTCAAGGGCAAAACATATAGCATTGTACCAAAGTGCATTAACCTCAACATCATATCCGGCTCTTTGTGTCACTGGTTTTCCATTGACAATAGCATCCATCCATGTGAGGGCATTCCCTGCCATATCCCAGTAAATAAGCCCGTTGTCGCGCATATGTATATTGTAATCTGTACCTGCAGAATAATTTTCAATAATTGATTTTGCTGCTTCCCCGTAACGTTCCCATGTATCTGTACCTCCGGCCTGTGCATACTGTTGAAGTGACCAGAAAAACCACAATGGAGCATCAATCGAATTATAAGCTGGATTAACAGAACTCCCCATATTTGGGAAAAGCCCTTTTCTGAGATTTTTTATCTGCGTGTCTAATACATCTATATAAAGCTGAAGCTTATGTTTAGCAAGTGCGAGCCCTGGTAAAGAAATAAATGTATCTCTACCCCATTCACCAAACCATGGATAACCGGCTATAATAAAAGTTGAGCTTTCCCTGCGCTCAATGAATTGCTGTGCAGCATTCTGGAGACAATTTTTGAAATTGTTTCGTGGAATTTTAGCTTTTACATTCCTTGTAAATTTGGCTTTGAAACCTGATGACTTTTCCTCTTTTGTTGATGCCGAAAATACTATACTGCTACCTTCATTTACATTAATTTCAAAAAAACCCGGAGTAAACAAGTCTTCCGAATAATCATATCCTCTCTTCTGCTCTTCAATATACTCTACTCCGTAATACCAGTCGGGTACCGGAATGAATTCGGCATCATCGGAAATCTGCATGTGCAACCATGGGAATCCGTCATAAAGTCTTATTTTTATACCATTTTTAACGTATTCAACTTTTGTATTGGCATATAAATTAGCATGTGTTAACTGGTGTATGTTTCTGAAGGCAAGAAAAGGCCTTATTTGCAGCTTGATAGGTTCATTTGCCTCAAGAATCGTATACCGGGCAAGGTACTGCTCCTCATAATGCACCAGCAACCTTTCTTCTTTCAAAACCATTCCTCCTACCCTGTAGGTCGTAACAGGTATAACCTCAATATCAAAATCCTCCATATATTTATGCCCTTTTGGATTATAATAGTCTCCTTTGTATTTCCTTAATCCAATGTTAAATGAGGCATTATTACATACAACAATTACATCGAGTGAGGAGAGTAAAACATACCTATCTCCTCCAAGTTCATCAATAGGACAAATAAGCAATCCATGATACTTTCTTGTATTACAATTAACAATTGTGGTTGAAGTATAACTGCCGCTTCTGTTAGTCCTCAATATCTCTCTGCTAAGCGAATACTCCAGATTTACAAGCTTTGTTTTATCAAACTTAATATAACCCATATTTTCCTTTTTAACTCCTTCAAGATAATCATTTTTTTTATTTTGAAAAAAAGAATTAATTTTTTCTTTAATCTGTCAAATCATCCTTTATAAACTTGTTTGTTTTTGTTACTATTAAAAAGAATATCTTTGCAGACAAAAAAAATCGTTCAAAAATAATATAAATCGTTAAATGAAAAAGAATGTCTACATTATAATTTGTCTTGCATTTGGTGTACTTATTGCATGCGGTAAAAATAAGACAACTATTTCAGGCAAAATTTTAGAGCCCGTTGTAGGTGAATATCTGTTTCTTGAAGAGATTAAAGAAAGCAATATTGAGACCGTCGACTCTATTAAGCTGGATGAAACAGGAAAGTTCTCCTTTCAAGTTAATATACGGATGCCTGTGTTTTACCTTTTGAGACTTTCAGAAGGAAACTTTTTTACACTACTTGCCGAACCAGGAGATAAAATCGAATTAACAGCAAATTACGGTTCACTTAATGAACCTATTTCTGTTAAAGGCTCTGTCGGAACATCAAAAATGATTGAGTATAATAAAGCTTTGAAAAGTACAATAGAGAAGTTAATGGGACTTTACGATATCTATTCTCAAAATGTTGGCAGCCCTGATATTGAAAAAGTTATACAAACTATCGACAGTACTAGTAGAGTCTATTTGTCTGAAATAAATAAATATACAAAAAATTTTATAGATAATAACAGCGGATCGCTTATTACTCTGGTAGCTCTTTATCAACAGATTGCTCCACGCCAGTACGTTCTCGATCCGGTCAAGGACATAAAATACTTCATTAAAGTTGATTCAACTCTTTTCGGCAAGTACCCTGAGTCAGGGCCGGTGAAAGCTCTCCATGAACAAGTGGCAGCACTTATAGAAAGTGTAAGGATGTCACAGGCAAATACTCCATTGCTAACTATTGGAAGTGAAGCACCTGAAATAACCTTACCTTCTCCCGATGGAAAGATGATCTCACTTTCATCGACAAGGGGAAATATAGTTCTACTCGATTTTTGGGCTGCATGGTGCACTCCGTGCCGACAGGAAAATCCCAACCTGGTAAAAGCTTATGAGATGTACAAAGACAAAGGATTCCAGATATTTCAGGTATCACTCGACAGAACACGTGAAGCATGGATAAAAGGAATACAGGAAGACAATCTGGGAAAATGGATACATGTAAGCGACCTTAAGTATTGGAACTCTGAAGTAGTTCCTCTTTATGGAATTGAAAGCATTCCACATAATTTATTACTCGACAGGGAAGGGAAAATAATAGCAATGGACTTAAGAGGTGAACGACTTCATGAAAAACTTGCAGAAGTTTTTAAATAAATTCTGCTTCAGACAGACTGAAAATTAAAAAATGACCATCAGGAATAAAAAATAAAAATAACGGCCTAATGAAACATTTTACCATTTTGACGCGATATACAGTCTGGCTTATATTTATATTGCTTTTTTCTTGCAAAGCAGAAAAAAGCTTCCGCATAGAGGGTAAAAGCGATTATCATACAGGAAGCTATATACGCATTCATAGAATTGATATCGATGTTCCGGTATTGCTTGATTCTGCAAAAATTAAAAAAAATGGTTCTTTCCGATTCAAAATTAAAGCTGAATATCCTGAATTTTATCAGCTTGGAATTCCAAATTACGGTTTTATTACTCTGCTTGCTGAACCCGGAGAAAAAATCGATATTACTTTTAAGTCGGAATATCTGCCCGATAATTATTCAATTAACGGTTCACCCGGGACAAGAAAACTTATGGTGCTCGACTCGGCACTTGCAATAACCAGGCATAAAATCGATTCTCTTAAAATATTGTACGACAGCCTTTATAATACGCCAGAGTTTGCTAAAATTGAAAAAGATATCAATGAAGCATATTTAAAACTAATGAAAGATCAAAGGATGTTCAATATAGATTTTATTTTAAAAAATCTGCACTCATTCGCATCAATAAAAGCACTGTATCAGAAAATTGATGATCAAACTTATGTTCTTTACGATCCCCGTGATATTCAGTTTCTTAAAATTGTATCCGATACACTTAATCGTTATTTCCCAAAATCAAAGCAAGTAAGAGCACTCAAAGCTAATTTTGAAAAGGAAATGAACGCATTCAAGATGGAACAATTAAAAAAAATTACCGAACAGTCGCCTATTAAAATACTCGATCCCGACCTTAAAGACATTAACGGCAAAAGAATCGCACTATCTTCATTGAGAGGTAAATATGTACTACTTTCATTCTGGTCGGCTGCTTCGGAGGATTGCATTTCAGAAAATCTCCAACTTAAAAAGCTGTACGAAAAATACCGGAATAAAGGCTTTGAGATATATCAGATTAACCTTGATTCAGACGAAGAGCTCTGGAAAAGGGCTGTAACGTTTGATGAATTACCATGGATAAATGTAAGGGAAGATGATCCTGCAAATCCGAAATTTGCAATATATTATAACGTGAAAACATTGCCAACAAATTACCTCTATAACAAAGAGGGCGAAATAATAGCGTCAAACCTGCATGGCAGCGCACTTCAAAACAAGCTTCAGCAGATTTTTGGATATTAATCTGTAGAAAGTGACCGAAAAAAGAATATTTTTTGCCTCTGATTTTCACCTTGGGCTTAAAGCAGGAAGCAATCCGGCTGAAAGAGAAAGGAGAGTCGTTACGTGGCTGAACGAAATTGCCCCCAAAGCTGGAGAAATATTCCTTCTTGGCGATATTTTTGATTTCTGGTGGGAATACAGATATGTTGTACCAAAAGGATTCACAAGGTTTCTCGGAACAATAGCCTCACTCACCGATTCAGGGATACCAGTTCATTTTTTCTCAGGAAACCACGACATGTGGATTGGAAATTATCTTGCCGATGAATGCGGGATTACAATTCATAAGGGACCTTACAGAACAAACTTCAACGGCAAGAACTTTTATCTCGCACACGGTGAAGGACTTGGCACAACGAACACCATGTACAAAATACTTTTGTGGATTTTCCGGAACAAAACATTACAGCATCTTTATTCAGGGCTTCATCCTACCCTGGGCATGGGTTTTGGCCACTGGTGGTCGAACAACAGCCGTCTGGCAAAAGGTGTTTCACTCGAATTCATGGGAGAGGAAAAGGAAGATCTTTTCAGACACTCAAAAAAAGTACTTGAAAATGAAAAAATAGATTACTTCATTTACGGCCATCGTCACCTGCCTATAATAACCGCACTCAATAGCGATTCGGTAATAGTAATACTCGGCGACTGGATTCAAAAGGGAACCTATGCCGAATGGGACGGCATTTCTCTTGAATTAAAGGAGTTGGAAAGCATTTAGCCGCCGTATTATTCTGCAGAAAAAGAAAATAATTTTTAACAATTTGACCGGATAATCTCATCCGGCCCATCCGTCTCTGTCGAGGTTTCTGTAGTTAATAGCTTCGGATATATGATTTGCCATGATATTTTCCGATTCATCAAGGTCGGCTATTGTACGGGCAACCTTAAGTATCCGGTCGTAAGCACGGGCTGAAAGACCTCTCATGTCCATAGCAGTTTTGAGAAGACGCCCCCCTGTTTCATCGAGGTAACAATACTTCCTCTGCAGTGCAGGAGTCATCTGTGCATTGGTATAAATGCCGGGAATTCCTTTAAATCTTTTTGCCTGTATCTCTCTTGCCTTTATCACTCTCTCTCTTATTGCACCGGAGTTATCCGCATTGATACTACCCGAAAGTTTATCATATTTTACGGGCACCACTTCGATATGGATGTCTATTCTGTCGAGCAATGGGCCTGAAATTCTGTTAAGATATTTCTGAATCATGCTGGCTGAGCATGTACAAACCTTCTCGGGATGGTTATGGAATCCGCACGGGCAGGGATTCATAGATGCAACAAGCATAAAGTTGGCAGGGTAGTCAACGGTGAATTTTGCGCGTGATATGGTTATAACTCTATCCTCGAGAGGCTGTCGAAGAACCTCGAGAACCGTTCTTTTAAATTCAGGCAGTTCATCGAGGAACAACACGCCATTATGGGCAAGGGATATTTCACCAGGCTGCGGGAAAGTACCCCCGCCAACAAGTGCAACATCAGAAATCGTATGATGTGGCGATCTGAAAGGCCGGCGCGTCATAAGTGAAACACTGTCGTCAATTTTGCCTGCAACGGAATGAATTTTGGTTGTCTCAAGTGCCTCTTCGAGCATCAGAGGTGGTATGATGGTCGGGAGCCGTTTTGCGAGCATCGTCTTTCCGGCGCCTGGCGGTCCAATCATAATCACATTATGCCCTCCCGCTGCCGCCACCTCAAGCGCCCTTTTGACACTCTCCTGACCTTTTACATCGGAAAAATCAATATCATATTTATTAGCTTCTCTGTTAAAAAGCTCATTTATGTCCACCTTAACAGGTTCGTGCCTGTCGCCTCCATTGAGAAATTCAACGACATCCCCAAGAGAAGCCATACCATATACATCTATTCCGTCAACAACCGCTGCTTCACGAGCATTCTTCTCCGGTACGATAAGGCCTCTAAATCCCTCGTCTCGTGCCTTAATGGCTATTGGAAGAACACCTCGCACAGGTTTCAAAGTTCCATCTAGCGACAGTTCTCCCATCATGACAAACGAATTGAGAGCATCCTGAGAAATCTTTTCATCTGCGGCCAGTATTCCCGCTGCAAGAGGAAGGTCATAAGCCGACCCCTCCTTTCTTATGTCTGCAGGTGCCATATTTATCACCACCTGTTTGCCGGGCCAGTGAAACCCAAGAGACCTGAGAGCCGACTCGATTCTCTGCTGACTCTCCTTCACAGCTACATCGGGTAACCCGACAAGGAAAAAACGGACACCCCTTGAAACATTCACTTCAATGGTTATAGTTACTGCGTCAATGCCTGTTACAGCACTTGCAAATGTCTTTACCAGCATTTTGAAGCACTTTTGAGGAAATGCATACCCAAAAGTAAACAAATAAAGATAAAAGACAAAAAGAGAGAGAAAAATAATTAATTAATCCCATAATTCATCGAGGCTCAGATACCTTTCGCCTGTATCATAGGCAAAACAGAGTATTCTGAGAGGTTTTTTACTTTCATTTACCAGAATTTTCACAGTGTGCAAAGAAGCTCCAGATGAGATACCCATCAATATTCCTTCTTTCTTTGCCGCCTCACGGGTCATTTCCAGTGCTTCTTCAGTTTCCACCGTAACAATTCTGTCGGGAATATCTTTCCGGTAGATTACCGGTATAAAACCGGCTCCAATTCCCTGAAGTTTATGTCGCCCTGCACTTCCTCCACTCAGAACAGGAGAATCGAAAGGCTCTACGGCAACGATTTTTATAGACGGATATCTTTCTTTCAAAATAGCTCCGACTCCTGTTATATGACCTCCTGTGCCTACGCCTGCCACCATATAATCAAATCCTTCCGGAAAATCGGAAATAATCTCGAGTGCGGTTGTTCTGGAATGAATTTCCGGATTGACGCGGTTCTCAAACTGCGACGGCATCCATGCACCCGGAATTTCAGCAACCATCTTCTTTGCTTTTTCAACAGCACCGGTCATGCCGTCTTCTCCTGGTGTAAGGACAAGTTTTGCGCCATAAGCCTTTAGAATTTTCATTCTTTCCACACTCATCGAATCGGGCATAACCAGAATAACTTCATAATTCTTTATAGCCCCTGCCATTGCAAGTCCTATACCGGTATTCCCTGAAGTGGGTTCCACAATGACACCACCTGATTTCAGTTTGCCCGACTTTTCTGCATCCTCAATCATTGCAATAGCAATCCTGTCTTTTAAACTGCCAGCCGGGTTTCTTCTTTCATCCTTTATCCAGACCTCATGTTCAGGAAAAAGTCTGGATAACCTTATGTGGGGAGTGTTTCCAATAGACTCCAGAATATTATTGTATTTCATAGTGAAATTAAATTTTATGGTTGTTACTTCTTTCTCTGATTTTCATTACATTTTCATGATAAACAAGGGAGAACGGTGGTACAGAGGAAGTAAGCCATACATTACCACCAATAATGCTGTCGTGTCCGATAACCGTTTCTCCTCCAAGAATAGTGCTTCCAGCATATATAATCACATCATCCTCTATAGTCGGGTGTCGTTTTATACCGGCCATATCTTTACTTACGCTCAGTGCTCCGATGGTAACTCCCTGGTAGAGTTTCACCCTTTTCCCTATCACTGCAGTCTCTCCAATTACAATACCGGTGCCATGGTCTATAAAGAAAGGAGTTTCTATAGAAGCCTTAGGATGAATATCTATTCCTGTCAAAGAATGGGCATGCTCGGTCATTATCCTGGGTATAAGAGGAACTCCTGCACTTGCAAGCCTGTTTGCCAGACGGTAAACCAGTATCGCATAAAACCCCGGATATGTCAGAACGACTTCATCAACGCTTGTTGCAGCAGGGTCGCCTTCCATAATAAAAGTAGCATCAGCATCGAGATATTCTTTAATAAGCGGAATGTTACGTATAAATTCTTCAGCTACTTCTTCAGGAGAACATGGCAATTTTGAACACACACTCCTCAAAAGCCTGCACAGATCCTTTCTTGTCTTGCTTTCTGAAATACACGAACGCTTTTCATCCGCAAGCGAAGGATAAAGACAAACCGTCAGGGTTTTTAAAAAACCAATTGTTTCTCTCCTGGAAGGGTATTGTGAGTTTTTCATCTTAAAATTCTTTTTGTCCTGCATATAATTCTAATTTTTATTTATTGTTTCTGATTCCTTCTACAAAATTCTTAATACTTTCATAATCTGTTCCTTTTTCTTCAATCATTTTTATAAATGCACTGCCAATAATTGCCCCGTTTGCAGTTTTGCACACCTCAGAAAATGTTTCATGGTTCGATATTCCGAAACCAATCATAAGCGGATGTAAAAGATTCATATTCTTTATTTTCCTGAAATAATTCCTTTGTTCTTCTGTAAAGCTGCCTTTGATTCCCGTAACGGAAGAAGAAGAGACCATATAAATAAATCCATCGGTAAGACTATCAATGAATTGTACACGCTGAGGATCAATCTGCGGACATATTAAAAGGATATTATATAATCCATATTTTTTAAAAATCTCTGAATATTGCTGCCGATAGATTTCAGGTGGAAGGTCGGGAATTATTGCTCCGTCAATACCCGTTTCGAAGCAATGCCGGCAAAATTCTTCCATTCCGAACTTCATAACAGGGTTAAGGTATCCCATAAGTATAAGTGGAATATTAACATTTTCTCTTATTCCCTCAAGCTGTCTAAAAAGAAGCTTCATAGACATGCCGTTTCTTAAAGCTGTAGTGCTGCTTTTTTGAATTACCGGCCCGTCGGCAAGAGGATCAGAAAACGGGATGCCGATTTCTATCATGTCAACGCCGGCTTTTGCAAGGTTATTAATTATCTCCCTTGTTGAATCAACTTCAGGGAATCCGGCCGTAAAGTAAACCGACAAAATTCCACTTTTATGTGATAAAAATAGTTCATCAATACGGTTCATGTCTTACTATTTTGTTTTTAGAGTCATTGATTATTTACATTGATTATTAACATTCTTACGAATATATTTCAAATAAGTTTCCATGTCTTTATCTCCTCGTCCTGAAACAGTTACAACAACTATTTCATTACTGTCGAATTTTCTTTTTTCGAGTACTGCCAGGGCATGAGCCGGTTCGAGGGCGGGGATAATTCCTTCAAGCCTCATAAGCCGGAATGCCGCCTCGAGGGCTTCTTTGTCGGTAGCATGTTCGAATTGTGCCCTGCCGGTTTTGTATAGCCACGAAAACAAAGGCCCAATACCAGGATAGTCGAGACCGGCCGAGATAGAATATGGTTCGGTTATCTGTCCGTCGTTGTTTTGCATCAGCATTGTTCTGCTTCCATGTATAATGCCGGGTGAGCCCGCAACTATTGAAGCTGCGGTTTCGCCTGTTTCGATTCCCTTCCCTGCTGCCTCCACTGCTACAAGCTTCACACGTTCGTCATCAAGAAAATGATAAAACGAGCCGGCTGCATTGCTGCCCCCACCTACACAGGCAATAACATAATCGGGAAAATCCCTCCCGGTTTGCTCTTTCACCTGCCATACGAGCTCCTCACTTATAACCGACTGAAGTCTCGAAACGAGATCCGGATAAGGATGAGGCCCCACTACAGAACCGATTACATAATAAGTATCTTCAGGATTGTTTATCCAGTCACGTATAGCTTCATTAGTTGCATCTTTCAATGTCATATTACCGCTCCCTACCGGAATAACCTTTGCACCAAGCATTTCCATTCTCGACACGTTGGAAGCCTGCCGTTCAATGTCGAGCTTCCCCATATAAACAATACATTCCAGACCCATCAGAGCACATACGGTAGCTGTTGCCACTCCATGCTGGCCTGCGCCTGTTTCCGCAATTATTCTCGATTTACCCAGCCTTTTAGCAACAAGAACCTGTCCTATCGCATTGTTAATCTTATGGGCTCCGGTATGATTGAGGTCTTCACGCTTCAGATATATTCCGGTATTGTAATACTCCGATAGCCTTTCCGCATAAAAAAGCGGGGAAGGCCTACCTGCATAATCCTTCAACAGCCCTCTAAATTCTTTTTTAAATTCCGGATCTTCCAGAATCTTCAGATAATTATCTTTCAGTTCCTGAATATTCCGGTGCAGCATCTCCGGTATAAATGCACCTCCAAACTCACCATAAAATCCATTTTCGTCAACATTGAATTTCATAATCGCTCATTTTTTATATCTATAATAAATTTCCTGATTTTATCAATATCTTTTATTCCTGGAGCAGTTTCAAATTTGCTGTTGATATCCACAGCATACATCATATTGTTTTTCTTACTTATTTCCTTAAGTGTCAAAGCATCCTGTGGCTCAATTCCGCCGCTAATAAAAAAAGGCTTCTCCGGTCTGATGCTTTCGATAATGTCCCAGTTGAACTTCTTTCCGCTCCCGCCATAAAGTCCGCTTTCCGTATCGAATAAGAAAAAGTCGCATACATCTGAAAAAGCATTTACAAAATCTATTTTATCACTCTCTTTTATCCTGAAAGCTTTAATAACTTTCATTCCTGCCGATTTTAATCTTCTGCAATAATCCAAATCTTCATCGCCATGCAATTGAATCATATCAAGCGATGCCTCCTCTGAAATTTTGAGGACTTTATCAATATGTTCGTTAACAAACACGCCTACTTTTTTCACGTTTCGTGGAATAATTTTTAAAATCGTCCTGAAAGTATTTTCGCCAATACATCTTTTTGAACCCTGATAAAAAATGAATCCGGCAAAGTCTATTTCTGTTTTAACGAGAAGATTAACATTTTGTTCATCTTTCAGGCCGCAAACTTTTATTTTCATTCTTTTTATCGTTTTTTATCACGGGTTTTTCTCCGCTTCTCTTAAAGAACTTACAAACTCGCGGAAGGTCGAAACCGGGTCAGGTTTGCTCATAAAGTACTCTCCGATTAAAAAGCCATCATAGCCAGCCTTTTTCAGTTCGGTAATCACTTCCGGTGATGAGATACCGCTTTCTGATATTTTTACGAATCCATCAGGGATTTTACCTGCAAGCATTAAAGAAGTAATTATATCAGTTTTCATGGAATGGAGATCACGGTTATTGACGCCGACTATGTTTACAAACTCATTTATTGTATCGAGTTCATCCATCGAATGAATCTCGAGCAGAACTTCCATACCCAGAGAGTTCGCAAGTTTCGAGAATTGCACTAATTCCTCCTTTCCAGTCAGTGCGGCAATAAGCAAAATTACATCCGCTCCGAGACATTTCGATTCATAAATCTGAATTTCATCCAGAATAAAATCTTTTCGTAAAATCGGGATATTAATTGAACTTCTGACCTTGTAAAGGTCGTCGGCTTTACCTCCGAAGAACTTTTTTTCTGTCAGAATTGAGATGCCTGCTGCTCCTGCATTACAATACCCAGTTGTAACTTTCAGTAAATCGGCGCTGTCATTAATAACACCTCTGGAAGGAGAGCATCTTTTGAACTCAGCAATTATCCCTGTGCCTGCAGGATCTCTGAGACGACCAGCAAGGGATATAGCCTTTCTTCCGAATAAAGGGCTTTCCTCAAAATCTTTAACAGAAAACCTCCTTTTCAGAAGTGCAACTTCTTTTCTTTTGCTTTCAGCTATTTTTTCCAGAAATGTCACTGTTGAATTTCTATTAACTTATTGAAAGAATCGAGCGCCTTTTTATTATAAAGTGAATCTTCGGCAATATTCCTGCATTCCGTGAGCGATTTTTCCGGGAAGCAGCATTTTATGGCAAGTAGTGAATTTGCAAGAACCACGTTGTTTTTTTGTGGAGTGCTGTTTCCTTCCAGAACAGATTTGAATATTGCTGCAGATTCGGCAATGGTCTTCCCTGCAGCCAGATCGGAAGGTTGAACAGCAGGATAATCGAGGTCTTCAGGAGACAATATCTGTTCAACCCCGTTAATAATACACTTGAAGGGCGAAGTAAGCGATACCTCATCGTAACCGTCAAGGCTGTAAACAATAGTATAGCTCATGTCAGTTTCCTGAAACAGATAGTTATATAGTCGAGCAAGTTCAAGGCTGTAAACCCCTATAAGTTGTCGTTTTGGGAATGAAGGATTTACCAAAGGCCCAAGCATGTTGAAGAATGTTTTTACTTTCAGTGCCTTGCGGACAGGTGCCACCGATTTCATCGCCAGATTAAATAAAGGTGCATGAAGAAAACAGATTCCTGCATTTTCGAGTTCTCTCTTTAGTTTGTCAGGATCGGTTGAAAATTTATATCCGAAATATTCAAGAATATTGGATGAACCGCATGCGGAAGTAACTCCGTAATTTCCATGCTTGGCCACTCTGATGCCAGCGCCTGCCAGCACAAAGGCCGTAAGTGTAGAAATATTGAAAGTTTCCTTGTTGTCGCCGCCGGTCCCGCAGACATCTATGGTACCGAAATCGGACAGGTCGGTTTTTACACACAGATTAAGCATTGCATTGCGGAAGCCGGAAAGCTCTTCGACGGTTATGCTCCGCATCAGATAAACCGTGAGGAATGCCGCTATCTCAGATTCCGAATACAGGCCGCTGGCAATGTTTATCATTACTTCTTCAGCTTCCTGGCTGCTAAGAGTCCTGTGCTCAAATAAATAATTAAGTATCTTTCTCATATCGTTCGTGTAATTGATAATAATTTAACGATTATCGGTTTTTTATTTTTAATGTTTAATGTGTTGTAAAGCAATTAATTATCTCATATATTCACCCAGTTTTTAATTATTTCCAATCCATATTCCGTCATAATTGATTCGGGATGAAACTGAAGGCCTTTTACATTGTAATCTTTGTGACTGACGCCCATAATCATTCCATTTTCATCCTCGCATGTTATAGTTAAACAGTCGGGCAGGTGGTTACGTGAAACAACCCATGAATGATATCGCCCTGCCATAAAGACGGATGGAATATTTTTAAAAAGTGGCTCATCAGGCTTCAGGACTCTTACCGGAGTTGCAACTCCGTGATACACGTTGCTGAGATTCAGTAATTTCGCACCAAAAGATTCACAGACGGCCTGATGCCCGAGACAAATACCAAGTATGCTCTTTTTTGTGTAATATCTTCGTATAAGCTCAAGGCATATACCTGCTTCTGAAGGAATACCCGGGCCTGGAGAAATGAGCACCTTATCATATTTGTCTATTTCTTCGATACTTACCCTGTCGTTCCTGAAAACATCCGGAAGCGTACCTGTAACCTTTTCTATTAAGTGAACAAGGTTGTATGTAAAAGAATCATAATTATCTATAACCACTATTTTCATTCCAGTCTCAACCATTTGATAGTTCTATGCTTTTATATATTTGTTTGTATATCATTTATTTATTTTTCATAAATTATAGGATATCTATTTTATTCCCTCAGCCATTTTTACTGCATTTTTGAGTGCATCAAGTTTGTTATTGACTTCCTGTAGTTCTTTTTCTTCATCCGAGCCGGCAACTATGCCGGCTCCGGCCTGGTAAATAAGCATATTGCCCTTACTCAGAAAAGTTCTTATTAGAATAGCATGATTGAGTATGCCTCTGAAATCGATGAATCCAATTGCTCCTCCGTAGTAGCCTCTCTTCTCGTTTTCGTATCTGTCGATAAGCTGCATTGCCATGTGTTTCGGAGCCCCTGTGAGAGTACCGGCAGGAAATGTAGCCGCCAACACATCGGCAATAGTTGCATCTTCACGGAGTTCTCCCGAGACCGATGAAACAAGATGAATCACATGCGAGTAGAACTGAACTTCGCGCAGGTTTTGCACTTTAACGTTTCTGGCATACTTGCTCAGATCGTTTCGTGCAAGGTCAACCAGCATAATATGTTCGGAATTTTCCTTGAGGTCGTATGAAAGCCTCTCGGCAGCCAACTTATCGGCTTCATCGTTGCCGGTCCTTCGATATGTCCCAGCAATCGGATTAATATATGCAATACCCTGGTTTATTTTAAGATGTGCTTCGGGTGAAGATCCGAATATTTTGTAATTTCCGTAGTCGAAATAAAAAAGATAAGGAGAAGGATTGATAGACCGCAGAGCCCTATACACATTAAATTCATCGCCTTTGAATTCAATAGAATAGCGTCGTGACAGAACCACCTGAAAAACATCACCGCGATGACAGTGTTCCTTCCCTTTCCTAACCATGTATTTATAATCTTCGTCGTTTAAGTTACTTTTCTCATTTCCTGAAACCCTGAAACGATAAATGGCAAAATTTCTGCTTCTCAGCAGGTTCTCTATTTGTTCTATGCCGCTTTCTTCATTTTCATCGAACCTGTTTTCGATAATATAGAGCATGTTCTGATAGTGATTAATTGCAATTATGTATTTGAAAAGGTCGTACCTCATTTCCGGAATGTGTTTTTCAGGTGTATCGGACGTTTTCAGTGTAATATTTTCGAAATGTTCGACAGCGTCGTATGCCATATAGCCGAAGAATCCGTTGACAGGGATTTCATCCGCCGTTCTGGCCGGAGTGAATGCAGACATAAAATCTGTAAATCTCTTTATCAACTCATCTTTTTCTTTGAGGTTATAATTACGTTCCGTTCCGTCGGGATATTTCTCAGTTACTTTGTTCCCGTCTGCTTCGAAACTTGCAACCGAATTGATACAGATAAAGGAGTAGCTGTTCTCAATTGCATGATAATCGGAGCTTTCAAGAAGAAGACTGTTCGGGTAGATATCTCTTATCCTGAGATAGACACTGACAGGAGTGATAGTGTCGGCCAGTAGTTTCGAAGTACTTGTGCTTATCGAATATTTTTTCATTTTTCCTTAGTTTTAAGCTTTATTCGAATTATATAAAACAGTACGGCCTGCCGTGAGCACGGCAGGCCGCATTAATATCTAAATTATATCTACAAACGGGCGCTTCTGCTCACCTTGATTTGAAAAACCATGCGAACCACCAGCACCAATTTGTAGAATAAATCTTCATTTCTTAAATGATAACGGCACAAAAATAATATTTGTTTTTAAATATCCAAATTTTTGTTTTAATTTTTTACAATATCATTAAAAAATTGTTAAAGCCTGATAAAAGCAAACGTATATATTATTATACGAATATTTCTAAAGAAAGTTACTATCAAGATACTTCTGGAACTTCTCCTTATACTGCTCTCCTATCGGGATATATGTTTTACCAAAAACAATTCTGCACCTTTCTATAGTGTTAATTTTATCGAGGTTAACTATAAATGATTTATGAACCCTCATAAATTTTTCACCTGGCAGTTTTGACTCTGCAAGCTTCATTGTCGAAAGGGATAAAATCGGATGGGGTAGATTCTCAACATAAACTTTTATGTAATCTTTCAACCCCTCTATATATAGTATATCATTGAAATTGATTCGTTTAATCTTATAATCCGACTTCAGAAACAAAAATTCATCATTTGCCTCCAGACCTTTCATAGCCTTCCGCTCAAGGTTGATTTGCTTCACGGCTTTATTGACTGCAGTAAGAAATTCCTCATAACTGAATGGCTTAAGAAGATAATCGGTAATTTCGAGTTTATAACCTTCAAGTGCATATTGCTCGTAAGCAGTGGTAAAAATAACTTTAGGACTTTTTTCGATAAGTCTGGTAAATTCTATTCCTGTAAGGTCGGGCATCTGAATGTCAACAAATATGATATCGGCCATTTTTTCCGACAGATATTCAATGGCATCGAGCGGATTATCAAAACTGCCGGATAGTTTCAACCCAGGAGTTTTTTCGATGTACTCCGAAATAAGCTTCAGGGCAAGGGGCTCATCATCAATGGTAATAACCGATAACATCAAGCAGTATTTATTTTAAGAAACACCGAAAATTCATTTTCGCCTTTATTAATAAGTAATTCATGTTTGCCAGGGAAAAGAAGGTTAAGTCTTCGCTTTACATTCTCGAGTCCGATGCCGTTATTGTTTTTGTTAACATCCTCACTTTTTCCTGCAATACTGTTTTTACAGGTAAAAATTATCGTATCCTTTTCTGTTTCCAGTTTTATATCAATATAAGATTTGCTCCGGTAGCTCACTCCGTGTTTAAATGCATTCTCAATAAAAGATATCAGCAACAGCGGCGGAATATTTATATCTTCGTACTTATCGGGAAAATCTACTGTAAGTTTCACCTTATCACTTATTTTAAGTTTCATAAGGTCGATATAATTTTTCATGAACTCGATTTCATTTCCAAGTTTTGTGGTGCTACCCTCCTTTTCATTAAGAAGGTAACGCATAAGCTTGGATAGTTGAAGGATTGCCTTTTTTGAATCTTCTGTATTAATACCAATCAGCGAGTAAATATTATTCAGAGTGTTAAAGAAGAAATGCGGGCTTATTTGATTTCTAAGCATGTTTAACTCAGAATTGAGTTTTTCTTTTTCCATATCCTTACGACTCTTTTCGATCTGCTCCTGTCTTTCGAGTATTCTTAATCCAAGAGAAAAGAAAATAAGGAAAAGAGAACTGAAAGTGAAACTTAAAAAAAACATTTGCCGGGAACGAGGAGGTGGAAAATTGCGACCGGGTTCAGGGGGCGGCGGGGCAGGGCGGTAGTTACCCTGCTCATTTCCTGCACGCATTTCGGTCGAAAATTTACCCGGAACATATTTTATAACCATCCTTCCCGAAAAACTTGAGACAGCAAAGAAAAACAATATAGTGAAAGCAACTGACAGGTAATATTTTAAACGTTTCCCTGGAAAGAAAAGTCTCGGAACCAGTAAAAGGTAATTAGTATAAAACACCATCGCACAGATGGCTGTATTAATAAAATACATCCATATAAAGTCTTTCCCGACATCCCATTGTTTGATGAAATAATAGTTCAGCCCAAATAATATTGTCCATGCTGCGATATGCAGGAATACCTTTATATTTTTATTTCCTGATGTTTTATTGTTCATTGTAACCTTTCCAGATTGTAAAATCCTGCTCTATGTTATTACAAATATAGTTTTTTCGTACGGTTATTCATATCGGAGAGCATCGATAGGTTTAAGGTTGGAAGCTTTTCTGGCAGGATACCAGCCGAAGAAAACACCGATAACAAAACAAACTGCAAATGCCAGTACAACTGACTGTGTCGTTATAAAGGTTGTAGAGTTCATAAGTGTTCCGGCGACTTGCGCTATAAGGTAACCGAATATAATTCCAAAGATTCCGCCTGTAAGACTCAGCAGCATTGATTCGACAAGGAATTGTCGCAGGATATCTTTTCCTCTTCCTCCTATCGACATACGCAAACCTATTTCACGGGTACGTTCTGTAACAGATACAAACATGATATTCATGATGCCTATGCCTCCGACAAGCAGGGAAATCCCTGCGATAGCTCCTAACAGGTAAGTCATGATATTTGTGACGGTTGATACCGATTCTATTAATTCCGACTGGGACATCACCCTGAAGTCATTTTCTTCCATTTCTTTCAGTTTATGAGTTCGTCTGAGGACCTCCGTAACCTCTTCTATAGCTGCCGCACTTTTTTCCTCGCTCACTGCCGAGCAATAAATTCCATTTATATAATCAATAGCTGCAAGGCGGCGCTGAACTGTTGTATATGGGGCAATTATCATATCATCCTGGTCCTGTCCCATTCCGCTTTCACCCTTATCTTCCAGTACTCCGATTACTTCAAAAGGCAGGTTTTTTATGCGTATTGTCGTCCCAACAGGATCCACACCCTCTCCAAAAAGATTATCCACAACTGTTTGTCCAAGCAAGCAAACCTTTGCCATACTTCTTGTCTCTGTTTCGTTAAAGATCCTGCCTGTTGCAATTTTCAGTTTTCTTATGTCAAGATACTCTTCACTCACTCCGTATATGCTGGTCTGGGTATTCTTATTGCCATAAATCACCTGTCCGTTTGCATTTACGGTTGGTGATGCCGCAGTAATAAATGCAGCTTCATTCCTGATAGCTGTCACATCGCTGTATTTAAGTGCCATGGAGCTTGAAGCGCCAAGATTTACTCCACCTCTTTGCTGAAAGTTTGGCATTATCATAATGAGGTTAGATCCCATTGAAGACATTTCTTCGGTTATACTTCTCTTGGAGCCTTCGCCAATGGCAAGCATAGCTATAACAGAAGCCACTCCAATTATTATCCCAAGCATTGTCAGGAATGCTCTCATTTTATTCCTGAACAAAGCTCTTATTGCTATTCTGAATAAATTAGTCAAGTTCATAATCTATAAATTAATCATATATCAAACTCTTCGATATTTTCAACAGGAAGGGTTTTAAGAACCTCCGTTGCATAAAGCCTTTCACTTATGATATTTTCCCGCTGAATTTTTCCATCTCTGAAAATCACATTCCGTGTAGCGAACCTGGCTATATCAGGTTCATGAGTGACATAAACTATGGTTCTTCCTTTGTCATTCAGGCTCTGGAATAACTCCATAATTTCAAATGAAGTACGGGTGTCGAGGTTACCTGTCGGTTCATCTGCAAGTATAAGCACCGGATCGTTAACCAGTGAGCGGGCTATGGCAACTCTTTGCTGCTGGCCGCCCGAGAGCTGGTTTGGCATGTGGTTCATACGCCCGGCAAGTCCGACAGCTTCCAACGCTCTGACAGCCTTCTCTTTACGTTCCTTTGAACTTACCTTACCGTTATAGAATAAAGGAAGTTCAACATTCTCGAGAGCTGTGGTTCTTGGCAGCAGGTTAAATGCCTGAAAAACGAAGCCAAGTTTTTTATTGCGAAGTCTGGCTGTGGCATCCTTGCTCAATGTATTGACATCAACTCCATCGAGTTTATATTTCCCTTGAGTAGGTTTATCGAGGCAGCCAAGGATATTCAGCATCGTTGATTTTCCCGATCCGCTCACTCCCATTATCGCCACGAACTCACCCTCCTCAATCCTGAGATCGATCCCCCGGAGAGCATGCACTGTCACTTCTCCCACATGGTAATCTTTCTTAAGATTCTGAATCTCTATAATTATATTGTTCATAATTACTGGTATTAACTTCTGATCATTTTATGTTCAGAATGGCATTGGTCCTCTCGGTCCACCATTATTTCTCGAAACGGATTCCTTCTTCTTTCCTTCCGACATAGAAATCACAACCTCATCACCTTCACTAAGGCCTGAAACAATTTCAACCTTCGAGCCGTTCTCGATGCCAAGTTTGACCATTGCAGGACGTATGCCTCCTTTATCGTCCTTAACCCATACAACTTTTGTTTTCGGATCAGCCTCTCCTGTGCCGGAGAACATTCCCATCTGAGGCATACCCTGCGGCATCGAGCTCATGTTGGGTACCTGCCCCGACTGAACACCTGACCGCATATTTGCCTGTGGCATGTTGGGCATGTCGGCGTTCTTCATAAATTCGGCCATCATTTTCTGGAGATATACCTGATCAGGAGTGAATCTGATTGCTTTGCCCGACAGAATAAGGGTATTGTTCTTTCCTTCAACAAAAATTGTGGCACTTGCGGTCATTCCCGGCATAAGTTTCTTATCTGGGTTCGGAGCATTTATTACCACAATATATGTAACTACATTATTTGTAGTTACAGGCTGAAGCCTCACCTGTGATACCGAGCCTTCGAATTTCAGGTCGGGATAAGCATCAACAGTGAATTCAACTTTCTGCCCTTCTTTGACCTTTCCAATGTCGGCTTCATCAACGCTGGTACGAACTTCCATTTGAGTAAGGTCATTCACAATAGTGAAAAGGGTTGGTGTGTTAAAACTTGCTGCCACAGTCTGACCCTCTTCAACTGCCCGGTTAAGGACTACACCGTCAATCGGTGAAGTGATTGTGGCATATTCGAGGTTTACTTGCGCCCTCGAAACAGCGGACCTGGCATTTGAAACTGCAGCCTTCGAATTTTCATAGTTGAAAAGGGCCTGGTCGTAATCAGCCTGTGCTATAAGGTTTTTTTCATACAAAGCCTTTAATCTGTTATATGTAGCTTCATTAAACCTGAGCTGTGCCAGAGCCTGGTCGAGCGAAGCCTGGCTCTGTCTTAACTGTTCAAGCAGGTTTGTTTCGTCCAGTTGTGCAAGTATCTGCCCCTTTTTCACATTATCGTTGAAGTCAACATATATCTTTTTAATTATTCCTGAAACCTGAGTACCAACCTCAACGGTTGTGATAGCATTTATAGTTCCTGTTGCAGTAACAACATTTGCTATGTCGCCTCTCTCCACTTTCACAGTTTCAAATGTGAAACTACTATCTTTTTTGTGAAATGGTTTGAACGCCAATAGAATTATTGCCATTACTGCTAAAAATGCAATTGATATAATCAAAATTTTCTTTTTCATAGTTGTTTATTTTTATATTTTATAATGATAAAGGTACCCCGTTATAAAAGTCAAGAACTTTATAGCTGAAAATCAGTTTATATTTCGATTGGAGTAATTTGCTTTCGGCAGCTATAAGGTTTGTTTTTGAAACAAGGTAATCAACTGAGTTTATGAGCCCCTGCCTGAACTTCTCTTCCGAAAGGATTCCCGATTCGGCGGCAGCATTATATGATTCGAGACTTGCCTCATATTCGGCCTGTGATGAAATAACGTCCTGGCAAGCCTGCTCGATGCTTTTCCTTAGCTCATTCCTTGTATTTATTTCGGTCAGCTCAGCGTCGCGGTAACTGATTTTTGCCAGATCGACACTTGACTTCACCTGATTTTTCTGATAAATAGGAATTGAAATCGAAAATCCGGCGGATGGTCTTATTCCGTCATTTAGCTGACTGAAATAAGAATCAGTCAATACATCTGAATATGAAGAGCTTACGCCTGCACTTACAGAAAGAACCGGGTAATATCCTGCTCTCGCAATTTTTTCATCTAAGGCTGAAATTTGTTTGTTGACTTCTGCATTTTTAATCTGAGGCTTCACCGAAAGGGCTGTCTCATAAACACTCTTTACATCAGGAATGAGATTACTGTTTAATGGTTCCGTTATTACAGGAACTGCAATCTTGAAACTGTCGGTCACCGGCAACTCCATAAGCTGCATTAGATTGACCTTGGTGATTGCAAGCTGGCTTTCGGCGTTTGCAAGCGTAAGTTTTTCGCTGGCAAGCTGAGACTTTACCTGAGCATAATCGGCCTGTGAAATCACTTTCAAAAGCAGACGCTCTTCTGCCAGGGCCAGCTCCTCTTCGGTTGCCTTAATCTGATTAAGGCTGTTCTTTACCTGCTCTTCAGCATAAAGAATCTGGAGATATGCATTAAGTATGCTCAGGCTCACCGATTCTTTTATTGTTTCAAGTGAATAAATCCCGCTTTCAATTCCCAATTCTGCCTGTTTAACCTGATTATTAAGTCTCAATCCATTGAAAACAGTAATCCCTGAATTCAAAGAATAGCTCGAACCTAATGTTGAAGAAAGGGCTGACGAACCGGAAGAAGTGCTTTTCGACCAGTTGAAGTTATTTCCAATCGAAGCATTGACAGACATAAGCTTTTGTGCCTTTGCCTGTAACGCATTGACTTCATTGCGTTCATTTGAGAGTCCGCTTTTCAGTACCTGTATGTTGCGTTCAAGTGCATAGCTTATACAATCGCCGAGAGTCCATTCCTTAGCATTCTGGGCTCCGACTTCAGCCTGAAAAACCACATGTATTACTAAAAATATCAAGAAAAATCTTTTCATCTCTTTTTTATTTTCTTCGATAAAAGTAGATACCCCACATGTATCCGGAAAATAAAATAGACACACGACAATTTTTTGCCGACAAAACCGAATATTTCAAGTACGACACGTTTCCCGGGAAGTTTCAAAACCTGTAACAGGCTTTGAAATAAATTCAAAAAATAGCAGGATTCAGTATTTTATCTAACTATGGAAATCATTTCCTTTAGTCTCGCAGCATTCTTAACTGCAAAACCGTTATAGTCATTATTGAAGAATGCCCATACTTCTTTGTCCTCATTCATCCACCCTCTTATTTTATATGCAAAATCGCCAAGCTCCTCGTCGGAATAATCTGTTGCATATAAATGCTCACGCCCATGAAATCGAAGATAGACGAAATCAGAAGTCAATGTTTCATTGTAAGGATACCGGTTTCCGGAATCGGCTATCACAAAGGCCATATTATTTGTATTCAGGAGGCTGAAAAATTCGTCATTGATCCATGATTTGTTCCTTACTTCAAAGGCAAATCTGTAACTCATGTATTGTTCTTTCACGAGATGAATAAATCCTTCTATAAGGTTACGATTATAATGGAGGCCAGGGGGAAGCTGAACGAGTACAGGCCCCAGTTTATGTTTCATCTCTTCAAAAACATCGAAAAATTTCCATAAAGGCTCCTCTATATTGATTAGTTGTTGCTGATGAGTTATATAGCGGCTTAATTTAGGACAAAACATAAAATTATCGGGTGTGCGGTTCAGCCATCCTCTTACAGTATTTTTTAGCGGAAGATGATAAAAGCAGGAATTAAGTTCCACACAGGAAAAATGGTTGGTGTAAAATTCGAGATATTTTTCGGATTTCAAATCTTCGGGATA
>Ga0208197_1000551_pt1 | contig 45739 bp, 41 predicted proteins | sample AD_JPNNA4_MetaG_FD_184444 | JGI IMG/M metagenome (GOLD analysis project Ga0208197, IMG submission 184444) | Active sludge microbial communities of municipal wastewater-treating anaerobic digesters from Japan - AD_JPNNA4_MetaG (SPAdes) (version 2) | ecosystem: Engineered > Bioreactor > Anaerobic...
AGATGCGACGTGTTGCGCAGCCGGATGTCAATCACTGCATCCACGCCCGCTGCACGCAGTTGGTTGATGAAGTCTTGCAGTGATTTTCCTTTGTAGCCAATCGTGTACACAGTCATTGTAGTCTCCTAGTCAAGTAGTCGAGTAGTCGTTAGTCAGATAGTCAAGTAGTCGTTAGTCGGATAGTCGAGTAGCCGTTAGTCGAGTAGTCGTTAGTCGGATAGTCGAAATAAGATATCCTGACCGCCTCGACTATAGGACTACGCGACTGTATGACTAAAACAGCGAAAGTTGCTGCGGGATGACTTCTCCGGCGGCGGTTGTGCCGTCCGGCTGGATGTGCTGGACTTCGACGCCGCGCTCCAACAACGTCTGGGTGATCAGCTTGTGGCGGTGGCAGTGGTGGTAGTCGCCTTCGCTGCACATGATGACGACGGGTTGCTCGCGCGCCAGGTCCAACAACTGCGCGATGCCACGCTGGTAGGTCTCCGTCTGCGCCAGACGCTCGTAGTTGGGACGTTCCTCGCCGGGATCGTAGAGTGTGGGATCGGCCGGCCTCCCGCCGAGGGCGTCGCCCATGCTTTTGTAGGCGATGCCGGCGGCTTCCAGGTCGTGCGCCAGGTCTTCGCGGTTGAACTGCGGCGTCCACCGGCTGTACGGCTGGCTACGCACGTCCACAAGCAGGGCAATGTCGAACTTGTGCAGCAGATCAATAAAAGCTGGTATGGTGTGGTCGCTATGACCGACGGTGTAAATCAACAAAGCACGTCCCTCCACAATCTCTAATCAAGACACAACGGGAATCATCTCACAGGACAAGGATCACAGCTACCCCTGCCGCGACCATCAACACCATCCCCGGCCACAAGGCGCGGCGCAGCGCGGTCGAGCCGCTCGCCAACGCGAAGACGCCTTTGAAGAGTGTGCTGGCAAGCGTCGCAATCGTGATGGCCCGCGCAGCGACGGTCAAATCCAGGTTTGTGGGCGCGCGCGCCAGATCAACCATAGAAAGCGCGATGGCGTCCACGTCAACGATGCCGGAGACAAAGCTGGAGACGTAAATGCCGGTGTTGCCAAACAAAACGCGCGCCGCCGTGGAGATGAGCAAGACGACGGCATACAACGCGCCGAATTTCAGCGCCGGACCGAGTTCGAAGGGATTGGAAAAGGCAAGCTCTTCTTTGGCGTAGGCACGCTGCCGGATATACAAGAAAGCGCAATACGCCAGTCCCACGACGAGCGGCGCGCACATCGGCCATAATAGCCAGTAAGCCAGCGGCTGATTGAGCGCGAAGACGATCACTAGCACGCGGACGAACATCACCGTCCACGCGACGATGATCGCCAGCGAGAAGGGGCGCGCCAACTCCGGATTGGTGCGGCTGCGCTGCGAAAAGCTCAGGGTGACGGCCGTGCTCGACGCCAACCCGCCAAGCAGTCCCGTCAGCCCGATCCCGCGCTGCGCCCCGATGACTTTGATCATCACGTAGCCCAAAAAGCTGATGCCGGAGATGAAGACCACCATCAGCCAGATTTTGTAGGGATTGAACACGTCGAACGGCGGCGGGCCGAAGTTACGGTTCGGCAAAATCGGCAGGACGATGATGCTGATGACGGCGAATTTGAGCGTCGCGTAGATGTCGTCGCGGGTGATGGCGTGCGCCAGCGTGCGGAACTGCGATTTGAGTGACAGCAGCGCCATCACAGCCACGCCGAGCGCCGCTGCGAACAAGATCAAGTTCCAGTAGCACGCCGCGCCGATCCCAAAAGTGATCAGCGTCGCCATCTCGGTCGTCATGCCCGGCTTGCCCGCGAGCACATCTCTGTGATACGAAAGCGCCAGCAAAACGCCGAAGACCAGCAGCACGGCCACAAACGGCAGCGCCGACGCCAACTGATCCGCTGCCAACGCCGCGACGAAGCCCGCCAGGCTGATGAGCGCGAACGTGCGCACGCCGGCGAACAGCTTGCCTTCCGGCTCGTCATACGCCGACTCACGTTGGATGCCGATGAAAACGCCAATGCCCAACGCCACCACAAGATGATAGAAAAAATCAGCCATCGCCGTCACTCCGATTCCATCCCGCATCCAGAAACCGCTGAATCTCAATCACATACCCGTTGGGATCGCGGGCAAAGCAGTGATAGATGCCGTAAGTCTCGTTGAGGGCGGGCGGCTTGTCAAAGGAGACGCCGCGCGCGTGCAGATAGGCGTACCAGGCATCCACCTCTTGCGTGACCAGTGTGAAGAGAATGCCCTGCGGCTTCTCCGGCGCGGTTTCGCGCGCGCAGAAGCCCAGATATGCCTCACCATTCACCCGATAGATACGACAACCGCCTTGATCCAACACCAGGGGCAGTTCCAGCACTTCTTCGTAGAATTGCGCCGTCCGCGCTAAATCGCGCGTGTACAAGAATGTGATTTGTTGGTCAATGCCTGGTCGTGACATGAACGCCTCGCCACAATCATTTGACAGGTTCGTGTAAGCTCATATCATACACTACGGATAGTGTAGAGCCTTTTCTGAAATTTGCTAAATCGGTTTATGATCAAAGAAATACAAGCCCAAGTCTTACTGGCGCACAGCAAACAGCCGGATCCGTGGTTTGGCCTCAAGTACAACATGAATCTGTACAGAGGGTGCTGTCACAGATGCGTGTACTGCGACAGTCGAAGTGAATGTTACCAAATCGAGAATTTCGACCGGGACGTACTGGTTAAGGTCAACGCCATCGAATTGCTGCGCAAGGAATTAGCCAGCAAACGGGTCAAAGGGCCGATTGGTCTGGGTTCGATGAATGATCCCTTTATGCCTTTGCCCCCCGGCGTTAGCCTGACCGGACAGGCATTAGCAGTCATCGCCGAGTTTGGCTTCCCGGTACACATTATCACCAAAAGCGCCCTGGTCTTGCAGGAATTAGAGACGTTGCGGCGCATCAGTCAGGTCTATGCCAGCATCAGTTTCACGGTTACGACCGCCGACGACGGGCTGGCGGCAAAAATCGAACCGGGTTCATCGCGGCCCTCAGCGCGTTTTGCGGCTATGCGTGTGTTAGCCGATAACGGCATCCAGACCGGTGTGACGTTAATGCCCGTTCTGCCTTTCATCGAGGACACCGAGGAAAACATTACGGCGATTGTCGAACAGGCTGCCGCCAGTGGGGCGTCCTACATCCTCCTGGGAACAGGAATGACTTTGCGCGACCGTCAACGCATTTATTATTATCGCCAGCTGGACGCACTTTTCCCCGGCCTCCGCGAAAAGTATGAGCGCGCGTATGGTGAGCGCTATTTCTGTGATACACCAAACGCACCCCATCTCCACCAGCTATTCAATGCGCTGTGCGAGAAGCATCATATTGCGACCCGCTTGCCACTTTATGAGCCACTTGCATCACAGCAGTTGAATCTTTGGGAGTGAGCCTATTCAAGCGCGCCATCCTCCACACAGACAGCGGTATAATGAAGAGGAATACTGTGAGAGAGGGTTGAGTGTACGATGACGCCGCAGATTGTGGGTTCGCTCTATACTGTCATTTTAATCGGACTGGCGTTCTATGCCATCCATATCATCCTGCTCATTGCATTGTACCTGCATCACCGCCGCGAGCCATCACCAGCGATGCCAGCCATCACCGACGCCGAGTTGCCCGTTGTGACCGTCCAAATCCCACTGCGTAACGAGCGCTACGTCGCGCAGCGGATTCTCGCGGCGGTTACGGCCTTCGAGTGGCCGCGCGACCGGCTCGACATCCAGGTGCTCGATGATTCTGACGACGACACGACAGCGTTGGCGCAAGCCGAAGTCGAACGACTGCGGGCGGAAGGGTATGACATCCACCTGCTGCACCGGAACAATCCCCAAGGGCACAAGGCAGGCGCCCTGGCTGCCGGGATGCGCCAGGCGCGCGGAACATTCATCGCCATTTTCGACGCGGACTTCTCGCCCGCGCCGGATTTTTTGCGGCGGATGGTGCCCTATCTCGTCCACGACCCGACGCTAGGCTTTGTTCAAGCCCGCTGGGGGCATCTTAATGCAGAATACTCTCTGATCACTCGCGCGCAAGCCCTGGCCCTGGATGCCCATTTCACCGTAGAGCACATCGCGCGCAATCGCTCCGGGCTGTTGATGAACTTCAACGGAACCGGCGGTGTCTGGCGCAAGCAGGCCATCGAAGACGCCGGCGGCTGGCAACACGATACCATCGCCGAAGACCTTGACCTGAGTTATCGCGCGCAGCTTGCCGGGTGGAAAGTCCTCTATCTGCCCGAAGTTGTCGCGCCGGCGGAACTTCCACCGCTGGTGGCCGCGTTCAGACAGCAGCAGTACCGCTGGGCCAAAGGCGCGACACAGGTTTTGCGCAAGTTAAGCGGGGCGATTGTGCGTTCGCCGCGTCTGCGTCCAGCGCAAAAGGTAATGGCGCTGCTGCACTTAAGCGGCTATTTCACGCAGCCGCTTATCCTGGCGTTGGTCTTCCTCGTCGCGCCCATGGCAATCTACTCGCCGCGCCTGCCGACGCTGACCCTGGCTTTGGGAACGTTTACCATGTTGCCCCCGCTGCTCTACGTGTTAGGACAGGCTGCGTTGTACCACAATTGGCCCCGTCGCATCCTGTGTTATCCGATTTTGCTGCTCTTGGGCGTCGGCATCAGTTGGAACACGACGTTAGGGGTGCTTGACGGGCTGCTCCACTGGGGCGGCGAATTCAAACGCACGCCCAAATTCGAGCTGCGCGGGCAGCAAGGGAGCTGGCGGGATGCGCGCTATCGCATCAAACTCGACCGCGCGCTGCCCGGAGAAATCCTGATTTGCATTTACGCGCTGGCGGCGCTGATTCTCGCTCACGAGCTGCAACGCACCAACTTGATGCCGCTGAGTTTGATCGCCCTGGCAGGCGAAGTGTTTGTCGTGTGGGGCGCGTTACAGCAATTGGGGAAACACAGGAGCAAAAAAGAACAGGGGCGCTAAAACGCCCCTGTTTTACTTGACGCCATGAGTTGGCCGGTGTTATTTGCCAGGTTTCTCTTCCGGCAGAACGTCAACCACGGTACCGGCCTGCGGCGCAGATGAACTCAGGCCTGGCTTTGTCCCCTTGGGCGCTTCCAGTTTGGGCGGCTGCAAATCCTGCGGCATGAAGGTTTGACCGCGCAAATACGCGCCTTCGTTGATAAGCAGGGATTTGATGGTCATATCGCCCCACACACGCCCGGTATCCATAATCTCCACCCGGTTGGCGGAGACATTACCCTGAACAGCCCCGGCGATGGAAACGTTATTGGCCTTGATTTCAGCACGCACTTTGGCGCTCTCTGTAATCACGAGATTGCCGGTGATTTCTATCGTGCCTTCAACAATGCCATCCACGCGGAGACCGCCATCTCCTTGAATGTCACCCTTGATATGGGTATTTGCGCCAATTGTTGATTCGATTGCAGGTTGTGCCATACGTCCTCCCCCGGTAGCTGCTGGTTTTATAACTGGTGTTGCAGGTTCTTTGGGTTTGCCTTTACCACCTAACCACGACATCGTTACCTCCTCGCTTGAAATGCACGCTTCAGTTAAAGAATTAAAGAATGTGCTTTAGAATAAAGCGCAAAACGTGGAACGCAGTCCTTTCGCTTTACGTTTCACGTTTACACCTTATTCCAACCTGTTGTGATTCAATAATAACCAGAGATGACAGTTTGTCAAACCTCATCTTCCAAAAATCATGACCCGGCGTCAGACGGCGCGCCTTCGACCATCTGGCGCGCCTGGCCGAGCGCCTGTTGTTCCTCGGCGCTCAAGCTGTACGATGAGCGCCATTGCGTCAGCGGTTTGGCATAGACCCGCGCGTCGTCGCGCGAGTGTAAGCCGCTGAGGATCGCCCCGTTGCCGCGCGCGTCCACCAACGCCAGCGAGAAACTCTGGTCACCGCCCACGTTCTCGAAGGCGCTATAGCGGATGGCGCTATGGCCTTGAATGGTGTGCGGCAAAATCAACCCAAACTGACGCAGCATAGCTTCAAACTTGCTGATGCGGCTTTCCTGTCCATCCAGGCGGGTTAGAAGCTGCACGATGGTCGCCTGGTCGGTATCTTCGGCCAAAGCAAGAATCTTCTGGTAGCGTTCCTCCATCGTTTTGAGACGCTTCTCCAACGTGTAGACCCAGTAGGCGCCCACAAATAGCAAAATAGTCGAAGCAATTACCCACAGCACAAGTCCGGTCATACGCACCTCCTCGGATTAAGTCGAAAGTCCAAAGTCGAAAGCCCAAAGTCTGGAAATCTTGGCGACCTGGGGGTCGTGTTTTCAGTGAAAGTTACGGGTTCAGCTGCACCGGCCCCAGGATGAAACGATCGCCGGTCATTGTCCCGTCAAGGTTGAACTGCGGGATGCGGCGGATGCTGCCCATCTCGTACATGCCCACTTCGAGCCAATACTGGCCGGGCGGCACATCCGCCGGAATGACCAGCCGGTACGGATCTATCACCTGCTGCCCCTCCAACCACTTGGGAAACCACAGGTACGACGGGAAAGCCCCACCCAAGGGCGTGTAGTCGTGCCCGAACCACGGGACGCCCGCCGCGTCAATCAGGTGAATGAAGATGGTATAGCTCGTCCGCGGACGCGCTAACACGCGCCAGGTCAACTTCACATGCAGCGGCTGACCGGCTTTGAGCGGCAATGGCGTCTGCCAGATTCCCTGCCGCGTCGCCCAACCGGCCCGCGCGCGCGCCGCAAGCAAGGCGACATCGTTGCCAATGTTGGTCAGCGCGCTTTCCAACACCTGCGCTTGCCGTGTTGCAGCCGCACCCGGCAACACGGCGATCTCGCCTAGCCCAAGCGAGACTTCTCCGTCGCTGAAGGACAACGCAGAGACGGCGTTCGTCATATCCGTATAGCCAAGGCGCAGTGGATAAGTTCCCGGCGGTAACGTGTATGGGATATAGACGTCGTACTGTTCGACGATAATTTCACCAGGCCGCCAGCCCGGCGTCAGGCAGCGGCTATCGGTCGTCCAACGCTGCTCCACCGTCCCCAACTGCGCGAAAGGCATCAGAATCGCCGTTTCGGTCGTCGCTGCCCGCGCATAGAGCGTCAGCGGCAACACCTCCCCCTGGGCAATCGCCGTTGCGGGCAGATCGTAACCGAGCAATTGCAGGCGCGCGTCCACCCACACATCGTTCAATGGATACTGCAGCGCAACCGGTTCCACCGCTGGCGGTTCGAGGACGCGCCACAGATCGCCTTCCGGCCGCAGGCGGAAGCCCAAATCGCGGATTTCGCGCCGGTAGTTCGTCAGATAGACCGGGCCGGCGGCGAGGTTGCCGAAGACGGCGTCCGTCCACGAGAGCGAGCCGGTGACATACAGGGGGCGCAGATCCGCCGCGTCGAAGCTCTGGCCTTCCACCAAAGCGCGATAGAAATATGGCGTGAGATGCTCCCAATCGGAGGCCAGTGCCGCCCCCTCCCCGCGCCCGGCGAAACGTTCCTCTAGCTCGTCAACGAAGGCATCGGCGGCGTTCCAATTCCGCAGCGAGATGCGCGGATAGGTATGGACGAGCATCCCCACCGGCATCGCCAACGACGCTACGGCAACGACAGCCATCCCCCAACGCGGCGCAAGGCGCGTCGCCGACTCCAGAGCCAGCAGCGCCCCCACCCCCAACGGGAACGCCAGCGCCATAAAAGCGTGCAGCAGATAGGCCATCACATCCTGCACCGAGTTCAGTGTGAAGCCCAGATGGCCGAGCAGAAACACGCCCCACAGCAGCGCCAGGCGTGGGCGACGCGCGACCAGCCACACCGCCCCCACGCCCATCAACACCAACAGAGGCCAGGCGTACTGCAAACGCAGCAACGTCCAGAACACGCGCAATCGGTCAACCTGATCCGCTAAACCAAAATAGAACAGGTTCACCCGCAAGCCCTGCGCCGTCGCGTGCCGCAGAAACCCCTCCCACGTGCGCATGTCGGTGGGGCCAAAGGGGACGTTGGGGCTGCGCAGGGGAAAGTAAAGCCAGGGCAACAATCCCAGCAAGCCACATCCGACAAAGGGCAGCAGCGTTTTCCATTGGAGCAGGATTTTGGGCCGCTGCACCAGGATGAAAACAGCGTAGGCTGGCAAACCCCATACCGTGATGGGATGGTGCGTCACACCGATACCGGCAAAAAAGGCCAGCGCGAACAGCCAGCGGTCGTGACCAGCGCGCGCCCAGCGCACCAACAGCCACAACTGCGTCGCGGTGATGGCGACGCTCAGGATGTGCGCGTTGGAATGGATGCTGTGCTGCCAGAGATCAGGGGCAACGGCCAACGCCAATCCGCCGGTCAACGCGGCAAGCAGCGGGAAACGCCACCCAGCCAGCGGTTTGCCCGTGTCGTCCAGCCGCGTTTCGAGGATAATGAGGAAAACCCGGCTCACCGTCCAGGCGCCGGCAGCCCCGGCCAGGAGGTGAGTGCGCCAGGCGACCGTCCCAACGGCAAACAGCCGCTGCCACACGCCCGCCAGCAAGGTGTAGAAGGCGTAACCTGGGGGATGCGCGATGCCCCATACGGCGGGAATAAACTGATATTCCGAGGGGTCGCCGAAGATTGTCCCCCGCGCCGCGGTGAGGGTGTAGAGGGACCAGGCGACGATGAAAAGCAGCGCGGCTGCCCATCCCGCATAGCAGCAGCGCGCCACGTCCATCAACTTCGCCTTGACATATCCCTTCTGCAACCGCCCTCCTTCGAAAATAGCCCCCGAGGACACAGAGTTCACAGAGATAGGAAAAAATAACTCTGTGTTCTCGGTGCTCTCTGTGGCAGATATTTTGGTGCTTGCATGATGTGCGACAGCGCCGACGTCTCCTCTGGCTGACGACAAGGTCAATCGTTCACGCGACAGACCTGGGCATTATAATGCTTTTTCGCCGCATGTCGAACTTTCAGACTTGTGTCAGTTAACGCGCTCCCTGCCCCCGCGACGGGGGCAGGGAGCACGGTACGTTGAGTTTTTCGCCTTGCGTTCTCTGGGCGATTATCTATAATCAGGATGTTAGAAATATGGAGTTGACTTGCAGTGCTCGCGCCCTCAGAGCGCGTGAGCCTATCACCATAGATAAGGAATGACAAAATGAGCGAGAATAGAAATCTCTGGATTGGTGTTGTTATTGTGGTCGTGATCCTTCTGATTGCGTGTACATGCTGTTTGTGCGGCGGAATAGCGTTTCTGGTTTACGCGAGGAATATCCCTTCCACGCCGACGCCGCCTATCGAATGGCCGGTCACACCGGAGAACCCAGACGCGCCGGACAATCCGATCATACCGGACAATCCGACGACGCCCGCAACGCCCAATCAGCCGCCCACCACTGCGCCCTTACCCGACGAGGCCGCCGAAACTCTGGCCGCGCTCCAGGAAGCGCAAATTCCCGATTCCGACCTCCACGAACTGGGCATCCGCTTCTTGGGTGTTCCAGCCGACACGCCGCGCGTTCTCTCCTCCCCCAATCCCGATTATGCCCTCGGGACGCGGCGCAAGTTCAACGTCTCGAACGTGGATAATGACGAGCAATTTGAAATCTACGCCACACTGGTCTACAAAACAGAACACGTCTACATGTGGGTCGAAGAAGGCGCCAGCGTTGACGAAAACAAGATCAAAAAAGCCGCCGATCTCTTCGAGAAACACACCTATCCCACCAACCGCGAATTCTTCGGCTCTGAGTGGACGCCCGGCGTGGATAACGACCCCCATCTGAGCATCCTACACGCCCGCAATCTGGGCGACAGCGTCGCCGGTTACTTCTCCAGCCCGGATTCTTACGTGCGCGCCGTGCGCAGCGATTCCAACGAGATGGAAATGTTCTACATCAACGTCGAAAACGTCACCATCGGCGATGATTTTTACAACGGCGTGCTGGCGCATGAATTCCAGCACATGATCCACTGGAACAACGACCGCAACGAGGCTACCTGGCTCAACGAAGGGTGTTCCGAAATGGCGATGGAGCTAAACAATCGCGCCTACCCCGGCGGCAACTACGACGTCGGCGGCAGCGAGTACGCCTACTTGCGCCGCCCCGACACCCAGTTGACGACCTGGCCCGAAGGGACTGCCGGAGACGCTTCCGCCAATTATGGAGGCGCTTACCTCTTTATGAGCTATTTCCTCGATCAGTTTGGCGAGGACGCCACCAAAGCCCTGGTCAGCCACACAGAAAACAGTATGGAAAGTGTTGACCTTGTCCTTTCTGAAAACCTGGGACTGTCGCTCACCCACGCAGACATTTTTGCCAACTGGGCCATCGCCAATCTTCTGGATAATACCAGCCTGGATGCCGGGCAATACGGGTACAAAGACATCACCGTCAACACACCGCGCATGGACGCTACCTATCGTATGAAGGCTACGCCGTTCACCAATCGCAGCACCGTCAGCCAATACGGGGTGGACTACATCAAAGTTCAAAGCAAAACGCCGGTGCGCTTCACCTTCACCGGCTCCACCCAGACCGCCTTGATGGACACCCAGGCGCACAGCGGGAAATACCTGTGGTGGTCGAACCGCGAGGATGAGTCTGACGCCCGGCTCACGCGCATCGTTGATCTGAGCAACGCGACGAAAGCCGAACTGCGGTTTTGGAGCTGGTACTACATCGAAGAGGACTGGGATTACGCCTACGTTGTCGTCGGCACGACTGATAGCGGCGTGATTCCAAGCGACATCAATTCCACCGACATCCATTGGAAGATCCTGGACGACCGTAGGCTAGGATGCCGTTCCACCAACCCCAACGGCAACAACTTCGGCTGTGGACTGACCGGCAAGAGCGCGAACTGGGTCCAGCTCACCGCCGACCTCTCCGCCTACGCCGGGCAAGAAATCGTGCTGCGCTTCGAGTACATTACCGACGCCGCCGTCAACCAGTCGGGGTTCGCCCTGGATGATGTGGAAATCGTCGTGGACGGCCAAACGCTGCTCAGTGACGACGTGGAGCAAGATGGCAGTGGCGACTGGATTGCGGAAGGTTTCGTGCGCCACGCCAACGTCCTCCCGCAGCAATGGATCGTGCAGCTCGTCATTGACGGAGCGACGCCGCAGGTCGAGCGCCTGCTCATGCTCGACGGGACAACGGGCGCGTGGACGATCCCCCTGAGCAGCCGCCAGGATGAAGCTATTATCGTCATCTCCGCTTTGGCGCCGGTGACGACGGAAACAGCGACATACGAGATTTCCTTGCAGCTCGAACCCTGATCCGCATGGACGTTGCCAACAACAGCGCTTGTATGGCGACAGCCCCCATCGGCATCTTTGATTCCGGCGTGGGCGGACTTTCGGTGTGGCGCGAGATTGTGCGCCAGTTGCCCGCCGAACACACGCTGTACTTCGCCGATCAGGCGCACATCCCCTACGGGCAGCGCCCGCTGGATGATGTGCGCCGTCTGACAGAGAATGTCACGCGCTTCTTGCTGGCGCAAGGCGCGAAGATCATCGTGGTGGCGTGCAACACGGCTTCCGGCGCGGCGTTGCACGCACTGCGCGATACCTTTCCCGATACGCCATTCGTGGGGATGGAACCGGCCGTCAAGCCGGCCGTCGAACATACACGCACCGGCGCAGTTGGCGTGATCGCCACACCCGCCACGTTTGAGGGTGATTTGTTCGCCGGGCTGGTGGCGCGCTTCGGCGACGGCGTGGACTTGCACGCGCAAGCCTGTCCGGGTCTCGTCGAGGTGGTGGAAGCCGGGGCGCTCGACACGCCGGAAACCGAGGCCCTGCTGCGGCGCTATCTCACCCCACTGCGCGATGCCGGCATTGACCAATTGGTACTAGGCTGCACGCACTACCCGTTCCTGAGTCCCGCCATCCAACGCATCGTCGGCCCGGAAGTCACGCTGATTGACCCCGCGCCCGCTGTCGCCCGGCAGGTGGGGCGCGTGCTGGCAGAACGCAACCTGCGCGCGCCTGTCAGCCAATATGCGAACCACCAATTCTACACCAGCGGCGACCCTCGGACATTCTTTAAGATGGCGCGCGTTCTCATCGGCTCCATGCTGGACAACATACAATCCATTAACCAGTATCCGTAATTCGTAACTCGCTGGGAGGAAGCTATGTATGAACCACAATCCCCGCACACACTCACCGTCGGCGTCGCCCGCGCCGACATCACGCCGCCGGTCGGCATCCAGTCGGCAGGGTTTGCGGCGCGCGGCCCGCTAACGCGCTACCACGACCCGCTGCTGGCGACAGCGTTGGTCTTCGACAATGGCGCACAGCGCGCGGCGCTCATCGGCTGCGATCTGCTAGATTTGGATGCGGATACGGTGCGCGAGATACGGCAGCGCGTCGCCGCGAGAACCAGCATCCCGGAAAACGCGCTCACCGTCGCCTGCACGCACACGCATTACGGCCCCGACGCGCACCGCGACCTGGCGAACCCACTGGTTGCCGCTTATCACGCCAACCTCATTCACGTGCTGGCCGGCGCTGTCGAAGCGGCAGCAGCGGACCTGCGCCCGGCGCACCTCGGCGTGGGCTGGGGGCAATCGGACATCGGCGTCAACCGCCGCGAGAAGTTGCCCGACGGGCATATCATCCTGGGGCAAAATCCCGCCGGTCCCATTGACCGCGCCGTCGGCGTGCTGCGCATTGACGCCACGGACGGTACGCCGATAGCGTGCGTCGTCAACTTTCAGACGCACCCGGTTTCGCAGACGTGGCAAGTAGATCACATCTCCGCGGATTATCCTGGTGCGATGCGCGCAACTGTCGAGAAGCTAATTCCCGCGCCGAGCCTCTTCCTGCAAGGCGCAAGCGGCAACATCAACGCCGCGCGGATGGAACCCAGCTACGAACCGGCGCGCTCGCTGGGTGTGCGCCTAGGCTGCGAAGTCGTCCGCGTGTGGGAGACGATTCAGCCCAGGCCGACGGCGGAACTGGCCCTGGTTGGGCAGGTTGTCGCGCTGCCGCGCACCCGCTACGGCTCGCCGGAAGGGGCTGCCGCAGTCGTCGCGGAGACGGCGCAGGAGATTGGGACGCTCAAGGCGGAGGGCGCGTTCGAGGGCCTCATCCGGTGGGCGGAGAAACGCCTGGCGGTCGCGCGGGAGGCGCTGGCAAGCTGGACAACCGGCGAACTACCCGCGCCAGTCACAGCCGAACTCCAGGCGTGGCAGATCGGCGACCTCGCGTTGGTCACAACGCCGGCTGAGGTCTTCAACGAGATTGGCGTGCAGATCAAGGCGGCCTCGCCATTTGCCCACACGTTCTTCTTGGGCTACGCAAACGACTCCATCGGCTACATCCCCGTCGCGGAGGCTTATGCCGAGGGCGGCTACGAAGTCGTCCATGCCAGCCAGGTCGCGCCGGAAGCCGCAGGCATCCTCGTCGCGGCGTGCGTCGGCTTGCTGAAGGATCTCCACAAAACGGTTCGTCGTCCTTGACGCGCAACAAACGCGCTTGGCTTGAATTGATAACGGGTATACACTGTCAGCAGATCAGTTCAAACGAAATGGAGGGGCTATGAAATTCATACGGCGTATTTTCGGAGTATTAGTGATGATTGCCGGGATACTGGGCCTGGTGCTCGGTATGGCCGGATTGGCCGGTGTGTGGATGGTGAAACCGACGATACTGGTCTACGCCAACGCCACCGTAGACACGCTCAATAGAAGCGTCATCACCAGCAAGAGCGTGATGCAAACGACCGGCGAGGCCCTGCGCGCCACTATCGCCAGCGTGGACGCGCTCTCAGCGATGTTAGGCACCACCGCCGCTACGGTCAAGGAAACCAAACCAGTGCTCGAGGGGGTTGACACTATTATGTCTGTCACTCTGCCTTCTACCTTGAACGCGACCACAGACTCACTCCATACCGCCCAAGAAGCCGCGCGCGTTCTGGAGAGCACGATACAATCCCTGGACACTTTCCGTATCCTGTTGAGCGACGTGCCGTTGATAGGGGGCTTCGTGGGCGAGCCGGGTGAACCTTACAGTCCCAAGAAACCACTGGCGGATTCACTGGGCGAGTTGGCCACCAATCTCGATGCGCTGCCGGCCACGTTAATCAAGATGTCCACCGACCTCAGCACCACCGATGACAACCTGGACGACATTCAGACAAACCTGCTCACGATGTCGGACAGCGTCGGGTTGATTGCGGTGAGCCTGGGAGAGTATGAAAAGATGGTTGTGCAGTCGCAATCATCAATGGATGACGTCACGACTATCCTCACCAACATTCAATCCAATCTGCCTGCCATTCTCAATTGGATCACGCTCGGATTGACATTGTTTTTTGTCTGGTTGCTGGCTTCGCAAATTGTCATTCTCACACAAGGATGGGAATTGTACCAGGGCACCACAGACCGCTTGCGATAGGTTCGCGTGTGGTAGCGACCTTTAGTCGCTTCTGCGGCAAAAACGACTGAAGTCGTCACTACGCGCCCTACATGTATTTTAATCAACCACATTACCAAAAGGAGACTAACGATGGCTGCTATAACACTTGATACGACGCTCGGTACGTTGTTGGATGATCCGCAGGCCAAGGCCGTGCTGGATCAGTATGTGCCCGGCCTCTCCGCCAATCCAATGGTGGCGATGCTCAAAAGCATGACGCTGAACAAACTGCTCGCCATGCCGCAGGCGGCGCAATTCGGCCTGACCAAGGAAAAGGCTGAAGAGATGCTGGCGGAAGTCAACAAGCGACTCTAAACGCGGTTTTTATCAGCGAAGTTCATATCCTAAACAAAGCGCAGAGTTCACAGAGATTCCGATCCGCCTCTGTGAACTCTGTAGCTTCTATAATCTTTGACAAGGAGGCGCGCTATGCTCAAAATCGGTCGGTATTGGGTGAGTTTGATCGTCATTATGAGCTTGGTTGTGGGCTGCCAGGGTACGCCATCCGCCCCACCCCCCACGGCGACGTCCACGACCGCGCCTTCCCCCACCCCGTCGCCCACAGTCGCGCCGCCCACGGCGACGCCGACGCCCATCCCCACCGCCACCGTCGTCCCGCTTGACCTCGTCAAGGCAGAAGCGCGCACGCCACAGATCACGTCGCCCGTGGGGACCGACGGCGCGCTTGTCGTCGGCGCCGGCGATATGCCGTGGTGGAACGACGTCGTCTTCTACGAAGTCTTCGTGCGCAGCTTCTACGACAGCAACGGCGACGGCATCGGCGATCTCAACGGCTTGATCGAGAAGCTGGATTACCTCAACGATGGCAACCCTGCGACAACTGATGATCTGGGCATCACCGGTATCTGGCTGATGCCCATCATGCAATCTCCCAGTTACCACGGCTACGACGTGACCGACTACTACACGGTCGAGGAAGATTACGGGACCAACGCCGATTTCAAACGGCTGATGGAAGAGGCGCACAAGCGCGGCATTTACGTCATCATTGATCTGGTGCTCAACCATACCTCCGCGCAACACCCGTGGTTCAAAGAAGCGCAGGATCCGAATTCGGAGCGGCGCAGTTGGTATCTCTGGAACGAAACAGGTGGAACGGGATGGCATCGCGCCCCCGGCGACGGGTATTATTTCGGCCTGTTCTGGGATCAGATGCCCGATCTGAACTACAACAATCCCGACGTGACCGCCGAAATGCACAACGTCACACGCTTTTGGCTGGAAGAGATGGGAGTGGATGGCTTCCGTTTGGACGCCATCAAACACCTCATCGAAGAGGGAACGCAGACCGAAAACACACCGGCGACGCTGGACTGGTTTGAGGGTTTCTATGAGTTCTACAAGAGCGTTAACCCAAATGCCTTCACCGTCGCCGAAGTATGGAGTCCCACCTATGTTGTGGCGCAATATACCGGCCAGAAGGTGGATGTGTGCTTTGAATTTGACCTGGCCGAAGTGATGAAAGACGCCGCCTTCAGAGGACGTCCAACCGGCCTGCTGCTGGCGCAGGAAAACGTGATCGCTGCTTATCCGCCGGGTCAGTACGCGACGTTCCTCGCCAACCACGATCAGACCCGCACCCGTTCCACCCTGATGAACGACGAGCAGGCCAAAGTGGCAGCGACGCTGCAACTCACTTTTTCCGGCATCCCGTTCATCTACTACGGGGAGGAAATCGGTATGCAGGGCGCCAAACCTGACGAGAACATCCGGCGTCCCATGCAGTGGACGCCCGACGGCGGCTTCAGCACAGGCACGCCCTGGAAAGGGTACTTCGAGGATTACGCGACGCGCAATATCACAACGCAAAGCGCGACGCCGGATTCCATCCTTAACCACTACCGCGCTCTCATCGCTCTGCGCAACCATCACGCCGCACTGCGCGTCGGCGAATGGCTGCCGGTCGAGGCGAAACCGGCTTCGGTGTACAGTTACATCCGCACCTATGCGGACGAGGTGGTGCTGGTGGTGGTCAACCTGAGCGGGCAGGCAATCGCGGATTACACGCTCACCCTGGCGAAGGGACCATTCACCGCCGCACACCAACCCGCGTGGCTGATGGGTGATGGCGATCTGTATCTGCCGCCTGTCAATGCCGCCGGCGGTTTCGGCGCTTATCGTCCGATCCCGGTGTTGCCGCCGAACAGCAGTCTGGTTATACAATTTATGCCATAAAGCAGTGGGGCGAGATCAATCTAGCCTGATTTTGGAAATCAGCAGCAATCCGTCACTATAACGTCAATAGGGCTTATACGACATATAAGACCCATAGGACCTATACGTCCTATAAGAGAATACAATAGATAACTGTCCGCCTGACTGACCCATGACAAACAATACATTTCTCCCGCCTCACGGCAACTATGAAGCACTGCTTTCCTACCAGAAAGCCCAGGTTATCTATGACGTGACTTTCCGGTTCTGCGAACGGTTCCTCAAAAAAGGCGACCGCACCATTGACCAAATGGTGCAGGCTGCCCGGTCTGGCAAGCAAAATATCGTCGAAGGCAGCAAAGCCTCTGTCACCTCCGCAGAAATGGAAATCAAGCTAACCAACGTGGCACGGGCCAGCCTCGAAGAACTCTTAGAAGACTACCGCGACTTCCTGCGTGTGCGCGATCTGCCGCTCTGGGACAAAGACTCACCGCAAGCCCAATACGTGCGCAAACTGGGCACCAAGCCCCAAGTCACCTACGAAGCCTACCGCGAATTCTGCGAAACTCGCCCGGCCGAGGTGGTGGCGAATATCGCGATTTGCCTCATCCACCAGGCCAACTACCTGCTGGATCAGCAACTTCGCGCACTTGAACGCGATTTCCTCAAGGAAGGCGGCATCCGCGAACGGATGACTCGCGCCCGTTTACAGGCGCGCGACCAACAACGCGGAGGATGGGGGAAGGCATAAAAGCGGAGTGACAAAGGAAAACGTTCACCGCCCGCAACTTCTGGAAAAGCTATGCTTTTACGAGTCCTTAAGCAGCAGCCCATCAAACAATGGGCGAAACGCCGCGTAAGTATCCTCCAACGATTGCGGAATGACGCGCGTCTCACCAACCACCGTCATGTAGTTCACGTCGCCGGCCCAGCGGGGAACGATGTGCAGGTGGACGTGTTCCGCCACCCCCGCGCCCGCCACGCTGCCCTCGTTCACGCCGATGTTAAAACCCTGCGGATTAAAAACCTGGCGCAGCGCGCGCAGACAGTGCTGCACCAGGCGCATCATCTCCAATAGCGTCGCGTCATCCAGCGTCTCCAGCGTGCCGGTATGCGTATAAGGGACGACCATCATGTGGCCGTTGGTGTAAGGGAAGCGATTCAGCATCACCGCGCAGCGCGCGCCGCGATAGAGGATGTGCTCGACGGCATCCGCCTCCGTCAATTTTCGGCAAAACAGACAACCTACTACCTTATCGTTCTCCCCTCGGAGATACGGCATCCGCCACGGCGCCCATAATTGTTTCATCGTCTCCCTCACATCAATTCAAACTTCAGGCCGGAGTTCTTTACCGAGCAATCCTGCGCTGCTGGCAAGCTCCTGCATCTCGATCGTGATGGCCTGGCGACGGGCGGACTGCAACTCCTGCGTCAAATCCTCAACCAGGCGATCCACATTTTGCGTCGCCGACTCCATCAGTTGGAACCGCGCCGAGTGCTCGGAGGCCGCCGCCGATAATAACAGGGTGTAGAAATTGATCGCCGTCCATTGTTCAACGATACGCACGTACATGCGCAGTGGATCGGTCTCGATGATGTACGGCGCAGACAATGACACATCCTCCGGCGCGAGTGGGGCGGCGGACGGCAGATCAGGCGGCAGCAGCCGAAAAACGGTCGGCGTATAGCGCCCCGAGCGGTCGTAGGCATTATAGAGGACATCTACCGCATCAATTTCCGACGCCTCGTAGCGCAGCAACCACTCGCGGGTCAAGCGGAACGCCATCTCAAAAGCCGGCAAGCGCGTCACCGGCAGGCTTTGCGCCCAACACAGCGCGCGCTTTTGCCGCTGAAGTGTGCGGATCATCCGCGACCCTAACGCCATGATTTCCAGTGCGACCCCGTCTTGCGCTTGTGCGGCGAAGTATGCAGCGGCGCGCGCGGCAATGGCAGCGTTATACTGCCCGCACAAGCCACGCTCGCTGCCGATGACCAACGCGATCACCCGTTCTGTCGCCGGCAATGCCTGACCCCGGGACGCCGTCTTGCCGCGCAGAAACGGCAGGCCGTGGCGCGTCTCATCAATATGCGGCAATAGGAGCGGCAGGAAACTCAGCAGTCGCGCGCTGTAATCCCGCAGGCCGCGCAGCCGGTTGAGCGCCATCTGCCAGCTTCCCAGCGAAATTGTGCGCAACGCGGCCAAAATTGGGCCAACGCTACGGATGTTGTTCAGGCGGCTCTGGATATGCTCAAAGTCTTGTGGCATCGCTCACCCATAGGGGTCGCATTAATACGTCTCAAACCGCTCCAAATCCCAGACGAAGACAACGGCGCTGCCGATGTACGTCGCTGGAGCGCGCGAGAGACTATCCAACAGCCCTGGCGACGCTGCATCTTCTTCAGATCCCAGCGCAATCTGCGTGTGGCAGCTATCGCGGATAATCGCTAAAACCGCTTCAAGCTCCTTCTGCCGGACGGCAATAAAAATCATCTGCTGCGCCTGGCGCAACATCCCGCCCCGGCTGTCGGTAAACGTTGCCTTGTACCCCGCCGCGATGAGCGCCTCCATCACATGATTGGCTTGATCGCGCGGAACCACAGCCATGACCATTCTCATACGCCAGAACTCCTTCTAAACCAGGTTGCGCGGAAATCGTCCGTCGTTTGCGCCAACGCAACGCGCACATCGTCCAGGAACTCCAACGAACGCCCAGGCCGTCCACAGAGTGCCGGGTATTCAACCGCAAAATGCGCCAACAACGCCTGCTCAAACGCCGGTACTTCAGCGGCAGGAACGTCATCAAGATAGCCCTCTGCCGCTGCCGCGAGCATGATGATCTGCGCCGCCAACGCAAGCGGCCGGTGGACAGATTGGGTCAGCAGTTGCTGCAGACGTTCACCCCGGCGAATCTGACGCTGCGTGGCTTCGTCCACGTCTGTGCCGAAGCGGGCAAAGCGCGCGACTTCCTCGAACTGCGCCAGCTCCAACCGCAGCGTCGAAGCCAATGCGCGCATCGCTGGCGCTTGCGCCGCGCCGCCCACCCGCGAGACCGAGCGCCCGGGGTCAATGGCCGGTTTTACGCCACGGTTGAACAGATCGCTGTCGAGCACAATCTGCCCGTCGGTGATGGAAATCAGGTTGGTCGGGATGTAGGCCGACATATTGCCACGCTGCGTCTCGACAATCGGCAGCGCCGTCAACGAATGACCGCCAGCGGCGGCGTTGAGTTTGCACGCCCGCTCCAACAAGCGCGAGTGCAGATAAAAAATGTCGCCCGGATAGGCCTCGCGGCCTGGCGGACGGCGCAGTAGCAGGCTCAACTCGCGGTAGGCGTCGGCATGGCGCGTCAGGTCGTCGTAGACCACGAGCACGTCGTGGCCTTCCCGCATCACCCCTTCGGCCATCGTACACCCGGCGTAGGGCGCGAGATAACGCAAGGCGGGCGGATCGTCCGGGCTGGAGACGATGACTGTGGTGTAACTCAAGGCGCCGGCCTTTTGCAGCGTCTCAATCACCGCCAGCGTAGAGGACTTCTTCTGCCCAATCGCCACATAGAAACAGGCCACCCCCGTATGTTTTTGGTTAAGAATAGTATCAACAGCGAGTGAGGTCTTGCCCGTCTGCCGGTCGCCGATGATCAATTCGCGCTGCCCGCGCCCGATGGGCACAAGCGCATCCACCATCTTCCAGCCGGTGAGTAGCGGCTCGTTCACCGGTTCGCGCTCAACAATGCCCGGCGCGTCGCGCTCGAGGTATGTGTAATAGGCCGACTCTATCGGCCCACGCTCATCCAACGGCTGTCCAAGCGGGTTGACGATGCGTCCTAAAAGGTTGCGTCCCACCGGCACTTGCAGCCGCTCATCGGTCGCCAATACCTGGTCGCCGCCCTGGATGCCTTCATCGGATCCCAACAAAATTACGTCAACGTGATTGCGCTCCAAATTGAGGATCAAACCTTGCACACCAGTGGGAAATGTGACCAATTCATCGGTGCCAGAGCGCGGCAAGCCGGAGAGTGTGGCTACGCCGCTGCCGATGCGTTGTACCGTACCCACCGCCTGGAAGCGAACGCGCGCTTCAACCGTGGTCGCGCGTTCTGTGAGCAATTGCATCAGCCGCGGAATTTCAGGCTTGATCGCCGCAGTCCCGGCAATCGCCGCCGCTTCCTCGCTCAGCCGCTTGATGATAGTGGTATCGCCGGCACGATAACGCCTGACATCGGCGTTCATGTGCGGCACGCGCTCGTGCAAGATGCGCAGCAGGTTCCTGACGTCAGGCTGTGCATCCTGACGCGGCCAAGATTGCTGTTCAGTCATGCGCCAACCTCTCCTTCAGGATGTCCATCACATCGGTGTGCAGCCCATCCAGTTTACCGGCGATGGTGTTGTCTAGCACCAAATCACCGACGCGCACCCGCACACCCAAACCCAATGCCGGATCGGTTTTGAGATCCAGGGTGATGTTGCGGTCGGCGAGGGCGGTGAAGGTGCGCACAAGCTGACCTTGCTGTTCGGCGGACAGCGGCATAGCCGCGCGCGCGATCACCACCGGGGTGCGCGCACCTAGCGAGTGACGCAAAAGCTCCACGCGCTGCATATCGGTGCGCCCCAGCTCCCACACGCTGTCGAAGAGCTGTTTGAGCAACGCCTCTTGCAATTGCGTGGGTGACACGCGGCCCACCACCAGGGCGCTGACGTCCAACACGGCGCGCAGCAACTCGTCGTGAAATTCATCCACCGATTGGCGTCGCAAGCGGTACGCATCCACCTGCGCTTCGGTGAGGATGTGTTCCACTTCAGCCTGCACGTCCTGCATCAATGTCAGCCGGTCAAGCTCCGCCTGTTCCTGCGCCTGGGCGATGATTGCGGCAGCCTCTTCCTCCGTCCGCTCTATGCGCGTCTCGAACTCCACCCGCAGCGCAGCAGCGGCCTCGCGGTCCGCCAATAATTCCTGCATCAACTGCTCTTTTTCCGCCGCGCACGCCTTGATGCGCTGTGACATTGGGCGGAAGAGAAAACGATACAGCAGCCAGGCAAAGATCAGGAAGTTGAAAACCTGCCACAGAATAGTAAACGGATCTAATTTAAGCAGCATTGATCAATCCTTTCGTAGCGCGCGTTCTCACCCCCTTAACCCGTCGGGAAGAAACGATCCAGCAGCGGGTTAGCAAAAATCAAGACCAAAACGATGAGCAACACGTAGATTGCCGTCGTTTCCAGCAGGACCATTGAGATGAGCAACGTGTTGCGGATGTCGCTGGCAGCCTCCGGCTGGCGAATCATCCCCTCAAGGGCCTTGATGACGGCGCGGCCTTCGACCAATGCCGGGAGAATCGCCCCCAATACCATGCCGAGCGTCGCCACCACGATCGTGACGACCGTAACCAGAGTCCCAGGATCAAGTTCTGCCATAACCATGCCTCCTTATTGATCTGTTTGACAGGATTTACAGGATGAAAAAGCCTTTCCTGATCCTGAAAATCCTGTTAATCCTATGGTTTGCTTTCACCGAGCGCCGAGGCGATGTAACTCGATGCCAGAATGGTGAAAATGTACGCCTGAAAGACACCCGACACCGTGCCGAGCAGCATCATGGGAAGCGGCACAATGGGTTGAACCAAAGAAAAGATAACGGCGACGATGAACTCCGAACTGAGGACATTGCCAAAAAGGCGCAACGTCAGCGACATCGTGCGGCTCAACTGGCCGATTATTTCCAGGGGGAACATGAAAATCGGCGTCGCCAGGCTTTTCAGATAGCCCCACAATCCCTTCTCACGAATGCCAAAGTAATGGACGGCAAAGAAAACCACCAACGCCATCGCCAGCGGCGTGTTGATGTCCTTCGTTGGGGTTGCTATGAAAGGGAGCAATCCCAGGTTGTTGGCGAGCAGAAGGAAGATCATGATCGCGCCCAGAAAGGGCAGAAACGGTTCTGCCGGGCGACCGAGCATATCCGAAACGGTATCACTGATAAAATCAACCAGCATTTCCAACGCTTCGGGCATGGAGCGGCGCAAGATCAACACCACCCCTAAGACCAGCGCCATCATAACCCATGTGGAAATGACCGTGTCCCGCACTGGGATAACGTCAAAGAGCTTGAAAACGACTTTCGGGAAAACATCGTCCATCAACAGGTCCTTTAGTTCACCGTCACAAGTCAGCGGTCGAAAGTCGAATTGCGCCTTTCGTGCGCGTCCAGAACAAAACCACCCAACGCGCCAGCCACATGCCGGCAAAAGCCAACAAACCCGCCAGCGCGTCTTGCCGTAACGCGATGCTCAACACCAGCGCCGCCAGTCCCAACCGCACGGCAAACCCGCCGGCCAGCGCCGACACCGCCCACACGTCGCCGCCGGGCCGCAGCCGGGCAACCAGCCCCGCAATAGAGGCGACATTTAGCCAACCCGCCAGCGCGCCGACGAGCAGCCAGAGCCAGACATTCATGCGCCCCCTCCCGTAGTTTCGCCGGTGAACTCGTCTAGCCCCGCGACAGGCTGCGCGTTGAGCGACTGCAACAACACGCGCGCCAATCGGTCAAAACGCGCAGCATCTTCATCCTCGATGTCGCCGGAGGCGTCGGACGCTGTCGCAGTCACAGGCGCAGTCAACTCGCCGCTGGCAAAAAGCGTCACGGTGTTATCCACGACCTGGAGGATACTCTCGGAGACAAATAGGGTAGCGTCGCCTGCTTCACTGGTATACGTCACCGGGCCGGCAAGCGTCTCGGCCAGCAGGGGCGCGTGACGCGGGTAAATGCTCAACCAGGCCTGATCAGCAAGCTTGAGACGCACCTTGCCCACGTTCGTCGCCTCGAGCAAAGTCTTGCCCGGCGCCACCACGCTGAGCCGGAGCAGGTCAGACACCCTGCGCCTCCGATGACGCCAGCGTCGCAGCTTTGGCAACCGCATCGTCAATAGGGCCAATCATATAAAAGGCTTGCTCCGGCACATCGTCATACTGTCCATCGAGAATTTCCCGGAAGCCGCACAGCGTCTCCTCCAACGGGACAAAAGCGCCCGGCATACCGGTAAAGCTGCTCGACGCGAAGAAGGGCTGGGTGAGAAAACGTTGCAGGCGGCGCGCCCGGTGCACAGCCAGACGATCCGCCTCGCTCAGTTCTTCGATGCCCAGAATGGCGATCACGTCCTGCAGATCCTCATAACGCGCCAGCAATGCGCGCACCTCCATCGCAATCGCGTAATGGCGCTCCCCCACACCTTCGGGGGTGAGCAGCGTGCTGCTGGAGGCCAGGGGGTCTATCGCCGGATACAATCCCAGGCTCACCTGGCGGCGCGAGAGCACCGTCGAAGCGTCCAGATGTCCAAACGTTGCCGTCACCGCCGGGTCGGTCAGATCGTCGGCGGGGATGTAGACGGCTTGAACGGAGGTCACGCTGCCGCGACTCGTGGTGGTGATGCGCTCCTGCAAAGTCCCCATCTCGCTGCTAAGCGTGGGCTGGTAGCCGACGGCGCTCGGCAAGCGGCCCAGCAACGCCGAAACTTCGGCTCCGGCCTGGATGTAGCGGAAAATGTTGTCAATAAAGAGCAACACCTGTCGCCGCTCACTGTCGCGGAAATACTCCGCCATCGTCAAGGCCGTGAGGGGAACGCGCAAGCGCGCGCCAGGCGGCTCGTTCATCTGCCCGAAGACCAGCACAGTGTTATCAATCACGCCGCTGCGCTGCATATCCAACCAGAGGTCGTTACCCTCGCGGCTGCGTTCCCCCACCCCGGCAAAGATGACAATGCCGGAATGTTCGCGGATGGTGTTGCCCATCAGCTCAATCATCAACACCGTCTTGCCAACGCCCGCGCCGCCAAACAACCCAATTTTGCCGCCGCGTGGATAGGGCGTCAACAGGTCTATCGCCTTGATACCGGTGATAAAAGGTTCCACCACCACGCGTTGCTCGCGCAAAGGAGGCGAGGAAACGTGAATTGACCGCCGTTCCCCGGTCGGGATCAGCGGTTTGCCGTCAATCGGCTCGCCCAACACGTTGAACAGCCGTCCCAACGTCTGCGGTCCGACAGGCACTGTGATCGGGCTGCCGGTATCCACCACCGTCAAACCACGGCGCAAACCGGCAGTTCCACTCATCGCCACAGCCCGCACGGTGAATGGATCAATGTGCTCCTGGACTTCTACGACCAGGTTGGGGGCGTCGTCATCACGTTGAATGAGCAAAGCATTATCAATGCCCGGCAAATCCCCAGAAGGGAACATGGCATCTACAACAACCCCCACCACCCGCACGACTGTCCCTGTATTGATCAAAAGTTCACCTCTGTTTGGGTGAGAAGGACGTTAAACACTCCCCACCCGGGGAATCGTTACCCGCCCAGTATACCAAGAGAATATCAATGCGGCAAGTAAGAAAAGCTAAACCCTAGAGTCTTATCATGCTTCGACGCCCGCTCACCGCCCCCGAGACGGGGGCGGGTATGGCCGGGCGGCAAGCATAGTTGTCAGTCTCCGCCACCACGCTCTGGTATACCAAGAGAATATCAATGCGGCAAGTAAGAAAAGCTAAACCCTAGAGTCTTATCATGCTTCGACGCCCGCTCACCGCCCCCGAGACGGGGGCGGGTATGGCCGGGCGGCAAGCATAGTTGTCAGTCTCCGCCACCACGCTCTGGTATACCAAGAGAATATCAATGCGGCAAGTAAGAAAAGCTAAACCCTAGAGTCTTATCATGCTTCGACGCCCGCTCACCGCCCCCGAGACGGGGGCGGGTATGGCCGGGCGGCAAGCATAGTTGTCAGTCTCCGCCACCACGCTCTGCGCCCCCGGGGACGGGGGCGCAGAGCGAAGACTCCGCTGCTCGACAATACAAACAAGTCGCGCAAGCAAGTTGCGCTTATGCGCCTCGACACACGCTCACCGCCCCCGAGACGGGGGCGGGTATGGCCGGGCGGCAAGCATAGTTGTCAGTCTCCACCACCACGCTCTGCGCCCCCGGGGACGGGGGCGCAGAGCGAAGAGTCCGCTGTTCGACAATACAAACAAGCCGCCCAAGCAAGTTGCGCTTATGCGCCTCTGCGGTAACATAGCATCCGTGAAAACCAAACCGAAATTCTGGTGGAGCATCCTCGTGGCGTTGCTCCTGGTCACTTTTGCGCTGCGCGTGTGGAACCTGCAAAGCGTCCCGCCGGGCCTCACGCACGACGAGGCGGCCAACGGGCACGACAGCGCGGCAATCCTGCGCGGCGTCCATCGCATCTATTTTCCGGTGGGCTACGGGCGCGAGCCGTTCTACAACTACGTCACCGCAGCGGTGACGCTCTTCCTGGGACAGGGCATCTTCACGCTGCGGATCACGACCGTCTTCTTTAGCCTGTGTACGTGGATAGCGACCGTCGCGTTGGCGCGGCGCTGGTGGGGATGGCGCGCGGCGTTGTGGACCGGCGCGGCGCTCACGTGCGGCTTCTGGCCGTTGATGATGGCGCGGGTGGGCCTGCGCGCCACGACGCTGCCGGCGCTGCTCGCCGCATCGGCGCTGGCCTACGAGCACGCGCTCACGGCGAAGACAGCGCGTCGGGCGTGGGGCGGCTACGCGCTGGCGGGGGTTTTCCTCGGCGCAAGCCTCTACACGTACATGGCGAGTCGCGGGATGCCGCTCCTCTATCTCGGCTTCCTCGTCGCCCTGGCCCTCTTCGACCGCCGCGCGCTGCGTCGAAGCTGGCGCGGCACGTTGGCGGTGGTGATTCTCGCCGGGCTGATCAGCTTCCCGCTCTTCTATTATCTGCGCATCCATCCCGAACTGGAACAGCGCATCGCGCAACTCGGCGGCGCGCTCACGGCGCTCAAGAGCGGAGAATGGCGTCCGCTGTGGAAGAACATCACCGACTCGCTGCCGATGCTGTTCTGGAAGGCCGATCCCCACTGGCTGTACAACATCGCCGGACGGGCGGCGCTGGAACCGCTGCTGTCGGCGCTGTTCGTCGTCGGCGCGCTGCGGGCCGTGAGCCGTCTGCGCGACCGCAGCAGCCTATTCGTCCTGCTCTGGCTGGCCGGGGGACTGGCGACTGCGTTCCTCACTGCCGTGGATTACAACACCCTCCACGCTATCGCCGCCCTCCCCGCCGTCTTCCTCCTCGTCGGCCTCGGGCTGGAAACAATCACGAATCATGAATCACGAATCATGAATCATGAATCACGAATTACCAATTACCAATTACCAATTACCGATTACCGATTACGCTTTACGTTTTACGTTTTACGTTTTACGCTTCTTCTGGCGCTTCTGTTTACCGGCGTGGCCTCCGCCCGCGCTTACTTCGTCACGTGGGGGCAGAACCGCGATGTGCGCGTGCTGTATCATCATCATGTCGTCGCGCTGGGGCGGTATCTGGAGGACAGCCCCGACAATACGCCGGTCGTCATCACTAGCCTGTATCCGGGCGAATTCCACGATCCATATACAATGGAAGTGACGCTGCGCCGCGAGGATGTGGATATCCGCTGGAGCGACGGGCGCAGCGCGCTCTTCTTCCCCCACGGCGAGACGCGCTTCTACACCGAGACGCAGGCCGCGCCCGCCCCAAAGCTGCTGCCCTTTGTGGATGGGTACATCAGCCCGGAAACAACCCTGGCATTTCGCGCAGATGATATCCCCACGGCGGTTTATGGCTACCGCTGGAACACGGATGCCGCGTGGAACGCGCTGAACGCCGAATTGAGCGCCGTCGTCTACACCGCGCCGGGCGACCCGCCGCCGGGCGTGACGCACAACGCGACGCCGTGCCCCGTCATCTACGGCGGAACCGTCGCCCTGGCGGGCTACCGGATCACGCCGGATGTCCCCCACCCCGGCGCGACGCTCGATGTGCTCACGGCCTGGGAAGTCCAGGCGGCGCATCCAGAGGAGCTGGTGCTGTTCACCCACCTGCTCAACGCGGAAGGCGTCACCGTCACCCAGATTGACCGGCTCGACGCGCCTTCCTGGCAGTGGCAGGCCGGGGACCGCTTTGCGCAGATCCACACGCTGTCTCTGCCGGCCGATCTGCCGCCGGGCGACTATAATCTCGTCGTCGGGTTTTACACGCGCCAGGGTTTGCAACGCCTGCCGATTGATGACGCCGGCCCAATCACACGCGCGCTCATCCCCGTGGAGGTTGCGCCGTGAAGCGGCTGAAGTCGTGGGAACGGTGGGGCGTCGTCGCGCTGCTGCTGCTGGCGTGGGGGCTGCGGTGGATCGCGCTGCTGGATACGCCGCCCGGCTGGCGCGACGACGATCTCATCGAGTTGTACACCTTCTCGTGGGATATCCTGCAAAACGGCCCGCAGCTCTATTTTGCCGGAGCGTCGGGCCACGAACCGCTCTACCACACGCTTCGCGCGCCGCTGCTCGCCGCAGCGGGGTTGAACCAGGCTTCGGCGCGGTGGCAAGCTGCCGTTTTTGGGACGCTGGCCGTGTTGCTGACGTGGGCCGTGGGACGGCGGCTCTTCACCCGCGAAGTGGGTTTGCTCTCCGGCGCGCTGGTGGCCGTCTCTTTCTGGGCGCTGATGTACAGCCGCGTCGCCATCCGCCACATCGGCGTGCTGCCGTGGGCGCTGCTGGCGATTTACGGCGCGTGGCGCGTGCTGCAAGATGAACGTCCGTCGCGCGCCGCTGTTTTGGGCATCACCATCGGGACGGCAGGGGCGATCTATACCTACTACGCCGGGCGGCTGATCCCGGCGCTATTGCTCGTCGCGCTGCCCTTCGTAGGCGGGCGCAAGGGACGCTGGAAGCCGTATCTGGCGGCGCTGGCTGTCGGGGTGCTGCTGGCCGCGCCGATGTTCTGGGCCGCGTCGCACATCCCCGGCGCAGACGCGCGCGTGGGCGAACTGGCCGTGCCGCTCACCGCGCTCGCGGAAGGCGACATCCGCCCTCTCGCGCAAACCACATGGACGACTTTGGGCATGGCGCACGCCAAAGGCGATCCCGAATGGCTCTACAACTTCGCGGAGCGCCCGGTGTTCAGCCTCGTCGGCGCGTTGCTCTTCTACTTTGGGATGCTCACGCGGATTGGACATCTGAACCAGGCGAACGCGCGCTTGCTCTTGCTCTGGCTCGGCGCGGGGATTGCGCCGGCGTTCATCAGCCTGCCGCCGTCGAGCTACGGCCACACCATCCTGGCGCTGCCGGCCGTCTACCTCCTGCTGGCGATGCCGATGAAGGCGGCGGCGCGGCGTTGGCAATGGACGACCATCCCGCTGTGCGCGCTGACGTTTGCGCTAGTCGCCGGGCGCGATCTGCCGGATTATTTCGTCACGTGGCCGCAAGCCTCGATGGTGCGCTTCCTCTATCGCGCCGACTACCGCGCGCTGGCGGGGTATCTCGACGCGCGCCCAGAGATCGAAGACGCGGCGGTGGGCAGCTTCCTGTTCGGACCGTGGGATAAAGTTGCCGTAGAAACTGACATGCAGCGGCAGGATGTGGCCTTGCGCTGGGTGAATCCAGAGCGCACGTTGGTGGGCGGCAAAGCGCCACTCCGCTTTTACGCGCAAGATGAGAACAAACGCGCGCCGCAATTTCAGGCATTGCTCGATGCCGCGCCGGTTATCGAAGCGCCCGTAGGAATGCAAGGGTTATTGCTCACACTGCCCGATCCGCCAGATGACGCGCGCACAACAGACATAGACGGGCAAGCCTTAGCCGCCCAACCCTTCGCCGACGCGCTCGCGTTGCAGGCCGTAGCCTGGAACGATAACGTCACATTGACGGCGTGGTGGACCGTCATCGGCGCGCTGCCATTGCCGACGGAGACGCTGATTGCGAACCCGCCGCCGCCGGGCGTTTACAACGGGCCGCGTTTGAGCGTTTTCGCGCACCTCCTCGCCGCCGATGGAACGTTCATCGCTGGAGATGACGGCCTGGGCGTGGACCCGTACTCGCTGCGCGTCGGCGACCGCGTGTTGCAAGCGCATCGGTTCACCATCCCGCCAAACGCGCCCGCCGGGCCGTACACGCTCGCCATCGGGCTGTACGATCCACTGACAGGCGAACGGTGGCGGTTGCCAAACGGGGCGGATCAGCTTAGAATTGCAGGTATGTCAACGGATTAAACGGATTTTAACGGATTAAGACTTTTGACCTTCGACTTTGGACTTTCGACAATCTGCAACTTGAAACGATCAGGAGAGCACAATGAACGTCAAAGTTCTGGTTCCGATTGCGAACGGCACGGAAGAGATCGAAGCCGTGTGCATCATTGACACGCTGCGGCGGGCGGGCGCGGAGGTGACGGTGGCCTCGGTGGAGGACACACTCCAGGTGACAGCCTCGCGGCACACGAAGCTCGTCGCGGACACGTTTATCGCCGACTGCGCCGACGTCGTCTACGACTGCATCGCCATCCCCGGCGGGATGCCCGGCGCGGAACATCTGCGCGACTGCGCGACGCTGACGGCGATGTTGCGCGCGCAACGCGACGCGGGGCGGCTCTACAGCGCGATCTGCGCTGCGCCGGTGGTGGTGTTACAACATCACGGCTTACTGGCGGGACGCGCGGCGACATGCCACCCTTCTTTCGCGTCACACCTGGAGAATCCGACGCATGTAGAAAAGCGCGTGGTCGTAGATAACACGGCACATGGTCGCTGCATCACCAGTCGCGGCCCCGGCACCGCCATCGAATTCGCGCTGGCGTTGATCGAGACGCTGTACGGCGCAGAGAAAGCGCGCGAGATTGGCGGGCAAATGCTGGCGAAATAGCGTTGAAACGTTGAAACGTTGGAACGTTCAAACGTTCAAACGGATAAACGATTATGGAGGATTCAATGGACATGCACGGCAAAGTGGCCCTGGTGACGGGTGGAAGTTCGGGGATTGGGAAGGCAACGGCGCTGGCATTTGCGCAGCGCGGCGCGAAAGTCGTCATCGCCAGCCGCGGACAGGCGAACGGCGAGGCGACTGTTGCGGAGATCAAGGCGCTCGGCGGGAAGGCGCTCTGGATTCAAACGGACGTGTCGCAGGCGGGGCAGGTCGAGGCGCTGATGCGCAGAACCATCGAGGTCTACGGGCGGCTGGATTACGCCTTCAACAATGGCGGCAGTGGCGGGATGGGCGGCTGGATCACCGACATCCAGGAACCCGACTGGAACGCCACGATTGACGGCTTCCTCAAGAGCGTATGGTTGTGCATGAAGTACGAGCTGATCGAAATGCTCAAGCAGGGCGGCGGCGCGATTGTCAACAATTCGTCGGTGGATGGGCAGCGCGCGTTCCCCTGGGACCCTGTCTACTCCGCCGCCAAGCACGGCGTCCTGGGCCTCACCAAGTCCGCCGCGATGCAATACGCCGAGAAGGGCATCCGCATCAACGCTGTCTGCCCCGGCTGGATTCTCACGCCGCCAACAGCGGGGATGCTGGAACGCGATCCCGACGCCATCAAAGGCATGTTGATGCACCAACCCATCGGACGGCTTGGCAAACCCGAAGAAGTCGCTGAGGCCGTCGTGTGGCTGTGCAGCGACAGCGCGTCGCTCATCGTCGGTACGGCGCTGGCGGTGGACGGCGGGTATTTGATCGTGTAGAGGCGCCACTTCTTGTTCAAACCTGACAGGTCTCGGAAGACATGTCAGGTTTGAGAAAACCCGCTTCTGCGGAGGATTGTATAAACGTTATGTCTGTCACATCCATCTCAGAAAAAACACCAACCACAAAAGCATTGAATTTCTGGAAAATCGCCGCCATTGTCATCTTGCTGCTGGCGATCCTCACCCGGTTTTACGCGCTAGGCGACCGCGCGGTGAGCCACGATGAGACGACACACGCGAAGTTCTCGTGGAATCTCTACGCCGGGCGCGGCTTCCGGCACGATCCGCTGATGCATGGTCCGTTGCTCTTCGAGGCGACGGCGCTCATTTACTTTCTGTTTGGCGTGAGCGATTTCACGGCGCGCATCTACGCCACTACGGTCGGTGTGGCGCTGGTGATGACGCCGTGGCTGTTGCGTAAGTGGCTTGGCAAGCACGGCGCGCTGTTCGCCTCCACGATGCTGCTCATCTCGCCGGCGATCACCTACTACGCGCGCTACACCCGCCATGACACGCCGCTGATGCTGTGGACGATGCTCCTGCTGTGGACGCTTCTACAATATCTGGACACAGGCAAAACACGCTGGCTCTACGGGATGGCGGTCTTCTTCCCCCTGATGTACGCTTCCAAAGAGAACGCCTACATCTACACCGCCATTTTTCTCGTGCTACTCGCCCTCCCCTTCCTCTGGCAAGTTTTTCGCGCGCGGTGGGTGCGCCGCAAGTTGTTCACGCTCCTGGCGCTCGTCGTCGTTGCGGCGCTGGTGATGGGTGCGGTCTTCGCCCTGTCCATGAAAAACGCGGAAGTCCAGGAAGCCGACGAATCGAGCAACGCCAGCATCGCCCACACCATCATCCCGTGGTGGGGACGGCTGGCGATGGGGATCGCGTTCCTCGCGCTATTGAGCGCCGTGCCGATCATTTACTATGGCGTGGGCGAGACGCCGATGCGCGAATGGCGTCTGTTCGACGTGCTCATCGTCCTGGGGACACTGACGCTACCGCTTGGTTCGGCCTTCCTGATGCAATACGTGGCCGGGGTAGATATGAAGCTCTTCTACGCCGCGCTGATGGGGCCGGATTTCAGCGCGTTGCCGGTGGGAACGACCATCGCAGCGTTCGCTACCCTCGTCGTGATGCTCGGAATTTCTGTGCTGCTGGGGCTGTGGTGGGACAAGAAACGCTGGCCGTTTGTGGCGCTCATCCACTACGCGATCTTTTTCACGCTCTACAGCACGTTTTTCACGTGGGGATGGGGGATGTTGACCGGGCTAATCGGCGGACTGGCGTACTGGATGGCGCAGCAGGGCGTGGAACGTGGGAAACAGCCGTGGTACTATTACGCCGTCATCGGGCCGCTGTATGAGTATCTGCCGCTGCTCCTGGCTGCCGTGGCCGGGGCGTGGGGCGTGATTCGCTTTGTGCTGAAAACCGCGTTCCCCCGCGCCGCCGATGCCACGCCGCCAGACAAGCCCAAGCCGCTCGACATTGACCGCCTCTTTCCGCTGTTTCTGCTGGCGTGGGCGCTGTTCTCGTGGGGCGCTTATGCCTACGCTGGCGAAAAGATGCCCTGGCTGTTCGTCCACATCGCGCTGCCGCACGTCCTGCTCGCCGCCTGGGGATTGAACCAGTGGTTGAAGGGTTTAACCTGGCAAGACCTCAGCGCGCGGCGCGGTTGGCTGCTCGTTGCGGCGCTGCTGCTGTTGGGGCAGGCGTTCGATGCGTTCAAGGACGCTGTGGGTGAATTGGGCATGGCGCAGAGCGGGTTCACGATTACCGGGCTAAGCCCATTCGTTAAACTGCTCAGCGCACTTGGCGGCATTTTGCTCTTCGGTGGCATCCTCGTCTGGATCGCCGACAAGCTGGGGTTCAAACGCGTGCTGCGCCTGGCGCTGGCGACGCTGGTAGGGGTTTTAGGCGTCTTCACAGTGCGCACGATGTTCATGCTCAACTTCATCAACGCCGAAATGGGCACCGAGTTTATGGTCTACGCGCATGCGACGCCGGATGTGAAGAAAGTCCTCGCGCAGATTGACGACATCTCCTGGCGCACCACCGGGACGCCGCACGACGTCAAAGTTGCCTATGGGAAGGAAGGCGCTTGGCCGTTTTACTGGTATATGGAGACAATCTATCCCAACAGCTATTACTACGACACCACGCCCGACGCCGAGCGCCTGCTCGAATGTCCGGTGGTCATCGCCGGGAAACCGCAATGGGACGCCGTCGAACCCATTTTGGGAAACGACTACGTCGCCTTCGATTACAAATACATCTGGTGGCCCATCGAAGATTACAAAGACCTGACGTGGGAGCGGATTCGCGGCGCATTGGAAGATCCGGCGATGCGCAACGCGCTACGAGATATCATCCGCGACCGCGATTACACCGCCTACGCCCGTCTCAAGAATCCCGAAAACCCCTTCACCATCAAAACATGGCCCAACCGCCTGGATATGCGTCTCTACGTGCGCCGCGACCTGACGCAGCAAGTCTGGAGCTATCACCTGGGAATGGCAAGTCCGCAACTATCGGAGGACCCTTACCAGGCCGCCGAGCGCACGCTGCCTATCGCTCTGCAGGTCAGCCTCTCCAACGCGGCAGGACGCGGCATCGCCATCGCGCCGGACAAAACATTGTATGTGGCCGACACAGCGCAGCATAGCATCTGGCGCATCAGCCCGCAGGGGAAGCTGCTGAACACCTGGGGCGAGTACGGGACCGAACCTGGGCAGTTCAACGAACCGTGGGGCGTGGCGGTGGACGCTGAAGGCAATGTCTACGTCGCGGACACGTGGAACCATCGCATCCAGAAATTCACGGCAGACAGCGAATATCTGCTGAGTTGGGGGCGGCTTGGGCAGGCGCAGGTCTACGACCTGGCGGGCCACGGCATGTTCTACGGGCTGCGTGGTGTTGCAGTCGGGCCGGATGGCAAGGTCTACGTCGCCGACACCGGCAACAAGCGCGTGCAAGTCTTCGATGCGAACGGGAGTTTCCGGTGGGAATTCGGCGGCGCGGGCAACACGCCAGGGCAGTTGGATGAGCCGGTCGGCATTGCGGTCAACGCAGTCGGTGAGATCTTCGTCGCCGACACGTGGAACCGGCGCATCCAGGTCTTCACCGCCGACGGCCTGTACTTGCGCGAGTGGAGCGTCCCCGTCTGGAGCAGCAGCGACCCCGAAGCGAAACCGTTCCTCGCGGTCGCCAGCGGCGTCGTCTACGCGAGCGATCCTGTCCACGGGCGCGTGCTCGCGTTCGATACAGAGGGTAAGCTATTGTGGGCCTTGCGCGACGACAAGAACCTGGGGTACCCCGTCGGCTTAGCCGTCAATGAAGATATCCTTTACGTCGTTGATGGGCATAGCGGCGAGTTGATCGGGTATCGCGCGCCGTAACCTCGATAACACCTACCTGGCTTTCGTCATCCGCGCCGACACCGCATCGAAGAGCCTGCCGGCACCCTTCATCAACGGCCCTATGCACGTGGGATAGTAGTAGTCGGATTCAAACCAGCCTTTTTCGGCATAGTACTGGTAGTCGCGGGAACGGTCATCCAGCTCCAACCTGACCTTCGTCCGGCCCATTCTGAAGACCATCAGTCCAAACAGCGTCGCCGCCGGATAAGCCGGTTTCTGCAATCGCGCGTAGTAGCGCCTGGCATGCGCCGCAAGCCTGGCGTCGATCTTGCGCTGCTGCTTCTCCGTAACCGGGTCGATCGTCAGGATACAACTGCCTTTGACGGTGTTGAATCCCAAGGCATTGCCCACGAAATTCAGATAGCTGACGATTTTACCGCCGCCGTACATCCCCTGCGCAACGATGCTGGTAAAGGTCTTGCCGAAAAAGCGCGGGCGGTGAAAGGCGAATCCCAATCGGTCGAGGAATGCCTTCATCAGCGCAGAGACGTGAAACGAATAGTTCGGGGACGCGAAAACGACACCGTCCGACGCCATCATCTTCTCGATGAGCACGTCCCGATCGTCCTTCAGCGGACAGTGTTCCTCGCCCTTCTCGAAGCACATCTTACATCCCCTGCAAATGCCGATCCGGTAGTCGCTCAGGCGGACGATTTCGGTTTCGATGTCGCCCATTGACTGCAACTGGTTCAAAAACTGCGCGACGGCGTTGTATGTGTGTCCCTTACGGGCGCTGCCAACGAATGCGGTGATTTTCTTCATGCCTTTAACCTCCGGGATGCCTGGTTTGAGAGCCGTCTGCCGTTGGCTGCGACGAACACTGCAACAACGCCCCACAGCACAACAGCCAACGCGAGGTCATAAATCAAGAGTGCAACTCCTGATAGCGCTACAGGACCGAGGATCAGAGTGCAGGCGGTGAGACTCGTATGCATCAGCATAGCCACGCACAGGCTCCCCGTGCGTTCGTAGACCCACGCCATGATTACCCTGTAAGCCGGTAATTGCCCCACAAGGAAACCGAAACCACTCACGAGCACAAAGAGAGGTTGGGAAAACTCTCCGGAGGTAAAACGGCTTGGCCAGTAAGCGTTAGTCAGGATGTGCCACGCTCCCCACACAACGCCGACGATGAGTCCAGAAGCGAATACTCCATAGCGCTGTCTCAACCTGGGTAGAGCAAATCCCGTCCAGCCAAGTTCCTCAAAGATCCCGGCCATCACCCCAGCTGCGAGGCCGGAGAGCACAACAGTAACTTTGTCGTCGCTTACGACGATGCCGGGGATGAAACGGGGAGAGAACAGCGAAAGGGCGAGGCATACCACCGCAAACACAAGCGGAGCAGTCAGCAGCGCAATCGCGTACCATTGAGCGCCTACCCGCCACTTGCGCATCCGGGATAGCAACGCGCGCAAACCTTCCTTCCCATAAACAAGACCCGTCAGCAGGATGCCAGCAACGCTGGGGCCGACGAGCATCCCTACGATCGCAACCGGGAGCAGCTTCTGAAGCTCCGCCATCGAAGCAGGCAGTTCGCCAGACCTGCCGATGATGACGAGCACCCCACTCCATGAGAGGGCGAATGTCAGGGAGAAGTAGAGCAAAACCGAGTATCGCTTGGTGAAATCCTTGATGACTGTCATAATCGTTACCTTTTTATGGTCAACTTCCGAGAAGGTCGTGGTCAAAGGGAAGTCCCACGAGCAGGCTTCTTCAACGGAATCAGCCGGTCAACTCTGGTGAGATAATTCTCGTAATCCTTGCCGAAGGCTTGCGTGAGTTGCTTCTCCTCTACCCCGATGAAAATCATGACCCCAGTGTATAGGAAGAGCGAAACAACCAGATAGACCCAGGTCTGCGTCAACAGGGTGACGGCGGGCAGGACGAAGAACGTCACGCTGGAATAGATAGGATTGCGGACTACACCATACGCGCCGGTAGTGACCAGTTTGCCATCGGAAAAGCCCACCAGCAATTGGATCACCGCCGCACCCCAAAGGAGTAGCCCGGGAAGCAGCCACAGGTATCCCACAGGCTTGATGAAGCCGAGCTGCTCAGGCAAGGCCGCGACGTGGGGCAAATACGTATGGGTCAATAGAGCGGCAATCAAAGACGGCAGCGTAAAAAGGATGATTTTCCCGCCCTGCCCGACGATGTTCATTCCATTTTGTGTTCTAAAGATGTTCAGCATAATGGACCTCCCTTACCAGTCACATAATTCTGTAGGGCGAGTTGGCAACTCGCCCTACAATTTACGAGTTGATGCTCACGTTACCCGCGCCGCTTCTAGCCGTAATCTCGATCCGGTTGGCGGCAGTCTCGAAATCAGTGGATTGGTACACATCGTCGGCAATCTTGCTGAAGCGCGGATCCATAATCACCTTGCCCAGCCCGGTGGTCGCGCGAATACGTGCCGCGACGCCGTTCGAGATGTACACGCTGACATTGCCCGCGCCTGTCTTGGCCGTCACGCTCAGGTCAATCGCGCTGTCAGGCAGAACCACATCAATGTTGCCCCCACCGGTATCTGCCGAGACGTGGGTGACGACCATACCCGATAGGTCTAGCTTGACGTTGCCGCCATCGCTGTGAGCGGTGATGTCGGACGAGACCGTAGGATTGAGGTGGATGTTCCACTCCGTCGCCCCGTTGCAGGCCGCCCAGGGGAAGCGGATCCGGGGTTGTTCACCCTCCCCACCCTGCAACGTGAGCGTGACCTCGTCCAGGAACGCCACCAGGGTCCGGGCGGGTTGGCCCTGTTTCTCCAGGTATTGCAGTTCGCCGCCGGCCAGCAGCGGCTCGCCCCCGGTGAGACGGTCGATGCTCAGATTGCCGTCGCCGGCGTTGATGTCGAATTTGGCAGCCTTCGCGCCGTTGAGCGGCTCCGCAAGGTTATCGGTGAGGACGTCACGGTTAGAGCAGCCCGTCACAACGCCAAGCAACAGGATTAACAGCAGCATCCGAGCCATTCCAGCAAAACCAGCACCTAAACGTTTCATTGGTTCCTCCTTATCGTTCTCTATACAGACTGAATGGATGCACCGCCGCGGACAACCGAAATCAACGTCAAATTCAGGTCACGGATGCGCTCGAGCAGCCCGTGAAGTGCCGCCTGGTCAGACAATGAGCCAGAAAGCAACGTCTCGTTCCCTTCCAGATGTGTCATTGTCAGGCCGGCAAACCAATCCGTCCAGCACGAGTCCAGATGACCTTTGATTTTGATCTCGTAGTAGTCCGGCATAGCGCCCCCCTTTCATTTACCTGGCTACAGTATAGCGCGCGGCAAGGAAGGACGCATCTGCCAAACGGGAGATTTCAGGGTTTATTTACAGGGTTTATGGATAGGAGAGATTGTGTAGAGTTTAGGGGAGAAGTCCAAGCTGCCGGGCGCGCGCCACCGCTTCGGTGCGGTTGGCGACGTCCAGCTTGCGATAGATACTGGCGGTATGAGCTTTGACGGTGCCCGGCGCGACAAAGAGCTGCCGGGCGATCTCCTGGTTGGTGCTGCCCAACGCGATGAGGTGGAGTACTTCCAATTCGCGCTGGCTCAAGGGATCGATCAGGACCTGTCCCGAGCCTGTCGAGGGCCCGCCCGTTGGCACAACACTTTCCGGCGCGGTCGTGATTTCGGGGAGTTCAGCAGCGAATTGGGAGAGCAAACGCACGGCATAATCCCGCAAGTGACCTTGTTCAGCATGGGCCAGCCATTGCGCGAGCAACATCTGCATCGGGCGGCCCTCGTCGAGGAAGATGCGCGCGTAGCCTTCGGGCTCGGCCTGGGCAAGGGCACGCTCCAGATCAGTCTCTGCGGCCCGCGCGTCGCCTTGCCGTACCAACGCCAGGCTGCGAAGAATCCGCAATTCGAGCACAGCGCCCAACCGTCCGGCTTCCTCTGCGGCGGCAATGGAGTGCGTCAGATGAGCAACGGCTTCAGCGGGTGTACTCTGCGCCGCGAGCACTCCGGCTGCTGCCAGGCCCACCAACCCGCCAACCCTTCCGCGGTCCCCGCCGACCAAACGGACTGCCTCTTCAACGCACCGGGCAGCCTCGTTCAGAGCACCTTGCCGGACCAGAATTCTGGCCTTGAGGGCCAGCAGTTCCGCCTTCACCAGCGGAGGGTGCGGCACACTGATCGCTGCTTCTGTTTCCTGAATCGCCGCAAGCGCCCCGGCCCCATCGCCGCGCGCTTGTCGCAGCCGCGACAGCGCATAGGCCGAGTTCCTTACCGCCTCGAGACGCCCACTCCACTTGCCGATCTCGAGGCCCTGTACTAGATGCGCTTCTGCGGCTTCCAACTCGTTTTGCTCGACCAGTACCTCACTCACCGCTACATGGAGGATGCCGGCCGCCGGCAGGCGCGACATCCCTTGCGCTTGCATGTACGCCAACGCATCTCGGCACGCTGTATCTGCCCCCCTCAGCCGTCCAAGCAATCGCAGCGCCCCAATGAACAAAAAGGTTGCGCTGATCCCAGTAGCACTGACGCCGATACGGCTCAAGCGAATCAACTCGGCGTAAGCGCCAGCAGAGCGGTCGAGATCCCCCACGCCGTCATAGGCCGACGCCAGCGCCAGAAAGACCAACGCGCGCAGTTGGCCATCCACCTGATGCGGTAAATTCGCAGGCAACAGAGAGAGGGCGCGCTCGGCCAGTGCGACGGCGGTTTCGAAATCGCTATCGTAGCGAGCCACAATCGAACGTAGAATGGCAATCTGCATAGGCCAATCGGGGGAGAGCACCCCCTCCGGGCCAAATCCCTCAGCCGCAACCTGTTCATTCAGCGCACGCTCCGCATCCGTCAGGTAAGGTTCAATCGCGCCGGTCTGCCCCTTGAGCCACAGCACCCAACAACAGGCAACGCCAAACGGGGCGCTATGCCTGATGACGTCCTCAGGCAGGGCAGCCAGCCAGGCCCATACCGTTTCAACCTCGCCGCTACTCGTCACGACGTACCAGTAGCGCTCGATGAGAGCCGCCGCCCGGTGATAATCTTGGGCAGCGAGGGCATAACTCACCGCGTCGGCAACCTGCCCGTTCTGCTCGCACCATGCGGCGGCGCGCGAACGCAGTTCCGCCACGCGCTCAGGTCCCGCCTGATGTTGCAGCCTGGTTTGCAGCAGATCGGCGAAGAGGTGATGATAGCGATACCAGCGCCGCTCGTCGTCCAGCGGCACGACAAAGAGGTTGCGCCGTTCCAGCCCTTCGAGCATCGCCTGCCCGTCCGCAGCGCCCGTCACCGCATCGCACAGCGCGCCGGTAAGCCGGGTAAGGATCGCGGTCTGGAGCAGAAACGTCTGCACCTCTTCCGGCTCGCGCGCCAACACCTCTTCCAGCATAAAATCCATAATGAAACGATTGGTGCCCGCGAACGCCTGGATGAAGCTATCGGCATCGTCCCGCCCCCGCGTGGACAACGTCCTTTGTAAAGCCAGGGCGGCCATCTGCAAACCGGCAATCCAGCCTTCCGTGCGTTCCGCGAGCAACGTGACCGCGTCCGCATCCAGGCCAAGGCCCATACTGTCGTTCAGAAATTGCGCCGCTTCGAACCGGGTAAAACTGAGATCGGCGGCGCGGAGTTCGACCGTTTGGGCGCGCGCGCGCAATCGCGCCAGAGGCAGCGGCGGATCCGAACGGGTGGCGATGACCAGGTGAAACGTCTGCGGGCAATGATCGAGCAAAAAAGCGACCTGCTCGTGGACGACCGGGCTGCTGACGAACTGGTAGTCATCCAGCACTAGCACCGTCTCCCCATTGGCGGCATCGAGGTCATTGACAAGGCTGACCAGAATTGCCTCAGGCGGGGCCTGGAACGCCGCCGACGCAAGTTGCGCGGCCTCGCTGCCGATTGCGGGATCGGCCTCGCGCAGAGCGGCGACCAGATAGCGCATGAAGCGCCCCACTTGATTGTCGTCCCTGTCGAGCGACAGCCACGCCACCGGCATCCCACACCCGGCGACACACGCAGCGACCAGCGTGGTCTTGCCAAAACCGGCAGGCGCAGTGACGAGCGTCAGCGGCCCGCGCAGCCCCTCCGCGATCCGCGCCTGCAATCGCGGGCGCGCGATCATACCCGGCCGGGTGAGCGGCAGGCGGAGCTTGGTGCGGATGAGGGCATCAAGGGTTTGCAATTTGGACTTCACCGTATCCTTGCGGGTTTTCTCTCCCCGCCGCCACAGCTTTGAAATCGAGCAATTCTTCCATAAATGAGGCAGCGTCGAACTCGTCGAAACTCCCCGTCCTCGGCAGCAGAATATCCAGACAGTGCAACGCCATACGCACCCGCATTCGATTCCGAAACGCATCATCGTACCGGTATCCGGCGATTTTCAGCAAACCCGGCCTCGTTTCCGGTGGATAGTACCACCACAGCAGCGAACCCATGTCGTGCGCCGGGTCATCGAGCGACATCGCCTCCAGGTCCACCAGATAGACTTTGTCATCTGCAGTGATCAGCCAGTTAGCATTGCAAATGTCGTTATGGGAGGATACCAGACCAGCGCCAACGAAGTCTTGTATCGCCTGTTCGAGAGCGTCCAGCGTCTCGTCAACCTCATTCGCCACACTCGGAGCCTGGTCACGATATAGCTCCCACCTGTGTCGAACTCGCCCGGCCGCCGCCAACCCTACGTCTTTGTATGTCTCGGATGTGTGCGCTGGCAGGGTGGCCCTTAACGCCTGGCTGTGATGCGTCGCGTTCACGACGGCAGCGATGTTTGGCAGATAATGGCGGAAATCCGGCCAAGAAGGACGTCGGCCTTCGATGTAGGGCTGCACCAGGACAAAGGTATTGTCTTCCAGGGCGCCTGACGCAACCACAGGAGGCGTCAGGCCCAAAGATGCCATCACCTCATAGCGAGCAACGTGCGCCCCTAACTTGATGAAATAACGATCGCCGCCACTGTGAGCAATATAGGTCTCATGCCCTCGGCCCGACGGCGGTAAGATAAGCTCCCAGCGTTGGTCGGCCAGGTGACGCTGGAGAAAAGCCATAACTTCCTGACGATGTTGGTAGCGATTCTGCATCTGGAACGCTCACTCAAACAAGATGAATGATTTTGATCGCCTCAACCTGCGAAACGTCGATGAACTTGAGGAGGTTCTGCACCTGTTCCTGACGCATTTCCAGAGGAACGCGAGACTTTTTCATAGGGTTGGCTCCTTCATGCAACTCTACAGACCATTTGATCACTGTGCGGACGCGCCGGTGACGACATTCTGTACCGGGAACCCTTTTCTGTCAAGCGGTGGTATAATGCCGGGCTGGACGCCGATGACAAACACAAGGGGAACACCCGTTTCCCAGTGATGATTCGACTATCAGACTAACGACTACAGGACTATTTTCAAGGAGGCATAATGAACACCGTTTCCCCCGAAAGTGTAGGATTGTCGTCCGCGCGCCTCAAGCGCGTGGATCAGGTGATGCAAAAGTACGTGGACCAGGGCAAGCTGCCGGGCGTTCTCTGTCTGGTCGCCCGGCATGGACAGGTCGCGCACCTGTCTAAAGTTGGCTGGATGAACGTCGAGGCCCAAAAACCCATCGCGTTCAATACCCTCTTTCGCATCTATTCTATGACCAAGCCGCTCACCAGTGTCGCGGTGATGATGCTCTATGAGGAGGGCCGTCTTTTCCTCAGCGACCCGGTCGCCAAATACATTCCCGAATTCGAGGACGTCAAAGTCTTTGTGGGCGAGACCGAGACGGGCGTCGAGCTGGCGAATTTGCAGCGACCAATCACCATTCACCACCTGCTGACACACACCGGCGGGCTGAGTTATGGTTTCGATTCGAACGACTATGTGGACAAGCAAATCCAAAAGAACGTCTGGCGGCAGCACAATGCCAACCCCGACATCACGCTGGAGGAGTTCGTCCACAGAATAACCATGTGCCCGCTCCGCACGCAGCCGGGCACGGAGTTCTACTACAGCCTGTCCGTTGACGTGCTGGGCTTTCTTGTGCAGGTCGTCTCAGGCCAGCCGTTCGACGCCTTCTTGCAGGAGCGTATTCTGGGGCCGCTGGGCATGGTTGACACTGCCTTCGACGTGCCGGAGAGCAAGCTCGACCGTTTTGCCGTCAACTACCAACCGGACAAGGAGAAGGGCCTTGCCGTTTTGGACGCGCCCGAGACGAGCCGCTTCGCCAAACCGACGCGCTGTCCGGCGGGCGGCATGGGGCTGGTCTCCACGCTAGGCGACTATTACCGTTTCTCAGCCATGCTCCTCAACAAGGGGGAGCTGGACGGACAGCGATTGCTCGGGCGCAAGACTGTCGAGCTGATGACCAGCAACCACCTGCGCGACGGCGTCTATCGTGACGGAAATCCGGCGTTGGGGTTCGGCCTCGGCTTCGGGATCACGCTCGATGTCGAACGGACGCAGATGCTCGGCTCTGCGGGCGCCTACGGCTGGGGCGGCGCGGCGACCACGCGCTTTGTCATCGATCCGCAGGAAGAGCTGGTACACATCGAAATGATGCAGTTGATGAACAACGACTCCGTTCCAGTGCTAGACGAGATGCAGGTGGCCATCTATCAGGCGATTGTAGACTGAGAAGATAAGCGAACAACAGTGTCCCGCGCCGGAAGTCGGCGCGGGACACCTCACATCATGTTTATGTCTTTTTTGCGGCGAACTGGCAATGCAGAAAAGTCGTGAAAGCCAGTTTGAGCAAAACACACGCGCAACCACACGCAGAGATTCCTCACTCCGCTGCGCTCCGTTCGGAATGACGTAGAACGGGAAGCTTGATCATCCGCCACCCCAAACCGCGCGACCCGGTCAGGCAGCGCTCCCCATCGCAGATTCCCGCAGCCGTTCCACGTCGCGCAGCGGCGGCAGGCCGAAGAGACGCTTGTACTCCCGGTTGAAATACGCAGCATCGTTATACCCCACACGGTAGCCAGCGCTGGCCGCATCGAGGCCCTCGCCGAGCATCAGCCGGCGAGCTTCCTGGAGCCGGATCTGCTTTTGGAACTGCAAAGGACTCATCGCGGTGACTTCTTTGAAATGGTGGTGGAAGCTCGACACGCTCATGCCCAGTTCCTGGGCGATCTCTTCGATCCGCAGCGATTGGTCGAAGTCCTTACGCAGCCAATCAATCGCTCTGGCGATGCGGTGGGCGTGCCCGCCCTGGACCGCAATGTAACAGAGGCGCTCCCCTTGCTCCCCCCTCAGAAGGCGGTAGACGATTTCCCGCGTGATCAGGGGCGCGAGAAAGGGCGCTTCGGCAGGGCTATCCAGCAGCCTGACGAGGCGCACCGCAGCGTCCAGCAGGCCGGCGTCCAACGGGCTGACATCAATCGCGCGCACATTCGTATAGCTGCGCGGCGCGAGATGCCCAGCCTCGACCATGACGGCGCTGACGAGGGTTGGATCGAGCTTCACCACGAGGCTGAGGTACGGCTGTTCCGGCGACGCTTCGATGACGTGGCTCACGACCGGCAACTCGGCGGTGGCGAGCAGATAGTGCATCGGATCGTACTGGTAGCGCTCCTCGCCGAGAAAGACTTCCTTGCTGCCCTGGGCGATGACGCAAAAGGCCGGATCAGAGACGCCGTGCGCCAACTCTGTGGGCGCGGACGCCCGATTGAGCCGCAACCCCTTGAGCGGCTCCGCCCGCCCATCTTCGCGGACGGCACGCGCGATGCGCTCGACCAACTCGGCCCGGTTCGCCTGTTCCCGCTGCGCATCAAGTCCTACCGGTTGAAGGATCATCGAATTCATAATGATTGTCTGGTTCATTCCTACATCTCCCACATTAAGGATTACAGTTCTTTTGTCAGCAGATTAAGCGGATTTAGCAGATTATTTGCTGTAAACTGATCGAAAATCTGCTTAATCTGCTAAATCCGCTGATCAAAATGATCATTTCAGCTTGCGGTTAGTAGATTCGTTATCGTTCTTTTTCAGTCCTCATTATAGCACAGGCTTGTCCATTCATGTACATTTCTCTCCGACTTTTGCAGAATTGTACAATGATCTGCGAGAATTATTATACTGTCCTGCGATTTGGCGTGCTATAATACAGTTGAGATAGAGAAGAGAGATAGAGATAGAGATAGAGATAGAGATAGAGAAGGACTAGCATAGGAGGTACGAAGTGAATACAGCTATCCCATTGATCCAGTTGACATTGAGAGTTGAGCGCGAAGCGGAGGCACAACGCCGCGCCTATATGGCAGACGAAGTTGAGCGCGTAGAGGAAAAATCGGTTCGCCTGCCCGAGCTTGCCCTGCGTCTCAGACGCGTCTACACCCCGCTGTACTGCCAACCACAGCGCCAGTGCGCATAATCAACAGGCGTTTACCCAAGCCTACGATGCGCCCCCGATCAGGAAAAGAAACGCAGGACTACACGACCACCCGCCCACCCGACTACCCGACTGCCCGACTACCCGACTACCCGACTACCCGACTACCCGACTACCCGACTAAAGACTACCAGACTATAAGGAGGAAAACAATGCAAAAGCGTAAACTTGGCAATAGCAATCTGGAAGTGTCGGCCCTGGGGCTTGGCTGTATGCGGATGACCTTTGGGGATGCCCCCATTGGCACACGGGAAGAGATGATCGCGTTCCTGCACGCAGCGGTCGAGCGGGGCATCACCTTCTTCGATACGGCGGAGGTTTACGGGCCGTTCACCAACGAAGAGCTGGTCGGCGAGGCACTGGAGCCGTTCCGCGGTCAGGTGGTCATCGCCACCAAGTTCGGGTTCAAACACGACGGCGACAAGGGACCAAGCCCTGGAACCGGTCTGGATAGCCGCCCGGAGCAAATCAGGCGGGTTGCCGATGCGTCGCTCAAACGTCTCCGCGTCGAGGCCATCGATCTGTTCTACCAGCACCGCCCTGATCCCAATGTGCCAATGGAAGATGTGGCGGGCGCGGTGAAAGACCTGATTCAGGCGGGGAAAGTCAAACACTTTGGGCTGTCTGAGGCCAGCGCCGAGCAAATCCGTCGCGCGCACGCCGTCCAACCCGTCGCTGCCGTGCAAAGCGAGTATTCGATCTGGTGGAAGGCCATCGAAGAGAACGGGGTGCTGGCGACCTGCGAAGACCTGGGCATCGGCCTGGTGCCCTACAGCCCGCTGGGCCGAGGCTACCTGACCGGCAAGATTGACGAGAACACGACTTTCGCCCCCAACGACATCCGCAGTCGCAACCCCCGCTTCACACCGGAGGCGATCCGTGCCAACCGGGCGGTGGTCGAGCTGCTCGAACGGATTGCGGCGCGGCATAACGC
>Ga0208197_1000558_pt1 | contig 45463 bp, 39 predicted proteins | sample AD_JPNNA4_MetaG_FD_184444 | JGI IMG/M metagenome (GOLD analysis project Ga0208197, IMG submission 184444) | Active sludge microbial communities of municipal wastewater-treating anaerobic digesters from Japan - AD_JPNNA4_MetaG (SPAdes) (version 2) | ecosystem: Engineered > Bioreactor > Anaerobic...
CGCCTGTATGCGAAAAACACATTAATAGCCATAAATGACAGTACTATCAATGTAACACTCGTTATATAGTCTCTGAGCAGGACATTTCTCATAACCAGAATCTTCCCCAGCAGCATTGAAGCCGTAACAACTACCTCTCTCAGAATACCGGAAACCACGTTGAAACCATATAGAAGAACATTATTGGCGGCAATAATGATTCCGCTTTCTCTTATCAAGGGCATTATTACATATGCCGCCATATTCCATCCGAAAACCATGAGCCCAAGTACTGAAAGCAACCAGAAAGCAACTATTTTGGGATTCGTTGAGTATGCTCTCCTGCTTATAATCCCCTCCATTACTCTGGACTCAAACCCGGCAGGCACTTCTATTTCAGGAAGCTCCTCCAAAGTATCTATGGCATTCCTGAGTATCTCAAATTCTTCAGCACAGCGGTTGCATTTCTCGTTATGCCTTATTATCATTTCTCGCTCCAGTTCACTGATATTGCCGTCGAAATACTTCATGACCAAACTATTTATTTCCTGGCACTGCATACTTTTCACGCTCCTTTTCCCTGCTGATCAATTCTTCCTTAAGCATTTGCCGGGCTCTGTAAAGCCTGTTTTTTACTATGGTAAGGGATTCACCCGTAATATCCATTATTTCCTGATAGGATAGGTTCCTGTGATGGAATAGTATCAGAAATTCCCTATATTTATCCGGCAGTTTCATTATGGCATCCTGCACCAGCTTTTGATTCTCTTTCCTTATGTATTCCTCTTCCGGAGTGTCTTTTCCGTCCTTGATTTCAAATACTTCATCTATAGGAACCGTTTCTGCTTTTCTTTTCCTAAGGCTGTCTAAACAAAGATTCGTTGTAACCTTCAAGGCCCAGGTTATGAATTTGTATTCGGGATTGTATTTGGACAAGGAATTATACATCCTGATAAATGCCTCCTGCGACACATCCTCAGCTTCTTCCCTGTTTCCCATCATCCTGAAAGCTGTGTTGTATATGGCTTTCTTGTACCTCTCTATAAGCACCTCGAAAGCATTTACATCTCCAGCCAGGCATCGGTTCACTATTTCAATGTCAGAGGCAATCAAACTCATCTCACCTCGCGTCTCACGTCCCGTGTCGCGTGTCTCGCATCTCTAAATATATATACGCACCTGAAAAAAAATTGTCTGAAATAACTTGATAGTGTTTATGACAATTCATTCCACATTATTACCGCATCTTCACCGGTGTCTGCATAATAACCTTTTCTTGTTCCGCTGTCCTTAAAGCCCAGCTTTTCATAAAGCTTCCGTGCAGCAATATTTGAAGCTCTTACCTCCAATGTAATATGCTCCGCCTTGTTTTCCTTTGCCGTCCGGAGCATCTCCTTTACCAGCTTTTCCCCTATCTTGCGCTCCCTGAATTCGGGATGTACAGCAATATTTGTTATATGTGCCTCATCCAGTATGATCCACATTCCTCCATAGGCTGCAACCTTACCGTTCACCCTGGCCACAATATATCTGGCAAGATTGTTCTTCAGCTCTGATTCAAAGGATTCCCGGGACCATGGCGAAGTAAAGCTCAGGTTCTCTATTTCAACAACCTGGTCAATATCATCCAAGCTCATGCTTTGGAACTCCACCTTGTTCTTTTTCTCATATTCCGCTTCTGCCTGGGACTTCCTGATATAGGTAAGCCTGAAAGAATCGTAGGTATCAAAGGAACCCTTATTATACATTTCCAAAGCCATCCTTGCACAGGAGGAGGCTCTTGGCAGCAAGCTGCCTGCGGGTGCCGTATTATACTCTTCCAGGCCTTTTTTCAAGCTTTCTTCAAAAATTATGGCACCATCCCCAAGGAAGGTTGTAGGTACAGCCTTATCCTTCACCAGCTCTATCAAATCCTCTATCGGTATTACCCCAAGATCCTCCAGCTTTGTCAGCCTGCCGGAATTATACGAGTACAAGCTGCTGTATACCATCCCCCTTTGGGCGTCCAGCATCGGGCAAACCAGGCCTGTACAATTGTAAAGGTTGCAGGCCAGTGCATCAAGAGTCGGAACTCCGACAACAGGCTTATCGAAAGTTTGAGCCATAGCCTTTATAATTGATGCTCCTATACGCAGCCCGGTAAAAGAACCCGGCCCGGCAGAGCAGGCATATAAATCTATTTCAGCAGGCTTGACTCCGGATTTGTCGAATAGCTCCTCGATTATGCCCATTATCTTCTGGGAGTGTGCTCTGCTGATGTTCAATATGTATTCGGATATCAGTCTGTCATCTTCCATAATTGCCGCTGTTGCAGCAGAAGTGGACGTATCAACAGCCAGTATTTTCATTGGATTCCATTCCTTTCATTATAGCCTCATAAGCTTCTCCGGCCGGTTCCATTATTATTTCACGGGAATTGTCTCCCTTTGTATTCAGTATTGTAATCCAAAGCCTCTCTCCCGGGATTATATCCCTTACCATATCCGCCCATTCCAATACTACCACTCCGTCACCGAAGAAATATTCCTCATAGCCTAATTCGTACATTTCTTCAACATCATTAAGCCTGTATACGTCAAAGTGGTATAAAGGCACTCTGCCTTCATATTCATTAATAATGGTATAGGTTGGGCTGGTCACATAATCCTTGACTTCCAGACCCCTTGCCAAGCCCTGGGTAAAAGCAGTCTTCCCTGCTCCAAGATCTCCCGAGAGGCACACAATATTCCCCGGGCCCAGCAGCCTTCCCAGCTGCTCTCCTATCCCGGCAGTTTCTTCTGCACTCTCAGTATGAAATTTCAGCATTGATTTACCTCCGGAAAGTAAAAATATCTATGGCAATCTCGCGATTGCTATAGATATTATACTCTGTTTGGATAGAAATGTATACATGTTAAGGTACAAGGCTCAAGGTACAAGGAAGCTGAAATCAGCTTTTGGTGCCTTTTGTGAAACAACATAAGCAAAGGTGTTTTCATCCGTCACATCATACATGCTGCCAAACTGGTTGCCGGCCATGTCTTTGATAACCAGGTAGAATGTGATTCCGCCGTTATCCCTGAATATATCTGTTATATCACTACCAAAGTCAATTGTCCATTCCTGCTCTGCGGCATTATAGTCTACCGTTACTCCTGCCCTTATGAATTCTTCCTTATCATCTCCGTAAGGATTATCTGAATCAGCATATACGCTGAATTCCGGCAAGACCCCTTCCATGTTGTGGTCTATTTCCAGTTCGTATAACTCGCCTGCATCAAATGTATCTACAATTAGCTTGAAGGTTTCTTCATTTTCTAAACCTACTTTACCTTCACTCGGTGATACGAATGGCCGTTCAGGTGCTGTTGTGTCCGGTGCTGCTTCTAAGCTTGCATTATCCGCTATCTTTATTGTAAACATATCTGCTGTTGCTTCTGTCCCATCCCATTTCACTACAAAAGTGAATTCCTGCCCTGCTGCAGTTACTTTGGGATAGTACCAGAAGAAGTTGTCTCCGTCCTTAAAGTTATCCCAGCCTACTATTGGATCTCTTCCATCAATTTCTAATATGGTTTCATCACTTGGTGTGATTCCAGTCGGGGTAGTTACTTCAACGCCTACATAGTTTCCTGCTGTTGGCGGAAATCCTCCGGCTTCTTCGTAGTAGGCAATTTCTCCGCCAAAGGTAATAGTCTTACCTTCTATTGTTACTGTTGCATCTCCACCGGTTTTCCCCGGGTCTTGGGTTATGGTTGAATCTAATACGATTGGTACCGCTGCTACTTCTGCGGATATCTCCTTGCTTCCCAATAATTTACCTGTTCCTATTTCCCTAAACTCTACTGTTACTAAATAAGTTCCCGCCTGATTAAACGTCCCTCTGAAAGTAGTTATAATATCTCCTAATGGGAAACCTGCTGCCGGGCCAAATACATCTGTCAATGGCAGCCAGGGTCCATTTCCACCTTCCTGATATTCAACTATCACTCCTGTTGGTAATGTAAAATACGCTCTTACCATTTTACCGACATCATCATTTGCAATTGTTCCCACTGTAAATGCAGCAGGTACTCCTTCTGTGAAGACAGGCAGATTTGCGATGATTTCCATTGGTATCGGTTCCGAAATTACCGCTGCTTCAAAGGCTGCTATTGCTGCATTCAAAGTTATTACTGCCGCATCTACCTTCACCTGAGTTGCATTAGCATCGTCAGCTACTACCTGAGCATATGCAATCGCACGCAGAAATTCATATAAGGCAGATGGAGGATATTCACCCGGTTCATATCCAATTACAGCATTTTGGGATATTGCATTGGCAGATGAAATTTTTGCTTTTAACGTATCTTTATTTACTATAGGTATCACTGGCTTACTCGGCGAACTCCCGCCGCCTCCGCTTTTGCCGCCGCTTCTGCCACCGCCACCGCCGCCTCCGCCTCCGCCGCCGCTGCTGCTGACTTTCGGAGGAGCTACGGTCATAGATTTTGTTACCGTCTGATTATTTATAATCGCAGATGTCCCCGGAGCTATTACTACATTATCAGGCTGCTGCTGAATAGTCGAACCGGAAACATTTACATTGGCAGTCTTTATGCTTCCTTGGCCCGTGATATTTACAGCCGCATTAATATTCAAAGTATCAACACTTGCCTCCTGTGCCAGGTTGAATGTGGTACCGGCACCTCCCTGAGCCAATGTCAGATTTCCTATTGTGCCGCTTGCCAGGCTTATTTTGGCATTGCCCGAGTCAACTGTTACATTGTTAAAAACACCTTCAAACACAATATTGGCACCTGCCAATTTATCATCCGGTATTACAATATCTCCAAAACCATCCCCGGTCAGATACTCCTCTACCAGTATTGCTCCCGATTTCAATTCTGTTTCCTCTATTGACGTACTGCCTGCCGCCACTATTCTTACTGTATTTCCTTCCCGTATTACTTTGACTTTCCCAAGGCTTGAGTTTCTGATTACAAGGCTGTTTACTCCTCCGCCCCTTACAATGGTTGTTCCCTTTACTGCAACATTGTCCAGGTAAACATTGCCTTCTCCTATACTCTCCCGTAATATGAGATCCCCGTTAATTGTTGTGTTTCTTAATGTAACATCAGGTGAAATTATTACCGCGCTGCCGTCTAATGTCGCAATTCCTACTGCAGGGCCATATGTGCCCCCTTTGTCGTATACAGCTTTGTACATGCTCTTGAACGCCCTGTTCAAGGCTACTACCGCCTCAAGCCTTGTTATCTTCTCTGCCGGTTTAAAAGCATCACCTATCAGTCCATTGAAATATCCCTTGCTTATGGCAGTACTTATAGCTGCCTTGCTCCATTCCGGGATTGATTTACTGTCAGTCAGATTATTGATAACGTTATCATCAGCTGCGGCTTCCCCGCCTGTCAATCTGGAAAGGACTGTGGCAAAGGCCTGTCTTGATATGGGTTCCAACGGAAAGAGTTTTCCCTCATAACCTTGCATAAACCCTGCTTTTACTGCTTTAGCCGCATCTTCATAAAACCAGTTCTCCTTCAGTACATCTGTAAAATCTATTTCAACAGTTTCGGTGAATCCAAAGGACCTGTTGACCAGTGCCATAAATTCTGCCCTGGTTACCGTATTGTCAGGCTTAAAGCTGCCATCAGGATTCCCTTTGATAAATCCGTTGTCGATCCATTCCCTTAACTGTGCTTCATACTTATTGCCCACTATATCGGGGCATTTTACCCCATCAGTATTTTCTTCTGCAAAAATAATTACGCTCATCAATACAAGCATAGACATCAAAACAAAGACAAACCTATAGAAACTCCTGTTTCTCAAAATATTTCCCTCCCAAAATTCTGTAAGCCGGTGAATTTATCACCGTTGTCCTTAATGCTTACATAAAAAATAAAACCCAGCATCGTAAACCCAAGTTTATGATGCCAGGCCGGTTGCGCCGCAAGCTCGTTGCGATCCAGGCGCCCAGGTACAGATCGCAAGTCACAGCATCCTGTACCCTCATATATTCTTTATTTCCTTTTCCTACCCTTTATACAAAATAGTGGGTATTAACCGGTTTGTCCGGCTATTTTTACATAATGACTCAGCTTTCCTCATTTTTTATTGGAGTTTGTGTCATTGTTTAATCAACTATGTCGAACGATTTTGAGTAAAATTCAAGCCAGGCATTATGCCTGGCTTATACCCTTCATACTGAGGCTTATCCTGTTCCTGTCAAGATCCACATCCAAGACTCTTACCTTCACTATATCACCTACCTGCACTACATCAAGAGGCCTTCTGACGAACCTGTCAGCCAGCTCTGATATATGCACAAGTCCGTCCTGGTGTACTCCGATATCCACAAAAGCACCGAAGTCAATAACATTCCTTACAGTCCCTGTGAGAATCATATCAGGTTTCAAGTCCTTAATATCCAGTACATCCGACATCAATACAGGCTTCGGCATTTCGTCCCTTGGGTCTCTTCCGGGCTTTTTAAGCTCATTAATTATATCCCTCAATGTCGGGACTCCCACCCCCAGCTCAGCCGCCAGCTCATTTACATCCATGGCTGAAAGCCTATCCACCGCAGCGGATATGTCCTTGCCTGCTTTCTCAAGAAGCTTCCCTGCAACGTCATAGGATTCGGGATGCACTGAGGTGTTATCCAATATGTTTTCACTTTCAGGTATTCTTAAAAAACCTGCCGCCTGTTCAAAGGCCTTATCTCCAAGCTTTTTAACCTTAAGCAGCTCTCTTCTGCTCCTGAACTTGCCGTTTTCTTCCCTGTAGGATACTATATTCCTTGCAATAGCTGAGTTTATTCCGGATATATGCTGCAGCAGAGACGGTGATGCGGTGTTGAGATCCACCCCGACGCTGTTCACACAATCTTCCACAACCCCATTCAAAGAATCCGACAGCTTCTTCTGTGCAACGTCATGCTGATATTGCCCCACCCCGATGGACTTGGGATCTATTTTCACCAATTCGGCCAGGGGGTCCTGCAGTCTCCTTGCTATTGAAATCGCCCCTCTCAGGGATACATTTATGTCAGGGTATTCCTGTGATGCCAGCTCGGATGCCGAATATACCGATGCTCCTGCTTCATTGACTATTACATAGTGCAGAGGTATATCAATTTCTCTGATTATTTCCGCACATACCCTTTCAGACTCCCTTGACGCAGTCCCGTTACCCAGGGATATTACTTCAACATTATGCTTTTTAATCAAATTCTTAATTATCATCTTGGCTTCCGCCGCCTGATTCTGGGGCGGAGTGGGATATACTGTGGCGGTTTCCAGAAGCTTTCCGGTATCATCTACCACTGCGATTTTACAGCCGGTCCTGTAAGCCGGGTCAAAGCCCATAACCACCTTACCTTTAATGGGAGCCTGCAAGAGAAGATTCCTGAGGTTCGCGGCAAACACCTTGATCGCCTGTTCTTCTGCCACATCGGTGAGGGTATTTCTGATCTCCCTTTCTATGGACGGGGCAATAAGCCTGCTATATGCATCTTTTACTGTTTCCTCAAGTATATTTTTATACGGAGAGTTTTCTTTCAGTATGTTGTTGTTCAAATAGTTCAATATCCTGTCTGTCGGTGCTTCCACCTTGACATTCAAAAATTCTTCCTTTTCCCCTCTGTTAACAGCCAGTATCCTGTGGGGAGCAATCTTTTTGACAGGTTCGCTGAAATCATAATACATCTGATACTCTGATTTTTCTTCCTTGGTGCCTTTTACAACAATGGTGCCGTTCCTGAAGGTCAGCTCTCTTATTTCCTTTCTGAATTCCGCATTGTCGGATATTACCTCCGCAATTATATCCAAAGCGCCGTTTATGGCATCCTGTGCCGTCAGAACACCAAGCTCAGCATTAATGAATGTCTCTGCAATTTCCTCCAGGGCTTTTGATTGGCGTTCCTGGCTGAATATTATATCCGCCAAAGGCTCCAGGCCTTTTTCCCTGGCTATGGTTGCCCTTGTCCTCTTCTTCTGCTTATACGGACGGTAGATGTCCTCCACTTCCTGCAATACCTCAGCCTTTTCAATGGAAGCCTTCAGCTCCTCGGTAAGCTTGCCCTGCCCTTCGATAAGCCTTATGACTTCTTCCTTTCTGTTTTCAAGATTTCTGAGATATGTAAGCCTCTCATCAAGTTCTCTCAGTATTGTGTCGGAAAGTTCTCCCGTAAGCTCTTTCCTGTAACGGGCAATAAAAGGTATGGTATTGCCGTCATCGATAAGCTTTACCGTGTTTTCAACCTGCCAGGGCTTGACCGACAATTCCTTTGCAAGTTTTGCAATAATGTCCATATATTATTCTCCTTCACTCTGTTGTTTCATCCTTTATATATTAACCGTTTTTGTATGAATATTGCAATAGGCGCTGAGTATATGATAGTATACATTATGGGTACATATGTATCCTGATTGCATACAGAAAGCGAGGCAATATGTAATGGTAAATAAAAAAATGTTTATAGTTGATTCCAACATACTCCCTAAAGCATATGAGAAGGTCATTGAAGCAAAGCTCCTGCTTAGAACGGGAGACGCCGCAACCATCCAGGAAGCATGCCGGATGGCAGGAGTAAGCCGAAGTGCATTTTATAAATATAAGGACAGCGTATTTGACTATACTGCCCAGGAACGGGGGCGTACAGTTACACTGTTTATGATTCTCAAACATATCCCGGGGGTGCTTTCAGATATTATAAACAAAATAGCCTCCGTTAAGGGAAATATAATAACCATAAACCAGAACATTCCGGTGATGGACTCAGCTTCACTGACGGCATCCATTGATACAAAAATAATGGAAATAAACCCTGAGGAGCTGATAGAACTGCTTTTATCCTGCAAAGGCTGCAAGAAGGTAGAAATAATAGGAATGGAGTAAAATTATACTCCATTCCCCTGCTTCAAATATGCATTTATGAAATTATCCAGTTCTCCGTCCATTACCGCTCCTGTATTTCCCGTTTCTTCACCCGTCCTGTGATCCTTGACCATGTTGTACGGATGGAATACATAGGAGCGTATCTGGCTTCCCCATGCAATTTCACGGTACTCGCCCTTTATGTCATCTATTTTATCTTTGTGTTCCTGTTCCTTAATCTCCAGCAGCTTGGCAGTCAGCATTTTCATAGCCATTTCCTTATTGCTGTGCTGTGATCGTTCGTTCTGGCATTGGACTATTATTCCTGTGGGTATATGGGTAATTCGTACCGCTGAATCCGTTTTGTTAACGTGCTGCCCGCCTGCTCCGCTGGATCGGTAGGTATCGATCTTCAAATCCTCTTCATCAATCTCTACTTTTACTTCATCATCAAGCTCAGGCATCACGTCCACCGATGCGAAGGATGTATGCCTTTTTCCCGCAGTGTCAAAAGGCGAAATCCTTACAAGCCTGTGCACTCCCTTTTCCGATTTCAAATATCCGTAGGCATTCTCACCCTCTATAAGCAAAGTAGCACTCTTTATGCCTGCTTCATAATCCCTGAGCATATCAAGGATCGTTATAGTATAACCCTTCTTTTCAGCCCATCTTGTGTACATACGAAGCAGCATTTCAGCCCAATCCTGGGCTTCCAGGCCTCCTGCCCCGGAGTGTATTGTAAATATCGCATTATTTCTGTCATACTGCCCCTTAAGCAAGGTCTCAATCCTGAAGCTCTCTACATCCTCCTGAAGAATCTTGAAGGCGTTCTCCACCTCAGGAATCACCGATTCATCCTGGGCTTCCATTCCCAGCTCTATCAATACTTCAATATCCTCATACTCTTTTTTCAGGTTTTCGATTTTTTCTGATTTATCCTTCAAAGCCTTTATTGTTTTAAGGACCTTTCCTGCATTTTCAGCATCATTCCAAAAACCTTCCTGGTTCATCTCCTGCTCCAGCTCGTATATCCTCTCCTGTACCGCTGTCAGGTCAAAGGGACACCTCAATTTCCTCTATTGCATCCCAGATCTCGGATAAACTGTATTTATACTGTTCAAGCTCTAACATATACTATTCCTCCTTATTTATCCGCCCCGCAGCATTTCTTGTACTTCTTGCCGCTTCCGCATGGGCAGGGGTCATTTCTTCCTATTTTGTCTTCCTTTACTACAGGTTTTCTCACACCGCCCTCCTGGTTTGTGGCTACAGGTTCAGCCACCTTTTCCCTTTGGGGCAGATTTGAGATATTTACATGATATATGAATCTTACTGTATCTTCCTTTATATTCCTTATAAGCTCCAGGAACATATCATATCCCTCGATCTGGTATGCCTGAACGGGATCCTTCTGTCCATAGGCTCTGAGGGATATTCCCTCTCTCAGCTGATCCATTGCGTCTATGTGATCGATCCACTTACTGTCAACGGATCTCAGAAGTGCAACTCTCTCCAGCTCACGCATTACCTGGGGATCAATCTGTGACTCCTTCTGTTCATATATTTCTACAGCTTTATTAATGATAGCATCTGTAAGTTCTTCCCTAGTGAAACTCAGCAGTTCTTCCCTGGAAAAAGCATTCTTCGGAAGGAAAATCGTATGCAGATATTCCATCAGTCCTTTGATATCCCACTCTTCTGCAAACTCACTGCCTACAGTATAGGTGGCAACTGCATCCCCAATTATTTCGCTTATCATTTCCATGATGTTTTCCCTTATGTCCTCTCCAAGCAGCACCTGGCGCCTCTGGCTGTAAATGACTTCCCTCTGTTTGTTCATTACATTGTCGTACTGCAGCACATGTTTCCTTATATCAAAGTTCCTGCCTTCAACTCTTTTTTGTGCGTTTTCTATGGATTTTGAAAGCAGCGGATGCTCTATGGTCATATCCTCTTCCATACCCAAGGATTCAACTAATTTCATTATTTTTTCTGAACCGAAGAGCCTCATCAAGTCATCTTCCAAGGATATAAAGAACCTGCTGGAGCCCGGGTCCCCCTGCCTTCCGGCACGCCCCCTCAGCTGATTGTCTATACGGCGTGATTCATGCCTTTCAGTACCAAGTATATGGAGACCTCCCAGCTCCTTTACCCCTTCTCCCAGTACAATATCTGTACCTCTTCCTGCCATATTGGTTGAAATGGTTACCATGCCGCGCTGTCCTGCCTGGGCTACTATTTGCGCTTCTTTTTCATGATGCTTTGCATTCAATACCTCATGGGGCACTCCCCTCTTTTTCAGCATATCGCTGAGCATTTCAGAGGTCTCAACAGATATCGTACCTACCAGGACAGGCTGCCCCTTTTCATGGAGCCTTACAATTTCCTCAACTACCGCATTGAATTTTCCTCTTTTGTTCTTATATACCGCATCGGGATAATCTTCTCTTATCATTGGCATGTTTGTAGGTATTTCAACTACATCCAGGTTATAAATGGCCAGGAATTCATTTTCTTCGGTCTTTGCCGTACCTGTCATGCCGGCCAGCTTGTTGTACATCCTGAAATAGTTTTGAAAGGTTATGGTTGCAAGAGTCTGAGACTCTCTCTCCACCTTGACGCCTTCCTTTGCCTCAATGGCCTGATGCAAGCCGTCGCTGTATCTTCTGCCGAACATCAGCCTGCCGGTGAATTCATCAACAATTATTATCTGCCCATCCTTGATTACATAGTCAATATCTCGACGCATGAGGTTCCTTGCCTTAAGTGCCTGATTGATATGGTGCTGTATCTCCATATTGTTGGCATCGGCAAGATTTTCAAGGTTGAAGAATCTTTCGGCCTTCGCCACGCCTTCCTCTGTCAGGACTACAGTATGAGCTTTTTCATCCATTGTAAAATCTGCTTCATTTTTAAGTCCTTTGACAAAAGTATCAGCTACATAATAAAGCTGTGTGGATTTTTCCCCAACCCCGGAAATTATTAGGGGAGTTCTGGCTTCATCTATCAGAATACTGTCCACTTCATCCACAATCGCGTAATTAAGCTCTCTTTGAACCATTTGGTCCTTGTATATAACCATGTTGTCCCTGAGGTAATCAAATCCGAATTCATTATTGGTTCCGTATGTTATATCAGCTCCGTAGGCCTTCTGCCTGTCTTCCGGTTCAAGCCCGTGAACAATAAGCCCCACGGACATTCCGAGGAAGTTGTACAGCTTTCCCATCCATTGACTCTGGTATGTTGCCAAATAATCGTTAACTGTAACAAGATGTGTACCTCTGCCTGTAAGAGCATTCAGGTACAATGGGAGTGTTGCAACCAGTGTCTTACCTTCACCGGTTTTCATCTCTGCAATCCTGCCCTGATGCAGTACTATTCCGCCCATCATCTGCACATCAAAGTGCCGCATTCCCAGAACCCTCACAGAAGCTTCCCTTACCACCGCATAGGCTTCCACCAGCAAATCATCCAGGGTCTCTCCGTCGGCAAGCCTTTTCTTGAATTCATCGGTTTTGCTCTGCAGCTGCTCGTTGCTAAGCTTCTGCATTGCAGGCTCCAATTTGTTGATCTCATTGACCGTCTTCATTAATTTCTTTATCTCTTTATCATTGGGATTACCAAAGATTTTATCTAAAAACATTAAGTTATCTCTCCTCATAATTATTTAGTTCCCTGTCTGACATATTTATAAGGATAATCAAAATACTGCATTCTTCCATATATTGTTTTTCATAATTATGTTATTTAAACTGCATATTAGTATTGTAAATGATATGCAGGTTTGAATATTTTCCGCATCCGGAAACTTTCTCAAGCCCTCATTATTCTGAATGGAGCTTTGAATGTGCGTCCGGTTTAACGAAAACCTTGCATTCTGTGCAACGAACCTGCTGGCTGCAACTATATTAATATCAGAATCAAACACTTCGGATGATCCTGAAATCACTGTAAAAACCATAAAAATAAAGGCTGCATATTTTTTTATATTATTATAACTGTTGTGCGGCATTAAGATTCACCTGCCCTGATAATCACGGATTCCAATATATCCTTAATATTTTATCATAATTTCATACTATAGTCTGTAAAATTCGCAAAAAATAAAAAAAGACATGGGGACAGGAGAAACGTCCCCGTGTCCCACCCGTGTCCCATTACTTTTCGGCTTTTTTTATCATAATTTCCTGAATATATATGAATATACCCAGAGCCATGAATACATCCCCTATGCTGAAAATTTTCGGCCTGGGGTAAGGCTTCGGCAGTACAAAAATATCTCCCAGAAACTTCAGTGCCGTATTATCATTCATTAATGTATGGGTAATGATCTTTCCGTCTCTTATAGCAATCATATTATCCATCAGGCCTATACCTGCCATTGTGTCTCCCGAAACCGGCATCTGCCCTCCGTTTGCCATTATTACAAGGAAGTTCAGAAAAACTCCGATGAATACTATCCTGAAGGCCAATGAGCCCCGATTAAAATAAATACCGATGAACAGCAGAAGATATGATATGAAATGAACAGTTAAAATATTCTCTCTGAATAACCCGACGCCCCTTGAAGCCATATAGACTGCAGTAAACTCAACCATGAATCCCAAAATAAAAAAATACCACTTCTTAAGGCTGGCATCCTTCATATTTGAGAAGCTTCCTCCTCTCAGCTTTCCAACTACAAGGGAAGTCCCTACACTCTCAACCAGCAACCTTTTTCATCTCCTTATCATCCTTTACCATTTTGATAAAAGCATCCGCAAGCTTGCTGTCGAACTGGATGCCCTTTCCTTTTTCAATAATATCAAGGGCTTCTTCAACTGTCATTGCGTTTCGGTATGGCCGCTCTGAAGTCAATGCATCAAATACATCAGCAATGCTGAGTATCTGTGCTTCAAGTATTATATCCTTATGCTTCCTGCCTTCGGGATATCCTGTCCCGTCATATCTTTCATGGTGGCTGAGTATAATTTCGGAAGCATCCTTAAGAAAATCAATATCCTTAATAATTTTGACCCCTATCTCAGGGTGCTGCTTGATCTTCTCAAATTCTTCCTCTGTAAGCCTTCCGGGCTTGTTAAGTATACTTTCATCTATACCTATTTTGCCAATATCATGAAGTATAGCCGCTATCTTAAGGTTCTCAACCTTTTTGGGAGACAACCCGAGCCTTTCAGCCAGTTTGCATGCATATTCCCCAACTCTGCGGGAATGTCCGTTTGTATAGGGATCCTTCGCCTCTACTGCCTGAGAAAGCGATTTTACTGTATCTATATATATATCCCTCATATCAATATACATTTTGAAGGAATATCTTGCAAAAAGCAGCGGCCCGAAGATTATCAAAATACCTGCAATCTTATAGCTAATATAAGCTATTGCCATAAGAATAGCTAAAGGAGCCATTGCAATGTAATCCTTAATTACCCATGCAATATTATTTAGGAAATTGGAAAAAAAGTTTTCGCCGGTGATAAGATGCATAAGAATTGACATTATTGCGGCATTAACAAGTATATATACTATCATCGCTGTTATAGCCGCAAATATCGCGGCTATCGATGAGTTCAGATCTATTACTCCTGGAGTTCCCCCCAAGTACTCATAGCACAATCCTGCCAAGCCAGCTGATAATGCAATATTAGCCCCGTTAAATAATGTCTTTTCTATTGGAAAGTTAAAGGGATGAAATATTTTTCCTTCATGCCTTATTATTCTAAGCATTATTCCCAAACTAGTTATCCAGGCAGCTTCAGGCACACCAAATAGCATTATTGCAGCAAGTGCAATTACAAACCCAACAGACAGCGCCCTCTGCCCCCGGGTAACTATAACCAGTGATTCAGCAATAATAGATAATAGGGTAAAAACAATCAGACCCACCACATCAACCTCGTGGGCCTGATTTAATGTAAATACAAAAAATGCTGTTCCTAATAATATTATAATTGCTACGTATGCTTTAAGCTTGATAGGCATCTATTCACCTCATAAAATGGCCGGTATATGTTATACTACCCTTAAAACCAGCTCTGGTTAGCTCCTCCGGCTAATACCAATGTGAAAATAGCCATAAGAATACCAAGTATCTTTTTCATTGTTTGCCCTCCTTTAATCAAGGCTCTGCCTCACCGCTATTCAAGACAGGCAAACTCTCCGCTTAAATAATATACCGGCCATATTTTACCCTTTGTTTATGCTACCGTGTTCACTTTTCTGTTTACTGCTGATAGTACAGCTTTAACTGCAGACTCGTTCTCGTCGAGACTGATTATGCTGCTTCCTGAATAGTATTCATCAACATTGTCTTTAGAAAAACCCACTAAAGACACATATACCTCCTTGTCAGAGACTTTAAGGCTTTCCAGCCCCTCCAAATACAACACTCCGCTTATTCCGATACATGCCTCCAAGGCTGCCAGTGTTGCTTCAGCAACTGCCTTGACCCTGTTGGACTTGGATTTGACTTTGCTGCTCCTTCCTTTATAAACTTTGTCATCGTAGGAAAGCGTCACTTCAGCTTCTATTGCATTGTCCACGTTCTTAACCTGAATACCTTCAATCCTGACTCTTGTTTCCTTGAACTCGGCCTCATTGATCTGGGCAATGCTTATTTTTTTATAATCCACAGATATATTGAATTTCGCACTTATTGCCGATTGTATATCCCTTACCATCTGCTTGATATTCCTGCCTAACGAAGCCAAAACATGGATCTCTTCAATTGTGCCTTCCTTATCACATATGACGCTGCAGTTTATTATTTCAGGAAGCTTGCATATAAGTGATTGGATATCATTTTGCAGAATGGTTTTATTATTGCTCAAAGGGAACTCCTCCTAAAGTTATTTGTGCCGCGGGAAACATTGGACATGCGATATAATAGTTTCTATAAATACTTTTTTATTCCTTCCTCTTTATACAAATTAGTCAAATTGCACTATCGAATGGGCAATTTGAACTATACATATAATAACTGCTACAAAATAAATACCATACCTCCGTGCATTAGTTCCTAAAATAAAAAACAGCCGATTTACTCGGCTGTTTCATCAGAATTCCGGTTCAATCAAACCGTAGTTTCCGTCCTTTCTCTTATATACAACATTGACTTCTTCCGTATCTGCATTGGAAAACACAAAGAAGCTGTGTCCCAGCAACTCCATTTGCAGCACTGCCTCTTCAACGGGCATAGGTTTCATGGCAAATCTTTTTGTCCTTACAATTTTTACTTCCTCATCCTCAAGCTCTGACGAAGGGACGGCCCAGTTCTCGAATCTGATGTTGCCATCTTTGATTCTCTTTTCCAGCTTTGTCTTTTGGCGTCTCATCTGCCTTTCCAATTTTTCTACAACGTTATCTATAGAAGTATACATATCTCCGGTAGCCTCTTCTCCTCTCAGGATAACTCCATTAAAAGGAATTGTGACCTCAATGATGTGCCTGTTCTTTTCAACGCTTAGAGTAGCATGGGCTTCAGTATCAGGGCCGAAATATCTTTCAAATTTGGAAAGCTTCTTTTCTACCCTTTCCTTAAGAGCATTGGTGATATCAATGTTTTTTCCGCTGACTGTAGTACGCATAAACACATCTCCTTTCGCAACTATTATGCTACCGTTTATACATATTTTATTCTACATATGAGAAAATAATCCTTCTCATTTTCACAACTTTCAAACAATTATATTCAGCGGCCGGAAAGAGCAAAATTACAGCATTTTAGCCGCAAAAGCAAGCATAATTGAAACCATAAAGTTATGTAAAGCGAACAAGAGTATAAATTAAAGGGAACCTGCCCTCGCCCCTCATATTTCTTAGTTAATCACATTATGCACAAAGTTATGCACATCTTTTTTATGTTATCTGTGCATAATGTTGATAAGTCTGTTGATAACTTGAATCTATTAACTTTCTATTGTTGAAAAAATGTGAATTGCTTTGTGGGTGAAAAATGTCGAGCGAACAAAGTGTAAAATATTATTTTGATTTATCTTGTCGGTTGGTGGATATCAAAATCCCTGTGCAAGTGCTTTGCTGTCGTAAAATGCTGTATAATGTGCGGGACAAGTTATGCACAGAGGGTATAAAAAAACCGCCTTGATAGGCGGTTTTAATTACTGTCTTTTTGCGTCAAAGCACTCTTTGCAATATACCGGTCTTGCATTTGTAGGTTTGAATGGAACCTGGGTTTCTTTGCCGCAGTCTGCACATACTGTATCATACATTACGACTTCTCTTTTCTGTCCATTTCTTCCGCTGGCATTCTTTCTGGCCATCCTGCAGTCTTTGCATCTTGCCGGTTCGTTCTGGAAACCCTTCTCTGCATAGAATTCCTGTTCTCCTGCTGTGAATGTGAACTCATTTCCGCAGTCTTTGCAGATTAACGTTTTGTCTTCGAACATGTAAAAATCCCTCTCTTTTCTTCTCCAGGTTGGTGTTGGGTAAAAAGAACTTTCTGGGATCATTACTGCCGCGAAAAACGTTCTTGAACCGCCCACTCATACCTTTAAATATTTATGGCAATACTCTAGCTGACCTGGTCTTTGACCCCACACTCGCCGTCAGGATGTTTCGCTACTAGGAATCAACCCCTCACTACAGCACCTCTCAATAATTAACTATTGGACGGACTTATTTCTAAGCCGCACCATGCTCACAGAAGCTTCTTCTGCTTACGTGGATCGTTTTGCCTGCGACTGGCATCGATTTTCAACCACAGACCTAGATATTACACCACATTCTATATTATATAATGGAATTCTTGATTTAACAAGTACTTTTGAAAACAATTAGGAATTAAATATCAGAAAATACCGTCATTTCTTTTTATCTATATATATTCCATCATTGTTTATAATTGGTTTTTCATATGCCTTTATGGATTTCTTCCCGGCCTTAATCTGATTTATCTCTTTTTTCATTCCATTCATTATGGACATAAGCTTCTCCTTGTTGGACATTTCTATGAGCATTATCTCCTGTGCCTTTGACATTATTTCTTCAACCTTAAGCTTTAAGCCTTTCAATTCCGGATATTTTGTAAAATCAACCTCTTCCAATGCCTGAACATTTAAGTGTTTCTTCAGTGTATTAATCCCTTGGGAAAAAGACCTGTCGATTTCATCGATACTGTCTATAACAGATTGCTTCCGACCGACAAGGCTCTGCATTTTATCTGTCTCATTATTATCCAGTTCCTTTTTCTGCTCCAGAGTTATTTCCATTATGCTGTCAAACAGCTTCTTCTTTTTCTCAAGTAAACTCATGAGCTCAACAATAGTATTATCAACCATCTCAATAAATCCTCCAAAAAATCATAGGGATTGGCATCCACGCAGGAATGCCTATCCCTATTATTATATAATATTTAACGAACAGCATCCTGCTGCTTTGCCAGCTTCATTGCCTGAGCCCATGTATCTCTCAGCTCTTCAGCATAGCCTGTTACTTCTTCTAAAATCTGTTTGTCTTTTTTTATATTTGCTTCCAGCAGTCTCCTGTTCATATACTCGTACAATGAAAACAGTTCCTCTGAAATTTCATATTGCATATCCAGAGTACTCATGAACTCTATAATTATATTCTGCGATTTTATTATGTTATTATTCGCCTTTTCGATATCCTCTTCCTCAATACCCTGACAGGCAAGCTTCAGAAACCTTACAAGCCCATTGTACAGCATCAGGGTCAATTCCTGAGGTGTGGACGTATTAACCGTATTCTGCTTATATTGCTGGTAAAGGTTGCTGTTTTGCCTGAAGCTGTTATCTGCACATGGCTTTGGGCTGATTGCATTCCCGGGCCTTGCGCATATCCTTCCCATACCCATCTGATAGCTTCTTATCGCCTGACTCATCTCTGTCATACTAAAATCCCTCCGTTATCACTCCAATAGTATACTAAGCACCGGTGCCCATCTGCTGTGACAACCACATAATCTGGCTGTTCATCTGGTTTAAGGCACTCTCCATTGCAGTAAATCTCTTATAATATTGATTTTCCTTGTCTATCAGCTTGTCCAACAGCGTACTGATAATCTGGTCCTTCGCCTTTATTTCTTTTGATAACAGGCTGTTGTTCTCGGTTACATCACCTATGATGCCTGCCTTTTCAAGCAGTATCCCCTTCCTGCCTTCACTGTTTCTTGATGTCCTTGTATAATCCTGGATAACATCATACAACCTGTTTGCTATACCGTTTTCACGGTTTCGTGCCGCTCTTTCCTCAGTACTCATATCGGGAGAGTAACGTATATCGGATTCTTGTGTAAATAATTTGATTACTTCGTCCGGTGAATTAATGATAGCCTCTCTCAGCTTTGTCTCATTTATTACAAGCTTTCCTCTTTGCTCCCAGGTTCCTGTTGTAATTCCTATGGAATAAAGCTTCGCTGATACTCCATCCACTTCCTTATACAGCATATTTCTCATGTCGTTTAAGAAACTGGTTAATATACTGTCGCTATTCAGCGTGCCGGACTTTGCCTTCTCTTCCCAGAGCTCAATTTCCTTTTCGCTCATCTCTGCCTTTTGTTCTTCCGTAAGAGGAGCAAAATCCTTGTATACCTTTTCAGTAAGCTCGCCGTTTATCTTGTCCAGCAATTCATTGTACTTATTTACAAAACCTTTTATAAGCTCAAGAGTCTTTGCAGGGTCTCCCTCAAGCTTTACTTCTACAGGATCACCGACAGCAGCCGAATATTCCTTTTTCAGGCTGAAGGCAATACCGTTTATGGAAAAGTCATTGCTTGCCCTGGTTATGACCTGTTCTCCCGAGCCGTCATTATAAGTAATGCTTGCATCGGTGCCTGCCTCGTTAACTCCTGCCAGACCCAATACAGCCATAAGGTTCCCATTCCCGGATACATCCTCAATCTGAATCCTTGAAACAGCTCCTACAGCCTTTGACTGTACAACTATCTTGTCATTCAGCTGGTCATAGGACATTTTGACTCCTGCCTCTGAATCTCCGTTAACAGTTGATATAATCTCATTTAATGTCTGGGATGATTTAAACTGAAACTCCTTGCCGTTTATCGAAAACTTAATATCGTATCCATCTTCATCAGCTTCACCCGGTTCCAAATCATTGAGGCTGAAAAATCCCGCCATATCGGAAAGCTTTGATCCGAGGTTTAATTTGTTTGATTTGTTTGCATTCAGGTAGCCAATGGCTGCAAGCCCTTCATTGTCAGCCACGCTGCCTATATTCAATACGTTTGTTTTGTCAGTGCTAAAGGTGATACCGCCTCCGTTAACTCCTGCTGTGATCTTCCCTGCTCCAAAAGCGGACTCCAGTTTTTCATTAAGATTGCTGGCCAAACTGTCAATATCCGAAATACCGTCATCAAGGGTTATTTCCTTTTTAACTCCGTTAAATGTAACAGATATCTTGTTATTGTTATTTTCTGCACTTATTACGGTATTTTCAAAATCTATGGCGCTGCCGACCATATTTCCTGTAACAGGACCGGACGACGCAGCCTTCGCCGACTTTGCCAGCTGAACATTGCTTATCCAAAAGGTTCCCTGAATCGCTCCGGTTCCTGCTGTTGCAGTAAAATAGCTTGAAGTGTCGGCTCCGTTGTAGGTTGTCTTAAGGGCTGACAGTGAAGAAGCGGATCTCATATTTGTTGCAGGCTTCAGTATATCAAAGTATTCATCCTTAAATGCCCTGATGGAGTTTATAACCGATCTGTAATCATCCCTTTTCCACTCCAGCAATGTCTTGCTCTGCCTTGCCTTGTCAACTTTCATCTGCTCTATTCTCATCAGTTGCTTCACTATGCCGTCCACATCCAGTCCGGAGGAAATACCCGATATCCTCATCCGACTGTTCAAAATGCTGGATATATCATAAGCCATTTCCGCTACCTCCTTTCATCGACCAAAATACCCGCCACTTCCCACATTTTTGCCACCATGTCCAATATCTTCTCCGGCGGGAATTCTTTAATTACTTCCTGGGTTTGATTATCTATTACCTTAACCATTATCTGTTTCGTCACATCATGCACAGAGTACCTGAAGCTGCAGGATGTACCTTCGATTGCTTTGTTGGTCTTCTCAATTACATCCAGTAATTGCTTTTCATTAAGCTCGGGTTCTTCTTTTGTCTCATTTATCGGTTTGTTTGACACATCCGTTGCCTGTAGATGATTTTTTATTTGCCTTCCTGCCGTTGCCTGACTGATTTTATTTTGTTTTACGATTTCACTTGTATTCAGATTAGCCTGATTATTACTGATTTTCATTTCTATTCCCTCCCTGGAATTGGAAAATAAAATATAGAATCCTTTCTATATATCTATATCGTCAAAAAACTTATTTTTCTTTATAGGTATTCCTCTATCCATTTTTCAGTTCTTGCTATTCCTTCTTCAATAACAGTCTGAGGCTTCCAGGATAGAAGCCTGTATGCCTTTTCTGAGTTGCAGAGAAGCTTCTGTATCTCACTTTGGGGATGTATGTGGGGTATATGCTCTATAGGCGATCTGTTCCGGGAGACAAGCACTGCCAGGTCATTGATTGCAATGTCTTTTCCTGTGCCCGCATTTATTATCTGCCCGTCGGCCATATCCGAGCAGCCTGCCCGGGCGATAAAATCGGCACAATCCTCAACATAAAGGAAATCCCTGGTTTGGTTCCCGTCGCCGTATATTTTCAAAGCTCTGCCTTCAAGTGAGTTCTTTATAAAAATTGCTATTACACCGCCCTCTCCCCCGGACTTCTGGAAAGGCCCGAAAGTATTGAAAGGCCTTATTACAACTGCCGGCAGCTTATAGGCATGCCAATACGACAGTACAAGGCTCTCCCCTGCTATCTTGCTTCCGGCATAGGGTGAGGCCGGCTTCACCGGATGCAGCTCGTCAATTCCCTCTTCCCCCGATGCCCTGTCATAGACCATGCAGGTACTCATGAAAACCATTTTCGTACCACGCTTCCTGCACTGCTCCAGGACATTGAAGGTGCCTGACACATCATTCCGATAGGTAGTCACCGGGTCATCAATGCTGTCCTGGACGTTGATCTTGGCCGCCAGATGAAAGCACAGGTCAAAATCCTCATTAAACATGCTTTCCAGCAGCCTTTCATCCTTAATATCCCCCTGTATGAATTTCACCGATCCGCAGCCTTTGAATTCCTTTATATTATCATAGGATCCGTTGGAAAGGTCATCCAATATCCATATGCTATGCCCTTCTTCAAAAAGCTTCTTAACTGTCCATCTGCCTATAAAACCGGCTCCTCCGGTAACCAATGTTTTCAAAACATATCAACTCCTTAATATATCCCTCAGACTATCAGCTATGAAATAAATGTCCTCCTCTTCCATAGAGGGGTACAGAGGGAGCGTTATTATAGCTTCATACAGGGCTTCTGCTTCAGGGCACATGCCCTTGAAATACCCAAGGTTTCTGTAGTAGGGATGGTAATATACCGGTATATAATGCACCTGCACGCCTATATTCCTTTTTCTCAGTTCATCAAAGACCTGCCTTCTGTTCAATCTTATTTTTGCAAGGTCCAGCCTGATTATGTAAAGGTGCCATGCTGAATTCACATACTGCAGCTGCTGAGGTACTATTACTCCTTCAATCTGTTCCAGAAGCATGTTATAAAGTGCCGCGTATTTTCTCCTTCTTTCCAGGAAGAACTCAAGCTTCCTGAATTGACTTATACCAAGAGCTGCCTGTATGTCCGTCAATTTATAATTGAAGCCCAGGCTATGCTGCTCACAGAACCAGAGGCCTTCATTTCTCTCCATTTTATCACTGTCCTTTGTTATACCGTTGACTCTGAACAGCAGCATCTTTTCATACAGCAACTTGTCATCGGTCAGAACGGCTCCCCCTTCCCCTGTTGTAATATGCTTTACGGGATGAAAGCTTAAAGTGGTCATTGTGCCTATGGTACCGATTTTCCTGCCTTTGTATTCCGCTCCCATGGCATGGGCCCCGTCTTCGATCACTTTCAATCCATACCTGTCGGCAATTCTCATTATTTCATCCATATCGCAGGGCTGTCCGGTAAAATGCACCGGAATAACAGCTTTCGTCTTATCGGTTATTTTCTTTTCAATATCCCGGGGATCAATATTATAGGTCCTCGGGTCGATATCGGCAAAGACCGGCCGCCCTCCCATATATAAAATGCAGTTGGCAGTGGCAGCAAATGTCATCGGAGTTGTTATAACTTCATCCCCGGGCCCTATTCCTGCGGAGAAACAGGCAGCATGAAGAGCGGCAGTACCGTTTGAAACTGTTACTGCATACTTTGCCCCGGTATACTCCGTAATAGTGTTTTCCAGTTCTGCAACCTTCGGCCCGGTGGTTATAAAATCACTTCTGAGAACCTCGGCAACCGCCTGTATGTCTTCCTCATCAATATACTGCCTTGCGTATGGTATAAACTTTCTCATACAGCTTCCCCCTCATTTATTGCAGATAATTTTTCTTATCTGCTCCGAAACTCTTATGCTTCCATTCCCATCCACCAATTTCCGGGCTGTTTCCGACATTCTGGCCCTTGTTTCATAATCCAGGCTTTCCAGGTGCCGGACAATTTCTCCGGCGCCTGCCGCATATTTCATTGCACCTATATTATCCATACTGCGGGCTGTCATAACCTGGTTATCTGCTGTGATAACCCCTATTATGGGAGTCCCGCAGGCACACAGTTCATAAACGGTGCTTCCGCAGGCAGATACGGCAGCATCACATTGCATCATCAGCGCGGACATCTTGGGTTCACGGTGGATAACTATATTCTCTCCCGCCGCTGCCTCCAGGCTGTCTACATGAATAAAGGAAGGCCCCGCTATTATATGAAATGTTATTCGGGGGAAAGCCCTGCCAAGCTTTAATGCCAGCTTCTCCGTCAGATTCTGCGGATCTGACCCCCCCAGTGTAACCAGCACGCTTTTCACATTACGCTTCATTTTTCTCGCCGGGAGGCCCCTGAATTCATCTCTGAGAAGTGCATATTGGGTACCCAACAGCAGCACGGTACCCTCGTATTTTTCATATCCCAAATCCCGGGCATAAATATTCTGATTTATAATAAAGTCGGTACTAATCCGGACTTTGTTAAGGTCATCCATATAACCGGTTTTGCCGAAAATATCCCCGGTGCGCCTAAAATAGCTTTCATCTACGTCGTAACTGTCTGTAATCAGACAGTCCCCGCCTATTCCGGCCAGTTCGTCAATAATTGCTTCTCCGTTGACCGTAAATACAGGGTAGCCATATGCCTCAATGAATCTCACGCCTGTCTCGAATTCCCCGTTTTTCCTGCACACGAAAACAACCTCTGAAAAGGCCTTCAGCTTGTCCGCCAGAACAAGCATGCGCATTATATGGCCCATTCCTATATTACAGCCGCCGTCAGCCCTGATCAATACCTTCATAAGCACATCACCTGAATTCCTTCATTAATCCAACATATCCCACATCAGTATATCGTCTTCATATATATCCACCCCGGCAGTCCTCCCGATCACATCATCAAAATATTTGGGCTTTATACCGTAACCGGGCCTTTTTACCGTCAGCATGCTTTCGGTAATGATTGTTCCTTTAGGTATATCTGTTCTAGCAATAAGGCTTCTCCGGCCTTTCTCATAATTTTCCAGCTCCTCAGGATAAACCTTTTTTATGCCGTTCCCCAATGCCTTCTCTATATCCCTTATTTGTTCCACCATAAGCTTCAGTTCGTCAGGTTCTATGGAAAAGCCGTGATCCGGTCCCTCCTGGCCTCTGCTCAGGGTAAAGTGCTTTTCTATTATGCAGGCGCCTAAAGCCACGGCAGCCACAGGAATATGCCAGCCCAGAGTATGATCTGAAAAGCCCGTGGGAAGCCCGAAAGTATTGCGAAGGGTTTCCATTACCTTAAGATTAACTATATGCGCCGGTGAAGGATAACAGGTGCTGCAGTGAAGCAGCGCAATATTCCCGTTTCCCGTACTTCTTGCCGCTTCTACGGCTTCCTCTATTTCTTCAAGGCTCGCCATACCTGTTGATAAGATAACAGGCTTCCCCTTAGCAGCAATGTGTTTAATGAGCCTTAAGTCCACTATTTCGGGAGAAGCCACTTTAAAAAGGCCCACACCGGCATCGTCCAGCAGATCCACCGCATCAAAGTCAAAAGGCGAAGACAGAAAATCAATGCCGCAGTCTTTTGCGTATTCAAAAAGCTGCGGTATCCACTCTCTGGGATGCTGAACCTTCTTAATAAGATCGTAGGGCTTCATGGCATCCCTTGAAAACTGAGGGGTCTTTTTGGAATAAAGCTCCTCAGCCCTGTAGGTCTGAAACTTGACTGCGTCAGCTCCCGCTTCGGCAGCTTTTCTAATCAGCTCCTTGGCAGTATCCAGGTCTCCATTATGATTGGCGGCAATATCCACCATTATATAGCAAGGGCTGCCTTCACCGATTATTCTTCCGTTTTTCAGTATTATCTCATTCATATATGTACTCCTTAAAACTCCTTCTGATTAACTTCACAGTTTTTAGCCGCAATATCAGGGGGAAACCCAGAACCTCCCTGGGCACCTTACCTGAAAGCCTTACCGATTCCGTTCGGGCTTGTACTGATTATTCCTTAATCGCATACATATAAATTGATCTTCCCATCCCCATATTTGCAAGACCTTCATAAAATCTGTCCAATAATTGCTTTCGTCCTGTGCTTTTAAGTGAATTCTCAAAATTATATATGAATGGCCCCACTTGCTCTTTATATTTTTCCTCCGTGTAGTAATTCATGCCTCCCATAAGCAGCATTTCCAAAGGAAAATCCGTAGTCCTGTATAGTTCCCTGAAGCCAGTCCTTGACAGCAGGCCGCTAAGTGAATCAAAGCTAAAATAATTTATATGGTCAGGCAGCACTATCCACCTATAAGTCTCGCTATGATATTCTTTGAATGCCATTTGCCCCTCACTGAAATCATTAGGTACACAGATTCTTATTATACCGCCGGGCACCAGCATCCTATTAGCCTTTTTAAGGAAGGCAGATGGGTCCTTTAGGTGTTCCAATACAAATTGTACATTAATAAATGATATGCCATTCATCCCTTCCGGTGAAATACTTTCCATATAATCGTTTATTACGGAAAGACCAAAGCACTTAAGATACCCTGCAGCCATGATATTTGGTTCAATGATGCTAGCCTCCCACCCCTTATTATGAAAGTACAAAGCCAATAAATCATTCCCACTGCCGATATCAATCATGCCTGTTTCATAGGATTGCTTCAATTCAATCACTTTCTCATATACGGCTCTATACCCGGTATCCCTGCAAACTGCCTCTATCTTATCCTTGATGAAATCCTCTGTTATAGCTTTGTAGTCAAAGGGTTTTACCTCCGAATAGTACTTTTCATCATAATATCCTTTTATATTTTCTTCATCGGGTATCGGATAAACATGTTTATAGCCGCAGTCAATACACTCTATTACTTTGCATCCGTTATGCTCCCAATACTTGTCATATTTATGCTTCATATCCATCCTCCGGATTGCATTTCAATGTATTTGAAATTAACCTTCCAAAAGCTCCAGAATGCCAATATCCTTATTAAACAAAAATGCTGCTTTTTTATTTGCAATAGCAACCGCTTCACCAGGCTTTTCAATTAAAACATATCCGCTCTTCAATAAATTTTCTATTTCTGTATCAATATCATGGACTTCATAACAAATATGATAGGGACTGCTGCCAATTTTCCTTAATATGGTGTTTATATGAGATTTATCGTTCAATGGCGCAATAAGCTCTATCAGGTATCCGTCCTTTTCCATAAATTGAATAAATACTCTTCTTTCGTTGTCTTCAACAATACCTGAGATATTTTTATATCCAAGCTTTTCAAATTTCTCTGATGAAATGGCAATGTCTTTTACAGCATAACCTATATGATGTATTTTCATATTTCTATCAACTCTCCAAAAGCTTTTCTGTTATCTGTAATTTTATCCAGGCTGAGCCTGTATTTTTTATTTCCGCTTCCATCTTGCTCCAGCAAATCATAGCCAAGCCTCTCAAATAAATTCTCCACAGGTGAATTCTTATTTGTCTTCAGGTAAGATGCCTTAATAATCTTAAAGCCTTCCGCCCTGTATCTGTCTTCAATAAATGTTATGATCCGGTCTTCAATAAACCTGCCCATAATTCTGCAGCTCATCAGAAACGTATCAATCTCTGCCTGCTCCTTATCCTTTCTTATTATCAGAACAACTGTTTTTCCGTTATCTCCGAACCTGTCTTCGACGGATGCGGTATAAACATCAAATTCCTCTGAGTTTATCATGTTATTTATATCTTTATCCGTATACCTTTTGGCTGTTAAATTGAACTGATTCGTCTTTTGCGTAAGCTGGGCAACCCTATCTACATCCGCCTCTCCGGCCTTCCATACCTTTATAAGTGTATTAAGCCCAAGCAAATAGTCATCTATTGAATTCGAAGCTTTTAATTCTCTGCCTCTCATAACATTCTGCACATACATATCGGTCTTTTTCTTATCTTCTTCCGTTATATTGATGCTGAAAAAATACTCATTATATACTTCCACGATAAAGTCTTCCAAATCAGCGGTATCCTCCGGAAAATCAGGTACTGCAACCTGAGGCAGCTGATACTTTACCGCTTCCCGTTCCACGGGGTTATCATCAATATATACTATCGAGTCAAGGCCTATGTTCAGTTCCTCCGCCAGTGCCTCTATATTCCATGCTTTTGATTCCCAGTTTATCCTCATAACTGCGAAGTCTTCTTCCTTTAAATACATGCCTTCATGCCTTCTGAATACTTCCACGGCATCTTCATAATTGTTTTTTGATACTACTGCAAGTATAATCCCCATATCCTTGATATCCTTCAGCCGCTTCTGAAAATCCCTAAACCTGGCGCCTTCTTTATGATCGGATATTTCAATCCCCTGCAAGCCATCTTCGCCGACTACGCCTCCCCACAAAGTATTGTCCAGATCCAGTACTATACACTTTTTCCTGTGCCCCTCAATGCCCTTCAAGCATTTGACAATACCCGTTTCAATTTCCATTTGCCCTTTTACGGAGTATTTGATTCCTCCAAGATACCATAGTTTTTTTGAATAAAACTCTTTCCTGCCTACATTTTCTACCATGCTCTTAATATCGAAAACATATGTATCACTATTCTCTCTGCATAAGGTACAAAGCTTATCATGCCAATAGTGCTCTGCCTTCTTCTCACGTCCGGATTCTGCAAGGCTCCGTATCTTCCTGACAGGAATATCAAGATTGCTGATAAAAACATGCGTCCTTTCGGCTTTATTGCCAATATATTCTTCAATGTACCTGAAATATTGGTCTATTTGCTCTTGCGTATCTCCGAATCCGTTATTCAAGCTTAAAAGTTCCGAACCGTCCAATATAATAAATACCGCATCGGAATCAAATTTATTCAACCTTGAATTCCTGTCCAAAACTTCCTGAATCCAATTGTTATATCCGGCGGCTTTGTACAGATCATACATTCTCGAAAGCTTTCTTGCCAATGCATCGATATTGGTATTGGAAAGGATAGATATTTTCATATTACCACTCCGAATCAGTTATTTTACATATTGTAAAAAGTCCCCTATCTTATTTATCTCATTGGCTTTTTCAAATGGAATTCTAATATTCAGCTCAGACTCCACCATAGACAGAATTATAAGATGAGCCAGAGAATCCCATTCTTCCAATTCGCTTTTCCGGGTATCGAGGCTAAGCCTGCTTTTGTCTATTTCTAAAGCTTCTGCTATCAGATCCATGAGTTTATCTTCCATATATTATCCTCCTAAAGTAATCCTCCTATTTCCTTTAAGGGAAAAATACTGCCAATAATATTTTCTATATGTTTTCTCTTGTCTTTCCACTTATTAACGCTGATACTCTGGCAGCATATTTCGCCATCCTGCCGTATTTCATCAAAGCCGAACCTTTTATGCAGAGCAACTACCTTCTTGTTTTTCGATAACGTCCTGCAAAACACGGTTTCAAGCTTTAATTCATAAAAAGCATGGTTAAGCAGCACATATTCAAGAACAGCTCCGAATCCACTGTCCACATACTTGATATTTGACAGGTAATACCCGAATTCTGACTTCTTGCCATCAAAATCTATATGCATATTCAATACTCCGATAGGCTCATCATCATAAAAAGCTATGTAATACCTGACAGAATCGTCCTTTTGCAATTTGGTTAAGAACTTTTCATGCTCACTCTCTGATATAATATGGGTGCTTAGCATATTTCGTCTTACAAAATCATTATTTCTCCAGGCTCTCACCTGCCATTTCATTTCTTCATCTGCATCAAGCAGGTTTACAAATCTGATTTTATTGCTCATTGCTTGTCCTTTCATAATCATCATCAAATCTTTCAATATCATCTTCTTCTAAATACAGCCCACTTTGTATTTCTATAATTTCAAGAGGAATAAGCCCCGGATTCTCTAATCTGTGAATAGTGCTTTTGGGTATATAAGTCGATTCATTCTCATGAATTACTATTTCATTTGTGCCATTGGTTATTTTAGCGGTGCCTCTTAACACTATCCAATGTTCGCTTCTGTGATTATGAAGCTGCAAACTCAGCTTCTGCTTAACATTCACAACTATCTTCTTAATTTTGTAACCGGGCCCCTCCTGAAGTACGGTATATTTTCCCCATGGCCTTTCAACGGTCTTATGCTCCAAAAATTCTTTATTATTGTTTTTCTTGAGGTTATCAACAACTTCCTTTATTCTCTGAGTTTGATTCAGAGGGCAAATCATAATTGCATCCTCAGTATCTATTACAGCCATATCCTTTAATCCGACTGCGGCTATTAAGCGCTCCTTACTGTATATTAAGCTTCCCGAGGTATCAATGGTCAGGTGGTTTCCTTCAAGGACATTGTTATTGCTATCCTTGGGATGTATTTCATAAAGGCTTTTCCAACTGCCGACATCACTCCAGCCAAATTCCGAACAAATTACATAGGCCTTATCGGTGTGTTCCATTAATCCATAATCTATAGAAATAGAATCTACCTCTTCATAGACATTGCTTATATCATCAATATTGAAACAATCCGCATTATCAAATTTTTCTGATATTCCGTCGCAATATTTCTGGAATTCCTCAATTAAAGTTCCGACATTGAATACGAACATACCACTGTTCCATAGATAATTACCGGAATTGATGTATTTGGCAGCTGTATCATAGTCAGGCTTTTCCTTAAAGCTTAATACTTTATATATTTCACCTTTTACCGCTTTCTTTTCTTCTATTTGAATATATCCATACGCCGTCTCAATGCTTGAGGGAACTATTCCAAAGGTAACCATGGATCCCTCTTTTGCTTTTTCTATAGCTTTTTGCAGGTCCTTAACAAAGCAGCTGCAGTTCATAATTAAATGGTCTGACGGAAGGGCTATCATAACTGCATCTTTCCCATACTGCTTTTCTATCCTTTTTGCAGCCCAATATATGGCCGGAGCTGTATTTTTACTTTGAGGCTCTTTCAGAATCTCAACATTGTGCTTATCACAGCAAAGCTCTTCAATCTGCTTCTTTATCTGATAATAGTAACTATGATTAGTTACTATACACTGATCCTGATATGGTATAACTTCATGTATCCTCTCACAGGTCTGCTGAAGCAAGGTTTTATTGCCGGTAAGCGCCAACAGCTGTTTTGGCATTGACTGCCTGCTGAGGGGCCACAGCCTTGTCCCGCTTCCTCCCGCAAGTATTACTGCGACTGTTTTCATACGAATTCCTCCATTTTATATGCTCATGTAATTTATCAATGTCTTTCTCAATTCTCTGATTGTAAATTTATAATTTGCCTGTCCGGATTTAATCTGAATCAGGTTGTGTGCGGCATCCATATAATCTGGCCTCAAGGACAAAGCTTTATTTAACAGTTCCAGGGCTTTCCCCTTGTCTGAGGCTGCACAAGTGCAAGCCAGATTGTTATATGCTTCCGACAGGCAGCTGTCATGAGAGATCGCCTTCCGGTAGTATTCAGCTGCTTTATCCTGTTTCTTAAGAAAATAACTGCAGTTCCCAAGATAAAACCATATAAGCGGATTGCTGCAACAGGTTTCCGAAAGCTGCAGTAAAATATTTTCCGCCGGCTTATATTCACTCAGCTTGATATATATTTTGGCAAGCAGAAAGCTCTTTTCCGCTGAAGAAAAGCTTGATCCTTCCACAATTTCTTTTATCCTTTCATGACCAAGCTTCCTGATTACCTCAATTTCCTTTTCCTGCTGCAGGCTGTGGGCATTCGTAAGATTTCCTTCATGCCTTCTGTAAATGTATAATGGCTTGGGAATATACCTGAACTTATACCTTTGTGCAAGCCTTATAATATATTCATAGTCTTCCGCATGCTTGTACCCTTCATTGTACAGGCAGCCTTCTTCAAAGCATCTGCGCCTTATCATTATTGAAGAAGGAATTGGTATGATCTGCCTGAATAACAGCATGCATAAGAAATCTTTGTCATTCTCGTAAATACCTTCACTTCTTAAAGTATTTATTTGATTCAAATTCTTGTCAGCTGCTATACAGTCATTATATACAATATCCGCATCCTTGTGCTTTTCAAGTATACTTACCTGCTCCGCAATCTTATTCTCGGCATATATATCATCGCAATCCAAAAAAGCTATGTATTCACCATGAGAAGCAGCCATGCCCGTATTTCTTGCAGAAGAAGGCCCTGCATTGTCCTGGTAAATATAGTTTACTTTTTTAAAGCTTTTTACAATATCCGGCGATTTATCGGTGGAGCCGTCATCTACTACTATTACCTCTATTTCACTATAAGTCTGCTTTAAAACACTATTGATTGCTTCTGCTATATATTTTTCTCCGTTAAACAAGGGGATAACTACGCTAACCATATTGGCCTCCTTAAGGCTGTTTCATAATCAAATCTTTCCAAGATATAATCGGCATTTTTCCTTCCGTAATATTGTATAACTGCTTTATTACTTCTGCATCATGATCACTTTCAATTGAAACTATCACCGCATCCGGATGATTCTTTGCCAGCCATTCCGGTGCTTCAACCAATGTACCGTATATTTCCTGGCCGTGCATATTGGTATTATTGTCAAGAAAGCGTACAATATTGAAATTTTCCTTCTTCAGGTCATTGTAAAGGCAAAATGCAATTTTCCTGGTTCCGAATATAGCCACATCCTTTATGCCATTATCCCTCAGCCTTCCTGTAATGCCTTTCCCGTTAAGCAGCAAGAATTCAAGCCATAACCTGCATAAGGCATCCGGATTGGTTTTACATTTATCTTCATCCAAGCCTTTCATATCACCAAGATACTTCCTGATAATATGTCCCGTTTCCTTATCTCTGATCTTTCCGTATCTATAGTCCGTACTCTTTCCTCCCTCTCTGAACACAGCTATAGTTTCATTAATGTATTTTATCCCTTCCATACCGTCCAGGAAGCATCTTAACATGAATTCAAAATCACCGCTTATTTCATAAGCTTCATCAAATAATCCATATACTTCAAACAACTCTTTTTTTACAAAAGTTCCCTGATGCGGAGGCATACAGCCTTTCCTGAAGTCCTCCAGCCCCATTTCCCTCCCGAAGATATACCTGCTCTTGAAGCTATCATTAACAATCAGAACATTGCCATATACTATTTTGAGTTCTCCGTTATCCATAAACACTTTTGCTGCTTTAGCAATTGAATCCTCATCGATAAGATAATCATCCGAGTTTAAAAAATATATGATATCACCTGTAGAAGCCATTACCCCTTTATTAAAGGCTTCATATATTCCGCTGTCAGGTTCGGAGATTACATAGTCAATCTTATCATGGTACTTTTTTATTATCTCAAGAGTTCCGTCATCGGATTTCCCGTCGATAACAATATATTCAATATTATTGTATGTCTGCATCAACACGCTTTTAATTGCTTCCTCAATGTATCTTTCACTATTATAGCAGACCGTTATAATTGATATCTTGGGCCCGATTTTTTCTGAATTAATTTCCATATTTCTAACCACCTATATATTCTTTATACCATTCGATAGTGTTCCTCAGGCCTTCTCTGAAATCCGTTCTTGCTTCAAATCCGAACCTTTCCCTGGCCTTGGATGTATCAACGCACCTTCTCGGCTGGCCGTCAGGTTTAGATGTGTCCCATGCAATACTTCCTTTATAGCCTGTCAAAGCAGCAATTATACCCACAAGCTCCTTTATCTTTATCTCCTTCCCTGTTCCGATATTAACAGGCTCAGAGCTGTTATACCTTTCAGCCGCCATAATTATTGCCTCTGCGCAATCCTTTGCATAGATGAACTCCCTGCTGGCCTCACCGGTACCCCAGCATACAACCTCCTTCGTGCCTTCTCTTGCTGCATCAACAAATCTTTTGATTAATGCAGGAATCACATGAGAGGTGTCGGGATTGAAATTATCCCTTGGGCCATACAGATTAACAGGAATTAAGTTTATAGAGTTGAAGCCGAATTCCTTTTCATAAGCCTGGGATTGCACAAAAAGCATTTTCTTTGCCAGTCCGTAGGGAGCAGTTACTTCTGCCGGATAGCCATTCCATAAGTCTTCTTCCTTGAACGGAACAGCTGCATGCTTCGGGTACGAGCATGTAGTTCCTATGGTAATAAACTTTTTTATACCATACTGCCTTGCCAGTTCCATCAACTGAATTCCCATAACTGCATTCTTATAGAAAAACGTTCCCGGATACCGCTCATTGGCGCCTATTCCGCCTACCGCTGCCGCCAAGTGAATTATAATATCAGGTTCGGCGTTTTCGTACATTATTTTAATATTTCTTTCATCGGTTAAATCGTAATCCTTGCTTCGGGGGATAAAAACAGACTTGCAGTCCTTTGCCTTCAGTTCTTCCACTACATAAGAGCCCAAAAACCCTGCTCCTCCTGTTACAACCACTTTTTTACCGGTCCAAAAGCTCATTATTTCAACTCCTCTTTTCACTAAATGCTTCCATATACCAATCATATGTTAAACGCAAGCCTTTTTCCAAGTTTATCTCCGGCATATAGCCTGTAAGGCTGTTCAGCTTTGAAGTATCGGGGCAGCGCCTGCTTACACAGCCTTGAGGCGCAGGGTTTATTCTTAGCGGCACCTGGCAGCCGGCAATTTTTAACAGTTTTTTCGCCATATCTTCAATGCGTATCTCTTCAAGGCTGTTTCCGATATGGAGTATTTCGCCATCGCATTCGGATGCTTCCATAACCAGCTTTGTTGCCCTTACCCCGTCCTGAACGTAGCAGAAAGCTCTTGTCTCATCCCCGCCGAAAATATCAAAGGGGGTTTCCTTGTCATATATCCTCTTGCAGAATTCCGGTATCACATGTTCAAAACCCATTCTCGGCCCATATATATTGTGGTATCTGACAATGCTGAAAGGAACCGCTTTCGTCCTGCAATAATTTATGGTAAGCAATTCTCCTATGAGCTTGCTTCCCCCATAGGAATACCTCGGGTTGAATACATCATCTATTACAAGAGGTATATCTTCTTTTGTGGGAATAAAGCTTCTGCAGTCGGAAAAGCTTTGTATCGTTCCTGCATAAGCCTCTGAAGAGGAAGTAAACATAAACTTGCCGCATTTTGTGTTGTCAATCCATTCAAGCAGGTTCATCAAAGACAGTATGTTAACCCGCAGCACTTCCTGAGGCTTTTCGTAAAAGTATTTTGTACCGTTGATTGCAGCAAGATGATAAATATAATCGTACCTGTCAGCCAGTGAGACATAATAATCCTTAGCGGTAAGATCGGCATTTATATATTTTACATTATTCTTGCTGATCAGAGCTTGAAATTCTTTATCCATTCTGCCTCTTGAGAGATTGTCGATTATAGTGATTTCATAAGGAAAAGCACTCAAATAGTTAGCCAGGTGGTAACCTATAAAACCTGCTCCACCGGTTACTAATATCTTTTTCATTTACTTTACCTCTTCCTTCTTAAAGAATGTCTTACCCGCGCCGAATACATTCCAAAGGTCAACTATCCAGCAGTCAGCTGATATTTTCCTTATTATATAGTCCTTCTTCTCCCTGAATTGCTTATGATTAGTTGCGATATAAATAATATCGGCTTTTTCTATTGCATCATCAAGGGAATAGTTTTTATACCTGCAGTCTATTTCCTTAGGTAAATAGGGATCGTGGATTCTTACCTCCAGGGGCATCTCTCTTTTTATATACCTGATAAGCTTTGGTGTGAGACTGTCTCTAGTGTCATCGGTGTCATTCTTGAAGGAGTAGCCAAGTACCGCTACATTTTTGTTGTATATTGCCACCCGCTTCTGAAGGTTGTCCACCATGAATTTCGGCATGAATTCATTTATTTTCCATGCACTTAACAACAAATCGGTATAAGGTATTGTCTCGTTTATCATTCCGAAGTCTTTTCTCAGGCATGTACCTGCCGTAAATCCGGGCTTTGCAATGATTCCTCTTGGGTACTTGTAATTGGCCATCTCAATAATCTCATAAATGTTTTGTCCGAAATTATCCGCAATAATTGAGAATTGATTTGATACTGCAAAATGTATGTATCTGGAGATATTGTTGAACAGCTTCACTAGCTCTGCTGAAACAAATGTGGTATGCATGATATCTCCTGTCAACCGCTTGAATATCTCTTCAGCTTTTTTTGCACTCTTTGGATCCTCACTGCCAATAATCTGGGGCAGCTCTTTCAGCTCCTTTAATGCCTTCCCTTCCGCTATTCTCTCGGGGCAGAACGTCAAAAATATAGTTTGTCCTACCTTTAAGCATGTTTTTTGTTCCAGATATTTTCTGACAAAGTCAGTAGTCCTTGGTGCAACCGTACTTCTGAGTATTATATTATGCCCTTCTCTTATATAAGGTGTCATTGACTCCAGAACTCCTGTTATCTGGCTAAGATCAGTCTCAATATGGGAAAGCAGGGGAGTTCCTACTGTGATTATGATATTCTCTGAATTCTGCACTTGACTTATATCAGAGGTAGCAGAAAAATCAACATGCTTTATTAATTCCTCATAACCAGCCTCTTCAAAGGGCATTATTTTCCTGTTCACTTTGTCTATAACATCTTTGTTGATGTCTATACCTATAACCTTAAAACCTTCCTTTGCAAGACTTAAGCCAAGTGGTAATCCTACCCTGCCAATACCTATTATTGCTATGTCATATTTAGCCATTAAAATCTCTCCTATAATTCAATTTATAAATGCCTGGTTAATCTCTTGATACAATATCTATCGTTTCCTTATCAATACCTAAATTAACCAATTGATCATATATCTCACCATAGTATGAAGATGCAATGAGAATTTTATCTGCTTTACGGAGCACTCCTTTTTCCGGTCTGAAAACAACCGCCCCGCAAAATTCCTTGTCCCATTTTTTCTCATCATTATCTGCAAATCCTATAATTCTTATATTGGTATTTTTCAAAGCACTATCTCTCAATTGCTTATAAACAAATTCCCCGTTTTTGCCTGCCCCAAAAATTATAACATTACATTCTTTATTGCCTTCAATAAACTTCAGCACTCCTTTCCGCACAGTATCCTCCCAACCCAAATACCTTTGAATTGGATTTTTATTATACCTTTTCATTAATTTAAGGAATTCCTCCTTAAAGTTGTCTCGTACGGGCTTTTCTTCGACTTCGAGATTAAATAATCTGCTTTTATAATTATTTATTCTGATATCAATATAGTTTAAATCCTCCAGTGATAATTCAACACAGTAATCTGTCCTGCATGGTTTTGCTTCAGTATACAAGCTGTCAATCAAGGTTTTGTCGTATAAGCACCTTTGCATATTACCGTTTTCATTGATATAAACTTTCCTGCACCCGGCCAGGCACGGAATTCCTTTGAAATCGCCAAAACCTGCTTCCAGTCTCATTTCATCGTATTGGCTGTTTACAGTAATAAACTTTTTTTCCTCTTCCGTATAGCTGTAAGGATAATATTTGCCCTTGTACTGCCCAATAAAAGGCGTAACACTGAAACTTACTCCCACACTCTTAAAGTGCTTTTCAAGCTCCTCAATCCTTTTTGCTATGATTCTTCTCGGATGCCCAACATAATGTACAGAAACATTCGCTCCCATACTCAGTAAAGATAATATGTTATCGGTGAATCTATCGATTTCATTATCTGCCTGAGGATGCACGGTAGCCACTATAAATATTTTCCCGGCACATTCTATGGGTATCCATCTCTCAGGAGCATTGGAATTATTGGTCACGATAACAACTGCTCCATAATTTGCGCACAGCCTGATTAAATCCTTTATCTGCGGATGCAAAGACGGCTCGCTTGCACCACATTCCAAGGTTGAAACAACAAAGGTGTCGAAGCTCCTTAACCTGTCCTCGAGCTTTCTCAGGTCGATTTGGTTCAAAGTCTCTTTTTTATTGCAGCCGACACAGTAATAGCAATTATAGTTACAATCACATCTTACTGCAATATCTACCAAAATGCCTTCCACACTATCCTCTCCTCAGTAATTATCAGTAATTATATATTGTTATAAGTTTTCCGATATCTACAGTTCTTTTCAAATCGTCAAAAATTTCTTTTTCATAAGACATTGAGGATATCAGTATATAATCAATGTCCAGCTCGTTCATCCTATCTCTGCCGTAAACCCTAATCCCATTCAGATATGTATTATCCAATTCCGGATTGCTGTCAATAATACCGCAAATATTCAAATTCCCTGTATCAATCTGCTTAAGAAGTTTTTTTGTATGTCCTCCCGCCCCATAAATATATAGCTTTGCGTTCCCCAATGCTCTGAGTTTTGAACTCACTAATGCTTTGAACTCTTTTTTTACCAAACCATTTGGCACAAATGCAAAATTATAGTCCTTCATATTATCATTTATGGGCTTGGATTCTTTATAGAACTTTGTCTTATATAATATACATTCATCAATAATGATATCGGTTTTGATTTTATAAGAATCCAGATCAAGGGGTGAAACATCTTTTATATAGTTGAATTCACTGCTCGTTACCTTAAAGCTGCAAATACACATATCCCTGTTTTCAATAGAGTTGACCATAATATCGAAGAAATAATCTTCTATCGATGTACCTTCGTCCATAAAAAATATCAGGTCTTCTTCAACCTTGTCCAAATCTATACTGTCTTTGCTGCCATAACAGACTCTTAAATTCTTGTATGTCTGATTCAATATACAGTCATAATTTACAGGTTCATCGGATTTATTGGCCGCATTCCTGTTATAAACAACCAGAATGCTGTAATCTATCGAATTCTTTCTATATATTATCGGCTGATAGTAATTTTGAATCAACTCATAAAACTTTTCATACCGGCTTACTGACTTATACCTCATTAAATTCTCAGCTTTGTCAAAATACTTATCCACAATCATCCTGTGAAGCTCAAGGTTCAATTCTTCATTCCACTGTATCCTGTGGCTTACATGATATGCTATAGCATTTATTATCTTTTTGACTTTAAAGCCACTTACTATAGGCATATATACCACCCAATAATCCCAAGCAGGCTGGCCTATCCAAAAATCTTCCCTAGGGTATATGCAGCTCACCTGTCTATCAAAAAAGAAATAATCATGACCTACATAAAACATCCCGTTCAGATCATCCAGAGATTTTACCTCTACTCTATTCCCATAAACAAATGAGTCCCTGGCTTCTTCATATATATATTCATTAAATTTATTGTCAACACCAAGAAGATGTATATCGGAGTTGATTATCCCGCATATGTCATAATCGCAACCGCTAAAATACTCCATTATGTCGTCAAAATATACATATGGCTTGCCGAACCTATGTCTTCCATCCCTTTTTACTATCTTAAAATCTACATCCTGAAAACTCTCTTTAATTGCTTCATACTCCTCCAAACAGTTGAATGATATAACCTCCAGCCCTGCCTTAATCCATGAATCCACTGCTTTTCTCTGGTTATCAATATCTTTAGGCGCAATAGATGTTGCTACTAATATGCGGCACATTTAACCACTCCTTTTACCGTAATTTCTGTTAGAGTTTAAATCATCGGCAAATATAGCCGACGAATAGTATCATCAATCTATGATACTGTCAAAGTTAACCAACGGAAATATATCAAGTTCTGTTTCTCTGGATGCGTTGTAAATTCTCCTATTATTATCATCAAAGGTTTTTTTCGCACATAGAAATGCCTTATACTGTTTGTCCAACTGAGGAAGTGTCCATCTTTCTCCTTCTTTTCTATAATCCTTATGGAAGTGATTCATCTCATGCCCGCCTCTCAGAATGACTTCTCCATATTTTGACAACTCTCCTGTCGGATTTGGTATTTTATAGTTAAAATCTACTCCCAGCAAATACACCTCTGTTATACCCATATAAAATGCGATTTGAAGGTTAGTATAAACTACAGTCCAGCCTCCATAAATACCATTGGCAATATCAACAGGAAATCCATATTCAATCTTATCCTCAATACAACCAGGTCCAATATGCTTTAGATAAACTATATCATCAATAAACCCGCCAAATATTCTGAAAGCCTCTATATCCAGAAATTTCTTACATTCTATGGCTTTGATGCTCTCGGCACAATCTTCAATAAATACAGAGTCAATAGCTGCAAAATATGTCGGCCTCCAGTCGGTTTGATCAAATGCTAAATATATTTTATTGCATCCGAAGGTTATCTCATTCTTTAATCTATCCAAGTCACTAATTCTCAGGCTTGGCCCATTACCAACTATAAATGCCCTTTTCCCCTTGTGTATATCCTTAAATGGTATAATACGTCTCTTCAATGATACATCATTTGCTATTTCGCAAAACACATATATATCCTTTGTAAAATGATAGTCCTCAATTAACCCCATATGCATTAACTGCCTTGATATTTCATCATAAAAACTGCTGGCTATCAGGATAAATGATTCATCTTTAGTATCTGAAACACTTTTCGGATCAACAACTCTAATTCCGTCAATCTCTGTTCCCCATACCGATCTATCATTGTCAATAAAAAAATCAACTGCATCAGTTAATTTTTCTACCAGCAAATTGTTGATATAACCCATGATGTTCTTCCAATAGCTTCCTGTCCCAAAAATTAAAATCTTACTTATATTTCTATCTTTTTTTAACTTTTCTATAGCAGCATAATCCATAATTCTGCTCCCTTGCTAAATTTGGATAATATATTCAATTTATTATTCTTTTGCAGCATAGGACTTTTTGCTTTCACCAGTTAATCTCTTTTGCTCATACTTTTGAATGTATTCTAAGTGATGTGCTTTTGAAGGATCTTTTCTATACTCATACTCTCTCAAAACTACTTCATCTATTTCATCAAATTTATAATATCCCGCACATTCTTTTCTCCTTTTTAGTGCCTCAATTAGCTCCGTATCGCTGAAACACGGTATTTTACATGATATATCAATCTGGTAGCATAAAAAATTACAGAGTTCAAATCTAATTCTTAATCTTCCATTTTCTTTAATTTTCTTAATTTGATAACTGCTTGAATATTTATCTGCAAATTCTTCAGCCTCTTTACAGATATCCTGAAAGTCTTCACATGAGGAGATTAAATCGACATCTTTAGATAATGGATAATCTTCCGGAAAATTGTCAGGCATATACGGAACATCAGTTTTTGTTAATACATAATTATATCCTTTTATATTGCACAAAAACTTCTTAATATCAATATCCTTGCTCAGGACTTGAAGAACATGTTTTGAATGCAGGTAGTTGTCCCCTATATGTATAATTACATCATGGTAATAATTATCAATCCTTGAACTATATTTTTTTCTATATTTATCTTTAATCCTCTCAACTTCTTGTGAAATAGGCATCTTATTTATTTCTTTTACTCTAAAATCAGGATCACCTAAGTCAACCATAATTACTCTAATGCATTTATCGTAATCTTTCATGAACTGAATCTTTTTTTCGATTTTCCATTGTTCAATATTATCTATGGCATATATTCCTTTAATAATCGCAAATAACTCATAATCATTTTCAAATTGATAATCCTTTACTGATATAACTCGATACTCCTCTTCAAGTTCTTTAGTTATGTCACTATAGAACTTCTTGACCGGAGACCATAAGATTATCGGAAAATAGAGATTCCACTTTTCAAAAATCTCTTTAGCTTTATTGTCAATAAGAGCTATTTCATTTTCACTAAACCCGTTTTCTATAAACCAATTCAAAGAATAGTCTATATCTAAATCACTTTGAACGAATTTAACAGGTACATGAGAAATGCCATAATATAATGCGCAGGTCAGACGATGCGAACCATCAATTAATCTCAATTTTTCATCTATTATAATGCTGCTGTTACTATCGAAGCCATATTGTTCTATGTTTTGAATCAACTTTATAAATTGATCCAGATCATGAGATTCTTGGTTTCTATGCTTTTGCATTTTAGAGTACAGTTCAAACCCGTGGTTGTTTTTACCGTGGAATTCTTCAATAGCTAAATACCTTACACAAATATCCATCCTGTTAAATTTCTTATTCCTATACTGTTTTGTAACAAGACTTCTTGTATCATACATCATTTGAAAATTGGGATCATTCATAAGGATTCTGCTGATGCTTTGATGGAATTCACTTACTTGATCTGTTCCATTATCTATCGCTGTTTTGAAAAAGCTATAGTCTTTCACTCCCATATCATTTAGTTGTGCCGAAATCTCTTCCCTGTATGAACTGGTTATAATTATTTTTATGTCTTTGTAGTTTACAATTTCATAAGGCGGCAATATTTTAACATTTCTCAGTTCTTTTCCCCATTTATTCCTGTCATTGTCGAAAATACAAGCAATCTCATATTGATTTTCGAGCGCCATTACTGCAATTTCACCCAGTTTTGATGCCCCAAATAAAACTGCTTTCTGTTTTGCAGGCTTTTCTTCTGAACCTGGATTATCGGCGTCAATTGTCTTTTTAGAATGTAATTGCAGGTTTATTTCCTGATTTATCAGGAAATCCTTATTGCTCCGGTAACAATTCCTGAAAGTATGGCTTTGAGCCTGTGAGGATTTCTTGAACAAAGCATTTATTACTTCATTCCCTGCAATCATATTAAAGCCGTTGGATTCCACCACCTGACACAGTGTATTCAGATTAAAATAATAAGTATGCTGAATTTGAAGTATTTTTAAGAAATCATTCTGTATCCAGCCTTCCTCATTCAGTATGTGCTCTATGCCAGGCACTTCTATATATAAATAACCTTGGGGCTTAAGCAATCGATAGACTATACCCAGCTCTTTTTTTATATCCAGAAAGTGTTCAAGCACATGACTAAGTATAATAACATCAAATCTGCCACTGTATTCTTCTAATAAATCCTCAGAATGGCAGTTTTTTAAATTAAGTCCTTTCCTGATACCATAGTCAGTATAATCACTGTCCAAATCTATTCCTGTAATATCCCAGCCATTACTCTTAAATACACTTAAAATTCCTCCGGAACTGCATCCTATTTCAAGCAAACTTCCTTTATTAATCTGATATGATTGCAGGAATTTAAAAATCTTCTGCCCTCTTTGCTCCTGAAAGTGATAAATATCATAATCCGGCTGTCTTTTACCTAAATGTAACTTCCTATAATGATGTTTATAAAAATTATCATAATCAATTGCCCTGAATCTTGGATTAAGAAAAATTAATCCGCACTTGCTGCAAATTACGGTAGTTACAGGAAGTCCGTAGCGGTCTTTCTCACTTAATACTTCTGCTTCATTGCTTGAACATACGCAGGTAATATTTTCAAAGCTATATCTTTTGTGCAGGATTTCTTCCAAAATCAAGTCTCTTGCTTCTGTTTGAATCTTATTGAGAGAAATTTCCTCCCTGCCGTCATATTTAAACCTATCGCTTAACATTTATATATCCTCCCGAATTATGTACCAGCCACGCTGAACAATTAGTATTTATTAAGCCTGTCAGTATATGAGTTTGAGGGATTCGAGTGAGATGTGCTGTATTCATCCTCCGTAATATAAATAAATTCATAAATAATAACTACACCAAGTTAAGAATATTTTGCTTATGCAAAATAACTTGTTCATCACTTCTATAACTCTTAGGAAACTTATTAATTGCCCTGGCAGCTCCGATAATTGGTTGTATCGCATACATATCATCATACTCCACTGCATACCGGGCCTCATCCTCGGTCATCAGCTCCTCGTACATCTTCTCTCCCGGCCTAAGGCCAATGGTTTTTATAGCGACTTCACCAACAGGTATTCCATACCTGCCGCACACCTTCTCAATCACCGCTTCGGCCAGGTCCCCCAGCCTGACCGCCGGCATCTTAAGCACGAATATTTCTCCGCCTTTTGCTATTTCGCAAGCTTTTAAGGTAAGACTAACGGCAGAGTCAATGGAAATCATAAATCTTGTCATGTCCGGATCCGTAACAGTAATTTCCCTCCTGTTCAATATCTGCTCCTTCCAAAGAGGTATCACCGATCCTCTTGAATTAATTACATTTCCAAATCTGACTGCCGCAAAGCTCGGAGTCCTCCCGCCCTTCCAATAGTCGGCAGAAGCTATAAGCCTTTCTGCAAGCAGCTTCGTGGCACCCATGGTATTTGTCGGGGATACTGCTTTATCGCTGCTTGCATATATAACTCTCTTTACATTGTTTTCAATTGCGCATTCGATCACATTCTGTGTTCCCAGAACATTTGTCTTCACTGCTTCAAAAGGATTGTATTCACAGGCAGGTACATGTTTCAATGCAGCCAGGTCAAAAACAATGTCAATCCGATGCATTGCCTTGTAAAGACGCTCCTTATCCCTGACATCTCCCAGAAGGAAGCGTATGTTGCTTAGCACTTCCAGCTTCTGCTGCATCTGGTATTGTTTATATTCATCCCTGCTTAATATCCTTATTACCTTTGGATTACGGCATATAAGCTCCTTCACCAGAGCCTGCCCTATTGTGCCGGTTCCTCCTATCACCAGAATATTCTTATCCTTGAACATCAGCCCACCTACTTTGTTATGAGATAAACAGTTGAAAATAATAGTCATATCATTATGAATATCGACAAAATCCTACAGTTTCTTTATTTCATTATAGCAGAAGAATAGAAAGATGCGACGCATTCTTCATATATGACAATATCCCGAAATGTTATATAATAAAATAGAGTATTGCATCATAATTTGTAAAGGAGTAGTTCGTGCTTATGCTGCCAAACAATGAACAACTGATTAAAAGAAAATATAAATGGATATTTGATATATTAAATACCGTAAATGAAAACAAGGCTCCCGGAGAAATAACGGTGGAAAAACGTCCCGGCAGAGAGCCGACCATCTGCTTTAAGAATTCAGGAAAAATGCTGTACCTCCACAGCAGATACAATCCCCGGGAAGAGGCTGAACGGATTATCAGCCGTTTCGAGTATATTTCCGATTATGACCATATAGTATTCTTTGGATTCGGCCTAGGTTATCATGTTGAATATTTTACCGCAAATTTCCCGGATAAGACTTTTTCAATTTTTGAGCCTGAGTTGGATATTTTCAGAATGTGCCTTGAAAATCGCGACATAAGCTTTTTAGACAGAAGTAATTTTGATAATTTCTACTTTTCTGTTGAAGCCTCCGAAAAAGAACTGGAGAAGCTGCTTACAGGCATGAACTGCAACATACTGGTTATTCCCCTCCCCAGCTATGAGACTGCTTTTCCGGAAGACTACAGAAGCTTTAAAAAAATATTCGGGCAATATTTTGATAATACCAGGATTATTGACAATACAAAGAAAAACAACGAAAAGCTGCACACTCTTAATGCGCTGAAAAATTTCGGCTTCATAATGAATAGTCCGAGCATTTTTAATAGGGATAACAGTTTTCTTAAGAATAAGCCCGCTATAATCGTATCTGCCGGTCCATCCCTTGAATATGAAATAGAAAACCTGAGATATATAAAAGAAAATGGCCTGGCATACATATTTTCCGCCGGTTCCTCAATCAATACCCTGTTAGAAAATAGAGTATATCCCCACGCCTGCTGGAGCATCGAACCAAATGCACACAGCCGGATGGTATACGAAAAAATGATTTCCAACGGCATTAAATCAATACCCTTGATTTTTGGCTCAACAACCGCATCGACTGTAGTGGAATCGTACCCTGGGAAGCTTTATCATTTTATCACCGCCAAGGATCTTGTTTCCAGGTACTATCTGGGTAATTCCCTGAGCAGTGGTGAAATTGTCGGCATGGCAAGCTCCGTTGCAGTTGTAACATTGCTGGCATTGCATAAGCTGGGCGCCTCTCCCATTATACTGGTTGGCCAGAATCTGGCGTATAAGGATCAACGGTACTATTCCGACGGCATTGATTATAGTTTTGGCTCCAAAAAAATCGACAGCGCTTATTTTAATTATTTATACAAGGTACCGAGCACGGATGGAAATTATGTGTATACTGATGATTCCCTGAATTGTTTCAGAAAAGATATGGAAGCATTCATACGGGATTACGGGATAACAGG
>Ga0208197_1000559_pt1 | contig 45333 bp, 30 predicted proteins | sample AD_JPNNA4_MetaG_FD_184444 | JGI IMG/M metagenome (GOLD analysis project Ga0208197, IMG submission 184444) | Active sludge microbial communities of municipal wastewater-treating anaerobic digesters from Japan - AD_JPNNA4_MetaG (SPAdes) (version 2) | ecosystem: Engineered > Bioreactor > Anaerobic...
TGACGAAGGAGCCGTAATCGGTGATGGCGGTGGTGGCGCGCAGCGGTGGATCGGTGTGGATGCCGAACGTGCTGGTGAAGACGCAGCGCGGGCGCTCCGCCTCCGGCAGCGCGCGCCAATCTGCGAGGGTGAGCGTCTGCGTGGGCGCGGTCGCACCTTCCCACAACGGATAGTCCTTGCGGGTGTCCCAGAGATACGGCTCGTTCTTGATCCAGATCGTCTCACCGTCGTTGGCGTTGAGGATGATGTGCTGATTTTCGATGTCCACGATGGGCGTAAGCAGAATCACATAATCCGTCATCCACAGCGAAGCGGCCAGCGTTTGCTCCTTGTTTTCCAGCGGCAGGGCCGCATCAAGGTAAATGCCGTCATCGGGGATGAGGAAATAACGGTCGCCCTCGATGTCGCGGTCGCCGACGAGCCGGGCCGCCATCAGCGCGGTGAGGACGAAGGGGCGGTGGCGCGCCGTGACGGGTCGCCCGTCGGGATCGGTGTAGCGCAGTTCGCCGGTCGCAAACGTCCCGACGCCGGCGGCCAGCGTCTGCGGGTCGGATTGCGCCTGGTAGGTCAGGGTGATGACGGTGTGTGGCGCGAGATCGCCCAACTCCCAAACGATGACCGTCTCACTGGTCGCGGTGGTATAAGTCAGTGAGGGGAACGGCGAGACGGTGCCGGTGGGCACATAGCCCGCCGCGACGATCTCCGTCACCACCGCATCATCGAGCGGCGTATCCCACAAGTTCTCGATTACCAATGTCGCACTCACGGGGACACTTTCGTAGGCGGGGAAGGTATGCGCATCAAAAAACGGATTCCACGTCTGGACGGCGTCGCCGTAGAAATCGGCACGCCCGGAAAGCGCCAGCAGCAGCGCGTTCATAAAGAGCGGCAATTGCGCGCGGCGGGTCGCGTCGGTGGGATGCCCCACGACGCCGATGACCTGTCCCAGGCCGTATGGCGCGCGGATGACGGCGGGGAGCGGGCCACCCTCGGTGTTACCGAGTTCGGCGATCACTTCGATACCCCCCTCAATCCCCCCACCGGTGGGGGGAAGATGGAGAACAGGATCGTCCAGAATGTAGAGGCTATTGGTGAGCCACGACCAGGCCATTGGGGATTCGGGTTGCACGACGTTCAGCCAGCCCTGATTGGCGAAGGCATCATCCCCCGCAAGCGGGATAGGCACATCGAAGTTGACCGTCCCCGCAGGCAACACCCCGGCCTGCTCGGCAATCCACAGGCCAGAGCCTTGCGCGTAGAGCGTGCCGCCCGCCTCGACGAAAGCGGCAATGGCATCCAGTGCGCCGGTTTCGGCCAGCCGCGCGCGCACAGCATCGCGGGCATCGCTGCGGAAGGCGGGGATGATGAGCAGATCGTAATCGGCCAGGCGCGCGGCAGCGTCGTCTTCGGTGAGCACAGTGTAGGGGACGGCGTTGAGCAGGTAGCCCTCCAACACCTGGCGGATGTCGGCCAGTTCCCACATCGCCATCACGTAGCCGTCGTCAATGGCCACCGGCACGGTGACGGTCGAACGCAACACCGCCACACGTCCCGGAAACAGCGCGTAGGCGCGTGACACCGGCAGCGTCCCCGCCAATTCATACGCCGTGTAGGGGCGACCCTCGCGGTCGCCCCCCTCGCGGTCGCCCCCATTCGGCGGGATATACAAATCGCCGGGCAGCGCCGGGCCGGGGATGAGCGCCGTACCGGTCAGAACGTCGCTCTGCGCCAGCCGGTGCAGGCGTCCGCCGGCGTACAGATCGGCCAGCGGCAGCCGGTACGCCGCACGCAGGTCCGCCTGCCGCGCCCCGAGCGGGATGACGAGGCCACCGGGGGCGAGGGCGGCGGGGGCGGCGGCCAGACGCAATCCGCCGGCAAAAATACCAAACAACAGCAACGCGAGCGTCACGCTGAATAGAATAGGCCATCGTTTCATAATCCGCTCCTTTATCCAAATAAGATACGTGGTATACTACAGGTAATCGAATTCTTCTCAATAAGTTATGGAGGTGCGCTATGGATACACCTACAATCACACTCGAACTTCCCGCGCAAGTTTACGCGGACTTACAGTCGTTGGCCGACGAAGCTAAGATAGATTTGGTCGAGATGCTACGACGTTGGATCAAGCAAACGTCCGAACAACGAGCCTGGATACAGGCCTGGGACGATCTGCGCCGGTTAGTCCAGGAAGAAGGTGGGTTGCACGTTGGGACGACGAAAGAAGAAGTTGTCGAGCACATGCGCAAGACTCGTCAAGAGATCTTTGAGGCCGAATATGCGCATTTGTATCGATAGCTGCATCTTCATCCGTGGCATCCAAACTTCTGACACAATCATCCGCCAGTTAATCAAGTCGGTTGGGCCAAGCTGCCATTTGTATATTCCCCGATTGGTGGCGCAAGAAGTAACCCGCAATTTACACTCCCCTAAACAGGTGCGCCAGTTCTACCGACTTTTCCACAGAACCTCGTTCGCCTTCATCATAGATGATCCGGTACCGGAGAACCTGTTCAGCAAGTATGCCGCTCTCGGCCTTCCCGCCAAAGCGGATGCCTTCATCGGCGCGTTTGCCGAATGGATGGGCGCGCGCTATCTGATCTCCGATAACCGGCACTTCCTGCGCGATTTGCAAGCCGATGCGTTTGAAGTTGTGGATGCGGAGACCTTCCTGGCCCGGTGGGAGACGCGGACGTTATAGTGTTTTGATAAAGTGCGTAATAGGCCCTGCGTGAGTGCGGGGCTTTTTTGTTTCACCGCCGAGACGCAGAGACCGCCGAGTTTCTTTCCTGCTTTGCGCCCTCCGCGCCTCTGCGGTGCAATTTCTTCTCTACTCACCGCCGAGACGCAGAGACCACCAAGTTTCTCTCCCGCTTTGCGCCCTCCGCGCCTCTGCGGTGTAACCTTTCTTCTCACCGCCGAGACGCAGAGACCACCGAGTTTCTCTCCCGCTTTGCGCCCTCCGCGCCTCTGCGGTGCAATTTCTTCTCTACTCACCGCCGAGACGCAGAGACCGCCGAATTTTTTCTTTGCGCCCTCCACGCCTCTGCGGTGAATAATCTTACTCCTCCAACCCCCACACCCGCCGCCGGATGCCGCCCTCTTTCAGCACTTCAACATTGAAATTGATCAGCAACCCCACCTGCCACCCACCGAGCTTGAGATATGTGAGCAATTGCGCCTCGTGGATGGGCAGCAACGCTTCCACCGCCTTGAGTTCCAACACAATGCGGTTGTCTACCAGAATGTCCAGGCGATACCCGGCATCCAAATGCACACCCTTGTACACCACCGGCAGCGGCTTCTGCCGCTCATAGGGCAGACCGCGCAAGCCAAGCTCGTGACACAAACATTCCTCGTAAGCCGATTCGAGCAGCCCAGGGCCAAGCTCACGATGCACTTCTATCGCTGCGCCGATGATGTTGTAGGACAGTTGGTTGATATGCATAGGGTCTCCTTTCATTTCTGCGCTCTCCGCGCCTCTGCGGTGTAATCCCTTTCTCTCACCGCCGAGACGCAGAGTTCGCCGAGTTTTTACTTTGCGTTCTCCGCGCCTCTGCGGTGCAATTTCTTCTCTCTCACCGCCGAGACGCAGAGTCCGCCGAGTTTTTGCTTTGCGTTCTCCGCGCCTCTGCGGTGCAACCCCTTTCTTTCACCGCCGAGACGCAGAGTTCGCCGAGTTTTTGCTTTGCGCCCTCCGCGCCTCCGCGGTGTAATCCCTTTCTTTCACCGCCACACTAACGGTAAATACACCTGCCGGATACTCCCCGGATCATCGTACTCATACGCCCCCAGGTCAGGCAGTGGATCGCGCCGGACACCAAGGATGTCGAACACCACGCCCGCCGGCAGCCCCCGGTTCCGCGCCGGGGATGCGGCGGTCAGGCGATAGTCGCCCACGCCCGCGAAGGCGGGATCGCCGGTGAAGTCCCGGCTACGGATGACCTGCCCCCCAGCATCCACGAGCTGCGTATCTGTAAGGTTATCCCATAGTGTCGCGGTCAATTGCACGGTGGTAGGGTCTTCGATGTGTCCAATGACGCGCGCACCCACCGCCGGCCCGGCTAGAATGGTATTGGTCATCGCCAAATGCGCGGGGCCTTGCCCGGAGTTCTGCGCCCACACGCCCACCGCGCCATTGTCGGCCAGCGTCGTGTGCCACGCCTGCGCCTCTCCGCCGATGACGGTGAGACCCGCTTCCGCATTGGCCGCGATGATGTTGTTGATCAGCGTCGCGCGATTGTTCCACAACAGCGGGCCGTTGGTATTGGACATGATATAGTTGTCGGAAAGCGTCGGGAAGCCCATCTCCACGACCACCCCGTGGCCGTCGCCGGTGTTGCTTTCGATGCGATTGCGCGTCAACGTCAGCGTGTACCCGCTGAGATACACGCCACTGGCGAGCGAGCCGCCGTAGTTGTGATGAATGTAGCAATCGCTGATCACCGCGCTTGCGCCTTCAACGTACAAACCGCCGCCGCTCCCGTCGGCGTACCCGTTGACAACCACCAGCCCTTCCAGCGTCACGGTGATGCGCATGTGGTAGTCCGGCGCGCTCACCACGCCGCCCCGCCCGCGCCCCTGTGGATCAATGACGGTGGGGTAGCTGATGGGATGTGCCGTCATCCAATCGGTGATGGTGTAGCCGCCGCGCACCGTCAGGCTCTTGTCAATGAACATGACCTGGGTGATCGTCTGCGTCCAGCCGCCCAGGGTGTACGGGAACGCGGTCACGGCGGTGTAGACGCCCCCCGCCACGCGGATCTCGTCGCCGGGCGCGGCGGCGTCAATGGCCGCCTGGAGCGTGGCGTAACACGGCGTCGCGCCCGCACAGTCGCCGTCCGGCGCGACATAGCGTGTGGCCGGCGCAGCGCTGACGCCCCAGGCGAGTAGTAGGAGCGCGGTTAGGGATAGCGCGAGGGTGGATACCAGGTTTAAGAAACGCATCATTGGGTTTCCATCCTTGCGGATACCGGCCGGCAAATGCGCCATCTCCTTAAGGAAGGTGCGCGTGTATTGCAGCGTCCAGGTCATTGAGCCGCCTCGTCCCGATAGGTTTGATAGGCTGCGCGCGCCTCGGCTGCCGTCAACACCTCGTCATCGGCGACCTCCAGCATCCGCTGCCCCAGGGCATAGTCCTCAAGGAACTCCAGCAGTGTCTCCGGCGTGGTATTCAACAACCGCGCCAGGGTGAAAATAGAGACGCGCCAGCCCTCGCGCAGTTTGAGCACGCCCTCAAGCTGCTCGCGCTCCGCAAAAGCCTGGAACGCCTCCGGCGTGATGCCCAACACCTTCGCCGAAGTTTGTATGTCTATTGTGAGTTGAAACATTGGCTTGCCTCCTAATGTCGTGCTATGCCTTTATGATAGCACACTTTCCCCGCCGCGACTCTGCGCCCGCCGCGCCGCTGCGATGACGCCGCTTCCCCCACCGCCCGTCGCGGCAACGACGCCCCAGGCGAGCAGCACAAGCGCGGCCAGGGATAGCGTGAAGGTGAGCGATAGGGTCAAAAGATGCATTATCTAGTTTTCATCCTTGTTTTTGCACCACCGAGACGCAAAATTCGCGGAGTTTCTTTTATGTCCCCCGCGCCTCTGCGGTGAACAAACTCACTCTTCCAATCCCCACACCCGCTGCCGGATGCCGTCCTTCAGCACCTCGACGTTGAAGTTGATGAGCAGTCCTATATCGCTAATCATAGAAAAACAAAAAAACTCAGTTCAGGAACTCTCTTTGGAAAGCCTCAGAATGAAAGTGTATTCCTCATCACTAATCACTTCTCCATAAGCGGCTTTCCATAAAATATCAATTACGGATTGCCCTTCCAAAGTCTCATCGAACTTTTCGAACGTGATATTAGGAATTGCTATCAACGCAGCGGCCCATTGTCTGAGGCTTAGCTCATTTTCATACATAGACACAAACCCATATACCACATCAGCCAGAGATACCGATACGCTTAATTCCACATCCGTATTTACATTGCAAGACCCTTCAATAAAGGATATATTTATACCAATACCCTTAAGTGCGCTCCAATTGATCTGACCTCTGACAAACTCAAAAAGCAAATCGCACATCACTGATTTCACCAATTCTCAAATGAACTATGAGGGTCATTTAGGGTCAAAATGAACAAGATTTCCACTGGCATCATAAGCTTTTTGAATGACTGTCTTCTCACCTCCTTGAGTGATGGTGTATTCGAATACTTGGAACCCATTGGCACCAGGTCGACTTACTTTCACAAGTAGTTCCCCACTTTCGTTAAGAACAAGTTCGACTGTAGAAGAAGTTGTAGCTTTAGTTATTGCTCTTCGAGCGGATTCCTTTTGAGCAGTCGTGATAGTTAATTTTTCAAGTGCGTCGCGTGCTGTTTGTTTCTCTAGTCCTGAATAAACCAATTTTTTCGAAGAGGACTCCACAAATTCTTCGGTACCTTCTTTGATAATCTTCTCACCAGTTTCCTCTACGAATTCTTCGGTGCCCTCTTTGACAATTTTCTCACCGGTCTCTTCCGCAACTTCCTTAACTAATTGTGTGCCCACATTCTTAGCAGCGATACGTTTAAGGCCACTCTTTAAGATGCTAATTCCTCCTTTTAACAGAAAAATATCACCAATGATATCTACCGCTGCTAACCCTCCTGCCATAATCCGCTCAGAAGCGCTGCGTTCAGGATCTAAAGCCTTGCCAATGTTTTCAGGAATATCTTTATAACCAGTAAAGAAATTAACTGGATCTTCGACAAAACTTTCAACAGTAGCAGCTACCACTTCTTTTGCAGGTTCATAGAGATCTTCCTTGGCGTCGAAATCTCCTGTGCCAACTTCTTCGCCAACATGCCCTCCAAGAGCACCGCCTATTGCACCAGGGATTATGCCGGCTACACATCCTATTCCAAAAGCCAAAGCCCCCAAAGCACATCCGGCAATGGCACCGCCTATTGCGCCACCTATAAAGCCTTTCCAACCATATCCGAGCAAATCAATAATGTTTATAGGCGAATTTCCAGCATACATATATCTATACAAAGTTAAAGGATATCGAAAATTCCCTCTATACTTATCTTGTGTCGTCCACACCCCCGTCTCCGCATCATAATACCTTGCGAAGAAATGCGTCAACCCCGTCTCCGCGTCATACTCCTGCCCGGTATACGTGTAGTGGTTCAGCTCCGGGCAATCCTGCAACGGATTCCCGTACTCGTCATACTTCCACTGGCACACATCCGCGCCCGCCTCATTCGTGAGGGCCACGACGCTGCCCAGGCCGTCGTAGTGGTACCAGTAGGTAGTCGTGGTCACATTCTCGGTGCGGACGAGTTCCACCATGCGCCCGTTGCCGTAGACGTAGGCGCTCTGCACGGTCGGGGTGACGCTCGCGCCGGTGTACTCGACTTCCGCGACAGGGTCGAGGCCATCAAAGACGTACTCACGGGTGAAGACGGCGGGGGTGGTGAGAACGCCGGTGGCGGTGATGTAGGTGGTGACGTGCTTTTCGACGCGGCGGCCATAGCCGTCATAGACGTACTCGGCTTCCATCGTCGGGCTGATATGTGACGCGGGCAAGACCACAGAGCCAGAGATTTCCGAGGTGGTGTAGACTATGGTTTCGTAGACCTGCGTGAGGCGATTTTCATAGTCATACACGTAGTCCATCGTGACCGTGCCGGTGACTTCCCAGCCCAGGTTCAGCGCCGCGCTGAGATAGCCGCTCGCCGTGAGCGGTTCGGTCTTGCGGACGCGGTTGCCGTTGGCGTCGTAGTCGAAGGCGGCCGGCCCGGCCGTGAGCATCGCGTTGAGCGCGTTGAAGGTATACGCCGTATCTTCGGGGATCGCGGGTTTGCCGGCAGCGGCTTCGGGCGTGCCCACTTTTTGCAGGCGATTGCCCACCGGGTCATAGACATACCGCATATCCTGCCCGGTGTTCGTCTGCGCGCGCGTCAGGCGGTAGAGGTCGTCGTACTCGTAGCTGCGCGTGACGCTCTCCGGCCCGCGCTGCTCGACGGTCTGGACGCGGTTGCCGACTTTGTCGAGGGTGTAGGTGTAGCCCGCGATGACTGCGCCGCCCGCGCCCGTGTTCGTGAGGTTCGTCAGGCGGCCGGCGGCGTCGTAGACGTAGTCCGCCCGCGTGCTGTTGGGGTTCACCTGCGCCTGGATGTAGCCAAGCGGGTCGTAGTCCCAGGTGTGCGCGCGCCCCGCGAAATCGGTCAGGGTCGCCAGTTGGTCGGCAGCGTCGTAAGTCATTTCTACCCGTTCACCATTCGGGTAGATCATTGCCGTGCGGTTGCCTACCGCGTCGTATTCCCATTGTAGTGTGCGACCCCGGTAATCCGTCGCGCTGAGGCGGCGGTTGAGCGCGTCGTAGGTATAGGTCCAATCGCCGTTCCAGTCGTGCATGGCGATCTCGTTGCCGTTGAGGTCGTACTCAAAGGTGACAGCGGTCATCCCCGCGCCCTGGCCGTACACCGTGGCAATCAGTTGATTGGCCTTGTCGTACTCGTAGTAGGTCGCCTGCCATTTGCCGTCTACGCGGCGGATCATGTTGCCGCGCGCGTCGTAGCTGTATTCCCAGGTCTTGTCCAGCGGGTTGATCTCCCGCTTGAGCTGATCGAGGAAGTTATATTCGAACGTGGTGCGGACGCCGTTGGCGTCCACAATCGCCGTGCGGTTGCCGACGGCGTCGTATTCGTAGCGTGTGGTCTGGCTCAGGGCGTCGGTCACGCTGGTCAGCCAACCGAGGGCGTTGTAGGCGTAGCGCGTCGTCTTGCCTTCGGCGTCCGTGCGCGCCGTCATCCGCCGCAGCGCGTCATAATCGTAGGTGGTTTGGTTGCCAAGCGGATCCGTCTCTTTCACCAACAGATTTAATGCACTATATTCATAATTCGTTGTCCATCCCCGCGCATTGACAACTTTGATCTGATTCCCTACCTTATCATACACAAAGCTCGTCATCCGATTGAGCGGATCCGTCACCGTGAGCAATTGCCCGGCCAGATCGTAGGCATAGCCGGTGCGGTGGCCGTTGGCATCCACCATTGCCGTCGTCGCGCCTTCGGGATCGTACTCGTAGCGCGTCACGCCGCCCAGCGCGTCCGTCATCGTCGTCATCCAGCCGTTCTTGTTGTAGACAAACGTGCTGGCAAAGCCCATCGGGTCGGTCGTCTTGACCACATTGCCCACACCGTCGTATTCGGTGCGTGTCGTGCGGCTCAGGGGATCGGTGCGGCTGATGACGCGGTTGCGCGTGTCGTACACCATCGTCGTCGTCGCGCCGTCGGCCTCGACGCCATCCGAAGGGATGCCGACGGTCTGGCGCGTGACGTTGTGAACTTTATCGTAACCGAGCGTCATGCGATTGCCGAGCGGATCCATTACCTCAATTTGATTGCCCACGCTGTCGTAGGTCAACTGCACCTCGGCGCGGCGCGGATCGAAGGCGCGGATGATACGGTCGAGCGGGTCATAGCAATATTCGGTCGTGCCGCCGAGCGCGTCATAGACGAACTTGCGGCGGTTGACAGCATCGTAGACGAAGCGCGTGCGGTAGCCCAAGGGATCGGTGAGCGTGAGCAGGTTGCCGTTGGGGTCATAATCATAGGTGTAGACATTGCCCGCCGGATCAGTCACCTGTGTCATCCGGTAGAGCTTGTCGTAGACAAACGAGGTCGTGCGTCCCTCAGCGTCCGTGGTGCTGAGGCGCTTGCTCATCTTGTTGTAGGTGTGCGTGGTGACATACCCTAGCGGGTTCGTTTCCTTCGTAGGATTGAGTTCGTCGTCGTATTCCCACGTCCACACGCCGCCACGCCGATCAATTTTCTTGACCAGCATGTTGTTTTTGTCGTACTCAAAGCGCGTGACAGCGCCTTCGGGATCAATGGTCTTGGTGACATTGCCGTTCTTGTCGTACTCGTTGGTCGTGACGCGCGTCTCGGTGCATGCCGGCGGGTTGAGACATTCGGTGCGCGTCAGCTCATGGCCGGCGTCATCGTAGGTGGATTTCGTCCAGCCGCCATCCTGGTAGCGTGTCTCAATGCGGTTGCCGTGATCATCGTAAGCAAAGGTGGTAACGCGGCCCTCGGCGTCGGTCAGCCTGATCATCTGGCCTTTGCTGTCATACTCGGCCCAGGTCTCCGCGCCGTTCGGCTCGACGACGTGGGTGGGATTGCCCTTGTCGTTGTACTCGTAAGTCCAGGTGTTACCCAGCGCATCGGTCATGCTGGTGGGATTGTTTTTGTCATCGTAAGTCCAGGTGGTCACGTCACGGTCATACAGCGACCACTGATCCAGCGGATCGCTCTGGGTGAGCATGTTGCCGCGCTCGTCGTAGGTATAGCGCCAGACGTTGCCGCGCTTGTCCTTGCGCATCGTGATATTGTCTTTATCATCGTATTCGTACTCGACGGTGTAGCCCAGCGCGTCCTCTTCCTTGATAACGCGGTACTTGCTGTCAAAATAATAGACGGTTTTGTTGCCCTCGTTGTCGGTGAAGGTCGCCTTCATATTCTCCAGGTCGTAGTCCCACTTGCTCTCGTCCTGATTGCCATTTTTCTGGCTGGCGACTTTGCCATCGGGGGTATATTGGTTCTCCAGATACGTGATGCCCATCGGGTCGGAGACGCGATTGAGGTAGCCGCCGGCCGCATCGTAGGCATAGTTGGTGCTGCCGCCGTTGGCGTTGGTCATCGCCAGCAAATCCGTCCCGGCGGTCACGGCTTGCGGCCCGCGCAGTTGACGCAGGTAGGCCGTGCGCTCCAGGCTCATCACGCCATAAGTGTACGTGACCACCCGCCCGGCGGGATCGGTGATGTTTGTGACCAAGCCGTTGGCGTTGGTGGCAATGTCAAACACGCGCCCGCTCGCATCCACAATGGCGTCCAGTGCGCCGCCAGCATAGGTCAGTGTGAGCGCCTGCCCATCCTCGTTGCGGATCGCCTGCAACACGCCCGCGCCGTCGAACTCGAAGCGAATCTGCTCCGGTGTGGTGAGGACATAGCCGCCCCCCTCCGCCGTCAGCACATCGAAGACGCCCGGCTCGGCCTCGTAGCCGCCCACGCCCGACGTGAACTTGCCCCAACGCCCGTCCGCGTACTTGACCAACACAACATCGCCTTCCACTTTGAGGCGCATATCGTACAGGCTCGACCAGCCCTTGCCGAACAGTCCCACCTCAGTGGAAAGCGAGTTGTAATAGCGCACAACGTCCACATTCAAGCCCGCGCCCGGCACAAACAGGTCGCGGAACCACTGGAACTGGTTGCCGGTGACGGGATTGACGCCCTGCGCGGTGTACGCCACGCCGTCGCCCAGCCCCGTCCGCCGCGTCACAGGCACGTCGTTGACGACCGTGCCACTGAACGGGACGCACGCCGTCAATTCCAGGTGCGCGATGATGCCGTTATAGATGCCACCGGCGATAGTTTGGAGTTTAGGGTCAATCACGTTGTCACGGTCGTAATACGAATCCATAAACGCCGCTTCGAGGTGCGCATAAGTCGTCGTCGGAACATGCGTCGGCAGGTAGAGGCCATCGCCGCCCCAGGTGCGCGCGTCCTTCACACCGCGATAACCGGGCAACGACGTGGCAGCGGCAACTTCGTCAATCAACCGCTGCGTGAAGCTCACATCGTCTGTCTTGCTCAAGTCCACGATGCCGAGCGGCCCGCCCATAAAATGGCTCATCGCGTGGCTGATGATGTTGAACGCAATCGTCGCCGTGCCCGAAGGCGCGTGGCTGTTGATGAACTCGGCCCGCCACGCTGCGGAGAGGCTGCTGTCGTCCTCGCGCGTCATTAGCACGTTGACGCCGCACGCCTGCAAATAGCCCTTGACGGCCAGCGCGGTATCCAGGTTGAGCGTCTTCTCTTCGATAGCGTAACTCGCGGGCGTCGTCACCGTCCCGCCGGGGTCCGCCCCGCCGTGGTCGGGATCGAGGATGACGAGCGTTTCAGAGGGCACCGCCGTCCGCCCCAGCAGCGCGAAGCGGCTGAAGTGGTTCAGCGGCGCGCGGGCGACGTTGGCGGCCGTATCCACAACGGTGAGCAACGGATGCCAGTAGTTCTCGTCCTCGGCGCGGGTGTAGAGCTGCAAAGCGCGCTCGTCCAGCCCGGCGACGTCAGCGTCGGTGTACGTCACACTGATGACGACCGTATTGGTCACGACGTATTCGGGCATCCCATTCACCGTGCGCATCGTCACTTCCGGGGCGAACTGCGTGACGGGGGTTCCGTCGAGTGTCTGCGCTGTGAGCGCGAAGGGCTGTCCTATCAGCGTTGTCTCGGCCGGCAGGTGATCCGGCGCGCCGAGGGGTTGATAGGCCACCGTGACGGTTTCGGTCAGCGTCCCCGGCGCGAAGGTCAGCGTCATGTTGCCGCCGGCAACCGTACCGCCGGTTTCCGGGTCAACCTGGGTGGTCGTTGGCGGGACATAGCGGTTTACCACCAAGGGGAGAAACACAGTATGTGACGGGACCGTCAGTTGTCGTACAGAGGAAGCGCCCGCATCACGTGCAACACCGGGGACATTTGTTGTATCTACCAAACGGGCCGGTATCACCTCCGCCGCACGCACCGGCCTCACCGTCCAGGGGACCATCCCCAACAGCATCGAAACCACCGTCACCAACGACACGATCACACGCGGGGAACGCCACGAGGGTTGCATCATCGCACCTCCATCAATGCATCGCTTTATTTCTCAAAGTAGCTCTAACAGTGGGTTGGAAGACGCAAAGTCTATCTGGAGAGGGTTAGAGACATTCCAACTATTTTCATTTTAGCATGATTTTGTTTTGCATAAAATAGTACTTCAGTCCCCCAAGGCAAACAAAAAAGACCGGTGCGGATACCGGTCTTTTTTATCGAGGAAATTTTATGCGCCACTACGCGGTATGCCCCTTGTGGAACTGTGTCTGGTACAAACCGGCATACAACCCACCCTGCGCAAGCAAGTCGGCATGCGTGCCGCGCTCCACGATCCGCCCCCGATCCATCACCAGGATCAGGTCCGCTGCCAGGATGGTGCTCAGGCGGTGCGCGATGACGATGCTGGTGCGTTGCGCCAGCACCCGTTTGAGCGCGTCCTGGATCAGGGCCTCGGATTCGCTGTCGAGGCTGCTGGTGGCTTCATCCAGTACCAAAATCCGCGGGTTTTTGAGGATCACCCGCGCCAAAGCGATGCGCTGCTTTTCCCCACCGCTGAGGCGATACCCGCGCTCGCCGACAATCGTATCGTAGCCGTCCGGCAGTGCCTGAATGAAATCGTGGATGTTGGCCACGCGACAGGCGGCCTCCAGCTCCTCTTGCGTAGCATCCAGGCGGGCGTATTGCAGGTTGGTGCGGATGGTGTCGTGAAACAAGTACGTTTCCTGTGTAACCATGCCGATATGCCGCGCCAGCGATTCCAGCGTCACGTCGCGCAGGTCGTGGCCATCAATGCGGATGACGCCTTCTGTGGGATCGTACAGGCGCGGGATGAGATAGGTGAGCGTGGTTTTGCCCGCGCCACTCGGACCGACCAGCGCTATCAACTGTCCGGGGACCGCCCGAAAACTGATGTGATCCAATGCGATGCTGCGCGCCTGGGTGCGCAGGGCACTCTCCTCATCGGCGGCGCCGACCTGCACGCCCGATAACACCGCCCCAACGTTATCCATACTGCCGTGGCGGCGAACATCGCTGAGCAAAGACGAGCCATCGGTTGCATAGCTGAAGGAGACGTCCTCGAACTCGATCTCGCCCTGCACCTCCTGCAGCACGATTGCCCCTGGCTTTTCGGGGATGTCCACCGGCAGGTCAATGACCTCGAAGACACGCTCGAAGCTGACCATCGAAGCCGCGAACTCGACCGGCGTATTGGCAAGCCCCTGCAAGGTGCGGTACAGTGTGCCCAGGTACGCGCCAAAGGCCACGATGGTGCCAATGGTGAAGTCGCCGCGGATGACCAGATAGCCACCTATGCCGTAAAGGAACGCCGTGCCCACGGCGCTGATCATGCCGGTGATGGCCGAGAAGACCGATCCCAACGCCGCCCGCTGCACACCCAAATCGCGCACCTGCGCCGCGCGCTGGCCGAAACGCTCGATTTCCACTTGTTGACGGCCAAACAGCTTCACCAGCAGAATGCCGCCGATGTTGAGCGTCTCATTGAGCATGGCATTCATGCGGGCGTTGGCCTCCATCTGCTTGCGGGCCATATCGCGCAGGCGACTGCCCAACGCCCGCGCCACCAGGATAAACAGCGGCAGGATCACCACGCCGAGCAGGGTCAGCCGCCACTCCAGCGTCAGCATCACCGTCAGCACGGCCCCGGCCTGGATGAGTTCGGTGATGAGATTCACGATCGTGCTGCTGATGGCACTTTGCGCGCCCATCACGTCGTTGTTCAAACGGCTCATCAACTCGCCGACTTTGGTGTGGGTGAAGAAGCGCAACGACATACGCTGCAAGCGGGCATAGAGCGCCACGCGCAGATCATAGATCACCCCACCCCCCACCCGCGCGTTGATCCGCTGTTGGGCTACGTTGATGCCACCGTTCAAAATCGGAATCACCAACAGCACAACGGCCAGCAGAATCAGCCGGTTGAGATTGCGCGCCGGGATGGTCTTGTCTATCAAATCCCGCATGACCAGCGGTGACAACAGCGACAATCCCGTCTGTGCCAGAATGAGCAGCAACAGCGCCCCGATCAACCAGCGGTAGGGTCGGGCATACTGGAATACCCGCTTAAGCAACGGCCAGGTAATCTTTGGCCGCTGTTCGGGCATGTCTAACATTCTCCAGAAGCCACGATAAAAACCCATGATGGACCTCACCGATTTGAGCCGTCGTTATCGGTGCTCAGTATAGTCTGAGACGAGGAAAGGGCAAGGCATGCAACCGAACCTACGATACAGCCCCGATAATGCAAGTGATCACAAGACTATCTGACTGACGACTATCAGACTATTTTGAGAGGAGATCGCCGGCAAAAAAATCGCCGAGGGTGGTCCCAGTCACCCTCGGCTTACTCAGAAGGAGGAGAATGTCTCATTTGAAACGCAACTATAAAATACCACACTTTATCACAGCTTACTTGACGGAATCCTTACTATATTCTAACGATTGCCGTCAGGTGGGCATCAGTAGTGTACAACGCGGGCAAGGAATTGGCCGGCCACGATCTGAATGAGGTGTGGGTGAGACAGTATCCGCGCGTGCCGCTGCAACTCGATTCGATGGCTGCCGTCCGGCAATGGATTGACGGTTACGATATGGGCATCTGGTATGCCGATCGGTGAATCAGCAAGCTGCTGGATGCGCTGGCGGCCAAAGGCATCCTCGACGATACCGTCATCATCGTCAGCTCCGAGTACTCGGAAAGCCAGGGCGAGTTCAACGTGTGGGGCGACCACCAGACCGCCGACCCACCCGTCTGCCGCGTGCCGTTGCTGATCCGCCGGCCCGGCTTGACGGACGGTGGGCGCGTGGACAATGCGTTGCACTACCACTTCGACTGGACGGCGACGCTCATCGAGTTGGCCGGCGGCAGCGTGCCCGGCAACTGGGACGGCGTCCCTTTCACGGGGGCGTTCAAATCGCAAAGCCGGGAACGCGCTTTGCGATTTGTGATCTTTTGCAGTGATTCAGGATTCACGATCTCTGACCATCCCCAAGCCATAGGCATAGCCTGGCGGTCTTTCCGTGCGAACATAACTATCCGATGTTTCAAGGTAGAGAGAGGGGATATCGTGAACGACGAGATCTTCTCTCCCGGCAGAACGCAGAAGGCCCGCGATGGATAAATCTTCATCCAAAACCGGCCAGTAAATACCCAGGCCATCGGCGTCAAGCTCGAAAATGCGCAGATGCTCCAGTTGTACCTTGGGCAGCACATGTGAACCGGACCGGTTCAAGGGAACGACGATCTTTTCGCCAGATAATTGAAAGCGAATCGCTTCTTGATCTACGGTCAGATTCTTCACATCGTAAATCTTGCTCATTGCTTTGCCCTCAATTGAAATTCGTTCCAGGCTTCGACGATCTCATCCAAATGCTCAAAAAGAATCCGCCGAATTTCGCGCTCTTGAGCGTGTGTCATCCGGCGAACATAAACCGTGTGAATCTCATAGCTCTCGGTAAGAATCCAGAATTTGCCCTGCGCACTTTTCGACAATGAACGTGCAGAGGTTCATCATTTTCGTTTGCGAAGAAGAAGACGCGCCATCCTCGAACAAGGAGAACGGTTGGCATATCCAAATCCCTCGTGTGATTCACGCGATGTTGTATCCTTATCAAACCATAAAATCGAATTAAATCAAGTGTGATGCCAACAACGCGCGCCGCAGCCCCCACGTGTCGCCATAGCGGACGTGGTTGACCCACCCGCGTACGGCAACGGTGATGCGCTCCAGCGGAATCTCGCCGGCGCGGTGAGCGCGCCGCAACTGTTTGTAGCGCCGCGCGAAGGCGACACCCTTGCGCCGCTTGAGCCGCCGGTGCGTAGGGAAGACGACAAAGCCCAAGAATGGCAGCCCTTCCGCGACAGGCCGCGCGTGTGCGCCGGGATGAATCGTGAGCCGCAGGCGCGCCAGCCGCGTGATGATAGCTGCCAACCACGCTTGCAACTCAGCCTGGTCATCGCTGAACAGGATGAAGTCGTCCACATAGCGCAGGTATGCGAGACAGCCCAACTCGCGCTTGACGAAGTGATCGAACGGGTCGAGATACACGTTGGCCCAGAACTGGCTGGTGAGGTTGCCAATGGGCAGCCCGCGGGGGCGATCGAGGTCGAACAGGGTATCGCCGCGAAACGCGCGCGGACGGTACTCTTCCACCAGCACGCCCGCGCCGCTTTCCAGGATGCGGTCAATCAGCCAGAGCACATCCGAATCATTGATTTTACGGGCGAGGGTACGGCGCAAAATGGTGTGATCAATCGCCGGAAAGAATTGCTCCACATCGCATTGTAAGGCATAGCGATAGCGGCGGGCAAACGCCGTGCAGCGGTTGAGGGCGCGGTGCGTGCCCTTGCCGACGCGGTTGGCGTAGCTATCGGCGATGAACGTGCGCTCGAAGACCGGTTCGATGAGGTTGCACAACGCGTGATGCACGACGCGGTCGCGGAACGGCGCAGCGGAGATGAGGCGGCGCTTGGGATCGTGGATGTAAAACGAGACGTACTCGCCGGGGCGGTAGGTATGCGCGAGCAGCTCTTCCTGAAGTTGAAAGAGGTTGTCTTCCAGCCGGTACTCGAAGGCGGCCACGTTCGCGTGGCCGCGCTTGCCTTTGGCGGCGTGGCGATAGGCGAGCAACAGGTTATCCCAGGAACAGAGGTCAGAATACACGTCGTCACGGTCTCCATGCCGCGTCTGTAATGAACACAGCGCCGGATTATGATCCGGCGCAAGCAAGCGTATGATAAATGCTCGCTTTTGCCGGATCACAATCCGGCAACTCCAAAGCCCGGCCCTAAAGAGGCCGGGCCGAAAGCACAAAGCCCTACGGGCCAGGTTTAAGCCCGCAGGGCTTCGCTCTCTTAGCGCGCGGGCTTTAGCCTCGCGCTTGCCCCACGCCAGGGTTGGCGGGACGCGGCCCGGCCCAGGGCGTGGGGCTTTTCTATATTCGCCCGGCGTTGCCGCCGGCCAGGAACGGGACGCGCTATTTTTTCGCCTCGGCCAGAAAGGTGACCCCGTCTGGCATTTCCGGCGGGCCGCGCCACCCAGAGGGTGGCGTTCCCGGTAAAAAATATGGCCGCCGCCGCCCCCCACCGCCACCCGAAAACCGTTGTTCCTGTTGTCGTTGTCGGGAGTGTTGTGGTTGCGGTAAGCGCAGCGCGCGTTCCTCTCATTGTTGTTGAACGCGCCCCCGCGCACCACCCGGCGGTGTTTCGTCCCGGCCCTTCTACCGCGGTAGACGGCAGACGGTAGACAGTAGACGGGTGCAAACCCTGTCTACCGTCTACCGTCTACTGTCTACCGTTTTCTTCCAGCCACCCAGGAGACGGCCGATTTCGGCAACCATACCGGCCGCGTGCTCGTACTGCCGGTCGGTGAGCCACTCCAGACGCGCGGCCAGCCGGATGTAGATGCGCACTTTGTCCAGCGCCTCGTCTGCCAGCTTGAGCTTTGCCAGACGCTCTTGCCCGTGGCGATAGTTGGCCTCTTGCAACCGCTCGTTCAGATCGAACGCCGCGTCCAGCAGGCGTTGCGTGAGCGAGAAACGATGCGCGCGCGGGAAGCTGTTGGTGGCGGGCAGCAACCACTTGAGAAAATCGAACGTGCGCACAAAAATGGGCATTTCTTCGTCGGCCATAGCGCCTCACAAAATTTGGGGGCGGGGAGTTCCCCGCCCCCAAACCCCCACCCCCACAGAGTTCAAGACTCCAGAGTCTCCAGAGTTCCAGAGGGCTCAGCCCCCAGAGTCGATAGGGCCGCCGCCGCCCCCCACCGCCACCCGAAAACCGAAGTCCCCGTAGTCGTTGACGGGAGCGCTGCGGAGGCTGCGGTAAGCGCAGCGCGCGACCCTCCCATCGTCGTTGAACGCGCCCCCGCGCACCACCCGGCGGGCAGTCCCCTCCAAACCATTGGCCTCAATTTTACCATAATTCTGGTAATTGTCCACCCATTGCGTCAGACACCATTCCCACACATTGCCGATCATCTCCAAGACGCCGTAAGGCGTCACACCGGCGGGAAATGCGCCCACCGCGTTGGTTGCGCCGATCCCGGTATCAGCATAGTTCGCGCAATTGGGATCAGGTTCATCGCCCCACGGATAGGCACGCTGTGGCAGCGGATTCTTCTCTTCACCCAACACCGGTTCCCATGCCAGTTTCTCAGCCGGCACACACAACGGCTCGGCAGGAATATATAAACCGCCACGCGCGGCCTTTTCCCACTCCGCCTCGGTGGGCAGGCGCACTTCCCAGTCTCCGTGCAGCCAGCGGCACGCCCACCAACGCTGCGTCAGCCACCGGCAATACGCCACCGCTTCGTACCACGTGACGCCGACGACGGGGTGGTTGGGCAAGTTGAATGGCGTCCCATAATCGCGTGGGCCGATGCGCTTGTTCTTTTTCCACCAGGACAAAGCCGCATCCGACCAATTCCACCACTCAGCCTTTTCATAGCCTTTGTCTTTGACAAAAGCGTTAAACTGCGCGTTGGTGATCGGATAGCGCGAAATCCAGTAACCGGACGGAATATTCTGAATGTGGACCGGACCTTCGTCATAATACGCGCGCGGGTCGGGCGGGATCACCAACGTCTCACCGGTCCGCGGGTTCGTAAGGCGCGTTTCCTGCCCGGAAGCGCCCATCACGAAGGGGCCGGACGGGACGTAGCAGAAGCGCATCGCGTCCACGTTGGTCACGTCCGCGCGCGGGTCGCCCAGTTCGGCGAGGGCGCGGCCGGCGGCGGCGCGTTCGCGGGGTGTGAGAGCACCGGATTCGAGAAGGGCGACCTGCCAATCACGGACACGATCTACCGTAGCGGTGTTAGCTTGCCGCGCTTCGTCCAGACCAATCTCTATGATCGCTTCGCCGGCCTGCCATGCGGCGCGCCAATCGGTGTCGTCCACGGTGTTCCAGGCCGCTTTGCCGGGCGCAGGCTTAGGACACAGCGCCTCCACGGCATACATCCCAATGTAAGGCAACTTTTTGATGCGCGCCATGATGCCCACGGCCATCATCACCACCTCGCGCCATTGCGCGGGGTTCTGGCGCAGCAAACGGGCGGCTTCCTGTGGAAAGGCGGGTAATGTACACAGATGTGCGGCAGCCAGGTATTCCTGGAACGTGCGGTGCGGGTAAGTGTAGATACCGGGAGCGCGCTCCACCAGCAACCCGGCGCGCTCTTTGATGAAGGCGATCAAGTCGCCGGCCCGGTTCCAATCGTTGTCCAGACACCCTTGCGCTAACGCTTCACGCAGGTCTTTTTCGGCAATATCCGCCAGACCACCCGTATCCACCGGGCCAGGCGGCGTGTCCTGCTGCGCCAGGTGCGCCTCAAAGGTCACCTTTTCCAGGGCAGTTTCCAGCCGATCCAGGTTAACCACACACGAAAGGCCACTCTCGGCGCCCAGGCGCGCTTCCTGCCAGCGTGCGAGCAGCAATTCGACCGTCTCGGCATAAAGTTTCACCCGGTCGTCGGGCAAGCGTCCACGGGTGGTGTGCAGCAAAGCCATCACCGTCAGCAGCAAAGGACGGGGCGCTAATTCTTTCAATCCAGAGCGGCGCACGGCCTCGCGCAGCTTTCTGGCCAACTCTTTGGCCTCGTCCTCTGTTTTCCAACCCAATTGGTGGACTTCGGTGTACCAGGCTTCGATAAAGGCGTCAATGCGCTCGTCGCTGAAGGGCGCCAACGTGTAGACGGTGAACGGCTCCGGCAGTTGGAAGAGATAACGACGGGTGTGGTTATCGGTCTGCAGGTAAGCGTAAATTCGGCACGTGACCAGATAACGGTTGCGCGGATGATTGTATTTCCGGGCAAACGCCGCCACAGCGTCGCGCACGCGGGCGCGTTGCGTTTGGTCGGAAACTTCATCCAACCCATCCAACAGCGCCAGCACGCCGCCTGCATTGAGCAACTGCTTCAGGTGCGGTGCCAAATCACCTACATCCTGCTCGATATAACGCCACAACCCCTCGGCGCTGCCATCGCAGTGCGGCGAGCGAGCGAAATCGCGCAGGACGACCAGCAACGGAAAAAGTGCGCCGTGTCGCCAGCCCTCGCCCAGGCGGTCCAGCCAGCCAACGCCGGGTTGCAAGATGTCGCCCGCCAGACAAAGCGCCATGTGTTTGATGAAGGTGGATTTGCCGGAGCCGGGATCGCCCAAAAGCACCATCCAGCGCTCTCGACCGGCGGCTTCCAACGCGGTCAACGGGCGGGTTTTGCCCTCACGCTCAAGATTCGTTTGCCCGCGTTTGCTTTTTGCACCGGTTTTCTTATCATCAACCTGCGTTTGAGTCGTCGTGTCCAACGTGGTGTAAACGTCGGCCAGTTCCATCACCCGCTGGCGCATCTTGTCGGACTCAAACGCTTTGGGGTCAATGTATTGCAGCATCAGCGTGTTGCAGACGGTCTGCAAGCGGCGCAGGTAGGCGTGTTGGGCGGCGGTGGGATCGGCGGGTTGTGTATTTTGCGTTACGGGTTGTGAGTTCTCCGGCGGTGGAATCGTTGAGGTAGTGGGTGGCGTGGCGACCTGGACCGGCGCGGGCGTCTTTTCCTCTTCCTTCGCCTCTAACTGCGCCAGCGTTTCGGCGTGCTTGTAATCTTGCTGCCGCATTTTGTCCACCATCATCAAGACGCGGATCACCATATAGGCGATGAAAGCCAAAACCAGGACGGTGTAGAGCAGGCCGCGCCCGCCCTTGTCCATCCACTGCGGGACAAAGATTTCCGCAACCACGGAAATCACCAAAACCAACACGCCAAAGATGAAGAATTCGAACTTGAGTTTGGATGCCGTTTCCAGGATACGGCCAAAAAGGTCAGGCGCGTGCTGCCATGGATCAGTGGGCTGTGTATCAGGCAAATCGTTGGTCATGGACGATTCCTCCACAAGTCATAACACGGGTAAGGAAATACACAATTTCGGTAGTTATAGCGTGATTTGCGCAATAGACAAATCAAAACGGTTGTTGCTCTTGACATCAAGTTAAGATATGGTATATTATTTCGTAGACGAAATATTCTATACCGAAATTTTCAACACCGAACTATGTCAACGGATTGAACGGATGAAACGGATTTACTGGTCGCCTCAGGAGGATACCGATGAATGAACCCGAACGCTCCCCGGCCCTTGTCGCCACCCAGAAATTCCTCAGCCTGTACCGCTACCTGCGCCAGTATAGCCAGCAGATGCACGATCAAGGGGTGCGCGGACGCGAGTTCGCCACGCTGCGCTACCTGCACGAGGCCGGGCCGTGCACGATCGGGCAGGTGCAGGAATACATCTACATCAGCGCCAGCGCCGCCTCGGAAATGCTCTCACGGCTGGAAAACGCCGGTTACGTCACCCGTAAACGCTGTACGAAGGATCAGCGCGTGGTTTACGTGGAATTGACGCCCGAAGGCCGCCGTCTGGCCGAAGAGACCCCGCTCGGCGGCATCCCCCTGCTCCGTGAGCGCATAAAGACTTTATCTCCCGAACAATTGGACACCGTCATCGCCGCCTTCGATATCTTGCTGCAAGTGATGGAGATAAAAGAATGAAGCAAGAGGCAAGGGGCAAAGGGCAAGAGGCAAGGGACGACAAATCGCGGAAGCTAAAATCCAGCGATTGGAAAATCCTCCTGCGCTGTTTCAGCTATATGCGCCCGTACTGGCTGTTGATGGGGGGCGGCTACGGGGCTATGTTGATCATCAGCGGATTGGGGGTCTTGCAACCGCAGCTCTTCCGCCTCATCGTGGACCGTGGCATCAAGGGCGGCGATCTGACCTTCCTGAGTTGGGGCGTGCTGGGCATCCTCGCGTTGACGGCGGTGAGCGGCGTGTTTAGCTTCTTCCAGGGGCAATGGACGGAACGCGCTTCGCAGAACGTGGCCTACGACTTGCGCAATGCCATCCATCACAAGCTCTCCACCCTGTCATTCGCCTACCACGACCAGGCGGAGACCGGGCAACTGCTTTCCCGTGCCATCCAGGATGTGGATCGCATCCGCTTTCTGACAGGACGGGCAACGCTAAACCTGGTCAGCGGTATCGTGACGTTCATCGCCACTACGGTGATGATGGCGACCATGAATCCGCGCCTGACCCTGCTGGCGATGCTGACCACGCCGTTGTTGTTCTACCAAACCTTCACCTTCGCGCGCAAAATCCGCCCCATATGGCTGGCCTTGCAACAGCAGATGGCAATTTTGACGACGCGCCTGGAGCAAAACCTGCGTGGTATGCGCATCGTCAAAGGCTTCGCCCAGGAACCGGCGGAGACCGCGCGTTTCGAGGCCGAAAATGCGACGTGGTTCCAAATCGCGGCGGATTCGGCGCGGCTGCAATCCATCAACGGTCCGCTGATGGGGCTGATCACCAACATCGGCTCGATCTTCATTCTCTGGTACGGCGGGCGGCTGGTGGCGCAGCAGGGGTTGACGTTGGGCGAACTGGTCGCCTTCACCGCCTATATGGGACAACTCGCCGGTCCGGTGCGTATGTTGGGCCGCGTCATCCCATCCATTGTCCAGGCCATCGCCTGCGGCGAGCGCATCTTCGAGATCCTCGACGCCGAATCGGAGGTCAAAGAAGCGCCGAACGCCATCCCCCTGCCGCCGATTCAGGGCCACGTGCGCTTTGAGAACGTTTCCTTTGCCTACTTCGGGCGTCACAAAGTCCTGGAAGGTATCACATTGGACGTCGCGCCCGGTCAGATCATCGCCCTGCTCGGCGCGACCGGCTCCGGCAAATCCACCATCATCAACCTGATTCCGCGTTTCTACGATGTCACCAAAGGGCGCATCACCATTGATGGGTACGACATCCGCGACGTGACGCTGGCCTCGCTGCGCGAACAGATCGGCATCGTTCTGCAGGAGACCACGCTCTTTGCCGATACGATCCGCGCCAACATCGCTTTTGGCCGTCCGGCGGCCACCGAGGATGAAATCGTCGCGGCAGCACAGGCGGCGCAGGCGCACGACTTCATCCTGGAAATGCCCGAAGGGTACGATACCAAAGTCGGTGAGCGCGGCGTGACGCTCTCCGGCGGACAGAAACAGCGTATCGCCATCGCGCGCGCGTTGCTCAAGGATCCGCGCATCCTCATCCTCGATGACGCGCTCTCCAGTGTGGACACGGAGACCGAGCATCTCATCCAGAAGGCACTGGAACGCCTGATGCGCGGGCGCACCTCGTTCGTCATCGCGCAACGGCTCAGCACGGTGCGGTTGGCGGATCAGATCGTGGTGCTGGAACAGGGGCACATCGTCGCGCAGGGCACGCACGAGGAACTGCTGCGCACCTCCGGCCTGTATGTCGAAATCTACCAGCGGCAATTGCGTCCCCAAGAGGTCGCGGAGATAAAAAGGAGGCAGGAAGCAGGGAGCAAGGAGCAAGAAGCTGGAAACTGGAAGCTAGAAGCTGGAAACTGGAAGCTAGAAGCTGGAAACTGGAAGCTAGAAGCTGGAAGCCGGAAGCTAGAAGCTGGAAACTGGAAGCTAGAAGCTGGAAACTGGAAGCTAGAAGCTGGAAGCTCGCAACCAGCATCCAGCATCGAGCATCCAGTATCCAGCACCCAGCAACCAGCATCCAGCATCGAGCATCCGGTATCCAGCACCCAGCAACCAGCATCCAGCATCGAGCATCCGGTATCCAGCATCCAGCAACCAGCATCCAGCAACCAGCAACCAGCATCCAGCATCCAGCAACCAGCATCCAGCATCGAGCATCCAGTATCCAGCATGGAGGTGGTACGATGAGCCTTGCGATTGGCGGCAGTGGGGGATTGGGCGGCCCACGGGGGATGTTGCAGAGCTTCGGGCGCTACGAGGACGAGGGGCGCGCCTTCGACCGTCGCATTGTGTTGCGTCTGCTGGCGTTCGTCAAACCGCACTGGCGGAAGATGATGTTGGCCTTCATGATGACGGTGATCTCGACTGCGTTGGGATTGCTGACCCCCTATCTGGTCAAGGTCGCCATTGACCAATACATCACGCAGGGCGACATCGCCGGCCTGGACCGCATTGCCCTGTTGACCGCCGTGGCCTTTGTGGGACTGTTTGCTTCATCGGCGGCGCAACAATACACCCTCTCGCGCACCGGACAACAAGTGTTGGCGACCATGCGCAATCGCTTGTTCCGCCACCTGCAAGACCTGCACCTGGGCTACCACGACACCCACATTATCGGCGTGACCATCTCGCGCGTCTTCAGCGACGTGGGGGTCATCAATGAACTGCTCTCGCAGGGCCTCATCACGCTGGCCGGGGACGCACTGTTGCTGGTGGGCATCGTCACGGTGATGGTCTCCATGAGTCCCCGGCTGGCACTGCTCACTTTCAGCGTGTTGCCGCTGATGGTGCTGGCGACTTCGATCTACGCGCGGCACGCCAAATCCGCCTTCCGCGAAACACGCGCCACCAACGCGGGCGTTGTCGGCGATCTGGCAGAAGACATCGCCGGGATGCGCGTCATCCAGGCGTTTGCGCGCGAGAATACCTCGCAGGCGCGCTTCGACGAATCCAACCGCGCCAACCGCGATGCCAATGTGCGCGCCATGTCGCTCTCGTTCACCTTCATGCCGGTGGTGGATTTTCTGGGCACGCTGGCGACGGCGATCGTCTTCTGGTTCGGCGGACGCATCGTGGCGCGCGGAGAATTGACGCTGGGTGTGATTGTAGCTTTCCTCACCTACGTCACGCGCTTCTTCCAGCCCATCCGCGAGCTAAGCCAGCTCTACACAACCATGCAGGCTGCGATGGCCGGTGGTGAGCGCGTGCTGGAACTGCTGGATACACCGCCGGCCGTCGCCGACAAGCCGGACGCCATCGAGATGCCGCAAATCCAGGGGAAGATCGAACTGCGCGACGTGAGCTTTGCCTATCGCGTGGATGGGCCGGTACTGCACAACATCAACCTGACCATCGAGCCAGGGCAGACGGTGGCGCTCGTCGGACCGACAGGCGCGGGCAAGACCTCGATCTCCAATCTGATCGCGCGCTTCTACGAGGTGAGCAGCGGCGCGGTGTTGATTGATGGGATTGACGTGCGCGACATCGCCCAACGCTCCTTACGGCGGCAGATGGGGATCGTGCCCCAAGACCCATTCCTGTTTTCCGGCACGATCGCCGACAACATCCGCTTTGGACGCCCCGACGCTTCCGACGAGGCCGTGGAAGAAGCCGCGCGCATGGCGAACGCGCACGACTTCATCACCCGCCTGCCCGATGGGTATGCGACGGTCATCCAGGAGGGCGGCGTCAACCTCTCCCTGGGACAGCGGCAGTTGATCTGCATCGCGCGCGCCGTCCTGGCCGACCCACGCATCCTGATTATGGACGAGGCCACCTCCAGCGTAGACACCGTCACCGAAGCGTTGATCCAGGACGCACTGGAACGCCTGCTTGCCGGACGCACGGCCATTGTCATTGCCCACCGGCTCAGCACGGTCCGCCACGCCGACCTGATCTGTGTGTTAGAAGGTGGCCGCATCATCGAGCGCGGCACGCATGAGGAACTCATCGCGGCAGGCGGCCTATACCGGGATTTGTATGAACGGCAATTTATGAATGTGATGTAATGGAGTAAGGGTTCTAGTCTAGCACTCCATACTCCTTACTCCCTATTGGAGGTACGATGAAAACATTAAAGTTCGTCTTTGGGTATACGCGAAATTATGTCAAACCACTGGTGCTGACGGTTTTGAGCATGCTGGCGTTGGTAGGGGTGCAGTTGGTGGCTCCGTGGATCATCAAGCAGATGGTCGCTGCCGTCAACACGCCGGACAACCTGGCGGAAGGACTGAAAACGGTGAGCCGCCTGGCAATTCTGGCGCTGATCATCTACATCGCGCGCGGCGGACTGCAATTCCTGCGCAGCTACATGTCGCACGTCGCCGGCTGGGGCGTCGTCGCCGACGCGCGCCGCCAGATTTACGATCACCTGCAACGGCTCTCCCTGCGCTTCTACGAGGACAAGCAAACCGGCGATCTGATGTCGCGCATGGTCAACGATTCGGATATGTTCGAGACACTCATCGCGCACGCCATCCCCGATACGCTGGTCAACATCCTCATGCTCATCGGCGTCAGCATAGTGCTGATCAAACTGAACGTGCAGCTTATGCTGCTCAGCCTGATTCCGGTGCCGTTCATCATCCTGGCGGCGCGCGGGTTCACCAAGTACGTGCGCCCCGCCTTCCGCAGGCGGCAACAGGAACTCGGCGAACTCAATGCCACCCTCAACGACAACCTCTCCGGCATCCGTGAAATCAAAGCCTTCACCCGCGAAGATGTCGAAGCGCAACGCATCGGGAAGCACATCAGCCACTACCGCGATTCCCTGCTGCACGCTCTGCGTCTGATGGCAACGTTTCAGCCGTTCGTGGAATTCACCTCCTCGCTGGGCACCATCGGCCTGATCTACTTCGGCGGGAAACTGGTATTGAACCAGGTGCTTCCCCTTGAAGATTTGATCGCCTTCTTCCTTTACCTGGAGATGTTCTACCAGCCCATCCGCGCGCTGAGCGGCGCGTGGGAAAACGTGCAACACGCGATGGCCGGCGCGGAGCGCGTCTCCGAGCTGCTCCGGGAAACCCCCGAAATCTACGACAAACCAGACGCCATCACCCTGCCCGGCAGGGCCAAAGGCGCGATTAGTTTCCACAATGTCAGCTTCCATTATGTGAAAGGTGACACGGTCATTTCCAACATCAACCTGGACATCCCGGCAAACAGTGTTGTCGCGCTTGTGGGACCGACCGGCGTGGGCAAGACCACACTCGTCAGCCTCATTCCGCGTTTCTACGACGTTGTCGAAGGCAGCATCACCCTCGATGGCTACGACATCCGCGATCTGTCGCTCAAGAGCCTGCGCGAACAAATCAGCATCGTGTTGCAAGACGTCTTCCTGTTCCACGGCACCGCCCGCGAAAACATCCTCTTCGGACGCCCGGATGCCACCGACGAGGAAGTCATCGAAGCCGCTAAAATCGCCAACGCGCACGAATTTCTGGTGCGCCTGCCCAACGGCTACGATACCATCATCGGCGAGCGCGGCGTCAAACTTTCCGGCGGACAAAAGCAGCGGCTTGCCATCGCCCGTGCGGTACTCAAGGACGCGCCCATCCTCATCCTCGACGAAGCCACGTCCTCGGTAGATACCGAGACTGAAATGCTCATCCAGCAGGCACTGGAGCGGCTGATGGTCGGACGCACTACCATCATCATCGCCCATCGCCTGTCCACCATCCGCAGCGCCGATATGATCGTCGTGATGGAAGATGCCGGCATCAAGGAGATGGGCACACACGAAGAACTCATGGCGCGTGACGGCCTCTACCGTTACCTCAACGAAGTGCAGCGCCAAATCGAGCCGCAATGGGAAATCGTGCGCGAACGGCGTAAACTGATGGCGACGAGTGCGGCCAATTAGCCATTAAACTTGCGCTCTGGCCTAAAAGTGGTATGCTAATGTGGTTGTGGTTTATGGAAGAAATCATCCGGATTCCAGACTCAATACATCTAATTTTGCTCACCCAGATCGGGGGGTCTGGCGATCCCCTTAGAGCACCTTGACGGGAGACGCTCCCCTTGAAGTAGTGTGATGGGAGACACTCTCCTTGAAGCAATGGATGATCTGCTGAGACTACCAGACTAAAGACTAAAGACTAAAGACTAAAGACTAATGACTAAAGACTAAAGACTAACACATTGTATGAGGAGCACATACGGACTATGAAACGGCGAAGTTTATCATTTATACTTTCTCTTCTGGCCCTGTTGGGATTGCTGGTGTTGCCGCTCGGCTGCTCATTTGGCGCCTCTTCTTCCTCCTCCTCCTCTTCCTCCGCAGCGTCAAGCGGGCCAACGCCCACGCCTATCCCCACCTCGATCGTACCGACCAATCCCACCTACACCGTCCAACGCGGCGATGTCGTCCGCATCCTGCAATTTTCGGGACGCGCCGCGCCGGTGCGTGAAGAAGAGCTGTTCTTCCGCACCAACGGCTACGTCGAGGCCGTCTATGCGCGTCGCAATGAAGCAGTCAAGGCCGGCACGTTGTTGGCCGAGCTGGAAGTCACCGACCTGAAAAATCAAATCACCCAGGCCGAGGCCGAGCTAACCGCCGTGCAAATGAGCACCGAGCGTAACCTTGCCCAAGCCGATGCCGATGTGCGTGTCCGGGAACTCAATCTGGCGAAACTGCAAGCCAGCATCTCGGAATCACAACTCCTCAGCGCACGCTTTAGCCTGGAACGCGCCCAGGAAAATCTGATCAACGCGCAAACCGAATACCGTGAGTCGTTGGAGCGCACCTGGGAAACCGAAGATGCGCGCAAACGCTACGCCGAAGCAGTGCGCGACGCCCAGCAAAACCTGGAACTCGCCCAGGCATCCTATAATGACGCACTGCGCGCGCGTGAGCGGCTCAATTACGACATCGAACTGGCGCAGTTGGACCTGAACCTGGCCCTTATGCGGCGTTCCGAAATCGAAGCCGGCGTGGACGTCACGCGGACGCTGCTGACCATCCAACGCCTGAACGGTCAACTGAACGACGCGCGCATCGTCGCCCCCTTCGATGGCGTTATCCTGTCTACCAGCATCATCAAAGGCACGCAAGTGCAGGGGTACAAGCCCGTTATGGTCATCGCCGATCCTTCCGAATTGGAAATCACCGCCGACTTGCAGGATAACGAGATGAGCGAGCTGGCCGAGGGCATGACGCTGCTTGCCGAAGTCTTCAACCGCCCCGGCGAACAGATTCCGGGCACCATCATCCGCCTGCCCTACCCCTATGGCAGCGGCGGCACCATCGAAGGTGTCCAGGATGAAGATAAAGCCACCCACATCACACTGGAGAAAAGCCCCATTGAACTCGGCATGAAGGTAGGGGATCGGGTGCGCATCACCGTCGAACTGGAGCGCGCCGAAAACACGCTATGGCTACCACCGCAGGCCGTGCGCACCTTTGAAGGCCGCACGTTCGTCGTCCTCCAGGAAGGCAGTGGACAACGCCGTGTGGATGTGACGATCGGCATCCGTTCTGACGACCGTTATGAGATCCTCAGTGGCTTGAGCGAGGGGCAGGTCGTCATTGCCCCGTAGGTGAGCGTTATGCCTGGTTTGTCACGCTTGCGGGCGGTGTTCACCGTCGTCGCCAAACGCATCACCTCACAGCCGGGGCTTATGCTGGCCACTACCCTGGGGCTGGTGGTTGCCATTGCCCTGATGATGAGCATCCCCATGTATACGGATGCCGTCTATCACCGCATTTTCCTGGAAAATATCGCCGGTGCTGAGGCCGACCTCGGGAACATTCCTCCCCTGACCTATCTTTTCCGCTACGATGGCAGCATCTACGGCGCGACCGAATGGGAAAAGGTCCAGCCTTTACACGCATATCTGACCACTAAGGCCGGCGCCGACCTGGGGTTGACGCAGCAATTTGCCGCCAGTTACTTCGGTACCGATCCGTTCGGCATCTACGCGAACGCCGACTCCCTTTTCAAAGAGATCAATACGCCGCTGGTGTGGGCCGGTTTTGCCTGTATCAGCGACCTCCAAGACCACGTCACCATCCTGGAAGGCCGCTTCCCCGATGTCGCGCCCACGGCGCAGGATGCCCCGATCGAGGTTATGATCCACGAAACCCTGGCAACCAAGCTAGGGTTCCAGATCAATGAAGACTACATCGCCTATCTTCAGGTGTGGGGCAAAGAAGGCAGTGTCCGTGCGGTGCAAATTCCCATTCGCATCACCGGCATTTGGGAAGCTACCGATCCCCAGGAAACCTTCTGGTTTTTCAAACCCACGAGTTTTGCGGAACGCCTGATTGTGCCGGAAGGGACTTTCACCGGGCGTCTCAGCAGCCAGTTGACAGGCGAAGTCTATACCGGCGTGTGGTACCTCGTCTTCGATGCCCAGGCTATCACCCACAGCGACGCGCTGACGCTCATTCGCCGTGGCCTGATGGTGCAACAACAGGCCGCCGGCTTGTTGCCGAACACCAAACTCGCCCAATCGCCGATGGAAGCGCTCATTGATTACCAAAACTCGGCGAACCTGCTGACGATCCTCCTGTATGCGTTCAGCGTCCCCATCCTGGGGTTGTTGCTGGCGTTCATCACCCTCACCTCCGGGCTGATCGTGGAACGCCGCCGCAATGAAATTGCCGTGCTGCGCAGCCGGGGCGCATTGGCGTTGCAGATGGTGGGCATCGCGGCGCTGGAAAGCCTGCTGCTCGGCCTGGTGGCGCTGGCGTTTAGCATCCCTACGGGCATCACCATCACCGATTTGATCGGGCGCACACGCAGTTTTCTGGATTTCAGCGCCCGATGGCGGCTCCTGAAGGTCAACATCACCCCGACGACGTTGCGGTTTGGCCTGATCGGTGTAGCTCTCGTGGTGGCGGCTCAGGTGCTGCCTACCATCGGCGCCGCCCGGCATACCGTGGTCTCCTACAAACGCGAGGTCGCGCGCACCCTGCGCAAACCCTGGTGGCAGCGTGCCTGGCTCGACGTGCTCTTGCTCATCCCGGCAGCCTATGGCGCGTACCTGCTCCGGCAACAAGGCAGCCTGGTCACATTTGAGAACACCTTCGGCGCGACGCCCTATCAAAATCCGTTGCTCTTTCTGGTGCCGGCCATGGGTATTTTTGCCCTCACCCTTTTCTTCCTGCGCCTCATGCCCGTGGTGATGACGATCATCGCCTGGATCGCAGCGCGCACGAAGGCCGTGGGACTGTTAATGGCGAGCCGCCACCTGGCCCGCACGCCGGGCTTTTACGCCACGCCGCTTATTTTGCTCGTGCTCACGCTGAGCCTTTCGGCGTTTACGGCGTCGCTGGCGTTCACACTCGATAAGCACCTCACCACGCAAATGTACTACCGGGTCGGCGCCGATATGACCTTTATGGATTTGGGTGAAGGCGCAGACGAAACCGCCCTGGCGACATACGCCCCAACGCAAGATACGACTTCCACGGAAGAAAACACCGGACCCCGCTGGCTGTTTTTGCCGGTGACGGATTACCTGAACGCCCCCGGCGTGGAAAAAGCGACCCGCGTGGGGCGTTATGCGGCGTACATCCGGTTGGGCGATGCTTCAAAAACCGGCGTCTTTATGGGGGTGGACCGCGCGGAGTTCTCCCAAGTCGCCTTCTGGCGCAACGACTTCGCCTCCGAAAGCCTGGGTGGGTTGATGAACGCCCTGGCGCTCAACCATAACGGCGTTCTCGTCCCCGGAAGTTTTCTCAGGGAGCACGCGCTGCTCATCGGCGACAATATCCGCCTCAGCGTTGTGACCTATGGGCAAAACAACGAGATAGATTTCAAAATCGTCGGAACTTTCGATTATTTTCCCACATGGTATCCCTCTGAGGGGCCGCTTTTCGTCGGCAACCTGGATTATTTGTTTGAGAACGCGGGTGGACAATTCCCCTACTCCGTGTGGCTCAAAACGGCACCCAATGCCAATTATGAGGAATTGGGCGAGCATACCCTGAGCACGCGCAAGCTGGATTGGAGCGCGCCGGCCCTCAAAATTATCACCGAACAGCAACGTCCGGAGCGGCAAGGATTGCTCGGTTTGCTCTCTGTCGGATTCAGCGCGGCAGCGGTGCTCACCGTGCTGGGGTTCTTGCTCTACGCGCTTTTCTCGTTCCGTCGGCGTTTCATCGAATTCGGCGTTTTGCGGGCCGTGGGCCTTTCCGGTGCGCAGATGACCGCATTCCTGGGATGGGAACTGGCCTTCCTGATCCTGACGGGGGGCGCGTTGGGCACCGGTTTGGGGGCTTTCGTCAGCAAATTCTTCATCCCCTTCCTGCAAGTCGGCGCCGATGAAGCCTCACGCATCCCACCTTATGCCGTAGACATTGCCTGGTCGGCGATCTTCCCTATTTACGCCTTGTTCGGCATTCTCTTTGTGGTGGCCTTGATCGCTTTGGTGATTATGCTACGGCGGATGAAGATCTTCCAGGCAATCAAGTTAGGAGAAACAGCATAAAATGGCACAAGAAGCGTTTGTTATTTGCGACAACCTGGTCAAAATCTACAAAATTGCCGAATTGGAAGTCGTGGCCTTGCAAGGTCTGGACCTGGTCGTCGGGCCGGGCGAGCTGCTCGGCATCGTCGGCGCCAGCGGTAGCGGCAAGTCCACGTTGATGAATGTCCTCGGCGGACTGGATCGGCCATCCGCCGGGCGCGCGTGGGTAGACGGCCTGGATTTGCTCAAGCTCTCCGATGCCGAACTTAACCAGTATCGGCGGTCGCGCGTGGGGTTCGTCTGGCAGCAGGGTGGCCGCAACCTGATCCCCTATCTCAACGCCCTGGAAAACATCAAGTTGCCGATGACGCTGGCCGGGTTGGCCGGGCGGGCCGCCAACAAACGCGCCGAGGAACTGCTGGATATGGTGGGGTTGCTGGACCGCAAGAAGCACCGGCTTGCGGAGCTATCCGGCGGTGAACAACAACGCGTCGCCATTGCCGTTGCCCTGGCGAACCGTCCCCGCCTGCTCCTGGCCGATGAGCCGACCGGCGAGTTGGACTCCGCAAGTGCGTTGACCATCTACCAGTTGTTTCAAAGGTTCAACCGTGAGTTGGGGCTGACCACGCTCATCGTCAGCCATGATCCGGGTATCGCGCGCCATGTGAACCGCGTCGTCGCCATCCGCGATGGCAAGCTGGCGACGGAAACCGTTCGTGCCAAAACCGACGGGCAACAGACTCATGAGGAAGTCTTTGAGGAATTGGCCGTCCTGGACTCGGCAGGGCGTTTGCAGATCCCCAAACCGTTCCTGGAGCACTTTGGCATCAAGGGGCGTGCACGGATCGAATTGACCGAGGAAGGGATTCTCATCCTGCCGACGGACAACATTGATCACGTGCAAGACGCCGAGGCGTTGGCTTCGGAATTGGTCGAAGCCAGGAAGATGAAGGGACTGCGAGGTCTGCTCACTCGTTGGGTTCGCGGTGAATTCAAAAAGCACGAGGTGAAACGCTAATGGCGAGGGATAAAAAAGCTCAGACGAAACAAGACTACACCTGCGCCATCCTCACGGAAAACCTGTGGCGCGTCTACAAAGTCGGCGCGATCGAGGTCCCGGCCCTGCGCGGCCTGTCGCTCAACATCGAACCGGGACGTTTTGTGGCCCTCAAGGGCCGTTCAGGCAGCGGCAAGACTACCCTGCTCAACTGCTTGAGTGGCCTGGACAAGCCCACGTCGGGGACGGTGCGCGTGCTGGGAAACGACCTGATGACGATGAACGATCAGCAGCTCACGCGCTGGCGGCGCGAACACCTCGGCTTTGTCTTCCAATCCTTCGGCTTGCTGCCCACCCTTTCGGCCTATGAAAACGTCGAACTGATGTTGCGCATCAAAGGCATCGGTGGCCGCGAGCGTCACGACCGCACGGTCTACTGCCTGGATCTCGTGGGTCTGACCAAGTGGAGCGATCACCGCCCTTATGAGTTGTCCGGCGGGCAGCAGCAGCGCGTCGCCATCGCCCGCGCCCTGGCGAACAGCCCAGAGCTAATCCTGGCCGACGAGCCGACCGGTGAATTGGACAGCGAGACGTCGCGCGAGATTCTGGGGCTTTTCGCGCGCATCGTGAACGAGGAGAAAGTGACCGTGCTCATGGCCTCGCATGATAGCCTGGTGGATGAGTACGTGGACACGATCTTACAACTCCGTGATGGGCAAATCGTGGAGCAGGTGAACAGCGGACAGTAGACCAGATGTCATACCCTGGCGATATGGCTGGCGGTGGAGTTGGTACAAAAGCCGCGAGCTGTGGCTTTATCAGGACTTACGCAGACGTATCCATTTTTCACCGCCGAGGCCGCTGAGCACGCCGAGAAATGAGAAAATCTCCGCGCTCTCGGCGTGCTCTGCGGTAAAATTCCGCCAGTTTGCGTAAGTCCTGTTTATGCTGTCGCCACTGTGCTAGTCGTCGCTGTCGGTCGTGCATAATAGCCCACTAATGCCCACGCCTCTCTTCAAGAAATAGTGCATCGCTTTCCAGGGCAAGCGATGAAATTAACGCGCGCAACGCAAAGAACAGTGCTAAATTCTCCGTGACAGTCAACTTCTGCAGAGCATCCCGCTGCGCGGCCTGTTCTCAGACATCGAACTGCCCATAGCCTTCCACTTGCTATGGAACCTTTTCCCTCACCCACACGTCATCATGATAGCTGTCAGCACAAAAGCGCAAACTAAAGCCCACAAACTGATAACTGACGACTAACGACTAACGACTGACGACTAACGACTGACGACTAACGACCAACGACTGCCGACCAACGACTGACGACCAACGACTGACGACCAACGACTAACGACTGACGACTGACGACTAACGACTAACGACTAACGACTGACGACTAACGACTGACGACTGACGACTAACAACTGACGACTAACAACTGACGACTAACGACTAATAACAGGAGGAGCAGAATGAAACATAAGAGTTGGATGCTGATTCCCTTATTGATCACAATTTTGTTAAGCCTGTTCGCGTGTGGTACCAAGCCATCACCGACACCACAACCGGTGGCGACGGCCACGCCGCGTCCTACCGCCACCCCGCTGCCGCCGAAGCCCGCCGTCCCCTACACGCCCGTCCCCGCCGATATGCTCTCGCCGATCGTCATCCAGCGCAGCCCCAAGCGCGGCGAAAGTCTGAAACCCGATGGCGTGATTGAAATCATGTTCGACAAGCCGATGGATCAATCTGCCGTAGCGCGGGCGTTCACACTGCAAAAAGCCGGCGAGAAAGCCGCCGTCAAAGGCGAGCTTTCCTGGGTTGACGCGCGCACGCTGCGCTTCAAACCCGCCACCGCGCTACCGCGCGATACCGTCTTTGACGTGATCCTCACGCAGAACGCCAGCGCCGCCACCGGCGAGATGCTGCGCGAGCCGTATATTTTCCGCTTTGCCACAACCGGCTATCTCGAAGTCGCCCAGGTCATCCCCGATCCGGACACTACCGACGTGGAAACCGACTCGACTATCACCGTGATGTTCAACCGTCCCGTCGTCCCCTTGACCACGTTGGCGCAGATGGAGAACCTGCCCAATCCCTTGACCTTCGAGCCACCCATCAACGGGCACGGCGAATGGATCAACACGTCCATCTACATCTTCAAACCCGCCGAACCGCTCGCGGGCGGCGTCACATACCGTGCAACCGTGAGCGCCGGCTTGCAGGATGTCGCGGGCGCGCTGTTGGCCGAAGATTATGTGTGGCATTTCACCACCATCCCGCCGAAAATCGTGTGGGTGCAGCCACGCGATGGAGCAACCCTGGTGGACATCGAAACCGCCATCACCGTACAGTTCAATCAACCGGTTGCCGGGGATGCCGTCAGGCGCGCCTTCCACTTGACCGGCGGACGCAACCTGTTGGGAAGCAATGAGGTGAACGGCACACTCACGGTCAACGGCAGCACCGCCATCTTCACTCCGACCCGTGCGCTGGAGTTCAACACCACCTACACCGTTAAACTCGATGCGGGCATCACTTCACCGGCAGGTGGCAGTGGAATGAAGGAAAGCTACACCTGGAGCTTCACCACCGTCCCCTTGCCCGAAATCGTTTCCACCAATCCCGCACACCTGGAACGCAATGCCCCACCCCACACCACCTTTGAGATCAAGTTCAACACGCCGATTGATCCCGCCACGGTGATGCCTAACCTGACGATGACGCCGCCGTTTTCACCCACGCAGGTCTACACTTACTTCTCAAGCTACAACAACACCTTCGTCCTGCAATTCGGCGCACAACCCTCCACCGACTACACCGTGGTCATCAAAGACGGCATTGCCGATCCCTACGGCAACACCATCCCACGCGGACGCACGGTCAAGTTCCGCACCGGGCCGTTGGAGCCGATATACCGGCTGCACGTGCCCGATCTGATCGGCACGTATGACGCCGCCCTGCCGGCGCAGATTATACTCGACCACATCAACGTCAGCCGTGTCAACCTGCGCCTTTACAAGCTGCCGACCTCGCTCCTCCAGAAGTCTTACTGGCAATGGCTGGAGCAAAGCCCCGCGCCCGCAGGCGCGCAACTGCTCCGCGAGTGGCAGCAGAAGCTCGAAAGTCCGTTGAACAAGCAAAGTTACACCGTCGTAGATCTCACCGCCACGCCGGGAGGAACCCTGGAGCCGGGCTTTTACCTCCTGGATACGGATTCACCGGATGTCTCCGAAGAGTATGCCTACTACTACAACCGACGCCACATCCTGGTTGTGTCACATCTCAATCTGACGTTGAAAACCGGCCCGGAAGAGGCGTTCATCTGGGCCACCGATCTGGGCAGCGGCCTGCCGATCCCCGACCTCACGCTGAAGCTGTTCCAATACGATGGCGGCAACCTGGACACCGTCACCACGGACAAGGACGGCATCGCCCGCGCCAACATCCCTGCTGCGCGCAATACCCTCATCGCTTACAGCGAATATCCCTTCGCCGCCATTGCTGAGGGCTGGGGGCGCGGCATCACCCCGGGGGATTTCGGCATAGGCGAAGGTGAATACACGCAGGCCTACCGTACCTACGTCTACACCGATCGTCCCATCTACCGTCCCGGACAAACGGTGGCCTTCAAAGGTGTGGTGCGCGCCGAAAATGACGCCGCTTTCAATCTGCCCGGCGTGCGCACGGTCAATGTCTCCATCCGCGACGCCGCTTACGAGGAAATCTACAACCAAAAGCTTACCCTGAGCGAATTGGGCACGTTCGATGGAACGCTTGCGCTGGCAGAGGGCGCCAGTCTGGGTGATTACCAGATTTACGTCTCCTTTGGTGACTACGGCGGTTATGCCGGCTTCCGGGTAGCGGCTTATCGCGCGCCGGAGTTCGAGATTGTCGTGGAGACCACCAGGGCCGAGGTGCAACGCGGCGATGACGTGGCCGCAACGATCACGGCGCGTTACTACTTCGGCAGCCCGCTGGCAAATACGAACGTCACCTGGAATGTACTGGCCGAAGACTATCGCTTCCAGCCACCGTGGGGTGGGCGCTACAGCTTCAGCGACACGGACGATCCCTACACCTGCTTCGATTGCTGGTGGTGGTGGCGCGAACCGCCTGCCCGCGAAGCCATTCTCAGCGGCACAGGCACTACGGATGCCAACGGCGAACTCAAAATCACCCTGGACGGGGCCGAATTAGAAGCAGCACTCCGTGAATGGCACAAGAAACCAGCTTCCAGCAACCAGCTTCCAGCTTCACGCATCACGCTCGAAGCCACCGCTACCGGCCCCGACAATCAAGCCATCTCCGGGCGCACAGACATCGTCGTCCACCCCGGCCCATACTACATCGGCCTGAGTTCGCGGGAATACGTCGGCGAGGCCGGTAAGCCGAGCACCATAGACCTCGTGACCGTGGATTGGGAAGGCACACGTTTGCCCGACAAGGCCATCAAGGTTGAATTCTACCGCCACGAGTGGATCAACACCTTCATCGAGAACGAATTCGGCGGCGGAACCTGGAAATGGGAAACCAAAGAGACGTTGGTGGACGAAACCACCGTCACCACCAACAACCTCGGCGAGGCCGTGGCGACCTTCACCCCGGCGGAGGGTGGCTCCTACCACATCGTCGCCACGCCTGCCTCCCCCACCCCGGAGACTGAAGCGATCCGCACGTCCATCTTCATCTGGGTTTCCGGCAAGGACTTCGTCTCCTGGCGGCGGGAGAACAACGACCGCGTCATGCTCATCAGCGACAAGAACACCTATAAAGTCGGCGAGACCGCCGAAATCCTCATCCCTTCGCCGTTCGAGGGGCCGCATATGGCACTGGTCACCGTGGAGCGCGCCGGGGTGCGCCGCCACGAGGTCATCCAACTGACGAGTAACAGCACGATCTACCGCCTGCCCATCACCCAGGGCGACATCCCCAACATCTACGTCTCCGTCGTGCTGATCCACAAGCGGCAAGACGGCAAACCGGCGGACTTCAAAATGGGCCTGCTTCCGCTGGATGTAGACCCACAACCTGTAACCTTAAACCTGCAACTTGAAACCGATGTCGAACTGGCGCAGCCGGGTGAAGCGGTGAATTACACCCTCCGCGCGACGCTGCCCAACGGCGAACCGGCCGCGGGTGTGGAATTCTCGCTGGATGTGGTGGATAAGGCTGTGCTCAGCCTCAAACCGCGCAGCAGTGACATCGTCCAGGGCTTCTATGGACGCCGCGCGCTCCAGGTCAACACCGGCAGCATGCTCAGCCTCTCCGTGAACCGCTATCTCGAAGAGCTTGCGGAGAATCTGGACCTGGCAAGAAGTCCTGTTACGGCCGAAGGATATGCGCTTGATCTACAAGCCGAAATGCCCGCCGCCATGCCCAGGGCGATGGCGACACCCGAGCCTGCATTTGAAAAAATGGAAGCGGCAAAGTACGCCGAAAACGTCGCGCCGCCGGCAGGCGTGGAGATCCGTGAGGAATTCGCCGATACCGCCTACTGGAATCCGCGCCTCACGACCGACCGCGATGGCCGTGCCGTCGTCACACTCAAACTGCCCGATAACCTCACCACCTGGACACTGCGCGCCGTCGGTCTCACCGCCGATACGCGCGTGGGCGAAGGCAGCGCCGACCTCGTCGCCACAAAGCCGTTGCTGGTGCGTCCCGTCGCGCCGCGCTTCTTCGTCGTGGATGATCGGGCACAGCTTGCGGCGAACGTCAGCAACAACACCGGGCAGGATCTCACCGTCGAAGTCACCCTGAGCGCCGAGGGCGTGGGCGTCCACACCGAGACGCCGCCACGCCAGACCGTCGTCGTCCCCGCACGCAGCGAGCGCAAGGTGACGTGGTGGGTGACGGTGCAAGATGTGGTCAACGCGCAGCTCATCTTCAGCGCCGTTTCCGGGGAATACGCCGACGCGAGCAAACCGCGCCTCAGCACCGGGCCGGACGGCTCGCTGCTGGTCTTCCGCTACACCACGCCCGACATCGTGGGGACGGCGGGGCAACTCACCGAAGGTGGCTCGCGCACCGAAGCCATCGCGCTGCCGCCAGAATTCGACGAGCGGCGCGGCACGCTGACCGTGCAGCTCGATCCAAGTCTCGCCGCCGGGATGCAGGACGGCCTGCGCTACCTCGAACACTTCGAGTACGAGTGCACCGAGCAGACCGTCAGCCGCTTCCTCCCCAACGTCCTCACTTACCACGCGCTGAAAACATTGGGGATCGAGAACCCGGAACTGGCCGAACGCCTGCCCGGTCTGGTGGACGAAGGCTTGAACAAACTCTATCTGCAACAAAATCCCGATGGTGGCTGGGGCTGGTGGTACAAAGCCGAAGAGCGCATCAGCAATCCGCACGTGAGCGCCTACGTCGTCTTCGCACTGCTTAAAGCGCAGCAGAGCGGCATCAGCGTCAAACAGGATGTGCTCAACAGCGGCATCGGTTACCTGCAAGCGCAGATCAAGGCCGTGAGCGACTATCGCAACTATCGCAACGCGAACCAGCAGGCATGGCTCCTCTACGTCCTCGCCGAAGGCAACGCCGCGCCCCAAAACACACTCGATGACCTCTATGAGAACCGCGAGAAACTGAGCTATTACGCCCGCGCGTATCTGGCGCAGGCGCTCTGGCTCCGCAACCGCGCGGACAGCCGCCTGGCCACGCTCCTCTCCGACCTGAACAACGCCGCCATCCTCAGCGCCACCGGCGCGCACTGGGAGGAGGCCAACTACGACTGGTGGGCGATGAACACCGACACCCGCTCCACCGCCATCGTGCTCGATACGCTGGTGAAGCTCGATCCGCAAAACGCGCTGCTCCCCAACGTCGTGCGCTGGCTGATGGTCGCGCGCAAGGCCGGCATCTGGGAGACCACACAGGAGACCGCCTGGGCACTCATCGGGCTTACCGACTGGATGGTACAGACCGGTGAACTCGACGCCGATTACGAATACGCCTTCTTCCTCAACGACCGCGAACAGGCGCGCGGCGTCGCCACCCGCGAGACAATCCGCGAGAGCAGCCGCACCGTCATCCCCATCGCCGACCTCGTCGCCGGGATGACCAACGCGCTCACCGTGGCCCGCAGCGACGGCAACGGACGGCTCTATTACACGGCGCACCTCGAAGTCTACCAGCCGGTGGAGAACGTTGAACCTGCGGATCGAGGCTTCATCGTCCAGCGCAGGTACACAGCGGCGGAATGTGCAAATGAGCAAATGGCAAATGGCAAATCGGCTTTCGAGTGTCCTGACGTCCGCGAAATCAAACTCGGTGACGTCGTGCGTGTAGATTTGACAATCATCGTGCCGCACGACCGCTACTACGTGGTGGTGGAAGACCCACTGCCGGCGGGCGGCGAGGCCATTGACACCGGCCTGGCCACCACCAGTCTGCTGGCGACGCCTCCGTCCTTGCGGCGCGAAGGCTCGCGCTGGTGGTGGTGGTGGCGCTGGTACAGCCGCAGCGAACTGCGCGATGAGAAAGTCGTCCTCTTCGCCGACTACCTGTCGGCGGGCACCTACGAGTACAGCTACACCTTCCGCGCCACACTGCCCGGCGACTATCACGTGCTGCCCACCGTTGCCAGAGAATTCTATTTCCCCGAAGTTTTCGGACGCAGCGCAGGGCGACTGCTAACCATCGGCGAATAAAATGTTTCACGTCTATTTTTGAGGGGCGCTCTGCGCCCCTCAAAAATAAACTATTCCCCACTGATGTCCAGCACCACGATCTCCGGTGGACAGAGGAAACGGGCCCGCGGTGCAATGCTGCCCTCCATTCCCAGCCCCCGGCTCACATATAGCGTCGTCTCGCCAAGCGTATAGCGCCCCATCTCGTACTTCTTGCCGTAAGCCGAAAAGGTGATGACCGCACCGTAAAAGGGCAAGCGGATCTGTCCGCCATGCGTGTGCCCGGCCAGGTAAAGGTCAATGTCGTTCACGGCTGCCGCCTCGGCAAGGTCAGGGGTATGATACAAAAGCAGCTTGTACGCTCCAGCCGGAACCCGGCGCACCAGCGTTTCAAGGACAGTACGGTCATGTTCAAGGGTGCCGCGGCGCGATTGTATACCGATGAGGCACACAGGCGTATCGGCGAAAGGCAGACAAATCGTCTCGTTATAGAGCACCGTGATCGGCAGTCCTCCGAAGATCGCACGCATAGCATCCGGCGGATCCAGCCGGCTATCCGTCACGGCATAGACGCCATAGGGCGCAGCCAACTGCGCCAGAAAACTTCGCGCATCAGCGCGCGTCACAGGATCGTTGAAATATGAGGTGTTCAGATAATCCCCGGTGAGCACGATAAGGTCGGGATTCAAAGCGGCAATCCGTGCCAGCGTCTCACGTTCACGCCGGGTCGTTCGCTCCACGTGCAGATCGGAAAGTTGCACGATGCGCAACGGCCTGTCGGGGAAAAAGGCCGGTCCCTCCACAGGGACTTCTGTCACCGTCAAGCGAAACGGTTCGATGTACAGAGCTTCAAAGGCGCATGCCGAGAGAAGCACATTCAACCCCCACATCACTGCCAGCGTTATTCTAGCAGCGTTCGAGGATGGGGCACGTCTCCAATACCAGAAGAACGGCAACAACAGCGCCATCATCAACCAGCGGACAACGGTAAGCGCCACCAGTGGCGGCCCAACCGGCCCATACGAAAGGCCCAGACGCGGCAACAGTGTCAGCATCAGCCAGTCCAGCGCCAAAAATGCCGATAAGGCCATCGCTAATGATTTTCTAAACATTCTCTAATACCTTTTTTATCTTCTGCTTACATATTTCTAATGCACGTTTGCTATAGTATAGGCGTATCGAGTAAAAAGAAACTCGATCAGCCCAAATAAAATAACACTACATATCTTGCGTAAGGAGGTATGACTATGTTTGGCAGAACATTCTGGGGAACTGTAGATCCGTGGAATGAAATGGAGCGTCTGCGGCGCGAAATGAACCGGCTGTTCAGCAGCTTCCCAATGTTTCCTGAGCTGCGGGTGGCGCCCGGTTATCCGGCCATGAACGTCTGGACTAACGAAGAGGGTGCCGTCGTCACCGCCGAACTGCCCGGTATTGATCCTGAGGAGCTGGACATCTCCGTCATCGAGAACACACTCACACTGAGCGGTGAGCGCAAGCCCCTCGAGCTCAAGGAAGGCGAAGTCTATCATCGCCGCGAACGTGGATACGGCAAATTCACCCGCTCCTTCCAACTGCCGTTCAATGTTGACGCCAACAACGTCCAGGCGGTGTACGAGAAGGGCGTGTTGCGCATCAACCTGCCGCGCGCCGAGGCCGACAAGCCCCGCAAGATCGCCGTCAAAGCTGCATAACACCTTGATATGCGACTAGAGATTATTTAGGAGGTGAGCTATGGCTGAGGAAAAGGAACTCAACATCCAGGAAACACAAAAGCAAGAAGTCGCAAAGACCGGCGCCGAACGCACCCGCTCACGGCTGGCCTTCGTCCCGCGCGCCGACATCTACGAGACCAATGAGGCCATCGTCCTGTTGGCGGACATGCCCGGCGTGGATGAAACGACATTGGACATCACGTTGGAGAATGATGTCCTGACCATCAACGGTTACGTCAACACATCCTATCCTGAAGGGTATGGGCTGGCCTATGGCGAGTATCGCGTGGGTGACTATCAACGCAGCTTCACGTTGTCCGACAAGATCAACCGCGACAAGATTGAAGCGACAGTTAAGGATGGCGTCTTGCGCCTGTACCTGCCGAAGGCCGAACCCTCAACCCGCAAGATTGCCGTAGTGGCAGGCTAACAACCTTTCGACAGGATTCACAGGATAAAAACCTGTGAATCCTACCCATCAATCCGAATGGATGTAAATCCGACTATCCGACTATCTGACTATCTGACTATCTGACTATTGGACTATCTGACTATCCGACTATCCGACTACCCGACTATCCGACTAAAGACTACCGACTATCGAAACATTGAAGGAGGTGGACTATGGCAATCACCAATCTGATGCCGTGGCGGCGTAAGGAACATAAAGTACCCGTCAACCGGGAGGAGGAACACCCGCTGGCGCTTTTCGAGCGCGATATGGAGCGGATGTTCGACGAATTCTTCAGCGGTTTTGGGCTGGCGCCCTTCGACTTCTGGGGAACCCGGTGGAGCGATTTCAGCCCGCAGGTAGATATCGTGGATGGTGAAAAGGAGCTTAAAGTCTCGGTAGAGCTGCCCGGGATGGATGAAAAGGACATTGACGTGAGCCTGTCGCGCGATACGCTGACCATCAGCGGAGAGAAACGGCAAGAGAAAGAGGACAAAGGCAAGAATTACTATCGTATGGAACGCTCCTACGGCTCGTTCAAGCGCGTCATCCCGATTCCCTGCGAGGTTAAGACCGAAGCCGTGGAAGCCACATTCAAGAATGGCGTCTTGAACATCGTCCTTCCGAAGGCGACCGAAGGGCAGTGCCGTCAGAAGATCAACGTCAAGACCGCATAAGATAACGCTTCTCCAAACCAGGGGGCGCACTTTAACCAGGTGCGCCCCCCTTTTCGCCATGGCTCTTCATTGAGAAAAGAAGGGGTGGCAGCTTCCTTAATCGTTATGTTTATCTTGTAAACCTGTCCCAAGAAACAAACCATGTGACTAAATTGGACTTGCCAAATTTAACATTTTGGGGTAGTATATGTATGTGTGTAGGGGGATGCGGTTGTTTATATCCACAAAGTAAGACAATGTGTACAATTTAGCTTGTTGGCGGGTAGGCAACACATTATTGTCCAATGAGGAAAGGAGGTGTAAAATAAGCGGGATATGGGAAATCTCAAAGGAGGAAAGGGCAACATTTATTAGCAGTAGTTTATTCCCTATCAGTAGTTACAAACGAAGGAGAGTGTAAACCATGAGAACCTCACAGAAAACATTGGCTGTTGTTGCTATTCTCATAGCGCTGTGCGCTCTGGCCGTAGTGATGGTCAGCGCGGCGCCCGCTGCCCCCAACGCCGTGACGGTTACTAAGACCGTGGATCCCAAAATCATCAAACCCGACTGTGCCAACTGCGTGCTCACCTATACCATCGTACTGACAACAAATGAGACAAGTGTTAGCGGCGTTTTAACCGACGTGCTGCCTGTATATTTGTCCTTTGACAGATGGCTACAAGAGCCCGCCGGTGCCGGCAGAACCGGCGATGTCATTACCTGGACAGGCACGATCGCCTCCGGAACACCGGTGGAGCTGGCTTTCACCGTCAAACTGCCCGACTATCAGACACTGCAAGGGGTGGTCGCCACGGGACAGATTGTCAACACCGCTTGTTTCGGCAGGTTGGATGGCACAGCCATTCTTCCCCCAGAAGTTTGCGGTAGCGCCACTACCGTCTTCTACCGCTACATCTTCCTGCCATTGGTGATGCGCAACTTCGCGGGTTAGGTAGAATCAAAACTCCAGATTACCCCATAGTCACAACGTCAGGCCGGGGGGAGGCAGCAATATGGGCCTCCCCCTTTCCTAAAAAAGTAAAGGTCATTTTTTCGCTTTCTATTTCGTCATGTTAGAATGTATTAACATAACAGCATTCAACGATTTTCTTTAAGGAAGGAAGGAGGTGATGTGTAGCGTCGAAGAAGGCATGATGTAAAAGCCATACCGGTAGACTCAATCTCGTAACACCATCTACCCAATTTTACAATCCGTAAGTTTTTAAGGAGGAGTCCACAGATGAAAA
>Ga0208197_1000573_pt1 | contig 44866 bp, 38 predicted proteins | sample AD_JPNNA4_MetaG_FD_184444 | JGI IMG/M metagenome (GOLD analysis project Ga0208197, IMG submission 184444) | Active sludge microbial communities of municipal wastewater-treating anaerobic digesters from Japan - AD_JPNNA4_MetaG (SPAdes) (version 2) | ecosystem: Engineered > Bioreactor > Anaerobic...
TACAAGATATTATAAGGATTTCCGCCTAATTGTCAAGAAATTTTCGCAAATATTTTCATTTCTAACAAAATTTATGAATATTTTTTATTTTACTCGCGTTAATAACCGTTTTGGACGGTTTTATAATTTAACTTAAATTTAAGGAGTGTTTATGAGAAGAAGATTGTTTTATCTTTACTCGGTTGTCGCGATAGTCGCGGCGGCGCTATTTATGAACTGTTCGGATAGCGCTTTCAAATTGGTAAACGACGATACCGGCAAGACTACTACGACGACAAGCGTTACGACGTCGACGACGATTGACGCATACGCGTCTACGACAACAACTATACCGAAGGTAAAAACGCCGACTTTTTCAGTCGAGTCGGGGACAAAGTTCAAATCTTCCATATTGGTAAACATAAATTGTTTGACGAAAGACGCCGTTATACGATATAGTTACGATAATGTTAATTGGATTACCGGAACTATGCTACTGATAAGCGAGACTAAAACGGTTTACGCTAAAGCGACTAAAGACGGTATGATTGACTCCGACGTCGTATCGGCGATATATATATGCGCAAACGCGGCGCCGTCGTCTACGTCTACTACGCCGCCTGCCGCTTCCTCTACGACGATTGACGCATATGCCTCGACTACTACGACGTCTACGACGATTGACGCATATGTGTCTACTACTACAACTACAACATCGTCGACATCGACTACGATTGACACATATGCGTCGACTACAACTACGACTACGACGACGTTATCTCCGATTTATATCACAGAGAACGGCGCTAGACTGGGTAATCCCGACGGGACGAGCGATTTTGGCAAGGTCAGAATAGACGGCAGTTATCTTGAAAAAAGTTTTAGTATTGTTAATAATAGCGGAGCTCAGATTAGTTTAAACGGCTCTCCGAGAGTCGCTATATCGGGAGACGACGCGGCGGACTTTACCGTTACTCAGACTCCGATGAGCGTAGTTCCGTCCGGCAATCAGGCGACGTTTAAGATAAAATTCGCTCCTACAACTGCGGGAGTCAAGAGCGCTCTTGCAACTATACAATACGATACGACGAATAATCTGATTTTTAATCTTACCGGACGGGGAGCCGAAAAGGTTGCGAATCCTGCCTTTAGTCTGTCCGGCGGGGAGTCGAACGTTTATACGACGGCTCAATCTGTCGAGATAACCTCGGCGACCGCCGGGGCGATAATAAGATATACTGCCGATGGGACTACTCCGTCGAAAACAAACGGGACTCTGTATACCGGAGCGCTAAATATATCGCAAACGACTACGATAAAAGCTATCGCATATGTAGACGATACGTATCTGGATTCGGACGTAGTTGAGATATCATACTATTTTCCGCCTCCCGCTTTTGTTATGGTCGACGTCCCGTCCGGCATTTTTAATATGAACGATAGCTACCTTGTAGAGTTGTCCGCGTTTAAGATGAGTAATATAGAGGTAACTTACGACCTCTGGTATACCGTGCGTCAATGGGCTACAACATCCGGCGGCTATACCTTTGCCAATTCGGGCAGAGAGGGTAACGACGGAGCGGACGGCGGCGCCGCTCCAACCTTCGCTAAATATGAACCGGTAACGACGGTTAATTGGAGAGACTGTATAGTATGGTGCAACGCCTATACGGAGTATTACAATCTTACAAACGAACCTGATCTTACCCCCGTTTACTGGAGCGACTCTAGTTTTACGACTCTGTTGAAAAAGTCGACTAATACGGGTAGCGTTAATACTACCCCCGGTAGCGAGGATAATCCCTACGTTAATTGGTCTGCAGACGGATTTAGACTGCCTACCGAAGCGGAGTGGGAGTACGCGGCGCGTTATCAAGACGGGTCAAGCTGGACTCCTTTGGATTATCTATCGGGCGCATCCGCCGATTATAACAGCGCGGCGGCATGCACTGAGGTGGCGTGGTATAGCGCCAACAGCAGTAGTAGAACTCATAATGTCGGAGCGAGGAAGCCGAATCAGCTCGGCATATACGATATGTCCGGTAATGTCTACGAGTGGTGTTGGGACTGTGGCGGAGAGCTACAGAGCGGAGTAATGGATCCGATAGGTCCGGACCCGGACGATGGGTCATACCGGCTAATTCGCGGCGGGGACTGGGACAGCGGTGCTTATTACGGTTGTCGAGTCGGCTTACGGATGAGCAGCTGCCCGTATGGCAGCAACTACGGCTATGGGTTTCGCCTTGTCCGGCGGTAGGGGGTACTCCTCGTCGGGTTTCGCCCTAAAGGGCGTAAACCCGACGAGGAACCGGGGGAGAGGCGGGGGAAAGGACATATATTATATAGTTGTGCGCAATTTGGGCGAAGAATTGTAAGTATAATAATTTAAAAAGGAGAGTTAAATGGGATATTTAAATCTAAATAGTGGAACAATACAAAATTTTTCTGTTTCACAGGTAGCAGAGTCTTCAGATCTTATCGTTGTTCATGTAACAATAGATACAGATTTAGGTACAACTAAGTATCGAATTTGTGAAGATACTAGAGCAACAATAAAAGATATAATAAATGATTTTAATAATGGATTAAATACAGCAAAATCAAGCGATGCTGATTTTTATATTAATGAATATCAGGAACGTGATTATATTTTTGTAACTTTTCCTAATGGAGAGACAAAACAATATACAGCAAAAAGGATTTAAAATATTTGGTCAGGGACTGTACATAAAAGCAAGTATGACTTCGCTTCCTATCGGTCGCTTTTCGGCAAAATGAGAAACATCTCATACTTGCGAAACGTTGTGCGCCATTTTTCTTTTATAGTTTTAGGATAAAATATGTTTAACAAAAGTGATAATCTTATTTCTATATCTCTATATCAGATGAATATGATTTAAGGGAAGGATTTTATTTATTTAAAGATGATGGCGGGGCTGCAAAAAGGAACGGGAAGTTATACTTACGGCGATGAGGTTAGCGTCGCGGGGACTTCATACGGTAATGTAGTTATAGTTAAATACGGCGCGCCGTAAGGCGCGGTCCTTAGTCCTTAGTCCTCGTCGGGTTTGCGTCCTTTAGGGCGAAACCCGACGAGGAACCGGGAGATTTTATTAAGCGTCCCATATGTGTCAAATTTATTTTGACACATATGCGTTTTTTTAACCTTCTCGTCTTCAGGATGAAAAGCGCTCGACCCCGCCGCGCGCTAGTCCATCCGCGGACGTCGGTCGGCCCTTTCGCGTCCTTGCGATTGCCGACACTAGTCCATCCGTGGACGTCGGTCGATTTTTTGCCCTCCTTGGCAAAAAAGTAAAAGCATATCCTTCTTATAATTATTATTTTTTTAAAGAAAACAACTATATATTTGTAAATTATTAGATTTTGCGCTATTATTTATAAAAAATACCGATTAAGAGAGAGATATTATGTATAATAATTCTTTTAAAAAAATATTAATTGTTGACGACGATTTGACTTTTTTAAAGCCGTTATGTAAATTCTTAACCCTTATGAAATTTCAAGTTAATATTGCTGAAAATGGATTTAGCGGATTGGATTTACATAACTATATTAAATTCGACTTAATAATTACCGACCTGAAAATGGAAGGAATGAACGGGATCGAGCTGATAAATTTTTTACTAACCAAATACCCGGAGACGAAAATAATAGTTATTTCCGGGCATATAGATTTAGAGGAATTTCAGGAAGTAAAAAACAACATATACGTAAAAGCTATATTTGAGAAACCGGTAGATTACGAACAACTTTTAAAAAAAATTAAAGAGATTATCTAAATAAATTTATTAGTTATTTTCCGAAACTATCGGATTAATTCGCCCTTCTAAAATTATTTTTACCATAACAATGTAAAATTGAAAAGCAAGTTTTTTATGGAAAATTTATATTGAAAATTTAACTTTTTTTATATATCATCTTTCTAATAAAAAAGGCGAATTTAGCGGCTTTCAAAGGAAAATATATGGGCGGTTTTTTTGGCGCGACTCTCAATAAAGACTGCGCCGTCGATTTGTTTTATGGGACAGATTATCATTCGCATTTAGGAACAAAAAGGGGCGGTTTGTCTATACTGGACGGCGATAATTTTATCAGATTTATTCACGACATTACCAACGCTCAATTTAAAAGTAAATTTGAAGAAGACATAAACAAAATGCATGGTAAAAGCGGAATCGGCGTAATAAGCAACTGCGATAATCAACCGCTAATCATCGGTTCTCATCTCGGAACTTATTCGATTGCTACGGTCGGGGCGGTTAAAAATATGGAAGAGATCGCCCAAAAAACTTTTAAAAAGAGGACTACCCATTTTTCTGAGATGAGCGGCGGCGAAATAAACTCGACCGAGCTTATTTCTACAATAATCAACCGCGGAGAAAGCTTTATCGAGGGGATCAATAACGTTTATGAAACAATCGACGGCTCTTGTTCAATACTGATATTGACAAAAAAAGGAATTTACGCGGTAAGAGACAGATACGGTAGAACTCCGGTTGTCATAGGAAAAAGCGAGTATGGATATTCGGTTGCAACCGAGAGCGCTTGTTTTCCGAATATCGGTTACGAAGTATATAAAGAGTTAGGTCCCGGCGAAACGGTATTTATTACCAGCGAATCCGTTGAAACCGTTATCAAACCAAAGAATAAGTTGCAAATTTGCGCTTTTTTGTGGATATACTACGGTTATCCCTCCTCCTCGTACGAAGGAATTAATGTCGAGGAATCAAGGTATAATTGCGGAGCCGCGTTGGCTAGGAACGACAAAGTCGATATAGATTACGTAGCGGGTATTCCCGACTCGGGGACCGCTCACGCCATAGGATACTCGTTTGAAGCGAAAGTCCCTTTTAAACGGCCTTACGTTAAATATACGCCTTCGTGGTCCAGAAGTTTTATGCCTCAAAATCAGGAAGCCCGCGATCTTGTCGCAAAAATGAAGCTTATTCCTATAAGGGAACTAACCGCGGATAAAAGGATGCTATTTTGCGACGACTCGATTGTAAGAGGGACTCAATTAAAAAACGCGTTTAAAAAATTATTCTATTTTGGAGCTAAAGAGATACATATGCGCATAGCTTGCCCGCCGCTTTTATTTGCATGCAAATTCCTGAATTTCTCAAGGTCCGGTTCGGAAATGGATCTTGCCGCCAATAAAGCGATACGGCAGATTGAAGGGAAAGATATTACGGATAAAAGCGAATATCTCGATCCAAGAAGCGATAAATACTGTAAAATGATAGAAGCAATAAGGGGAAAAATCGGAGTTACGACTTTATCTTATCTATCGTTGCCGGATATGATAAAAGCGATCGGACTGCCCGAAGAAAGCGTATGTTCTTATTGTTGGAATGGGAAAGAATGTAAATAAACGATTGTAAATCTTTTTAGCGGTTTAATACAATTAGAATATTAACCCGGGGGTTTTGTATGTATCTGGATAACAAAACAACTTTTATTAAAAGAGATATTATAGCCCGCATTGCCAGGTTATATTTTGAGGATACTCTAATCGAAGAGATTAATAAAATTCCCATTAAAATGATAAAAAACGAGGATACGCCGAATCGTTGCTGTATTTACAAAGACAGGGAGATAATAAAATACCGCGCTATCGCAATAATGGGTTTCAGTTTAGAAAACGAATATGAAATTGACAACAATCTTTTATCCGATTACGCTAAAATTGCTCTCGAGCGGGAGAAACCCACGTTTCCTATTCTAACGTTCATCGACGACGCATGTCGTTCGTGCGTTAGAACAAATTACTTTATCACTAACGCTTGTAGAAACTGCGTAGCCAAACCGTGTATCGTCAATTGTCCTAAAAAGTCTATTTCAGTTGAAAACAATCAAGCGCAAATCGACGCCGCTACCTGCGTAAATTGCGGAGTGTGTATGAAAGTCTGCCCTTACCACGCGGTAGTGTACGTTCCCGTTCCGTGCGAAGAGTCCTGTCCCGTAGGCGCGATTATCAAAGACGATAAAGGCAAAGAGGATATAGACTATTCCAAATGTATCTTTTGCGGAAAGTGCGTAAGGGCTTGTCCCTTCGGCGCAATTATGGAGAAATCGCAGATTATCGACGTAATAAAACATATAAAAAACGGTTCGACAATTGTCGCTATGATTGCTCCGTCAATCGTGGCGCAATTTGAGGTTAATTTGAACAAAATAGTCGACGCTATAAAGAAACTCGGCTTTTCGTATGTCGTCGAATGCGCTCTTGGAGCGGATATTACCGCCGAAATCGAAGCGAAAGAATTCTTGGAGAGGATCGGCAAGGGGGATAAATTGATGGGAACTTCCTGTTGTCCGGCCTATACCGAGGCGGTAAAAAAACACTCGACCGATTTTATCCCTTTTGTTTCCCACGCAAAAACCCCAATGCAATATACCGCGGACTTAGTTAGCGAAGAGTATCCCGATTCTATCAAGGTTTTTATAGGTCCTTGTATCGCAAAAAAACACGAGGGGCTGGATTATAAAAATATTGATTATGCGTTGACTTACGAAGAGTTGTCGGCTCTTTTTATTGCCCGCGGTATCGATCCGGAAAGTTGCGCAGAAGCGCCGCTCGATTTAAAAGAGGCGACGAATATCGGTCGGGGCTTTCCTTCTACCGGCGGAGTATCGCAGGGCGTTGGAAAGTTGTTAAAGGGGGAAGAGGTCGAATTGAAACCGGTTCTCATAGACGGTTTTACAAGACAAAACGTCCGACTGTTAAACGTCTACGCCAAAGGCAACTGTCCGGGTAATCTTGTGGAGGTTATGTCCTGCGAGGGGGGGTGTATTGCCGGACCGGGCGTAATTATGAAATATTCGACTGCAAAAAAGAAACTTGAAGATTTTATAAAAAAACATTGATAATTTTTAAAATATTAAATACTATTAAACAATAACCATAAAATTTTTAGCCGACTATCGAGCCGGCGATTTTAAAGGAGTTTGTAATGTCAAGAGACGAAGCGTATTTATTAATCCTAGCCAATTTTGCTTATATCGACGGCGAAATTTCTAAAGAAGAAGCGGATAAAATCAAATCTATTCAAAAAAAATTAGGACTTATCGGAGACGTTGATAAGATTATAAAAGGAGTTGTAGAAAACCCGGCAAACGATGAAATCGAGAGATACGCCGGAGCGATAGCGTATTTATCTCAAAATTTAACAAAAAGCGAAAAAATGGATTTTCTTAAATATTGCTCCGAAATAATAACAGCCGACGGCAAAGTACTCGCAAATGAAATTGTAAAACTGGAATTACTCGCAAGGAACTGGGAATTAGAATTATCAAAAATATTGTAACAACGCCTGTTTTTGACTAAAGCGTTAATTCATCTTAAATATTTGTATCAAAGTTTTGCCGTAAAAATTTTAACGGGCGATTCGTCGGCTGAAGGCGTCGAAAAGATAAAGAAAAACAGTCGATTAAATTTTAACTATTTCGGGAGAATTTAAAATGACGATTCAAGGAAAGTATAATTCCGCCGAGATTTTTACGGACAATATAGACGAAGAATCGATAAAGCAGATATATAGTATACTCAATAATCCCGGATTTGCCGATTCGCAAATTCGTATAATGCCCGACGTCCACGCGGGTAAAGGGTCCGTCATAGGATTTACAATGACTTTCAACAATTACGTCGCCCCTACGATAGTCGGCGTCGATATCGGATGCGGTATGAACGCTTATAAAATAGGGAAGCGCGAAATAGACTTGAAATCTCTCGATAAATTCATTCATAAAGCTATCCCCGCGGGTAAAGAGGTTCGCTCAAGTCCCGTCGAAAATCCGTTGCTCGAGTCGGAAGATTTGAAACGGTTAGTAAAAAAGGTTGCCGACGATGATTACGACAGAGTCGCCAGAAGTATAGGATCGCTTGGCGGCGGCAACCATTTTATCGAGCTTAATAGGGATACCGAGGATAATATCTGGTTGGCGACGCATAGCGGAAGCAGAAATCTTGGATTGAAAGTCTGCTCTTACCATCAGAATAAAGCAAAAGAGTACATAAGGAAGAAATTTGGCGGAAGCGCCGCGTATAACAACGCCGAATTTATGCCGATGAACGACGGCGGTTCCGAGTATCTTGACGATATGAAACTTACTCAAGAATACGCTTTACAAAACAGATATACGATATGTACGATAATATTGGAAGAATTTTTTGGGGAAAAGATAAAAGACTGCGAATCTATAATAAGCGTCCATAATTATATTAATTTTAAAGATAAAATCGTTAGAAAAGGGGCTATATCGGCTCATGACGGCGAAAGAATAATAATACCGCTTAATATGAGGGACGGTTCTATTGTGGCGAGGGGGAAAGGCAACAAAAATTGGAACTATTCGGCGCCCCACGGAGCGGGTAGAATTCTTTCAAGAAGCGGAGCAAAGAAAACCGTATCGTTAGAGGAGTATATAAAGACTATGAAGAGCGTATATACCTCGAGCGTAAATAAATCTACTATCGACGAATCTCCTATGGCTTATAAACCTTCGAAAGAGATAATAAGATTGATCAAAGATACGGCGGATATTGATTTTGTAATGAAACCGATTTATAACTTTAAAAGTTGCGAATAAGCATTTCTCCGGGAATGCGATTTAAGGAGCGTCTAATGAAAAAAATATTAATCGACGGTTGCGAGTTTGTTTTGAAAAAAGGGGATATTACGCTCGAGGAGGTCGACGCTATCGTTAACGCGGCTAATTCCTCCTTAATGGGGGGAGGAGGCGTGGACGGCGCTATTCATCGAGCCGGAGGAGGAGCGATACTCGAAGAGTGCAAAAAGATTATCAACTCTATCGGCTCTCTTGATACGGGAAAAGCTGTAATAACGACGGGGGGCAATCTAAAAGCTAAATATGTAATACATACCGTAGGTCCCGTATGGAGGGGCGGATCGAAAAACGAAGAAAAACTACTTAGCGACGCATATTATAACTCTTTGAAAATCGGAGAGCAATACGGAATCCAATCCGTCGCGTTTCCTTCCATAAGTACGGGAGTTTACGGTTATCCAAAAGAGAAAGCGTCGAAAACGGCTCATAAGACGGTTGTCGAGTATATTAGAAACGAAAATAAAAATTATAAGACGATATGTTTTATTGTGTTCAGCGACGGCGATTATCAGATTTATGAAAATTTATTTTCATAACATTAAACGCGTCTGTCGGTTTTTTTGAGGATGGGAAAATAAAAACATCTGTTTCATATGCGTCAATTTTATTCTTAACGTCATATGCGTCGAATTTTTCATCAAAGAGCGCTTGCGGCGCATATGTGTCATTTTTTTCCCAACCAAAAAACCGACGGGGTACAAATTAAATATGAATTAATCTTGAATAAATAGGAAAAATTTTATATACAGATTCTTATGATAAACATTTATAAGATTAACAATTTTCTGAAAAATTTACTCGATCCGGAATCAATGGCGGACGTCGCTATCAACGGAATTCAAGTCGGTAACGACGGTTCGGAAGTGTCCAAAATAGCTTTTACCGTGGACGCTTCTTACGCGGCGATTGAAAAAGCGGCTGAAGAGAAGAGCAATTTATTGATTACCCATCACGGTATATTCTGGGGGAAGGTAGAGCCGATAACCGGAGCTCATAGGAACAGAATCAAACGTCTCCTCGACGCTAATATCGGTTTGATCTCGTATCATCTTCCCCTCGACGCTCATTCGGAATACGGCAATAATATTCAGATAATTAAGAAACTAGGGGTAAGATTGCCGGAAAAGTTTGCTCCGTATAAAGGCAATCAGATCGGTTATATCGGGAATCTTGATAAAACGTTGCGTATTGACGAGATTGCGTCTAAAATGGGTTTGGATTTGGGAGCTAAAGGGGTAAACTATCTTGGATTCGGTATTAATGATATAAAAAAGATCGCGGTCGTATCCGGCGGCGCGGGGGATAACGTATTCGACGCTATCAGATTGGGCGCGGATTTATTCATAACGGGCGATTCTTGCCACGAATTGTATCACGTTGCTCTTGAGAATAAAATAAACGTTTTGTTTGCGGGGCACTATTTTAGCGAAACATTCGGCGTAAAAGCTCTAATGAAAAAGATTGAGGAAGAATTTGGTTTACAAACGGCGTTTTTAGATATTCCAACGGGATTATAAAGAAAATTGGATAAAATCGATGAGCAATAATTTAACTGTAAATATAGTAGGAAGCGGTCTTGGAGGGCTAATCAGCGGGGCTATTTTAGCGAAGCATGGATTTAAAGTCAACGTTTTTGAAGCCAGAATGAAGATAGGCGGTTACGCGACCTCTTGGAAGCGCAAAGACTACCTTTTTGATAGCTCCCTTCATGAATTTAACGGATTTTATCCCGACGATACCAAACTTTGTATTTTCCGTTTTCTCGATCTTTTTAAAAGGATCAAACTTATTAAAATATCTTCGCCTTATACTTCCGTTTTTAAAGATTTCCAATTTACAGTTCCCCATAATTTTGAAGAGTTAAAATCAAAATTAATAGAAGAATTTCCCGAGGATGAAAAAGGGATTGTTCAAGTTCTAGATCTTATAGAGAAGGCGTCGTTTGACTCAAACAATTTTATTAGAGAGAAAAACGTTGTTCTTGCTTATGTAAAAACTTTGTTTAAATATAGAACTTTGTCGAAATATATTTTTAAAAACACCTACGAAGTTATATGGAAAAGGATAAAAAATCCCCGCGCGCGGACTATTATTGCGCAGCTCTATTCTTATTACTCGGACGATCTGAAAAAATTAAACTTCCTTTTTTTTGCTAATCCTACATACTCTTATTTCATGGAATCTTTCTGGATATCGGGAACCTCTTCAACTTTATCGGAAGCGATGAAAAATATCATTGAAGAGAACGACGGAAAAGTATATACGCGGAAAAAAATATCAAAAATTATTTTTAAAAATAAGAGAGCGGTAGGGGTGGTTGCAAATGGAACGGAAGAGTATTATTCGGATATAACTATCTGTAATAGTCCGCTAAAATATACGATAGAGAATCTTATAGATAAAAAAAATATTCCGTATTTTGCGCGTCTAAAAGCGATGAATACTATCCCCTCCACTTCGCTTTTTTCTATATATCTTGGTATGAAAATAGATATTAAAGAACTTGGATTTACCGAATTTTGCTATATTATTAATGAAAAAGAGGATCTGGGCGATATTATTTCTAACGGCGAACTTATAGATATGTCGGAGCGTCCTATTTTTGCGGTGGGATACAATCTTGACGATTCCCTTACGACAAAGGGTAAAACGGTAGTAAACATTTGCGTTTCGGATAATATGAAGCATTGGGATAAACTTAGAAATAACAGAGAAGAATATAAAAAGGAGAAAGAACGCGCGGCAAATTCTATTTTAAAAAGGGTAGAGGCAAAATTTCCGGGCTTTATCGATAATATAGAGGTTATGGAAATCGGAACGCCGATAACGATGCAAAAATACAGCAATAACCCCGACGGAGCCGTTTACGGAGCGTGTCAGAGAACTTCTCAATCGACCATATTTAGGTTTCCCAATCAGATAAAAAATAGGAATCTCTATTTCTCAAGCGCGTGGGTAAGCCCCGGCGGCGGTATTTCGGGAGTTATGATATCGGCGTATAAAACTGTTAATCTTATTTTAAAGAAATATAAAATACTAAATAAACTTGAGAATTTTAAAAAACCGGATTATAAATTAAATCAAAAATTGGAGTAATCAATGGATATCGGACAAAATTTTGCGCTGCTAATCGAGCAAATTACTAAATTATTTACGGCGTTTTTCAATAAAACGTTGATTTTAGCTTGTTCGGCTCAATTAGCGTCGATGGTAGCCAAATTTATTATTAGTTCCATCAAAAACAAAAAAATTGCCGTAAAAGAGATGGCGACTTACGGCGGAATGCCGTCAAGTCATACGACTTTTATCATGGCTTACGTATTCGGCGTCGCTCTTGATCCTAAAATCGGCTGGACTAGCGAAATTTTTACTTTTGGAATCGTCGTTTCGGCGATGATACTTATGGACGCTATAAGATTTCGCGGAACCGTCGATAAAATTAACGAGCAAACGAGAAAATTATTGGAGAGAACCGGAAATACCGATATAATTATGCCTAAATATATCGCTCATAAAGCGTCGGAAGTCGTCGGCGGGGTAATCTTTGCGTTTCTCTATACTTTTACTTTTTATCTGTTTTTTTACAATCTGTTTCCGTGAGATAATATTTATTTTCTCAAAAACTCCAAACTCTTCTTTAGCGCAGGGTAGGGGTTTGTCGCGACTACGAGATGCCCTACGTCTTTTACCATAAAGAGTTCGCTATTTTTAAGTTTAGAATGAAAGTTTTTGAATCTTCCCTTGGAAATAAGAAAATCTATACGGCTTCCGACGAGCAATACGGGACAGTCGACGTTATCAAGAAGAGGTTCAAAATTTTCAAAAACTATCGATTTATAAAATTCTATCACAGCGTCGTGGTTGTTAAATAATACAACTTCGGCCGAAAGTTTATAATTCTCTTTTGTCAGATATTTATCTTTCAAGACCGGTATCGCGACGTCCACGATTGCAAACTTTAATCCGATTTTTAATATTCCTAAGAAAACGTTATAAAAAATCTTTTTAATAAAATTGTATGTAAAATAATATTCCGAATTTAAAAGAATAAGTTTTTCAACTTTAGCTCTGTTTCGTTCATAGAACATAAGCGAAACTATGCCGCCGAAACTGTAACCGTAAAGGTAAATTTTATCTATTGATAAATTTTCTAAAAGTTTTTCGACCGTTTCAATAAAGTCGGGTATCGAAAACTTATCTTGTCCATAAGAATATCCGTGACCGGGGTAATCTACGCAGAGAAAAGAGTAATACTTGCCCAGTTCTTCGCCGACATACCTTAAATATTCGATATTTCCGGCAAATCCGTAGAAAAACAGGATTGTCTTTTTATTTAGATCCTCGCCGTAAAATTTATAAGCGATAGTCGTATTTTTATATTCAAAACGCTTGATGTTATCTTTTAGAGGTTGAGGGCTCCATAACTTTTTCTTTTTCATAATTATCCCGTTTTTGTCTTAATAAGGGAGAATGTAGATATACATTATCATAAAGTGCGAGAGAGCTCCAAGAATCACGAAAATATGCCATAATTCGTGGAAACCGAACTTTCCTTTCACAAAATTCGGTCTCTCCGAATAAAATATAATCGATCCGACGGTATAAAAAACTCCTCCCAAAACCAACAGGGCTATCGGGAAAAAACCTAACGCTTTATAAAGCGGAACGGCTAAAACTCCTCCGATCCACCCCATACTGACGTATATCGTATTTGTAGTCCATTTAGGAATATTCGGGAATATCGCTTTTATAGTAATGCCCGCAATAGCGAGTCCCCAGATAATCCCAAAGATACTCCATCCTATCGCTCCTCTTAGCGGAACAAGACAAAGCGGCGTAAATGTGCCCGCGATAAGAGGAAATATAGCAAAATAATCAAGCATTTTGAGCGCGTTTTCAATCTTTGGAGTAGAAACTATTCCGTGATGAATGGAACTGGCTAAAAAAAGAAGAACTAACGTCAATCCGTAAATAGAGAAACTGACGATTTTCCACGCATTGGCTTGAGCGCTCGACTTAACGATTAACAACACAGCTCCGACTAAAGAAAATATAGCCGCGGCGAGGTGAGAAGACGAATTAAATATTTCGTCGGTTACAAAAACGCTACCGTCTTTACTTCTTGTTCTGTTATTCATTTTTCTCTTTTCTCGGAATATTTCGATATAAAACTAATCTGTCGGTGAAGGACTCGAACCCTCGCAATTGGAACCAGAATCCAAGGTGCTACCATTACACTAACCGACAATAGAAGCCGCTTTCTTTCCTTTCCTAATGGTATGAAACCGGTACGAAGGGTATAATAAAATTATTTCTGAATTTTGTCAATTTAATTGATTAAAAATTGTTGACAAATTATTATTATTTTTATAAAAACTAGCATAAATATCTACTTCGGGATGGTGGTGGAATTGGTAGACACGCAGGCTTGAGGTGCCTGTGAGCGAGAGCTTGTGTGGGTTCGAGTCCCATCTGTCCCATTTTTTAAAATCCTGTAGCGTAATTTTATAAATTTTCTTGACTTAAAAGGGCGATAGTTATAAACATACGATAACTTGACGTCGTAGAGCAATTAATTATAGATAATTTATAATTTAAATTTAGCCGGATGGACGAATATGAAAAAAAATATAAGAATTAATGAAGAAATTATTAGCGAAGAAAGCGCCGCTTTTCTTATTGCCGAAATAGGATTAAACCACAATAAGGATTTAGACCTTACAAAGAAAATGATTTTATCCGCAAAGGAGAGCGGCGCTAATGCGGTAAAATTTCAAACTTATATAACGGAAAATCTTATCGTCGACGATTCGCCGGCTTTCGGGTTGTTTAAAGGGCTTGAACTTGACGAAAAACAATTTTCTGAAATATCGGATTATTGTAAAAATATCGGTATGATTTTTTTCTCTACTCCGTTTTGTTTTAAATCCGTCGACTTGTTAGAGAGAATTGGAGTTCCTTGTTATAAAGTCGCTTCAATGGACGTAAATTATTATGATTTATTAAAATATATCGGGAATACCGGAAAACCGATATTTCTCTCAACAGGTATGTCGTCGTTATTCGAAATAGACAAAGCGGTTGAAACGATACTGAGCGCCGGTAACGATAACATAATAATTATGCATTGCATATCAAAATATCCGCCCGAAAACAGAGATATGAATTTGAATTTTATTTCAAAACTTAGAGCCGTATATCCGGATTTCTATATAGGATTCTCAGACCATACCGGGGATTCTATTGGGGCGATAATAGCGCGGACGCTGGGGGTATCGGTTATAGAGAAGCACTTTACGTTAGATAAAAATTTGTCCGGTCCCGATCATTCGATATCAAATTCTCCCGAAGAATTCAGAGAGTTGTATTTGAATTTAAAAAAGACGGACGAGGCTCTTTTTGCCAAAATAAGAAGCAGAGGGGACTTATCGATTGCGAAAGGGGCTAGAAGAAGTCTCTGCGCAAACGGAGATTTGCCGGCCGGAACAGTTTTAAATAGCGATATGATAAAAATAGTCAGACCCGGCGGCGGGATAGCTCCGGAGTATTTACCCCTATTTGTAGGAAAAACTTTAAAAGTAAACGTCAAAAAAAATCAATACATAGAATTAGATTTTGTTTAAGAAAAAGATATGAAAAAAAAAGTAATAATTATTGGAGCCGGCGAAGCCGGCAAGATGGTCTCAAACGATATTCTTAAAAACAAAAAAATAAACGACAAATACGAAATTATAGGTTTTCTTGACGACGATAAAAATAAGGACGTAGTAAATCATATACCGGTGCTCGGCGGTCTTGACGACGTCGGCAGGATATCCGGGCAATATAAAGCCGATGAAGTAATTATCGCTATACCTTCCGCCGATAAAGAACTAATATCTTCCATTATAAGGAACGTCTCGGATTTGTCAATTAATATTAAAATCGTTCCGGGCATATACGATATTATACAGGGGGACGTCAACTGGAAACAGATAAGAGACGTCAAGCCCGAAGATTTGCTGGGGCGGGAAGAGGTCGGAATTGAGACGGATAAAATAAAAAACGAGTATATTGATAAAACGGTCTTTATTACCGGCGCCGGAGGCTCGATAGGTTCGGAGATTGTCAGACATCTATTTAAGTTGCCGATTAAAAAATTAATAGCTTTTGGACGCGGCGAAAATTCTATTCACAATCTGATAGAAGAATTTCATTATGAAAAAAGATTTAATTACGTCGTCGGGGACGTTAGAGACGTTTCAAAACTTAATCATGAAATTAAGAAATACGCTCCCGATATTATTTTTCATGCGGCGGCTCATAAACATTTGCCATTAATGGAGGATTATCCCGACGAAGCCGTAAAAAATAATATTCTAGGGACGCATAATCTTGTAACAGCCGCGCTTAACAACAAAGTCCCTAAAGTTCTTATTATATCCACAGATAAGGCGGTAAATCCTTCGTCGGTTATGGGAGCGACCAAGCGAATTGCGGAAATTATCGCTCTTTCGTATAATAAATTTCAGGCGACTACAAAGTTCTCCGTCGTAAGATTTGGCAACGTTCTGGGATCGAGAGGAAGCGTAATACCGACCTTCAAAAAACGGATCGAGTCGGGCGGACCGATAAATCTTACGGACCCAAATATAGAAAGATTTTTCATGTCTATACCGGAAGCCGCCTGTTTGGTATTGAAGTCAATATCAATTCAAGAGGGCTCTATTTTTATTCTTGATATGGGCAGATCGATAAAAATAATGGATCTTGCAAAAAATTTAATTAAACTTTCCGGTCGTAAAGAGGACGAAATAGCGATAAGGATTACCGGACTTCGAAAAGGAGAAAAATTATATGAAGAACTTTCATATAAAAAGGAAAATTTAATAGTTTCTAAATTTGATAAAATACTAATCGCAAACGAATGGGAAGAAGTCGAAATTGATGAAAAATATTTAAATATGATGTTGGAAGAATTTAAAATAGCGGCAAACAGTTACGATAGCGATAAAATAAAAATATTATTAAAGAGATATGTTCCGGAGTATAGCCGGTTCGACAAAAATAATTAATCTTATCCATGCGTCAAAGTCGGGAGCGCCATATGCGTCAATTTTATTCTTAACGTCGCATGTGTCGAATTTCTCCGCCTCTCCAAAAAACCGACGGATTACCCCGATAATTTCTTACGCCCCTTGACAAATTATTGCTATTATATTAGATTATAAAATACAAGGCGGAATTTATGACAAAAAAGAAATTTATTGTAAAGGAAGTTTTATGAAAGTCGCTATTATTGGTTACGGAAAGATGGGTAAACAGATCGAGAAAGTTCTGAAAGATAAAAACATTAATGATTATGTAACGATAGACAAATTTAATCCGGAGGCTGATTTTAAAGAGTTCAACTTGGAGTCGATCAAGGGAGTCGACGTTGCGATTGATTTTTCTTTTCCCGATGCGGCGCCGGATAACATAAAAAAATCTGTCGATAACGGAGTTAATCTCGTTATGGGAACTACCGGTTGGTACGACAAACTCGACGAGGTAAAAAAAATCGTCGGCAATAAAATCGGCTTTATTTGGTCGGGCAATTTTTCTCTTGGAGTAAACATATTTTTTAGAATATTAAAAGACGCGTCAAAGAAATTTGATAAATTTAACGATATTTACGACGTTATGTCTTACGAACTTCATCATAAAGAAAAAAAAGATAGCCCTTCCGGAACCGAATTGATGATAGGCAATATTTTGAAGGAGAACCTTTCTAACAAAAACAGACTTGTCGAGGATAAACTCGATAGAAAAATCGAAAACGACGAGATACATATCGCCTCTATCCGGGGCGGCTATATACCCGGAACTCATACGGTTTTGTTTGATTCCATAGCCGATACTATAGAGTTGACTCACAGAGTCAGAACAAGGGAAGGTTTGGCTACGGGAGCCGTTTTAGCGGCGCAATGGATCTATGGCAAAAAAGGATTCTTCAATATCGACGATTTAATGAACGAATTGATCGGATAGAATTACCCATTTGTTTAATTTTTCAACAAAATAGCCCGTTTTTTATACTGTTGTGTAATATATACACACATCTATAAATAACTCTTTTTATCCGGCGTTCTAATAAAGTTAGATTATTCATAATAAACGTTATATTTTAAAGAAATTTCAAAATAATATGAAAAATATTCTATAATTTTGCCTATATTGCCTATAAATTATTGTTTCCTTCATAATTCTAACAAATAGTAAAATTGGCGCGAATATTGCTCTAATGTATATGAGTAATTTTTAAGGAGGTTAAATATGAGCAAAGAATTATTAAAAAGGGATTTTACCGATATTTTTCCGTCGTTTTTTAACGAAGGAGCAAAATGGTTGCGCGGATTTAATTCCGAGTTTGACAAGATCCTAAATGGAAAATGCGATTTTGAGGACAGAGATAACGAATACTATATCGAACTAGAAACTCCGGGAGTTGAGAAAAACGAAATAAATATCAACTTTAAAAACGACAATCTGGTAGTAAATTGGAGCAGGACGAGGGAAGAGAAAAAAGGAAAAAGCGATAAGAGCAGATACGAACGATCTTCGGGAAGTTTTCAGAGAAGTTTTAACGTAGAAGGCGCAGATTTCGAAAAAATCGAAGCGGAATTGAAAAACGGAGTATTAAAAATAACTATTCCGAAACTGGAAAAAGTAAAAGCAAAACAGATAACCATTAAATAACATTTAAAATTTAAGGAGGAGAATATGTACAGAACAATTTTTGACGATCTTTACAGATTAAACAGGGAGATGAACAGATTATTTACCGGTCCGGGAAAATATTCAAACAAAACATACTGGCCGGAGGTAAATCTTTACGAGAATCAATCGGAATACGTCGCCGTAGTAAGCATTCCGGGGGTAGAAAAAGATAAGATTGCAATATCTTACAAGGACAACTCGCTAAAGATAAGCGGCGAAAAGGGCTCGGAAAATGAAGCTAAGACAAATTACCACTTAAAAGAACGAAAAACCGGTAAATTCGAAAGAAACATAATGTTTCAAGAGAAGGTCGAGGGGGGTAAGATTGGGGCGGAAATGAAAAACGGATTTTTACTTGTAAAAATTCCGAAATCGCCCGAAGCGAAGCCCGTTACAATCGCAATCAAATAAAATTTTAAGGAGGATAATATGAACTTAAGGAAAAATGAAAATATTCAGAACGTTGAAACGACAAGGGGATATTCGTATGTGGCGCCGGACTGCGATATTTTTGAAACAGACGGCGAATATAAAATAGTTTTTGATATACCCGGCGTAGAAAAAGACGATATAAATATAAAAGTTGAAAAAGAAGTCCTAACCGTTACGGCGGAGTGCAAAAAAGAACCGGTAGAGGGTTACGGATGCCTAAACGACGAATTTGACCTGTCCGGCTATACGAGATCTTTCAATCTAAATAACGTCGTAGATACGACCAAAATCGAAGCAGACTATAAAAACGGAACGCTGGAGCTTACTCTTCCCAAAAAAGAAGAGCAAAAAACAAAAGAGATAAAGATCAAAGTATCGTAATCTAAATTCCATTTAAAAAGCCGCCTCTTAAATACGAGGCGGCTTTTTTTATTTAGAAGCCGCTGTTAAATTTTTGAGAGTTTATTGATGGACACATATGGCGCTATACTCGCCGCGTCGCTCCCCGATACAAATTGACACATATGGAGCTACATGCGCCGCGCCGCTTCCCGATGAAAATTGACACATATGGAGCTATATACGCGCCGCGCCGCTCCCCGATGAAAATTGACACATATGGAGCTACATGCGTCGCGCCGCTCCCTGATATAAATTGACACATATGGAGCTATATACGCGCCGCGCTCCTCGAGATAAATTGACACATATGGAGCTACATGCGTCGCGCCGCTCCCTGATATAAATTGACACATATGGAGCTATATACGCGCCGCGTCGCTCCCTGATATAAATTGACACATATGCGTCGAATTTCCTCGCTCCAAAAAACTGACGGATACCGTTCCAAATAACATAATACTTGACATTTTTAATAATATATTATAAAAAATTATAAATTAGGTGTTATTTTATAAGCGCTATATATATTTTGGAGGATATTATGAGTGTTACTATTTACCATGACAAAGACGCGGATATGAAATATCTAAACGGGTTAACGGTGGCCGTTATAGGCTACGGTTCTCAAGGATGCGCTCAAGCTTTGTGTATGAGAGATTCGGGAGTTAAGGTTATCATAGGCGTTAGAAAAGACGGGCAGTCTTTTAAAAAAGCTCAAAAGGACGGTTTTGAGGTATTTAGCATATCTGAAGCCGCCGAAAAAGCGGATATTATTCATATATTGTTGCCGGACGAACTTCAGGGGGAAATTTATGAAAAAGAGATCAAAAATCACGTTAAAGCCGGTAAGACATTGTCTTGTTCGCACGGATTTAGTATTGTTTTCAAACAGATAGTTCCGCCGGAAAATGTGGACGTTATTATGGTTGCTCCAAAAGCTCCGGGAACGGAGGAGAGAAAAGCTTTTATCGCAGGATTTGGCGTTCCAGGATTGATAGCTGTACAAAAAAACGCTTCCGGAAAAGCTAAAGAGGTAGCTCTCGCAATGGCTAAATCTATGAGATTTACAAGAGTCGGCGTGTTGGAGTGTACTTTTGAAGAGGAGACTTACGAAGATTTGTTTGGCGAACAAGCAGTGCTTTGCGGCGGAGCAGTCCAATTGATTAAATACGGCTTTGAAACGCTTACCGAAGCCGGGTATCCGCCGGAAATGGCGTATTTTGAATGTCTCCATGAATTGAAGCTTATCGTAGACTTGATTTACGAAGGCGGAATTCAAAGAATGAACGAAGTTGTATCTAATACTGCGGAATGGGGCGAATACGTTTCCGGTCCGAGAATAATAGGTCCTGAAGTAAAAGCAGAGATGAAGAAGGTATTGAAAGAGATAGAAGACGGCACTTTTGCAAGAGAATGGCTTGAAGAATCTAAAAGCGGAGCTAAAAACTTAAAGAAGAACAGAGAAGCTTTGGGGAATCACGAGATAGAGATCGTCGGTAAAAAGATAAGAGCTCTATTTGAGAAGAAATAGTAATTAAATTTGGTTATTATTAAACGGCGGTATTTGTTATCATGATTACCGCCGTTTTTTTTATTTTGAAATAATAGTTGCCTTTTTTTGTTAAAATTATTAGATATAATATAAAAACAGTACAAAAATAAAAAAAACGTTTCGTTATTTTTCAATAATTCAACGAATGGAAGAAAATATGGCGCTTGAAGGTAAAAAAATATTTAGAGTAAGATGGCAACTATTATTTGTTATACTTCCAATTTCAATTATTCCATTAATAATTATAGTGTACGTCTCTTCAAACAGAATATATCGACACATAGCGTCGAAAGAGATAGAATTTTATTCTTCGGTAATTTCTCAAATATCATATAACGCGGACGCTTTGATTAATCAAAGTTCTTTATCTATACATGAAATTTCTAATATGGACAATTTTAAGAAATTGTTAAACGCGCCCCCTTTTAAATCTGCGATGGAAGAAGCCGAGTTTTACGGAGAGACCAGAGAATTTGAAGCCGATACTCCGCCGGGAAGTATAAGAAGAGCAATTTACACAAAATTAAACGGCGATTTTTTTTATATAGAGCTGGACAGGAAATCTTTTTTAACAAATACGGATTATAAACTAAATTTTTTTAGTTTGACCTCGATTACGATAAACGTCCAAAATCTTATAAACGATCCTTTGTTTCTTGAACTGGATAAAAACCCCGATAAGAAATTCTCTATCGGGAAATTAAGCGATAGCTCCGCGGTAGGTTACGATTCCGACAAGAGAGCCGCTATTATATTTCCATGCGCTTACGACAATAATAAAAGTATTACAAAATTCATCGTTTATATGTTTCATAAAAATAGTTTTGAGAATTTTTATAACGATATTGAAAATTTAAAAATCGGGACTCTGTTTTTCCTTGATAAAAACGACAAATTAATTCTAAAAAATCACCCCGATTCTAACGACGATTACAATTACGATTACGATAAGAAAAGTTATATTTACGATAAAACCGTAACCGAAGAAGGCAATATGACTTTTAACGACTATCAGAATTTGTTAACGGACGAAGAGGTATTAAAACAAACGGAAATATCAAGATTTCTTGATCCCGACGACTACGCGTATCGGGAAACATTTAGTTTCTTGTCGTATAATGATTTAAAAAGCAAAGTTATTAAATATAAAAATAAAAAGTATTTTGTCATTAATGAATTTTCTATAAATTCTGAATTCAAATATTTGTTTTTTCTGCCGATATATCACACTCAAAAACCGATCTTTAGACTGATAATTTTTATAGTACTATTTACTTTTTTGTTGATCATAGTCGTTACTTATGCAAGTATCCTCCTTAGTAAATATATAACCGATCCTATAAAAGAATTAATAATTGTGGCGCAAAAAATTGCGATGGGAAATTATAAGGTAAAACCAATCTACATTAAATCAAATAACGAAATACGATTGTTGCAAATAGCTTTCAATAAGATGATCAAAGAGATAAATGAAAATACTGAAAATTTGGAGAAGAAGGTGTCGGAAAGAACAGAGGCTTTACAGATAGCAAATCAGGAGAAAACTCAATATTTTATTAATCTCACTCATGAAACTAAAACGCCGCTGACATTAATCAAAAATTATCTTGATAAATACATAAAGTCCCATTCGGCCGACGAAGATATTATGGTAGTAAAGCAAAACGTCGATAAATTGCTTAGAGATATGATTAATCTACTCGACGTAGAAAAACTCTCAAGGAATCAGTTGTTTTACGACAACGAAACTTCCGTTAATATATCGGAAATAATTAATTACAAAATAAAAATTTTTAGCGAATACGCGTCCCAAAAACAGATAAGTCTATCCGGAGAGGTTGAGCCTTCGTTATTTGCGAAGGGGGATCCGGCGGCGTTTGATAGAATTGCAAATAATTTGATAGAAAATTCTATAAAATATACCAATCCCAACGGCTCTATTTTTGTATCCGTCAAAAAAGAAGAGGATAAAATATTATTTACAGTTTCGGACACGGGTATTGGAATATCGGAAGATCAAATTAAGTTTTTATTTAAACCTTATCGTCAACTTTCTTCTTCTAAGAGAAACATTCAAGGAATAGGAATGGGATTGTGCATAGTAAAAAAAATTGTCGAAAATCTTGGCGGAGAAATATCGGTAGATTCCGAGTTGGGAAAGGGCTCTAAGTTTACGGTTAAATTAACGGAATGTTTGGAAAAAAATGTTACGATAGCCGATAATACGGCGATTTATAATAATGAATCTGATTTTAATCAAGGGTATGGCGATTTATCGGAATATGAGTTTAATGAAAAAATGAAATCTATTTTAGTAGTAGACGATAATAAAGATATATTAAAATTGTTACAGACGAGCTTGTCGGATAAATATAACGTTTTATTGGCTACCGGCGGCGAAGAGGCGATACGAAAATTAGAGCGCTCCGTTAAACCGGAATTAATTATTTCGGACGTAATGATGGACGGTCTGAACGGCAACGAACTGCTTTCTAAGATAACGCTAAACGAAGAACTTAAAGATATTCCTTTTGTTTTTTTGACCGCCAAAACTTCGGGCGAAGAAAAAATAAAAGGACTTACAGCGGGCGCTTTGGATTATATTTTTAAACCCTTTGAAATGGACGAGGTCTGCGCAAAAGTGGATTCTATTATAAGGAATAAAGAGGCGCAAAGTAAAAAAAACGTTAGAGAGTTTGAGAAAAAAATATCCTCAATATTGTCAAGCAATAATCCCGTAGAACGGGGGATCGATATAGAAGCGGCGGTCGAGGACAAAGATTTGAAATTTAAATCTTTTGAAACGTTATGTCTGGATTATAAAATTTCAAATAAAGAAAAAGAAGTTATTAAACACATATTGAACGGTTTATATAACAAAGAAATAGCGGATATTTTAAATATTTCTTTGAAAACTGTGGAATTTCATATTCATAACATCTATAATAAACTTGATATTCACAATAGAATAGAATTAATTAAAATATTTAAAATTTAAGATTGTTTTTAAAGAGCTCGATTCTTTATAACAAACTTTTTTTACAAAATATTTGAATTCTTCCTTATAAAGAGATATAATCAAACTTAATATCGACGGTATCTTAGAATACAGAGAGGAATTTAAACTCTGGGCGTTTGATTTTATTTTTTTAAGTAAAAGGAGTTCGTATGTCGCTTAAAAAATTAACCGGTTTTGCGTCGCTTGTTATAACCGTATTGACAATTTTGTTTGGTTGCGCGATAGATAAAGTTATGCAAGTCGCAAAGAACCCTGTTTTACCTTCGTGGGAATGGCAGGTTATCGCTCCTATATTTCAAAAAGAATTAAGAATCAACCATTTGCTTTTTGATGAGAATAAAATAGATATAAAATCGATAATTAAAGACAGTTTTCCCGGCGGCGGGGCTGAGTTTAGAAGTAATCTGGACGATGGAACTTATGAAATTTCGTTCAAATACGAATTTCCAAGTTACGAAGGATTATCGAGCGTCGATCTAAAAAGAGATATACTCAATACTTTTACTAACGAATCTTTTTCTTACGATAGTACTATTCCTCAGTATGAATACGCCGGGGCGTACTGGCCCGTCCCAAAAGATTTAGATAAAATAGACGATAATTCCGGCGACGATAAAATTACATACAACCTCTTCTCGGAAAACAGTCTAATTGAAAATCTAACGATCGATCTAACAAAGGCTAGTATAGAAAAGGATATAAACGGCGACGGCTCGGACGACATACTGTTTAAGGGGATTAAAGACGAACAGTCGAAAATTATCTTAAAATATTCATTAACTGAAAATAATAACGTAGTGTCCGGCGTTCTTGAAAACGGAGATATTTGCGAAATATATTTGCAAATGGAAGGTAAACCGATCGCTTTTGAGCTAAAAACTTCTCCGGACGATGCGAACGACGACGATTATACTAAGTTTGATCTAAACGGTAAGACCGACGAACTGGTTTATGTCGGAAAGTTTCCATGTCCTTTATATTTTAACGGAGCCGCGGGAGATATTGATTATAGCGAATATAAAATCGAAGACTTCTATTTTAGTTTGAATTGCGTAGATACGTCGAGCGACTCCATTTATCATACGAATAATGTTTTAAAACTCAGAATAACTTCCGAAATTTGTTTCAGCGACAAGCTTGCGGTTATAGGGGTTTTTTATCCGATGACGTTTGATTTGGGATTTGATAATATGGACGAATTTAACGATTTGACCTCTTTTTTAGACAGGACCGTCGACGAGAACGCCTCCGAATTTGAAAAACTCCAAAACCAGCTCTTTTCGTCGATAAGCTTATTAGGATTGTCGATGAATCTCGACGTTACTAACGATCTTCCTTTTACAATCGATCTTACTAAGATGTTTGATAATACGTTGAACTTCAATAACCTGCCGACTTCTACCAATCAGTACCCGATTAATAATATCCCCGACCCCTCGGCGGATACTACTAAAGAGGCCAATTCGGGAATATTCTCTTACTTTGATACCGACGGCGACGGGAAGGTAGACTATTATAGCCCTCTATATCCAAAGAATGACGCTAATTTGATCGTCTCAAAAAAGAGCGAAGCGACGCCGTCCCATTCAAGAATAGAGCTAAAAGAGGTGGGAGATTTTTTACAAATAGAGAATACCGATGGCTCAGGCTACGTTTTTGCTAAAAAAATGTTTTTTGGAAGAACGATCGATATACCCGGGTCTAACGAGGAGATATTTTTGGACGTTTCTCAATTTTCAAGAAACGATATTGTTCAATTGGGAGCGGAGATAGTTATACCGTTTTCTATAAAACTTTTTGGAGATTACGATACTTTTGATTTGGCTGAAGCTATGGGTATATCTTCAATACCTCAAGTCATAGACGTTAGCAAGAAACTGCCGTTTGAGAAACTGAAAGATATAACGCTCTATTTAGATATAGAAAACGCTCTTCCTATCGGGATGGAATTTGAAATGTATCTGATAACAGACGCGACTTTAGATACTCGAAAAGATATATCTTTAGCGATGAATCAGGATAAAGTAGTAATACATAGCGGAAATCTGTCGTTAAAGCCGGGTAGCGATTCAGTTTATTACGTTACTTCTCGTTCCGATAACGCCGTTAGATTTGGCGTGTCGTCGAATTTTACGTATAAAGACGTTAATGGAAATTCAAAAACATATAACGGAGATTTGCTCGCTCTATTAAAAGAATCCAAAACTCTGTCGATGTCTATGGAATTTAAGATCCGGAATTCGGAAGGGAAGATCGTAACTTTTTCGTCTAATGATTACTTAAAAGTAAACGTTTCTATCGACGGAAACTTTAAATTTAAAATTCCCGGGCAGGAAAAGGAATAATAATCAGATTTTCTTATTGGATTTTTATATATAAAACAGAGGATTTAAAGTGAAATATAAGGTATTATTTTTGTTAAGCGCGATAATGTGCGCCTCAAATTTACAATCAATCAGCTTTATTACAACCGCCGAGTCGATCAGCGGGAATGGGGCGTTCGCGTCGGTTTCGGAAGGATTTGAGTCGATGCTTTACAATCCTGCGGGGTTATTTTCAACTCCAAAGAAATTCGGTATTAACGTTTTGGGGTCGTACGGCGTCAGATATTTTAACAATACGTTTTCAACCGACGATATTTTGAATATTTTTTCTATAGGAGACGTAACTGAAATTTTTAAGAAAAAATACAAAGAGATGAATAGTTATAATGCAAATTTCGATATGGGATTTGATCTAAGTCTCTTTAATATTTTTGCGTATAAGAAACTTAAAACTTTTAGTTTTGGTTTTTCAATTCAACTAAAATCAAGCTTTACGGTTACTCTGGGGAAAGAGTTGTTCTCAGCCTTCACAAATAAACTTGATTTGACAAATTCTCTGTTTTTTAACGTAAGTTCGACCTTTTCTCAATATTTGGATCTAACGTATAGTATGTCTACAAGAGCAAAGTTTTTGGAGAAATATATAAAAATATTTGACGAAATTCACGTTGGAGCTACCGGGCACTTATATTTGCCTACTATTTTTTTAAATATGCAAGGAACGGGCGAGATTTATCATAAAGATCCAAATCCTTTAAGCGACGATTTTATACGGAACGTATATCCGTTTGGTATAAAAATAGCGTCAAATATTAGTTCTTCGGGGTTAGTTCAGAATGCTCTGGGGTCGTTTGGCTATGTTTTGGACGGAATGGAACGCGATGAAAAAATGAGTAATATTGCCAAATTATTAAAGCCGTTGCTGTTTAACGGTAAAGTTGGGGGCTTTGGTCTTGGAATTGATATGGGCTTTAGCTTTGTGTTTCTAAAAAAATTTACCGCCGGATTTGCTATAACAGATTTGGGATTTATTACTTTTCCAAAATCCGCCGCGGGAGAGGTTAATTTTGACTTTGATATGACTAAACTTTTTTCATCCGATTCTTCGTCCGATAATGAAAATTACAATATTAACGACGATATATCTTCAAACGTTTATCTAAATGAAAACGGCATTACTTGGATGACGAATCTCACGATTAGAACCGGAATCGTATGGGAACCTTTTGATAACAAATATTTTGAATTTTTATTAGCTCTTGATTTATCGTTATCGGATTTTAACCGTCTCTTAAACCCCGGCGAATATATAACCTTTAACCTATCTACCGGAGTAGAATTTACGCCGAAAGTAGGTATAGTAAAATTTCCGTTAAGAAGCGCGTTTAGTTATAATACGCAAGCTAACGTTCCGTCGTTTTCTATGGGGATGGGCTTGTATGTGGGACCGGTAGAGATGGAAATAGGAATAAAAGGCTTGGAGGCGCTTATATTAGAATGGGGGGCAAAAGAAATTCAAATAGGTCTTGATTTTAAATTTGAATTTGATTAAAATACTAGAATCATTTTTTATTAAAAGTATATTTAGGAGGAGTTATGGGAGTCGCAAGAGCGGGTTATTCGGTAAAAGTTCTTAGAGTAATACTCGGCATTTTTTTTATCTTTTTAGGTATAGCCGGAGTTAGCCCCGATATCGGAGAGGGCTCGTTTTTTCAGTTGTCAAGAAATCATAACGATTTAGAGGTAATTTTTGGTATAGTCGAGATTATATGCGGCGCTCTTCTACTATTAGGACTTTTTTTGTTTTTAGGTACAAACGTCGTAAAATTTGCCGGGGTTGTGGTGTTGATATTTTGGATGATTAGGATTATACTAACAAGATTTGTGTGGGGTATCAATTTTATATCTAACGGCAACATAAACGTTATTAATATGCTTGAGTGGTTTTTATATCTTAGTTGCGAGTTATTAATATTTACAGCTATATGGATTGTTATTCAAAGATACGATTAATATTTTAATAAATACGGATAAATTTATATATTAAATGGGCGATTCAATGAAAATACTCTTAATTGGCGATGAAAAATCTTGCGAATTCTACTCTTTGTATTTAAGCAATAAAGGGGCTGAGGTTTTTAGTATGGTCGACGTTAATTCTACCGTAGATAAACCAAACTTTGTTCCCGAGATTGCTCTTATCGTAAGCAAGGCTTCAGTTTATTCGATTGTAGATATGATAGAATCTCTAAAATTACAATATCCTGAGTTGTTTATTGTACCCGTACTGCAGGAAAAAAATGAAATGATTCTTGACTCTATGTTTCAATCCGGGGTAGAAAAAATATTATTTGACTTTAATCCGGATAGTATTTATAGAGAAATCCAAAAAATTTACAGTAAAAGAGATGCGTTTTTAGATAAAAAATCAAATAAAAAACTTTATATGATAAATTTCTATGAAAATAAAGATTCCTTCATTATAGACATCACCGGTTCTTTGGAAAAAGAAAAAATCGGCGGTTTAAAGTTAATGTTTATGAATTACTTAAATAATAAAATTAATAAATTGAAAAGTATTATTTATGTTTTTAATAACGCCGACGAAACCTCGGTAACTTTTCAACCTATATGGATGTTATTTAGGCTTTGGAAAAATTTAGGTATCTCTTATAACAAGATATACTATTTAACGTCGTCCGATATGATAAAAGAGTCTATTAGAAATTACGCCTCATTTCTAGGGGTAAAAAACAGCCCAAATCTTATCGAGATAGTCAAAAAGGTGTATCCGGAAGAAGCTAAAAAAGGGGAGATGGAACTTTTCGACTTCGCCTCCGCCCTTCTACAAGCTCAAGGCAGGAGAAAGAACTAAAACGAGAGCTTTTGACTATGCGACAAATTTGTCTAACAAAACGTTCGCTAAGCCTAACCGATGATATCGATATATTGCCCTACCATATCGTCTACGGCGTATACTACGGGTTCTTCAATCGTCGGAGAGACGGTATAGGCCGGTTCTACCGCTTCGGGATACGTAACGTTATACGTTGATGAAGTAATTGTAGAAATATCCATAATTTCGCCTCCATAATATAAAAGATAATACCGGTTTATTAAAAAGTCAAATTTTATGAGTTATTTTGCTAATTTAAGTTTTTCTAAAATAGAAATAACAGCCGTTTGATCCGACCATTCGTATTCGGTCGTATTAAAGCACATAGTCTCCTCGTGCCCTTTACCGCAAATTACGACAATATCGCCCTCTTTAGCTTCAAATATTGCCGTTTCAATCGCCTTATATCTAGAATTGACGGAGAATTCCTGAAAAATTTTGATACGCCTATCCTCTTTTAAAAATTCGCAATAATTAGTCTGTTTGAATTTATCAATTTCTTGTATTTCTATCCCCATTCCTTTTAAGATCTCAACGTTAATTAAACTCAAATCCTCTACTCTGGGATCTTCCGGGCATAAATAAATATATTTTGAATACTTGAAAGCGATTTTGCCCATATTTTCTCTTTTGCTTTTATCGCGCATTCCGGCGCACCCGAATACTACTCTAATATTACAATTCTCTCTTAGTTTTTCGGTTAGGGAAGAGAGAAGCTCGTTTAAGGCGTTTTCAGTATGAGCAAAATCGACGATAATTGAAAACGGTTTTTTCTGCAGAAACTCCATTCTCCCTTTTACTCCTGAAAAATCTGAAAGAATTGAATTTAACGGGATAGAAACCGGTCCGTCTTCAATAACGGAATTAACCGCTTCAATCGCCAAAGAGGCGTTTATTCTATTATAATCCGTATCAAATTCTTCCCTTAACGATATATTATTATATACCTGTTTGGAAAAAGTTTTGTATCTGATATTATTGTTTTTACACAAAGATTCCAGTTTAACAAACGATCGTTTATCCATATCGTTGAGTATAACTTGACCTTTATCTTTTAGTCTTTCCGTAATTAATCTCGCTTTAGAGTTAAAATAGTTATCCCATGTTTTATGGTAGTCAAGATGCTCCGTAGTTATATTTGTTACTACGGCAACATCAAAAAAAGCCATAGCAAGCCTACCCATCGCTAAAGAGTGCGACGTGGTCTCGACGATAACGTAGTCTATATCTTTAAGTTCGTCTCTCGATAAGAGCTGATAGAGCTCTTGAGAACTAGGGGTAGTAGTATGGAAACCTGTGTCCGCAAATTTGCCGTTTGTCAACATTCCTAAAGTCGATATAGCCGCCGTTCTTTTGCCTAACTTTTTTAAGATATGATAAATAAGCGAAACCGTCGTCGTTTTTCCGTCCGTGCCCGTTACCGCTATATATTTTTTTTTGTTCCAGTCTATTTTTGCTAAAGGTAAGAGATTGGAGTTTAAAAAAGCGGACTTTTCGTTAGAGGTCATTTTACCGGACAAATATTGTTTTATAAGTTCGTCGGTCAGACTCCCTACTTCATATATTAATACATTCTTGTCTTTAAAATACGTTCGCTCGGGGTGATCCTCTCTGAAAGCGCTTGAATAAATATACAAATCGATTTTAGAAACGTCTATTTTTTGGGAAAATTCTAAAGCGCTATCTCCGGTTAAAATATTATTTTCTATTCCCAGCGCCTTTATTCTCTCGTTTAACGTCTTGTCTGTTCCATAAACTTCATTTCCCAAAGTTATATAATACTGCGCCAGAAGAGAAGCGCCCTGACCGCCAATTCCTGAAATAAAAACCTTCATCTTGTAACGCTCCAAATGATTATAAAGGGGAAAGGTTAGTTTGTAAATTTCATTCTACCGTCGATGACAGGCTTGACAGTTTTTTTAGCGGCTAAATAATCGTATAGAACTTCGCGGGTTAAGGCGCAATAGTCGACAAACCCTTTTTTTTCTTTAAATAACTCGTAACCGTCGCCGCCTATAGCCAACCAAGAATTAATCGCTACTTTATAAGTCTTGTCTCTATTTAGTTGAGTTTTGTTGAGATATAATTCGTAAACTTCGCCGCTGGAGTTGTACATAAATTTTATACCTCCGACTTGAAGAAAACTTCCGTATCCTTTTCTGCTTATTGAATATTCTAGAATTTTGATAATTTCCCTGCCGGTTAAATTCACAGTTACTACGGAGTTATCGTACGGCATCGCTTTATCAAGGCTTGTTCTGTTAATTGAATTATCGATTGATTCTTTGTAATTAATTCCTCCGGAGTTTTGGAGAACTACGTCGGCTTTTGTATAATCTAAAATTGCGTCGCATAATAGATTGCCGAATTCATTTTCCCGGGTCCTAATAGTTTTTAGATCGATCGAAGCGCCGTTTGTTATTGTAGCTATTTTTTTAGAAAGGATTCTATCTTTATTTTTCATCGCTTTTTCAATATTTGATAAGGTTTTTTCATCTTCGGATATTTTTTCTCCGACCAGAGTTCCGTTTACTTTAAAATTAACCGGATGATTTGCATATTTATACGACTTAACTTTTTTATTCGTTATCGTTAGGTCTATCTCTCCAACATACAAGCCCCACTTCATAGTTTGAAAAATAGGAATTCCGTTAACGACTTCGGCGTCTGAAAAGTTTAAACCGGTTCTACCGTCTATAATAAGATCGACTCCCTTAACGCTGTTTGCCAACGTCCGACTGCCGACGTTTGAGTCGTCGGGATAATAACCTAAATGCGTAAGACCGATGATAATATCGACTTTCTGTTTTTTAAGCTCGTTGATAGCGTCTCTTGCCGCTTTGATCGGATCTGATATCAGATAATCGTTTTTATTTTCGGCAGGTATTAAATTTCGAACGTCTTCGGTTATTACCGAGAAAATACCAACTTTTATCCCCTTGTATCCCCCAAATTTTTTTATATGATAGCCGTCGCTTAGGAGCTCTTCCCGCTTTGTTAACGTGAGCGTTGAGACGTTAGCGGAGAGGTAATAAAATTCGGCTCTATTATTTATAGCGTCAAAATCCGATCTGGAACGTTGCAATTCCGTGATACCGATAGCCGCCGCGTCGTATGGTATCGAATTATACCCGGCTATATCCGTCGCTCCGTTAAAAAGATTTGACTCGGGTCTTCCCGTAAATATACTTCCGGTATCTAATATTAGAACGTTGTTTTTTTTTCTGTCGCCCGCTAATTTTGATATGAGAGTAGCGCGCGCCGGAATTCCGCCTTGATCGTCCGCTTCCATATTTCTGAATTTTAAAGGTCGTCCGTTGTTATCGCAAGTAAATAAAATCTTAAGATTTATTGTATTTGAAAATGTAAAATAATTTGTAAAGCAAAATAAACTAAAGAAAATTGCCGTTAATATTCTCATTTTATCCTCATAATCGTATTAATTAAAAAAATCATTTTTATTATATATCGTAAAAAACAACGATTCAAATTAACTTTATCTTCATTTTTTATTTAGATTTGTCTTTTATTTTACTTGTATTACTAATATTGGTTAGACTTTGATTTTTTTCAATAAATTTGTTTATTTTATCATATCCGTCGAAAAAATCTCCCAAGTAAATAACCAGCGGAACGTTTGGAAATACGTCTAACTCTTTTGATATGTTAAAAAGGTTTTTTTTGTTTTCCGCATATTCTAAAGGATAATAATAAAAAGTTGCGTTCATTTTTCGGGATAACTTCGATAACTCCTTAGAGGTTTCTAAACATTTATGGCAACTCCTAAAGGAGAACAGAGATATTATTCTGTTATCGTTTAAAGTTTTCTCGTCTAGAATTTTTTTAAAGATAAAAACTTCGTCGTCCGACTCTTTTTCGCTTGGAGATAAAACTTTTCCTTTTATTTGAAACAGTATTTTATCGCTATTATTGTCGTTAGTATATATATCCAATTCTTTTGATATATCTCCTTTAAATTCTTTGGTCGACATTTCAAACCTAACCATTAGCGATTTGGAAGGATTTATAAAGACCTCTTTCATCGGCATAAAAATTGATTCGCAATCAGATCTGAACGTTATTTTAACGATATCGGAGCCCAAATTCTCAAAAAATATTTCGCCGCTTACTATTTTACCTCCGCGAACTTCGCCGAAATCAAAAAACGGCGGCGTTACGGTAATTTTGGGTTGCGAAAAACAGCAAAAATTAAATAAAATAAAAACCGGCATTATAAATTTTTTTTTCATATTTTTATAATAATATACAAAAAGTTTTTTTAAAAGAGATTTGTTGATTTTTTGATATTTTGCGCTATTATAACGAAAAATAGTTGGGGATGCGCGTGAAAAAGATATTTGCTCTAATTCTCATTTTGACAATCGCTTTCAGCGTCTTTTCCGAAGAGGGCGAGCAGATCGACAAGGGAGCTGAAAAGGTAAAAGATAAGGAGAATCCGGATATTAAATTGAAAGATTTGTGTATCCCCAAGATATATTCGAAAACTTCGGCGGAATTCCGATTTTCCGACTCTTCAAACGACCCAACGCGTTTTGACTTTACTCCTATGAAAAACTCTCCCGTCTTTAAAGAGGAATTTGACGCGTTTATAAAGCTTGATATTTTTAAAAATAAAAATATTATTTTTGGTCCGTACGTTTATAGCGAACTGGAAGGTAAGATGGATAGAAGAGAGGCGAATAACGGCGGAAATACTTTTATATTTGAAGAATTTAACGCGTTGGGCGAGACCGGAATAAAAGCGGGATTTGAGTTTGGAAATTATACATTTACGGGCTCTTCTCTTGTTTTTTCAATTCCTCTGCATATAAAATTTGATATTAACGACAAAGACGACGTTTTGGCGCTTCCGGACGGCTCAAATCAGATTGAATTTTATTCAAACCTAAACATCGGGACGAATTTGGGAATTTTGTTAGAATTAGAAAGTAAGATTAATTATTTGAGTTTTATTCTTGAAAATTATTTGATAGCGACCGCCGATTTGCTCTATGTAGATAACGCCTACGGGAAAACCCGAGCGTATATTGAAGAGAAAAATATTTTGGAATTTAACATAAAACCGTTTAATTTTATAAATAAAATGATAGATATACAGCTTGCTATTAATAATAGAGCGATATTTTATTACGATTGCATTAATTTCGGCGTTAAGGAGAGGGCGTATTTTGAAATCGAGTGGGACGGATTTAAACATTTTGGCGTAAGCTATAAGCCGATAATTTATAATTTTAGTGTAAAAATTCCAAAAGCAGATATTTACGACGCGTACGATCAATTCCAATCGCTATCGACTGAAGTCGAGATCTTTTTTGGAAATAAAAATATTGAAGTTTCGTTGTCTTACGAACCGACATATTGGGCGTTAGACAAAGCCAAAATTAATACGGACGATATAAGGTCGCATACTTTGAAAGGAGCTGTCGAATTAAAATTCTAATTGGCAAATCAATTCTTTTAACGTCGCTCTTTTTCTTTGCAAATATTAACGACTTATATTCGAATAATTTGTTATTAATTTATCAAGGCGGAAAATACGGGTTCGCAGATATTTCCGGCGCCGTCGTTATTCAGCCGAAATTTGATTTTGCAAAAGACTTCAAGGAGAATAGGGCTGAAATCGGAAAAATAAGCGAGCAGTCTCTAGATGCGCTAGCAAGCGGAGTTTCCATTAAATATGGATTTATAGATAATTTTGGGGAGTTCGCGGCGTTTCCCATATACGACGAAGTTAAAGCGTATAAAAACGGGTACGCTAGAGTAAGGATAGGTCGGAAATGGGGCTACGTAGATTACGACGGCAAGTTGGTTATACCCGCCGTATACGACGATGCGTGGGATTTTTACGAAGAGAGGGCTTTAACATATTTGAATAGGAAATTTGGTTATATAGATAGAAGCGGAAATTTTGTAATACCGGCTATTTACGACGGAGGCGATCATTTTGGTTCGGGATTAGCCCCGGTGAAAAAAAACGGGAAGTGGGGGTATATTAATAAAAACGGCAAACCGGCGTCGCGATTTGTGTTTAATAGGGCGAAGCGATTTAATTACGGTTTGGCTCGAATAAAAATAGATAAATATTGGGGATTTATAAACGAAAAATGCGCCGTCGTCGTCGAGCCGCAATTTTCAAAAGCTGAAGATTTTGACGACGGTCGTTATTCTTTGGTTTATTATCATAAAAAATGGGGCGCGGTAGACGCTAAAGGGGCGTATGTTATTCCTCCTATTTACGACGAAATAAAAAGTTACGGCGGCGGCTTGTTTCCCGTAAGATTGCGCAATAGGTGGGGATACGTTGATAATAAAAATGTTTTGAAGATACCGTTTTTATATGAAAAAGGAGAAACTTTTAGCGAAGGGCTTGCCGCCGTAAGAATAGATAAACTTTGGGGATTTGTCGACGCGGACGGAAATATTTCGATAACTCCCCGGTACGCTTACGTTAGTCGATTCAAAAATGGCGCGGCTCGGATAGGAGAGAGCAAGGCTTTTGAAAGATATTTTGGATACGTTGATAAAAACGGAAAAATTATTTGGAAATTCGAAAATAAATAGTTTTTTAAAAAATAGATTGATATAAAGTAAAAAAAGTAGTTTAATTAATATTAGAGGTATAAAAATATCTGTTATGATAAACGAGAAGGTTGATAGCAATATTATACATTTTTATCAAAAGGTTTTGGACAAAACTACCTTGATACGTTTTACTACCGATTTTACTTTAAGAATATTCGCTCTTTTTTATAGAAAACAGCACGACGGTTTGTTGGGAAGAGAATCGAATAAAATAATTCAGTCCATACAAGCTACGCTTTTTGCCCGTATTAATGACTATATCAAAGATATAGATATCTCTCCGCATAATATAATAGAGATAAAATTTGAGAAAGATAACGCCATACCTTCCGTTTCGCTTCATCATGAAGAGAAAGAGTCCGATACCTTGCTGAACGTTTTCTTTAAGAAGATCAGTTGGGATGAAATAAACGAATTCCGAGTTTTTTTAGTAAGATATTTGCAATACTATTTATCAAAATTTCATTCGTCTTTTTTTAAAACTGAAGAACAGATAAAAAAGAACGTATCAAACTTGTCGTATATTATTCAGGAACTTTTACAAAATGCAAACGCGTACAGTTACGGACCTTACGATTACGAATTGGAACTGAAATATTCAAAAAATAAATTTTACGTAACGGTAAGTAATTTTGCGGATGAAAATAATGTTAAGATATTAAAGACTATTATCGACGAGATAAAATCTACAAAAGATATGAAAACCTTACTGCTAAAATATATGTTAAGCGAGGATAAACATTTAGGTATTATTTCTTGCGTTTTTAATTATAAAATAACGGATTTTAATTTTTCATATATTGATAATAAAATTGCTCATATTAATTTAACGATCGACGCCGAGAGTTAATTAGTATGTTTTAAAATACGGCTGTATTATGCCGAAAGATTTAAAAAAAATTGGGATTATCCAATAGTCCAAAGCTGCTAAGTTTTGAATTTTGGATCAGCTCAATTAATAATTATATTATAATTTTAGGAGAGTAATATGATGGAGAAAGAAGATTTGGTCTCGTTGTCAATCTCGGAGTTGAAGAAAATCGCTACCGGGATAGGAATCAAATTTGATCAAAAATCGAAAAAAAGCGAATTGGTCGAGATTTTATTAAAGAGCGGCGCAAATATTAAGCCCTTTGTTGAAAAAACCGAGTTAATTCAAGATGAATATTCGGGAAATTTATCGTCGAATAATTTTAAAGACGACTACCGACCTAGCAAAGTATATAAAGAAAATTCGGAGCTTCCAAAAAGCTATGGAAAAAATAGATTGGTATTTATGATAAGAGATCCGTATTGGGCATTTGCATATTGGGAAATATCTAAAGAGGTTTTTGACCAATATCAATTAAGCGACAAGGAGATGTTCATAAGAGTTTACGATATCACTACGACGGACAAGGTCGATTCGGCCGATTCGTTTTTTGATATGAAGATTGACAGCTCCGCGTCGAATTGGTATATCAAATTACCTCAACCCAATAGAAAGTATGTGGCGGACTATGGTTTTTTTAAAGAAACTTATTATGTGTCTTTGTTGAGGTCTAACGTCGTTATGTCTCCCAGAGACGATATATCGGATCAGATCGACGCGGAGTGGTCGTTAACGGAAGATCAATTTAGGCAGATCCTTAAAGCAAGCGGAGCCGATCAGATGTTTGAACAGATAGGGAGTCAAGAATTAATGAAATTTCTTGCGGGCAACGTATCGGATAACGAATCGAGCGATTCTTTGGCGTCGCCTAGTTCGCCGTTCGGACCTCTTAATTAGAACATAGGGAGATAAAATGTCAAGCGGATATTTATGTTTGCAACTTCACGCCCATTTGCCGTTTGTTAGGCATCCCGAGCATGAGTCTTTTTTAGAAGAGAGCTGGTTTTACGAGGCGATAATAGAAACTTACATTCCTTTATTGCAAGTTTTTGAAAGTCTTACTGCGGATAATATTGATTTTAAATTAACAATGTCAATAACCCCTCCGTTAGCCGAAATGTTTTCGGACGAATTACTACAAAACAGGTTTATAGATAAACTGAATCTTTTAATCGAGCTCTCTGAAAAAGAGTTATCCCGAACAAAAAATTCTGAATTTTATCCGATAGTTTTGATGTATAATACCAAACTTATTCAATGCCGGAAAGTTTTTATCAACCAATATAATAAAAATCTATTGGCGGGATTTAAATATTTTCAGGACATAGGCAAACTGGAAATTATTACTTGCAGCGCCACTCACGGTTTTATGCCGCTAATGAGCGTTAATAAAAACGCCGTTAACGCTCAAATAGAAATAGCCGTTAAAAATTATCTCAAACATTTTGGTAAATATCCGTCGGGGATGTGGAACGCGGAGTGCGCGTACTATCCGGGGCTTGAAGATTATCTAAAAAAATGGGGTATAAAATATTTTTTTACCGATACGCACGGAATTTTATATGCGGAGAAAAGACCGAAATATGGCATCTTCGCCCCATTGTTTTGTAAGAATGGGGTAGCCGCGTTTGGCAGAGACGTAGAGTCCAGCAAACAGGTTTGGTCCGCTCAGGAAGGATATCCCGGAGATCCCGACTATAGAGATTTTTATAGAGATATAGGGTTTGATCTTCCGTTTGATTATATAGAAAAATATATTCATTCGGACGGAATAAGGGTAATGACCGGATTGAAATATTATAAAATTACCGGAAGAAACGAGGAAAAACTGCCTTACGATAGAGAAGAGGCGATGAAGAAAGTTAGTTTGCACGCGGCAAATTTTAAATTTAATCGGGAAAAACAGGTAGAGTATCTGACGACTATTATGGATAGAGAGCCGATTATTATCGCTCCGTACGATGCGGAACTCTTTGGGCATTGGTGGTACGAGGGACCGGATTTTATTGACGCTCTATGCAGGGAGATAAGTAAATCTAATATCGTAAAAATGATAACTCCGTCGGATTATCTAAAGAAATATCCGTTAAATCAAGTTTCTACTCCCTCTATGTCGAGCTGGGGAAATAAGGGATATATGGAAGTATGGTTAAACGGAGGAAACGATTGGATATATAGACACTACCATGAATGTTCCGAAAAAATGGCTGAATTGGCAAATCGTTATCCAAATACGAATGATACGAAATTAAGACGAATTCTAAACCAGATGGCTCGCGAATTGCTCATAGCTCAAACTTCATGTTGGGCTTTTATTATAACGACAAATACGACGGTAGAGTATGCGATGAAGAAAGTTAAAACTCACCTGAGTAATTTCCTGGAACTTTACGATATGGTCTCTTCCGGCAATATTAATGAAGAACTTCTATCGCAATGCGAATGGCGCGATACGATATTTCAAGAGATAGACTATATGGCTTATTCCGACGAGCATACTTACGGGCTTGGAGTTAATTAGAAAGAGTATTGATAAATAAACGATTCGGGAGCCACCTGATTTACGGATAGCCAGTCGTCTATGTTTAGCGATCGCGTAAATTTCTTTTTGGGTTTTAGAGAGGAGAATATCTCAAGAGCTCTGTTTTGGTCGCCGATTTTATACAATTGAAGAGCTTTATAGACCAAAACCAGATCGGCAAATCCCTCTGAAACGGTTTTTTTCATAAGGATTTCGCAAAAGTCGAAAAAATTATCGCTTGATACGTTTTTGCTAAGAATATCTAACGCCCATTCGGAAGCGGTATATCTCCAGTTTTTATCTAGCACTCCAAAATGACTGTATTGATCTCCCATTTTCAGTATAATATCGATTATGTATTTTTTTATTTTGTCGTACTCTTTTGTCCCTTCCTTTTCCAACGATAGTTTGTCAAGAAGTATTTTTTCCAGTTTTACGATAGAATTTAATCCTCCGATCTGAGAATTATCAGACCTCTTCCAAAAATTTTGCGATTGAATTAAAGATTCGTGGATTTTAATAGATTCGTCCAAAAAACCAAGTTTTTGATAAGAATCCGCTACTAAATTTTTAATAATTATAACTTCGTTTACATTCCAATCGTAAGCTGAGGCGACGCGAAAGTAAGTGTCTTTATCCGTAGCTACATTTAATCCATATTTTGAAAGTTCAAGAGCTAATTTGTAATCCGTCGGATAAAACCAACCGTCTGTTTGAAAATTATTCAGCAACATCGGGACGACGTTTTTGATTAATACTATTTTATCAGAATTAATTACGCCGCCTTTGTTTAAAACGTAGTTTTTGAGATAGTGTTTGTCGCTAAAATAATACAAATTTTCATCTTCATTGTAATTTAACGATATGCCGTAACCGGTATTTATCCAACCAAACTCGTCGTTAATAGTTTTCACAAAGTAGAAATATTCTGAATTAAAATCGCTTTTAACGGGGAATAATATCTCGCCGAAATTTATTAAAATGTAGTTTTTGGGAATCTCCCCTATTTTAGCGGGTCTTTCTAAAAATAGAGGAACTTTGTTTCTTAAAACGTAGAACGGGTAACCGTTTTCTAGATTAATATAATTATTCTTATATAAATTCTCATACCGGTTTTTCGTTCGAACGACTTCGTTTATAGATATCGAAGATTTTTTGTATGTCTTAATATAATCTTCTTCGACTTTATTACAAGATACGCTAAGCGCAAAAATAAGCGTTATTATAATAATAAGAGCGAAAGTTTTCAATATTTTGCTCAAAGACGTCTATTTTTTAGTCGTAAAACTCCAGCTAAACGATTGAACTTCGTCGGTTGAACCGAGTTTTACCTCGACGTTAACCAAAAACGTTGAGTTTGCTTTTAGCGGAATTTTGGGAACTAACGAAACTGCGTTTATCTTTTTTTCATTAATATCCGTTTGAGGACTAATAACAAAGCAGTCTATTAATACGTTGTCTGCGTCTGCAATCATAGCCTTTTCTACTTTACTTATCTGCTCTTTAAAAAGTATAGTAGCCGGCGCGCCTAGAGGTTTAACCGTTCCGCTTGGAAAAGGATCCGGATTTTCTATTCCATTCCAAGAGTAATTAATGTTAACCGCGCCGTCTTCAGGGTAAGCTATAAACGTCCAGTCCGAAGAAACGTCGCCTGATTCTTCCGAATAGCCGTAATTAAAGGTATGTATAGTGCTGTCACCCGATTTGTAACAACCGTAGCCAAAAGTAGACATCAAAGGATCCATTAATCTTGTTCGATGATAAATAGAGTTGATAAAAAGCTCAACGGCGTCGGCGGTCAAATCAGACATACAAAACATTTCTCTTACTCTTCCCTCGTATCCGACCGCCTTCAATCTCTCTTCCAGCGTTACGCCGGTAAAAAAAGGATTGTTTATATCTTGTTCTCTTGTAAAAACGTTGTTTTTTACCATATATTTAGCGTGTCCTATTGCCGAGTTCGATAATCTGTCGTCTATTGTAAACGCGTTTAGTCCGCATGCGGCTCTAAATGCGTTTAGTTTGTTTAGGATCATTTGTTCCGAATATTTTTGAACTTCTTTATCTATCGAGGCAATTTGCTCTTCGAGAGCTTCGGATCCGCCGGATATATAAATCTCCAGCTCGCCGTTTTTAACGGCAACATAATTGCTTATAAATGGATATAGCGATAATATTCCCGAATTAGCGGCGGTATAAGAAGTTTTTTCCCCGATCGGAAAATATTCAAGACTTTCGCCGTAAGAAGAACCGATACTGCCGTAAAGTTTTCCCCAAGGCTCGCCGTTTGCGAGGAAGTCGTGCCCTTCGGCGCTTACCTCCGGATATACTCCGTCCCACATATTCCAGTAACCCATGGCGTAGATTTGTATAAAATCTCCGGAATTAACTAAAATATTAGTAGATAAAAGCCCGTCTTTTGGATTGAATACAAATTTACGCATAGAAGAGGTAAGTTCGTTTTTGAAGTCTTCTATCGGAGTTCCGCCCGTTATCGTTACGCTAAGCTCTCCCGACTGATTTTCAATAAGATATTTGTCTTTATTGGGAAAAAGGTACAACACCCCTTCGTTCTGGCTTGAGATAGTAATCCCGTTTCCGATATAGAAAACTTTTCCCGCTCCTATTTTTCCGAGCAACGCTCCCCAGTTGCCAAGGTCGTTAGCTTTATAGTCGTGCCCTTTGCCGTCTGCGAGAGAGTATTTATCCCACAAACTCCATTTTCCTGAAACGGATATAGTAACTTCGTCTCCCTGCCTAACGTACACTCCGCTGGATTGTTTTTTATTGATAGGTAAAACCTTGCATACAGATTCTGAATAGATAAAAACTGAAATTAATAAATAAAATATAATTGTAAAAATAAATTTCATTTTAACCTCCAAACATAATATCAGTTATTATATATGAAAAATTAAAAAAATAAAAGGAATTTTATTAAATTCAAAAGAACTATAAAATTTGAAAAATAATGAATAATTAATGTCTATAATAAAATTTTTTTGATAGAATTAGATCGTTATAATTATAATTGGAGGACTTTATGCATATATTATTTCCGGGAAGACATCATTTGTTGACCGATTATCAGTTCAAATATATTTATAGATTAATTCAAGCCGGATTGGACGGCGTCTTAGATATTAATGGGGAAACCATAAAGACAAATTCTAAAATAGAGGATATAATTTTTGCAGTTACTTCATGCAATCATTCTAACACTCGTAGAAATCCTATCCCGTTTTATATAAGAGCTATGGCGTTAAGCGATTTTTCAAGGGAATTTGACATTCCGATTTTTATAGCGGGTATAGACGACGTCGGTAAAATAGACAATTTTGCAGAGTATACTTTGAAAAAAATCGAACACGAACTAGACGGATGTTTTGATCTTACTCCGGAAAATACCGTCGTTATCTGTTCGACGCCGGTTTTGGAAGGATATGAAAAACTTGGTTTTAGGATATTGCCGGCGGAGTTAATCGATAGAAAAACATACGCTTATAAAACAGAACTACCGTGGGAATTGGTTGAAAAGATCGCGTATAGCGAAGAGGATTGGAAAAAAAACGGCGAGGTTCTTGAAAAAACTCATCCGTCGTCGTATTGGATATGGAAAAATTATAATATCGGCGAAAGGGTGAAAATATTATTCTGCGATTCTATGATAGGGGACGACGGCGACTTAACCGAGACAAGGGATTACAATACTTACGTTAGACAGATGGACGATATAGCTCTGCTGAAATATAATGAAACTTCTCCCTACATTAAACCCGGACGAATAGGAGATATAGGCTGCGCGGTAGGTTCGTGGATCAAACTGGCGTGTAACGAAAACAAATTTCACGAATCGGATTTTTATGGAATAGAGGTCGCGAGAGTTTTATACGATTTGTGCGTCCAGAGGAAAAATAATAGAGAATTTTTAAATCCAAACGTTTTTTTCTCCCAAAAGAACGCGGTAACGGGATTAGTTTTTCAACCGAATTCAATGAATACTATCCATACCTCTTCTTTGACTCACGAGATTGAATCTTACGGGGGAAGAGACGATCTCCTCAAATTTATTAAATTTCGTTATATGGAATTGAGTTTACATGGGGGTTGGATCAATCGGGACGTAGTAGGACCGGAAAACAAAGAGAAATACGTTTTTATGAAACTTAATAAAGAAGACGGTCGTAATACGGATTACGATAAGAAATTCGACGATAAATCAAAATTCAAGAGCTATCTTGACGAACTATCGACTTTTGGACGATTTTTAAGATTTGCAATAGATTTTAGGTCAAAATACGGATATAAACTTCAGTATAGCGTAAAAACCCTAAATGGAGTCGAATATGTATACTTGAGCTTAAAAGACGCTTGCGAATTTATGTCGAGAAAAGATTATACGGATAATTGGTCGAGCGAAATGAACGAAACATTTTGTTTTTGGAGCTTTAGCGAGTGGAAAGATAATATGGAAAAAGCCGGATTTATAATCGATCCGAGATCTAACGCTTATTGCAACCGGTGGATTGTAGAAAACAGATTTATAGGAAAAGTCGAGCTTTATACTTTAGACGAAGGAAAACTCAATAAAATGGAGTATCCCGTTACTAATATGCTATTAATTGCCGAAAAATAAAGAATATTAAGTATAATTATGAAAATAGTCTATATATTGGCGCTTTTTAGTATTATTCTATCCGGTTGCGAACGCAAATATATAGTTCCCGCGACAAAAGACGCCGCTTTATTAAGCGGCTATCCCGAGAGGAATTTTTCGGGCAAGAATTTAGACAAAGATTTAGGATACGGCGCGGTAAAAATTATCGGCGATAAAAAATTGACCTATCCTATTATGTATCTGGGATCGGGTAGTCCCGATTCGATAAAGGACTCTTTTGTTTTAGGCGGCTTTGATTTTAGAGCCATTTCGGATAAAACTATAACCAAAGCTTTTTTGAAATTCTACGTCAACTACGCTTCTTCAGATAGAAAAAATATTATAGTATTCGTTAGACCTATTCTAAACGATTGGGACGAAGAGAAGGTTAATTATTACTCTTTTTACGAGACTAAGGATAGTTACTCCGATTTGAAAGATAACGTGGAAAAAGATGAAAAGTTGTGTAAATTGATAGTATTCGATATTAAAAGTAACGAAGATAAAGATTTTGACGAAATACCCTATCCTAATTCTTATAGAGAAATCTCTATCAATATTACGGCAATAGTTAAATATTGGATTGCCAATCCCGGTAAGAACTTTGGATTATTGATCGATCCTATGTGGAGAACGGACTTGAGATATTGCGCGACAAATAACGGAGGAGAATTATCGGATTTTGGAATTATCGAAGTAGCGACTTCGGAATGGTATGCGTTAAATAAAAAAGAAATATCGAGAAATGAGATGAAATATGAAGTTATAAAAAATAAAGCTTACAAAAAAATAAAATATATCCCAAGAATCGAGTTAATTTATGATTAACTGAACCCTCGATTTCCCCTCGCATACGCGCGGGACGCGAAATCGAGGGTTCAGTTCGACGTATAGCCTCCGCGTCGCTCCTCGATGAAATTTGACACATACTCCCTTCCAAGTGGAGATAAATTTAGATTTCGCCTGCGCATATTTTAAATATCCTTTGAAGAATATTAGAAATATTTTCTTTTGATAAAAACGAGTTGTTATCCATAAATCTTCTAATATTTTCTATTATCGTATCAAGTTTTAGTTTTGGAGAATTATGAATAAATTTTAATCTCATTAAATGAATCCAATATTCAGCTATATTTAAATCAGGAGAATAAGGCGGAAGATCAGTAAATGTGATTTTCAAGTTTTTATACAAATTATCCTTACTCATTTTTTCAGATAAT
>Ga0208197_1000576_pt1 | contig 44812 bp, 42 predicted proteins | sample AD_JPNNA4_MetaG_FD_184444 | JGI IMG/M metagenome (GOLD analysis project Ga0208197, IMG submission 184444) | Active sludge microbial communities of municipal wastewater-treating anaerobic digesters from Japan - AD_JPNNA4_MetaG (SPAdes) (version 2) | ecosystem: Engineered > Bioreactor > Anaerobic...
GCACACCGTGAAGTCGGTGGTCATAGCGCGACTCCTCCGAACGGAGGATCTCTTGTTGCACCGCAATTTGCATGACTTGGGCATCTTCGATTTGCAGTTTACGCATAGGTACTTCTGGATTGATTTTCGCCGAAAACTGGCAAAAACACCTCCAGAAGTCAAGGCGATTATGCTGCATTATTTATGTCGCCCTGTATAACGCAGAGTGTCACCTAAACAAGTAACGCGACACGCTGAGAACAGAACGCTAGCATGAATAGCATGAAAGCGCTCATTCGACTCCTGACCATTCTCTACATTCCAATGGCTTCGATCAGTTTTGCAGATGGAGGATGGGGCTGGTATTGTGACTACTACGACAATCACACGATCAAGGAATGCGGCAGCCCTCCGGCGTGCCCAGGCAAATGCGGACGCCTGGTGTTTCCACCGGGCGCCACACGCTGTGGAAATTGCATGGGAGCCTGGTTTCACTACTGCGCAATCGTTCCCAAATGGTACGTCACCATGGACAAGTACAACACGGCCTGCAAGTCCTACGGTGGGCCCATCTCAGGCGGCTCTGTGATCTACTGTGATTGCGATCCGGACACATGGGTCAAGGTTGGGACGCGGCCTAGCATTGGGTGCAATTGTCAGTAGGGCGGGCAGACCGCGTCTTCCGCCGCTGGGCGATGGGTGCTCCCTGCATTACGGGGGTGACGCGGATCGACATACGAGTTTGGAGAGCGGCTTCGTTGCCGTACGCGCCTGACGAATGTGGTGCGTCGGGCGGACTTTGACATGGGTGGTTGCGGCGTGTGGCCTGTGAGTGCCATGTCGCGAGCTAAACGGATCGTAGAGACGGCCATGGTCGCCGCAGCCATTGGGCTGCTCGTAACAGGCCTGTTGAAAGTGCTGGATATCGTGATGGGCACGGTCAAGCCGAGAGCAAATGTCGTGTTTCCCTTCATCGACGATGATGTTCTGTTCCCGCTTACGGGGCTCCTCGAGGTCGTCGTCGCAGTGTACGTGCTCCTCAGTCGAGGTGCCCATCCGGTCAGATCGCTGGCCAGCCTGGCATGGATCGGCAGTCTCTTTCTGCTCTACCGTGTGGGATTGGCTGTGTACGGAGAAGGCGCCTGTGGGTGTGGCGGTTTGTTCTGGGCGAGTCTTCATATCCGGGAGGGAATGATGGCGGCGGTGTTTCAGGGGTTTCTTGGATTTCTGTTGGTTGTGGGCTATGGCGGTCTCATCATCATCTACCATGGTTGCAGGCGTGCTGAACATGTGTGAGGAACGACGCCGATCCGGGCTTCATCCAGGTCTTTGGAGATTCGACGCGGCCATGGGGTATGTTGCGGGTCGAGTGCGCCGGACATCGGCACCCGTTGGAGTGCGATGGGGACCTGCGTCGTCAGGGAACGCCCGACTGTGCTCAGTGCAGGGGTGGCCGCAGACGGCCAGGCGGGTCGCAATGGGTGCGCTCTGCGTGCTCGGGTGGCTGACTGCGGCGCATGGTGCTGGCCTTTGCGTGACTGGGCGGTTGGAATGTTGCTTCTTTCGGCAGACAGGAGAGGTGCTCGCAAAGCAGGTGTCGCCCTTTGAGATTGAACTCTTCGAGGGCGGTTGGCGCGTGCGGGAGTACCAGGGATTATCTTACTTCGACAGGACGTGCGACGGGACGAATGTGTACTGCTGTTTTTGGGATGGTGGCACGCGGGCGCCGGCGCGTGCGGCACACATCGTGCCCGGGGTGGTTCCGGACGGGTCTTACCCTGTGGCGCTTCCGTGGCTGGCGTATGCGTCAGGCGCATTCCTGAGAACGAACGCGTCCGTTCCGGCGCCTTGGCTGCCGCCGCAGTTGAGTCCGGGAGCGCACATTTACAGCGCGCAGGCGCAGTTTCTCAAGGATGCGCCGTTCCTGCCCGAGTCGGTCCGATTTGTTGTCACAAAGGAGCGTCTGGCTGAGGCGATGGGCAGCCCGTGGCTGAGTATTGAGGGGGTCAACCGGCGCGATCTGACTGAGCGTCGACGGTGGAGCACGGAAGAGACGGCGGGTTTTGTCGGCGGAGAGTACAGGGTTCTGTCGCTCACGAATGCCTGCGGATTCACCGTGCCAACCGCCTTTGAATTCACGAAACACAGGGCAATGCCATCGCGAGTCGCTGCGCAGGCGAGTCGGGATCGATCGACCGCTGTGCAGACGAACATTTACCCCTACGCGCTTGTTTGCCGGGGTGTTGCCGCAGGCTTCGCACTTGTGGAGCATGGGCCGGAACTCCCGGACTTGGGATCGCGGGAGGTGTGGATTACCGACGCCCGTTTCAGAAACGAAGAGCGTCGCATTGGGTCGATAGTGTACGCGGTCACGAACAATTGGATCAGGGACATCCGTGATCCGCTGCTCCAGGCGCGTTTTCGGCAGAAAGTGGATAGTGTGCCACGGTTGAGGTGGGAGGACTACAAGATGTGGGTGCTCTATTTCGCCTTCGCGGTTGTCGTGTTGGCGCCCGTGTGGTATAGCCTGATAAGCCGGCGGCTGAACCGTGATCGAGGGCGCGCTTTGGGTTCGGAGGAGTGAGGTTTGTTGGGGCAGTGTGCATGGTGGGAACGCCGCGCGTGATCGTGTTGGCGGGCCCGGGCGTATGCTATGCTCATGTGTGCTGGAGTGGAGCGATGCGTGTGAAGAAGCATGCGGTCAGAGGGAATGAGCCTCGCACACTGGCATGGGGTCTGCTCGCGCTTGTCCTCTTCGCATTGTGTTACATTCACCAAAGCCGATACACATTCGCGACAGCATTCTCGCGTTTGGCGTTGCTGGAGACCGTGGTGTCGCACGGGCGGCTTGAGATCGACAGATATCGCGCGAAGACATCGGACACGGCGCTCGTCAATGGTCATCACTACAGTGACAAGGCGCCGGGAACAGCGGCACTGGCGTTGCCGGCCTTCGCGGCCGCGGCTCGGGTGCTTGAAGCGCAGGACAGGAGCGTCGACTCGGAGATCGGGTGGCTGGTCGCCAGTTGGGTGACCTGCGCATTCTCGCAGGCACTGCCAGCGGCGTTGGGCGCAGTCGCGTTGTTCATGTCGCTTTCGCGTGTGGTGAGGTTTCGTCCGGCGCTGTTGAGCGTCCTGGCGCTTACTCTCGGCTGCCTGGCGCTGCCCTATTCTACCCTTTTGTTCAGCCATGCGCAGGTCATCGGTTTGATTGGAATGACGATTTGGGCGATCGGGTTGTGGGGAGAGACGGCCGAGGATGTCAGAGCTCGGCGCGCGGAGGCGCGAAGGGGGAGAGGCGAAAACGGAAGTCCGAAGGCAGAGGACGAAGGGCAGAGGGCGAGGCAGGAAGGAGAGGGGACGGTTGCCAAGATCGGCCGATGGCGCATGGCGCTGGCGGGTTTCTGCCTGGGGTTGGCGCTAGCCAGCGAGTACACGGCTGGTTTGGTGGTTGTGGCGCTGGCCGTGTATGTCGTGTGGAAGCGGCGTGCGGGTCTATGGGCGTTTGTTCTGGCTGCGGTGGCGCCGTTGCTACTGATTCCGGCCTACAGTTGGGCGGTTATTGGGAATCCGTTCGAGCTACCCTACTCGTATCAAGCGAACTTTGAGGAGATGAGAGAGGGACTGTACGCGATCAAATGGCCGGACCTGGAGAACCTGGGTAGGTTGGTCTTCGGGCCGACACGCGGGCTGGTGTTCTGGACTCCGTTTCTGATCATGGCCGGCTTCGGCTGGTGGTCGCTGGCGAGGGAACGACCGGGCCACCTGTGGCTGACGTACGCGTTGCCGGTGGTTCACGCACTGGTGATTTCGGGTCGCACCTGGGACTGGCAGGCAGGATTCACGATCAGCGCACGGTATATGGCCCCGATTCTGCCGCTGCTGGCGCTGCCGTGTGCGATTGGCACTCAGCGTTGGCCGAAGATGGGCGGAGTGCTCGCCATCCTGTCGATCACGATGATGACTGTGGCCACGATCACGGACGCGTGTCCGGATTACTCGATGTACAATCCCTTGACCGAGTTGCACATGCCCAAGGTTATCCGGGGGGAATTCTCCCATACGCTGGGCACGGATGTATTCGGTTTGCACCCGTGGGTGAGCGTGGGGCTGTACTACGCCGTCTTGATCTGCGGTGTCAAATGGCTCTGGCGACTGGCGGGCAGGGCGGACAAGGAGTCCAGCACCGAACCGCTGACCAGGGCGGATTGTCGATGACGCGGTTTGTGCCATTCTGTCTGGTGGGCGCGAGCGGCGTGGTCGTCGATATGGGGATCGTGTCACTGATGGCGCACTTCACGCCGGTGCCATTGGCGATGGGGAAGGCCATCGCATGCGAGGTGGCGATTGCCAACAATTTCCTGTGGAATGACCGTTGGACGTTTCGGGGGCAGAAAGGGAGCAGCGGGAGTTGGCGCCGGTTTGTGCGGTTCAATGGAACGGCTCTGGCAGGTCTGGCTCTGAATGTTGCGTTGTTCCAATGCCTGGTGCGCGGAGTGGAACTCAATATGTACCTGGCCAACGCCGTCGCCATTGGACTGGTGGCAGGCTTCAACTATGCCTTGAGCCAGCGCTGGGTGTGGGGCGCACACGCCACTCAGTTGAGGGCGATCGTCTGGCGCAAATGAACCTGTCCCGCGAGAGAGTGGCGGTGGGAGCGGCCTTGGTGGCCTCGGCGGCGCTGCGCTTGGGGCTGTTCCCATTTGTAAGCGGCGACATGCGCGGCGACATGATCCCGTGGTCACAGATTATCGAAAGGGAGGGTGCCTGGAAGGCCCTTGGGCAGGGTTTCAGCAACTATCCGCCGCTCTACCTCTACTGCCTGGTGGTGGCGACCTGGCTGCCACTGCCGCGGCTCTGGGCGATCAAACTGGCGTATGTGGCTTTCGACTACGTGCTCGCGCTCTACGCAGGCCGCATCGTCGGGAGGCTTGTCGGCCCGGGCGCGCGATGGTCTGGCACGTTGGCGACGTTGTTCCTGCCGACGGTGCTGATGAACAGCGCGCTGTGGGGTCAGTGCGACGCCATGTATGCCAGCGGTCTGATCGCATGTGTGTACTACCTGTTGGAGAACCGGTCCGTGGCTGCAATGATGGCCTTCGGGCTGGCCGCTTCACTCAAGCCGCAGGCTGTGTTCCTGGCGCCGTTGATTCTGGTGCTGGTCTGGCAGCGGCGGCTCTCGCCCCTGCTGCTCTACGTGCCACTCGGGGTGTATGTTCTCTTGATGCTGCCGGCGAACCTGGCGGGCCGATCGTTCCTTGACCTGCTGCTGCTCTACGCCCACCAGAAGATCATTCCGTTCCCCGCACTGACGCTGGGCGCGACGAACATCTACCAGTGGCTGCCCGGGGCTCCATTTGGGCCCTTTTTCAGGGCCGGTTTGGTGCTGGCCGCGGTGATTGCCGTGGTGTTCATGATCACGGTCGCACGCCGGTTTCCCGAGGGCATGAGCGGCGGGGCTCTCCTGCATGGCTCGTTACTCTCCCTGGTGCTGATGCCTTTCGTGCTGCCGGCGATGCACGAGCGATACTTCTTTGCGGCGGACGCGTTGTCAGTCCCGTACGCCTTCACATTCAGAGGTGGGTGGAGGGTGGCAGCTCTGATTCAATTGGCCTCGGCGTGCACGTATTGTCCTTACCTGTTTGACTGGGAACCGGTGCCGCGCCCCGTTCTGGCCGTGTTCATGGGGGCAGCGGTTGGAAGGTTATGGTGCGGTGTGGGCGTCCGCGCACGTCCGATTTCTGCTGGGCGATCTCTGGCAGGGGGTGAAGTGGACGTATGAACGCTCCCTGGTTGAATGTGACGCTGCCAGCGCACAATGAGGAAGCGCAGTTGGCGACGAGCGTGCGACGCGTGGCTGCGTTTCTCGATGCGCAAGGCTGGAACTGGGAGTTGGTGATCGCCAACAACGGCTCCCAGGATCGCACCGGTGAGATCGCCGAGTGGCTTGCAGCGGAATCCGGCAGTCGGTTGGGGCGGATGGTTCGTGTGTGCCATCAAGCCGCCTCGGGGCGGGGTGCCGCATTGCGGGAAGCGTGGATGACGAGTCATGCGGACATAGTCAGCTACATGGACGTCGATCTGTCCACGGATCTGGCGTGTCTGCGCCCGCTGGTTGAGCCCCTGGGGCGGGGCGAGGTGGACTTGGCGATTGGCTCACGTCTGCTGCCCGGCTCCCGGACGACGCGAAGCTGGAAACGTGAGGGATTGAGTCGCGGCTACAACTGGCTGCTGCGGTGGGCGCTGGGGTTCAACGTTCATGACGCGCAGTGCGGTTTCAAGGCGATCACGCGCGCGGCGGCAGGGGTGTTGTTGCCACAGGTGAAGGATGACGGGTGGTTTTTTGACACCGAATTGCTGTGGCGGGCACAATGCGGGGGTTGGCGGGTGCGAGAGGTCCCGGTGAACTGGGTGGACGATCCCGGCACCACGGTGCGATTGCTTCCAACCGTGTGGTGCGATCTGGCGGGCATCCGGCGACTGCGGCGGGAGGCGCCGAGGGCTTGCATGAGGAGGGTCCAACCTGGCCGCAAGTTCTACGGAGGCCAGACCACCGCGAAACCGGGAGCTCCAGGAGGCGGACCCATGCGGGACGATGCTCCGGGCATTGACTGATCAGGGCGGTTCTGAGCTGGGAGGGGGTGATTGAGGAAGAGGGACTTAACGAATTTGCGGGACAATCCTCCGCCCATCTGTTTTGCTGGGCCGGATGACAAAGAAGAGCTTGGTACTAACGGACCCCGCGGAGGCAGCGGTGGTCAATGAAATCGTGGTGCGCCTGGTTGGACCGGAGGAGGTCGGGCAGTGGGACCGACTGATGATCCAACCCATTATCTGAAGAGTGCGACGATGGTGGGCGAACAATTACGGTACGTGGCTGAGTACCGGGGGCAATGGATGGCGCTGATCGGGTGGTCGGCGGGGGCGTATCACTTGAAAGGGCGGGATGGATGGATTGGGTGGGACGCCAATCAACGGCGGGCGCGACTGCACCTGATGGCCAACAACGCGCGGTTCTGCCGGTTGGGACCCAAGGGGCAGTATCCGAACCTGGCAAGCCGGGCGCTGGCACTGAACCTGGAGCGGTTGTCGGCCGACTGGCAGGCCAAATACGGACATCCGATCGTGGTGGTGGAGAGTTTCGTGGATGAGGAGTGGTTTCGGGGGACGGAGAACTGTGTGTACCGGGTGCTCAAGGCCGTGCCGGTGCGGGCGTTTCAAGCGGCGCTTTGGGCCTGGCAGAAGGCGCGGCACGGGGCGGCGGACGGGGGCGTGGTGGTGTTGGATGGCAAGGCGCTGCGGGGCAGCGGCAAGACGCAGTTGGTTGGGGCGATCAACGCGCAGAGTGGCCGGACCTTGGGGGTGGAAGCGGTGGCGGACAAAAGCAACGAGATTCCGGCGGCGCAGACGCTCCTGGAGCGGTTGGACCTGGAGGGAACCATCGCGCTGATGGACGCGATGCACACCCAAGTGGAAACGGCTCGATCGGTGGTGCAGGAGGGTGGGGGTGATTACGTGCTCTTCGTCAAGGGCAACCAAGACGGCCTCCTGAAACAAGCGCGCCACTTCCTCCGGGAAGATTTTTCCCCCTCAACTGCTGAGGGTGGAGCGGGGGCACGGGCGGATCGAGTGGCGGGGGATTGCGGTAAAGGAGGTGACCCCCGCCCAGATGGGTTTTCCACACGTGGCGCAGGTGGCGCGCCTTGACCGGATTCGGGAACTCAAGGGTGGTCGGCAGGAAGTGGAGACCGTGTGGATCGTGACCAGTCTGACAGCCGAGCAGGCCGACCCGGAGCGTCTGCTGGAGTTGGCGCGCCAGTACTGGAGCATCGAGAATGGCACGCACTATCCGTTGGATGTGAGCGCGGGTGAAGATCGGTGTCGGGTGAGTCATCCGGTAGCCGCGACGACGCTGGGCATCCTCCGTCGCGCGGTGCAGGGTGAAGCGCGGGCCTGGGCGCGTCGTCAACCCCGCAAGCGGGATCGAACTTGTCCGACCTTCCTGGCGAAGATGAGTCGCCGCCCGGGACAGGTCATTCGCCTATTGACCCGCCCAGTTCGACTTTAGAGCAGCCCTGTGGCTACGAGGGAAAGCCGATAAAGTTCTTTACAGTCAGGCGTACCGTGGCTTATGGTTTGCGCTTCATTGATTTTGGCTGGACAGAACGGGTATGGAAGCAAAGACGAAGACGATCACGGATTTCCGGTTGCACGAGAAGGACACAGGATCTGCCGACGTGCAAATAGCGCTTTTGACGGAGCGGATCAATCAGCTCACCGACCACTTGCAGAAGCACCGTAAAGACCACAGCTCGCGTCGAGGCTTGCTGATGATGGTGGGCCAAAGGCGGCGTCTGTTGGACTACCTGCACACGACCGACTCGGACCGCTATCTTGCGGTGACCAAGAAGCTCAAGCTGCGCAGGTAAGGGCCTCCGCGAGCAGTCCGCGATCATGTGTCGCGGCTCCAGCCATAGTAAAATCCTTGGGCGAACAGCTCGCTCACCCCGGTGGGGAGAGTCGGCCGGTAAAGCGCGGGCCGGCGGGAGCGACGCCTTAGACACACCGCGCCAACAAACACCAAGTCCTGCCGGCTTAGGGAAATTTCATTCGGCTTCTCCGCGTGGGCGGTCGACTGAAGTTCCTCCGGGTCGGCAGGCAGAATGAAAGTTCGTATGCCTGAAACAGTCACCGTCCCCGTCGGGGCCGGCCAAATCCACATCGAAACCGGTCTGCTCGCCAAGCAAGCCGACGGTGCAGTCACCGTCCGGCTTGGGGAAACCATTGTGATCGTGGCCGCGGTTGCGGCCGCCACGCCGCGGGAGGGGCAGGAGTTTTTCCCGTTGACTGTCGATTATCGGGAGAAAGCGGCGGCTGCGGGTAAATTCCCCGGCGGGTATTTCAAACGCGAAGGCCGGCCCACCGAGAAGGAGATCCTGACATCGAGGATGATCGACCGGCCCATCCGGCCGTTGTTCCCGAAAGGGTGGTTCAACGAGGTGCAAGTGCAGAGCATTCTGCTGAGCGCCGACGGCGAAAACGACCCCGACATTCTGAGCATCAACGGGGCGTCGGCCGCCCTGATGGTCAGCGACATCCCCTGGGCCGGGCCCATCGCCGCCGTCCGCGTGGGCCGGATCAAGGGCCAGTTCGTCGTCAACCCTACCCACGCGCAGAAGGCGGAGAGCGACCTCGATCTGGTCTATGTGGGGAGCGAGACCGAGATGGTCATGTTCGAAGGATCGGGCCTCGAGATTCCAGAAGCGGATTTCATCGGCGCCCTCAGCTTCGCCCAGCTTTGCTGTCAGCCGCTGATCTCCGCCCAGAAAGACCTTGCGGCGAAGGCCGGAAGGCCGAAACGCTCGATCACGGTCAACGTGGTTCCCGACGAAATTCTGCGCGAAGCCAAGGCGCTGGCCGGCGACCAGAGCGTTCCGGCGCTGCTGACACCCGGCAAACACGAGCGCGAAGCCGCCTGGAAAGTCGTCACCGAGCGGGTGGCGCCCAAGCTGATCGAGAAGTTCGGCGCTGAGAAGATCACCGAGTTCGTTCTGAAAGATACCTTCAACCACCTGCAAAAGGAGGCCGTACGGGATCAGATCCTCAACCACGGAAAACGGCTCGATGGACGTGCGATGGACGAGGTGCGCCCGATCAGTTGCAGCGTCGGGCTCCTGCCGCGCGCCCACGGATCGGCCTTGTTCACCCGGGGCGAGACCCAGGCCCTGGCCCTTGTAACACTCGGCACCACCGAGGATTCTCAGGAAATCGATGCCTATGCCGGCGGAGACAAGGAAAAGCAGTTCATTCTCCACTATAATTTCCCCAATTTCTCCGTCGGTGAGACCGGACGCATCGCGGGTCCGGGCCGGCGCGAAATCGGCCATGGTGCGTTGGCGGAACGGTCGATCGAGCCGATGGTGCCGCTCAAGGAGTTCCCTTACGCAGTGCGTGTAACCAGCGAGATCATGGAGTCGAACGGCAGCACATCGATGGCGACCGTGTGTGGCGGCAGCCTCGCCCTCATGGATGCGGGCGTGCCGCTGGTCCGGCCCGTCGCAGGTGTCAGCATCGGGCTCTGCACCGAATACGGTCCGAGCGGGAAGATCGCCCGCTATGAAATGCTGACGGACATCATCGGGGCCGAGGACTTCTTCTGCGACATGGACTGCAAGATCGCTGGGACGGAGAAGGGCGTGACGGGTTTCCAGCTCGATCTGAAGCTCAAGGGCATCCCGCACCTGCTGATGGCCGAGGCGATCGAGAAGGCGCGTGTTGCGCGGCTCAAGATTCTCAAGATCATGGCCGAAACGATCGCCGAGCCCCGCAAGGAACTCAGCAAGTACGCCCCGCGCATCCTGACGCTCAAGGTCAATCCGGAGAAGATCGGCGCGCTCATCGGTCCGGGCGGCAAGAACATCAAGCGCATCGTCGATGAGTCCGGATGCGAGATCAACATCGAGGATGACGGCACGGTGCAGATCTACTCGACCAGTGTCGAGGGCATGGAAGTGGCCCGTCGAGAGGTCGAGGCGATCAGCGCCGAGATCGAGGTGGGCAAGCTGTATCGGGGCAAGGTGGTCACCATCAAGGATTTCGGCTGTTTCGTCGAGGTGTTCCCCGGGCAGGACGGCCTTGTGCACATCAGCGAACTCGCCAACTTCCGGGTCAAACAGACCGAAGACATCGTCAAGCTCGGCGACGAAATCTGGGTCAAATGCCTCGGGGTGGATGAAAAAGGCCGGGTCCGCCTCTCCCGCAAGGCGGCCATGGAGGAACGCGACAAGCTCGAGCGCGAAAAGCAGCCGTCGGGGGAGGGAGAACGCCCGGCTCGGCGTCCGGAAGGCGATCGACCGCCGCGGAGCGAGCACCGATCGGAAAGGCCGGAGCGCAGGGAAAGGCCGAATCGAGGTGAACGCTACGACCGCGGTTCGCGCCCGGATCGGGGCGAGCGTCCGCCGCCCGAAGGGACGCACGCGAATCAGGCTTGATTTTAACGATCACGTCTTCATAAGTACCAACGACTAACAACCCAATCGATTGTATGGCAGACATCGCAAACAAATACCCAGAAAACGTCCCCGGCAAGTACTACGTCGACAATCAATGCATCGACTGTGATCTCTGTCGCGAGACCGCTCCGAACAATTTCCAGCGCAACGAGGACGGCGGCTACTCGTTCGTCTGCAAACAGCCTGAGAACGAGGACGAAGAGAGCCAGTGCAAGGACGCCAAGGAAGGCTGTCCCGTCGAAGCTATCGGCGACAATGGAGCCTAACCGTCGGTCGAACGAGTCGAAACCCGCCCTCTGAGCAAAGGCGGTCTGGTGGCCCCGTCTGCGCTTTCGCATTCACATAGAAGGTGCGCTGGGTTTCCTCGCCGGGCAGACACGCCGAGAGGCGCGTCACCTCTGTTCTCTCAGTCAAACCCTCGAGGCGCACGGTTTGGGCCTCGAATCGAGCCTACTCAGTCCGCTCGACCGAGTGCTGGTTGTGCTGAGCTACGAAACGCCGGAGTTGGATTACTTCAGTGCGCGGGCCCTGCCGTTTCTGAAGGACTTGATCGATCGGTATTACCGGGCTGGCGTGCGGCTCAACGGGCTCTATGCGGACGCACAGGGGCGGCGTCGGCACTTCTACCTTTTGTAGCGGGCGATTCTCGGCGTCATGCAGACTCGCGGAGCTCGGCCCTTCGACCGGCAATGAGCTTGGGAACGACCATCATGTGAAGGGCGAGCAGAAAGACAAGACCGGCGACCAGGAACACGGCAAACAAGCCCGCCATGCACCACTGCGCGTGGACAGGCACGTTCTCGAGTGAGAAGTGAGGCCTCAACTGCTCGATACGCACGACGTCTCGCAGAGCGACCAGGGGCGCCAGGGCCAGGAAGAACGCCAGTGAAGCCATGAGCGGATAGGCCCACGAGGCTTTGTATCGCCCCAGGAAGACAAGCACCAGACCGACGGACGCCATGGCTGTGCCCAGACCCAGAAGCAACTTGGCCAGACCCGCCGATGTGACGTGTGAACGGAGGTCGTCCGGCATGGCGGACAGAATCCAAATACCGGCAACCGCTTCGAGCAGCATGCCCAGGACCGCTGCGTTCACGGCAATCCGGTGATTGTGTCTTCCCTCCTCGGTCAAACCCCACTTCAGCATCATGACGCCCCGGAACAGGATGGCGACGCCCGCCACCGTGAAACCGGGCGCCAGGATCAGCAACCACCGGGCAAAGAGCGTTGGGTCGTCCATGTTCAAGTTCTGGCCTCCAGGCGACTTCGCGTAGAGCCCCATCCACTTCTCAGGCGAGACCGACAATGTGATGTTATTGACAAAGAAGAAACCCACGCTCAGCAGTGCCATCGCCGCCAGAACCGAGAGCAGCAGGACGCCCGGATGCTCCGGGTTCTTCACCAGCTTCTGGTAATAGAACGCCCCGTAGAGGAAGACCACCAGTGGAATTACCAGAATCCAGGGAAACCCGAGCAGAATCGACGAGGAGTAGAACATCTGCCCATACAGAACCTGGACGAAGAGCAGCGGTGGGATGCCGAACGTGATCAGGTACGAGGTGCTCAGCGGCAGCAAATCCCGCAGGTACCTCGCCAAACGGTCGTCGTACTGCTTCCTCGTGATCGTCAGCCACAGGTAGATGACAACGCTCCCAACCGTCAGGTTCATCGCCAGGAAGTGCAGGGTCAGAGTGAAGTAGGACAGCGCTTGCAGCAGGATGGGCGGTACCGGATAACCCAGCGGGTCGGGACTCGGCATGGGAAGACCGGCGCCGCTCGCGGTTGCAGCGGCCAGCACGCCCGCCATCGCGAGTGCGAGCCTCATCGCCCCACCTCCGCTCCAGCCACTTCGAGACCGGGCAGCGCCTGGCCACTCCCGTCTGGATCGAGATCATCGCCTTGAGCCGTGGCCTGCCGATCTGGCAGCAGGTCGCGCGGATCGACGGTTTCGCCGCGGAGAGAGAGCACGTAAGCCACTAGGGCAGCCTTGTCCAACGCATCCCCCTGAAACGGCGGCATCACCCCCATGTCGTGCATCGTGCCCAGCCACCGGGAGCCAAACCCGGCAGTCCAGTTGCGGGTCCGGTAGACCACGGAGCGATAACCGTCGCGCGTGTGGCAACTGGCGCATTGGAGGCGAAAGACCTGTTCCCCGTGGGCGAGCGTGCCGGACGCGACGCCGCCATGCCACTTGGCCTTTTCAAGGTAGGGACCATTCAGTCGAGCCGGGTCTTTGGCATCCTTCACCCAAAGGCCGTTCGAGTAAAGGACCCCGTGGATCACATACGGTTTGCGGCCCATTTCGCGGAAGAACTCCGCTCCCATAATCCCCAACTGAGCCACCAACAGCATCGAGATGGCCGCAATGGTGTTGACCGTCTTGGGATACGCGGCGAACACCAGCGTTCCCAAGACCAGTGACGTCCCCGCCACCCCGGCCAGGATGGCCATGCGTGTGAGCGCCGAGAGCGTCCCGCCAACCACTCCCACGGTGCCCCCGGCAAGAATCGTAACCGTGCTTGCCGGCAGGGTCGTGAAATACCAATAGCCTAGGCCGGGAACCAGGATTGCCCCAGGAATCACCCACTTCACGCAGAACTGGATGATCCGCCCCTTGAATTCCTCGTCCCTGATGCGGCTTGCCACCAGGAAGCCGGCTAGGCCGGCCAGCAGGAACATCGTCACCGTGCGGATCAGCAAAGCCGGGAAGTACCCGGGATTGAAGAAGCCGGCCGCGATGTCCTTGTTCTCGATCGTCCAGGCGCCCGGGGTGAGCATGAACGTCAGGATGCCGTTGATCACCACCAGAGAGCCCCAGGCGATGACGAAGTAGGCGCCTGCGAGAAAGGTCTGCATCCGCGGCGTGTTGCGTTTGAAGCCGTAGTAATAGAGGTAGAGCACGGTCAGTTCGCTCAGGAAGAAAACCCACTCGATGGCCCAAGCGAAAACGAACTGATGAATCAGCAGGCTGATGGCTTCGGCGCTGGCCAGTTGGACCGAGAACCAGATGCCAACGCCGGTCGTGGCCCCCAGAACCGTCGTGTACACCAGAAAGAAGGTGGCAAACGTGTGCAGCCAGTCGCGGACTCGCTGCCCGTCGGGCTGTCGCCTCGACCAAATCTCCGCCACCACCAGGAACGCGCCTCCGCCCACCGCGACATGCGAGATGAGCACATGGATGATTGCGATGATCGCCACCACCAGACCCGCGCCCAAGCCCCCGACATCCCAAATTGGATAGTTCATCTCTCTTGCCTGTCAAATCGTGCGGCCAAGCACCTTCGCCTCAGGAAATCCAACCCCATACGGTCAACACAACAAAACCGACCAGCAACGCCACGCCCGCCCGCTCGATCCACGTTCCGCGCCTGTCCGAAGGAACCGCCCGATCGAAAAACGGAACCAGCGCGCACAAGAGCGGGACAATCCCCATCAGAGCCATGCCCGCATACTCGAGCTTCCCGGGGAAGAGCTTCAGAGCCTGATACTGCGCGAGAAAATACCACTCGGGCTTGATGCCCAGCGGCGCCGCTCCGAACGGATCCGCTTCCGCTTCCAAAGCCCTGGGCCAGATCGCCGAGAGCGCCACCAGCAACGCGAAGGCCGCCAGCCAAACGGGTATCTCCGACGCGAAATAGTCGAAGAAGAACTTCTTGTGCTTCTTCTGACACGCCGGCAGAGCCGCAAACGAGTCGGGCTCGCTCATCCCCTGAATCTGCACGAATAGAAGATGCATCCCGATCAACCCCAGAACCGCAAGCGGCAGCACCACCACGTGCAGCACATAGAATCGCCCAATGGTGTCGGTAGTGACCGCCGGCCCGCCTCGTAATAGACTGGCCAGCCAGGGGCCGAGACCCGGCGCTTTCTCCATTTCCGTCAAGCCGACGTTGGTCGCGAAGAAGGAAAGATCGTCCCACGGGAGCAGATAACCCGAGAATCCGAAGGCCATGCAAAGTCCCAGCAGCGCCAGACCGACCAGCCACGTGCCCTCGCGAGGCGCCCGATACGCCTTCATGAAGTACGCCGAAAACATGTGCAGAAAGAGCGTCAGGATCATCAGGTTCGCCGACCAGTGATGGATACTGCGCATCAGATTGCCGTAGGGCACTTCCATCACGATGCGTTGCACCGATTGCCAGGGCTCGGCCGGTCGATAGTAGACCATCAGCAGAATCCCCGTGAAAACCTGGATCGCGAAGAAGAAGAGTGCCAGACCGCCCATCATGTACCACGCGGCGTGCCGATGCTCGGGCACTTTCTTGTTCCTCAAGAAATCGACAATCGGCCACACCGGGAACCGCGCCAGCAACGCCCGCCCCAGTTTGCCCAGCGCCTTGTGCGCCGGCGGCAGTTCCTTCAGAGCCTCCTCCGGCACCGTATGCATGTGATCTGCCATCTCGCCCTCTCTAGCCTGCATAGCAGTCTTCTTGCGAAGTCTCTGTGCCCTGTGCTCCATCGGGGTGGGACATATGTGGGCTAGGCCTTGTCCGGTCGATACACATACAGAAGCCCGCCCTGTTCCGCCACCCGATACCGGGTCAGCGGTTTGGGAGGCGGACCCGACACGTTCTTCCCCTCCAGATCGTAGACGCCTCCGTGGCAATGACAGTGAATCGAGCCGCCTTGGAACTCGACATTGCACCCCGCATGCGTGCATTTGGACGAGAGCGCCCGCAACTCGCCTTCGGGTGTTCTGAAGACCACCAGACCTCCACCCGCGAAACCCGCGTTCCGCCCCTGGCCGGGCTGCGCGATGTCTTCCGCCTTGACCCCCTCGACCGGCGCCTTCCCCTCCGCGTCAAACGGGTCTTTCGGAATCGTTGGGGCAAGATAGCGGTAGACCGGGTAGAGCAATCCGCCCGCCCAAGCCATGGACAAGAGGCCCAACCCACCCAGAAAGCGGCGCCTGCCCCCGTCTCCCTCCCGCCTGGTTGTGTTCGAGTCTGTCATCGCGCCTCCCGCTTCTGGCAACCGAGATTCACCTCAACCCCGATGCCCTCCACCCGATTGCATGCCGGACGTCTCCAATCGCTCGGAGAAGGCTGCACGCGCCCACTGAAGGGTGTTGGAGCCAGCTTGCGATCCGATTCTCGCATCGCTTCCATCGGCCCGCACCCTACCAAGTCCCTGTGACGCTGTACACCCAGAATGTCCTGTTCGAAGCCGAAGAGACTGAGTCGGTAGCGGACATGCGCGTTCAGACCCTCGAAGGCCCCGCGGTAGATCGCTTCGCCCGGCGCCAGCCATTCGGCCTGGCAGGAGGTGATTTCGCCCAGCATCACGCTCATACCCGACTGGGTGTCGAGCAACGCGATCCCCAGTGCCGTCGAGCGCAGGCGTTGACCGTCGGGGGTCAGGAAATCGACTGCGCCTTCGACCGCCAGGTCTGGACTGAGAATGACCTGATGCTGCGTCTGCCGAGCGCTGAAGTAGCCCTCAGGCGTTTGTTCGAACTGTGCCGGGACCGGCACCCATTCACCACGATCCTCATCCCAGCGATTGAGACCGAGGCCCAGCTCGACGTAGCTGTTGGTGATCGCGAGGTTCTGACCTTCGGGAGTGGTTTCCTGATGGACCCACTCCTTCAGGACTGGGCCACTCGCGCTTGGTGATCCGTGTCGCCGACCGGTGGCGGCGGCATAATAGCGAACCACGCCTTGCCCTCAGCCTCCGTGGCGAGTGCGCGAAAATCGTGCTCGCCACCGAATTGCCCGCCTCCAGTGCAGTGCGGGGGACATCTTGAGTGGCCGCAACCCTGTACGTGCAGAACGCATGGCGCAGTCCATTATACCGCCACGGCAGCAGGCCTGCGGCCTCAACAGTGGCGTTCTGCGCGGCTGTCTACAGGATTTCGCTGGTGCGCAACCCGGCAAACGCACCGATTGCCAGCACGGGCACGAAGTCTTTCTGCGTGACGGATAGCAGCTTTGCTATCTCTTTGGGTGTCCAGATTTCGATGGGCTCTGTGCGCTTCCGGCTGAACATCTGGGTGGCCGCGACCGGATTCGTTCCGCGGGGGATGTATCCGTGATTTTCGCAATGGGAGAACAGCCGCCAGAGTATCTGCCGATGCACATAGCGCGTGCCGCTGGCGCCTTCCAAGCCGCCGAGATACCGCTGGCAGTCCGCCGTGATCACGCTGGCGGGATGGCCGGCGAAGGCGCTGATGAACCAGCCCGAGCGGCAGCGGAGGTCGGTCAAGTAGGCTTCGCTAGCGTTGGCCTTGCGACGCAGTTCGATCATCTCGTCGGCAGCCTCGGCCAGCGTGATCTTCGGCAGTGTATTCGGATGACGCTCCAGATAGAACCGGGCAGCGGTGGCCAACAAACTGCCGTTTCCGGGGATACCGACCGCTTCAGCGTACCGGGCACAGGCCAACTCGGGCGGTTCACCCACCGTGCGCAGCAGCCCCAGACAGCGTTCAAATCTCGCCGCCTCTTGACCAGACAGGGCGGCCGCCACTGAATCTCCTTTGGCGAGCAACCCGGCAATCCGTCGCGCCTCCTTTCATCCCTCGGCCTAACGGCCTGAAAGGGACCCTGTAGTATCAAAAATGAGTAGTCAAACAGAGGATTGCCGCTTTCTGTTTAAACCGCAAATCCTTGGTGATAAGCTTTTCAACTGGAGCCAGTGGTCGGGGTCGAACCGACGACCTACGGTTTACGAAACCGTTGCTCTGCCACTGAGCTACACTGGCGTCCGTTAGGGGTTGGACTTAACGACGCCTACGCGTTCTTGGCAAGCCAATTCCGACAGCCAAAGCGGCAGTTCGACAGCCATCCGGCGCGTGTGTGACGTTGCGTGAGCAGGTCGTTTCCATGTAGAGTTCCGGCCCTGGGCGGCGTGCCGTCCGAAGGACAGACCGGATAAGGATATCTGCTCATGAGCCTGGCCATTGTTCCGTTGGAGCGTCGTTCGCGTCATTTGGACCGTTTCTTGCAGGTTTCCTACGGGATCTACAACGGCGATCCCCACTGGGTGCCGCCTTTGTTGTTTGATCTGAAGAAGGTCTTCACGAGAGCCAACCCGCTGTTCGAGCATGCGGAGGCGCAGCTTTGGGTGGCACAGCGGGATGGGCGTGACGTGGGTCGGATCGCCGGGATCATCGATCATCACTTCAACCGAATGGGGGGCCAGCAGACGGTGTTCTTTGGGTTCTTCGAGTCGACTGACGATCCCGCCGTGGCGGCAGGGCTTCTCGATGCGGTGGGCGCGTGGGGGCGCTCCAAGGGGATGACGCGTCTGCTGGGTCCGATGAACCCGACGAGCAATGACGAGTGCGGTCTGCTGATCGAGGGGTTCGACATGGATCCGGTCTTCATGATGCCCTACAATCCGCGGTATTACCCCGAGTTGCTGGACGGGCTGGGTTTCCAGAAGGCCAAGGACCTTCTGGCCTATTTGATCGATATCTCGAAGAGCCCGCTCGATCGGCTTAGCCGGCTCGCCAACAAGTGCCGCGAGCGGAATCCGGACCTTGCGTTTCGTGCGGTGACCAAGAAGGGGCTGGAAGCCGACCTGGGCAAGGTGAAGCAGATTTACAACGCGGCGTGGGAACACAACTGGGGGTTCACGCCGATGACGGATGCCGAGGTCGATTTTTTGGCGGCGCGGCTCAAGCCGCTGCTGGTGGAAGGGTTGGTTCAACTGGTCGAGAGTCCGACCGAGCCGGTTGGTTTTCTCCTGGCGGTGCCGGATTTCAACGAGGCGTTGAAGCCGCTCGAGGGGCGTTTGCTGACACTGAAGCTCCTTGGTTTCATTCCGTATCTGTTCGGTCGAAAGGTGCCCAAGCAGTGTCGGGTGATCACGTTGGGCGTGAAAGCGGCCTATCGCGGACGCGGCCTCGAGTCGGTGATGCTGTCGGAAGGCCTGAAGACCGGATTTCGTCTCGGGTTCACATCCGCTGAGGCTTCCTGGGTGCTCGAGGACAACGTCAAGATGCGGCGTGTCATCGAGCTGTTCGGGGCAAAGGTGTACAAACGGTACCGCCTCTACGAACGGGCGGCGTGAGGCGCGGGTGCTGGAAGACGGGTGTTGGAAAACGGTTGCATCACGTTCCTGTTCCGGCCCAATGTGCCGTCGAACACATCCCCACATATGAAGACCATTATTCGGTGTTTGAATTGCGCGGTGACCCTCCTGTTTGTGGGCGTGGCCGGGGAATCGGCGGACGTCCCTGCCGGGGGCTCGAGTGCGGGAGCACAACCTCCTCACCTTGCGCGGCTCGAATGGTGGCGCGCGGCGCGATTCGGCATGTTCATCCACTGGGGGCCAGTCAGTCTGAAGGGAACGGAGATTGGCTGGTCGCGCGGCGCGCAGATTCCGATCGAGGAGTATGACCGGCTCTACAAGAGCTTTAATCCCGTCGAGTTCAACGCCGAGGAGTGGATGCGGGTGGCGGCGGAGGCCGGCATGAAGTACGTCGTGTTCACCACGAAGCATCACGACGGCTTCTGCATGTGGGACACGAAGCAGACGGATTTCAACATCATGCAGTCGCCATTCGGTCGGGACGTGGTCAAGGAGTTGGCGCAGGCATGCCGGCAACGCGGGTTGGCGTTCGGGACCTATCATTCGGTCTGTGACTGGCATCACCCGGATTTTCCGCTGGGCAGCCCCGGCGGGCAGACCCGCAAGCCGAACCCGAGCATCGACCGGTACGAGACCTATCTGCGCAGCCAGATGACCGAACTGATCTGCAATTACGGTCCGCTGCTGATCATGTGGTTTGACGTCCCGCAGGAGTTTGACCGCCGGCGCGGGCAGGGGTTGATCGACCTTGCCCGGTCGCTGCAGCCGGACATCATCGTCAACAACCGAAGCGGCGCGCCCGGCGATTACGACACACCCGAGCAGCGGATCGGCGCATTCCAGATCGCTCGGCCGTGGGAGACGTGCATGACCATTTGCCAGCAGTGGGCTTGGAAGCCGAACGACGCCATGAAATCGCTCAAGGAATGCCTTCAGACACTCGTGTTGTGCGCGGGCGGGGATGGCAACCTGTTGTTCAATGTGGGGCCGATGCCCGACGGACGGATCGAGCCGCGTCAGGTCGAGCGGCTTCGCGAGATGGGGGCGTGGCTGGCCCGGCACGGCCAGACCATCTACGGAACGCGCGGCGGTCCGTGGAAACCCTCGAAGGCGCTCGCCAGCACACGCCGGGGGCGCGAGGTGTTCGTTCACATCCTGCGCTGGGATTCGGACACGATCACCGTGCCCACTCTGCCGATGAAGATCATCGACAGCACGCTCCTGACAGGAGGCCGCGTCCGCGTGACGCAGACGTCCGAAGGTGTCTCGTTCGCCGTTGCGCCTGAGGACCGGTCCGACATCGACACGATTGTCCGCCTTGAATTGGAGGGGCCGGCGATGGACATCGCTCCGATGAGCCTGCAGTCGGCAATCCAGGCCAGCGCCTCGACGGTTTATCAGAACATGGCGGAATATGGCGCCGAGAGCGCTTTCGATGACGACGATCATACGCGGTGGGCGACCGATGCCGGGACGAAGACCGCGTGGGTCGCCCGCGATTTCGGACGGCCCCTGACCTTTCATCGGGTGCGCATCCGCGAGGCCTATCCCGGGCGCGTCGAGCGGTTCGAGCTGCAATACAAGACGGGCAGCGACTGGAAGACCATCTTCGCAGGGACGCAATTGGGGGAGAACTTCACCCGGTCCTTTGAACCGGTGAGCGCGCGCGAGGTGCGGTTGAACATCCTCGAGGCCAACGAAGGCCTGACCATCTGGGAGGTCCGGCTCGACTAGACTTGACGGTGCGGGGTGTCGGCTCTCAAGCTGGAGCACAGTGCGTTGCCTTGTTCCCATGAGATGGGTGGTGTTGGCGCTGCTGTCGGCCGGATGCGGCGTCGGCGTCCCTCTCTGCGGCGGGGCGCAAGCGCAGGACGCGGCGTGGGGGCCGTTTTATCATCGCTTTCGGCTTACGCTCGAACCAGGCGAGCGCACGGAAGCGCTGGGACCTTTTTATTACCGCCAGGACGTTTGGGAGGAATGGCCTGAAGAACTCGGCGTCCTCGATCTTCCCGGCGAACCGACACCCGTCCAGGACGCCGCCACGACCCTGGCTTTGCCGCCGCTTTTCTCGAGTCTCCGGTGTCCCGGCGTCCCGGCGTTGTCGTGGGACTTTCTCTACCCGATCATGACCTATGATCGCTACGGGGCGGAATCGCGGCTTCAAGTGGCGCAGTTGCTGAGTTTTGGGGCTGGCCGGTCGCAAGATGGGACGGCATCACGCGGATTCAGCCTGTTCCCGTTGTTTTTTTTCCGGCGATCCGATGATCCGGCTCGAGACTACAGCGCGGTGTTTCCGTTCTACGGCCATACCCAACAGCGTTTGTTTCGGGACGAGTGGCGAGTAGTGCTTTGGCCGCTGTACGCCCAAAGCCGGAAGAAGGACGTGGTGACCGACAATTACCTGGTGCCCCTGTTTCATCGGCGACACGGCGACGGGCTGCGAGGCTGGCAGTTCTGGCCTTTGATCGGACAGGAGCGCAAGGAGACCACGTGGCGCACGAACAGCCTGGGCGGTGTCGAGACGCTCTGGGGGCACGAGGCACTGTTCGTGCTGTGGCCGATGTTCTTCCACAATACCGTCGACATCGGCTCGACGAACGCGATGCGCCAGCGGGTCTTGCTGCCGTTCTACAGCTTGCAGTTGTCGCCCGCCAAGGAGACGCGCACCTATCTATGGCCGTTGGGTCCGACATTTGTCGACGCCCATGCCGAGGGCTATCGGCAAGTCGGGCTCCCTTGGCCGCTGATCGTGTTCGCGCGCGGCGAAGGCAAGACGACCGATCGGGTTTTTCCGCTCTATTCCCACAGCCGGTATCGGGAGGGAGAGACCACCTGGTACCTCTGGCCGATTCTTTGGCAGAGGCACATCCGCACGCAGGCGCTCGAGCGCGATCTGACACGCGTCGGTTTCTTCCTTTACACGGACATTGCCGAGCGTCAGAAGGCGACCGGCCGGACCAGGCGGCGGACGGACGTTTGGCCGTTGTTTGCGTCCCGGCGCGATTTCGATGGCAACGAACGATTCCAGGTCTTCGCGCCAATCGAGGCGATCCTGTCCTCGAACCCGAGCGTCACGCGGAACTGGTCGCCTCTCTGGGCGTTGTGGCGCTCGGAGAAGAACGCGCGGACCGATGCGCGCAGCCGTTCCTTGCTCTGGAACCTCTATCGTTCGGAAGCGGCTCCAGGCGTTAAAAAGTGCTCGATCCTCTTTGGCATGATTCGGTATGAAGCCGGGCCTACAGGTGCCCGGTGGCGCTGGCTGGGCCTGTTTGGCGGCAAGCCGGGGCGGGGGGCGACGAGAGACCATGTTCCAGAACGTCGGTGAAATACTGATGCTGCTGTGGCGCACGGCGTGGGCTTTGCCCATGACGTGGCGCCAGCGGCGCAAGGTGTTCGACCAGTTGTTCGAGATTGGGAACGCGAGCCTATTGATGGCCTGCCTGCTCTCGCTCTTCATCGGGGGGGTGCTCGCCCTCCAGACCGGTCCGGTGTTGGCCGAGCGCGGCCTGACCAGCTTCATCGGCCAAATCGTCGGGCTTTCGATGTGCCGGGAACTGGCTCCCGCCATGATGGCCATGCTGATCGCCGGACGCATCGGATCATCGATGGCGGCTGAGCTGGGCTCGATGACCGTGTACCAGGAGATCGACGCGTTGCGCTCGATGAACATCAATCCGATCCAATACCTGGTGTTGCCGCGGTTGGTGGCGATCAGTCTTGCGCTGCCGGTGTTGGTTGTGTTCTCGATCCTGATCGGGTGGCTGGGGGGGGCCGTGGTGTCGGTTTACAATTACCAGATTGCGATTTCCTACGAGGGCTATTTCAACAGCCTCAGGGACGGGATTGACCTGATCGACGTTGTGAACGGCCTGTTCAAAAGCGCGGCATTTGCCGTCGTGATCGGTCTGGTCTCGTGCCATCAGGGCCTGCACACCATAGGCGGGCCGCGGGGCATCGGGCGCTCCGTGACCAAGGCCGTCGCCAACTCGATCATCCTGATTCTGATCTTGGATTACTTTCTGACGCGACTGCTGATGCACCTGGACTGATGAACGCCACGGCACAACAGGGGGTGAACCTCCGGGCACGCGACGTGTGCAAGAGTTACGACGGTCAGCGCGTGCTCAATGGCATCGACTTCCATGTCGAGCGCGGCGAGGTGTTCGTCTTGATGGGGCCGAGCGGCAGCGGCAAGACCGTGCTGCTCAAGCACCTCATCGGGCTCGAGGTCCCGGACCGCGGTGAGATTCTGATTGAAGGGCAACCGATCCATTCGCCTGGCGTGGTGGATCGGTATCGACTGGCCATGGTGTTCCAGTCGGGCGCATTGCTCAATTCCCTCTCAGTGGCCGACAACGTTGGCCTGTACCTGAGCGAGCACCGACTGCATCCGCCCGAGACCATCGCGCGGATTGTCACCGAAAAACTGGCCCTGGTCGGGCTCAAGGGAATCGAGAACAAGCTGCCTAGCGAGCTGTCGGGCGGCATGAAGAAGCGGGTCTCGATCGCGCGGGCCCTTGTGATCGAGCCCCAACTTATCCTTTACGACGAGCCGACCAGCGAACTGGATCCGCTCATCGCCGTGACGATCGGCGCTGAAATCCTGCGACTCAACAAGCGCATTCACGTCACCTCGATCGTGGTGACGCATGACCGCGAGCTGGCGTTCGGCATTGCGGACCGGATCGCGCTCATGAACGAGGGCGAGCTGATCGCCCTCGGCCCGCCGGACCAGGTCAAGGCGAATCCTCATCCGCTGGTTCAGCGCTTTCTGCAGGCGGATTTCCGCTTCAACCCCGAATCAATCACCCCATGAAGAACACACTCGAAACGCGCGTGGGCTTTCTTTTCGCGCTCGCCATGGTGGCGGGCATGATTCTCCTCGAGATGGTGGGCGGCCTCGATTTCCTCCGGGGCGGCCTGCGTTTGAACGCCCGCTTCAAGAACATCCAGGAACTCAAGAAGGGCGACCCGGTCAAGATGGCCGGCAAGCCGGTCGGCCGGGTCGAGGACATTCAGTTCGCCGATTCGATGGTGTTGGTGCAGATGAAGATTCTTGAGCCCAAGGCGACAGTGCGCACCGACACCCGCGCCGCGATCAGATTCTCCGGTCTGATGGGCCAGAACTATGTGTCGCTGGATTTTGGCACAGACAAAGGCGAGATTATCACCCTGCCAGACCAGGAGATCGCCACCGATGAGCAGGCTGACATCAGCGCCCTGATGTCCAAACTCGATGGCGTGGCTGGCGACATCAAGAAGATCACCGCGAATTTCACCGATTTGAAGCTCGACGAACTGGTGATGCCGTTCCGCGATTTTATCACTGAAGAGGGGCCTCGGGTTACCGGGATTCTCACCAATATCCAGGCGGTAGCCGCCCGCATCAACTCGGGCCAGGGCACGATCGGACGTCTGATCGGCGAGGACGCCCTGTACGAGTCGGCCCTGAGCACGGTGACCAACCTCAATTCGACCTCCGATGATGCGCGGGATCTGGTGGCGGAAGCCAAGACCATTGTCGCCGACGTCCGTGCCGGCAAGGGGACGGTGGGTCAATTGATCAGCGAGGCGCGGCTCTATGAGGAGGTGACGGAGGCGGCGACTCACCTGAAGGAAGTCCTTCAGAAGGTCAACCGCGGGCAGGGATCGGTGGGCAAACTGGTCAACGACGAGGCGTTGATCGACAATGCCAAGCTGACACTGCAGAAGCTGGACAAAGCCACCGAATCCCTCGAAGACCAGGGTCCGCTCAGTGTGATCGGCATCCTGATCAACCCGCTTTTTTAGAACTGCCTGAGAAAACGCAGGTCGTTCTCGTAGAACAGCCGGATGTCGTCGATCCCGTAGCGGATCATGGCGATGCGCTCGATGCCGAAGCCGAACGCCCACCCGGTCCAGATCTCGGGATCATATCCCACGTTCTCGAACACCTGGGGATGGACCATGCCGCATCCGGCGATCTCGAGCCATTCCTTGCCCATCTTCCGCGTGAGCGGACTCGAAAAATCGATTTCGAAACTCGGCTCCGTATAGCTGAAGTAGTGTGGGCGGAAGCGAATGCGCGTTTCCGGACCCATCAGCTCCCGAAACACGAACTCGACCGTCCCCTTCAGATCGGAGACGGCCACTCCCCGATCCACGTACAATCCCTCGACCTGGTGAAAGGTCGGATTGTGGGTGGCATCCGCATTGTCGCGTCGATAGACCCGCCCCGGCACGATGATGCGCACCGGCGGCGGTTGTTTGGCCATCACGCGGATTTGGACTGAGGAGGTGTGCGTGCGCAGCAGCCACTTCGGCGCCGGTCGCGTTCCATCCTCGCCCTCAACTCCCGCCGCGCCTGTGGCGGAGATGTAGAACGTATCCTGGGTGTCCCGTGCCGGGTGGTCTGCCGGCGTATTCAACGCGTCGAAGCAGTGGTGCTCGTCTTCCACCTCCGGCCCGTCGGCCACGGCAAAACCGAGCTTGCGAAAGCTTCGAACGATATCCTCAGTGACCTGCGTGAGCGGGTGCAACCGGCCCAGCGGACGGCGGCGTCCGGGCAGCGTAAAATCGGTCGGCTCGCTCGGCAAGGCGGCCGCCAATTCGAGTTCCTGTCTGCGTGCCGCCAGCGTCGCCTCGAGCATGCCTTTGGCGGTGTTGATTCGCTTGCCGGCGTCCGGGCGCTCCTCTTTCGGCAGCGATCCCAGTTGCTTCATCAGCGCGGTGAAGCGCCCGTGCACGCCGAGGTAGGTCGTGCGCGCCTGATCCAGGACGGCCAAATCCCGCGCCGCGCGCAACTCCGACAGTGCCGTCTCGAGGATCGGCTCGATTTGGTCGACGAAGCCTGGCATGCGTTGGGGTGGGTGCGTGGGGACCCGCTCGGAAGAAGGGATCAGCAAACGCCAGCCATTCGACAGATGAGTTCGCGAGCGAAACTATGGCTCAGGGGCGAGTCGCCGATCCTCGATCAGCCGTTCGTCTTGGCTTGCAGGCCGGTCTTGGCCGCCCTGACCAACTCGGCGAACGTTGGGGCATCCGTTGCCGCCAACTCGGCAAGCATCTTCCGGTCCAGCTCGACCTTCGCGGCCTTGAGCCCTTCCATGAACCGGCTGTAGGTCAGGCCTGCGGCGCGGGCCGCAGCGTTGATCCGAATCTGCCACAGCGCCCGGAAGTTCCGCTTCTTGGTCTTGCGGTCGCGATACGAGTACTGCCGCCCGTGATCGACGGCGTCGGAAGCATAGCGATAGAGCTTGGAACGCCGGGCACGGAAGCCTTTGGCGGCTTGCAGCATGCGTTTGCGGCGCTTACGAGAGGCTGGGGCGTTGGTAACGCGCATGAGAACTTTAGTTAACGGTTTAAAACAGGAGAGTCCGCGGCATTGTCGACCGCATCCTAGTGGCTGTACGGCATGCTCTTCTTGATCCTTGCCACGTCGACGGCCTCAACCACCGCCGAGTGACGCAGATGCCGACGGCGCTTCGCGTTCTTCGAAGCAAGCAAATGGCGGCGGCCCGCATGGGGTCGCAACACTTTTCCGGTGGCGGTGATCTTGAACCGCTTGGCCACTGCCTTCCGGGTCCTTACACCTTTGGGGCGTCGCATAAATCGTATTCCTAGCGAAAAAGAGCTCGCAATCTAGGCAGCCCCAAAACGCAGTGCAAGCCTGAAATGCCAAAAACCAAACCCAAATCTCGAGTCGCCATCGCGACAAGGAATCTGCGCAGTGCACGGTTGACGGTGTTGGAAAGGAGGAACCGGAGAAGAGATTGACACGGGGCACGGTAGCGCGCATTTCTCACCCACTTCTGAAGAACGCGGAGCCGACGGCATTGGAAGGTGCACTCATGCGCGCTGGGCAAGGCCTGTTTGTCACTGGGCGTGCAATCGCCTCTCGAGTCGCGCGTACAGCTCGGCTGCGTCCGCTGCGTGGACGACCTCGCCACCGGGAGTGACGATCCCATAGCCGGGGCCGTAAGCCGGCCCGTTTGCGACGCACACGTCGGTGTTACACCCGCACAATTGGTCCAGACACCGTTGAATCACGCTATGGCGCGTCCCGTCCACCTCGAATTTCCATCCGGCCAGGAACGCGCCGGGAAACAAGGTCCGCAGTTCGGCGATCAGCTTCCGCGTCGGAACAAGCTCAGCGAGCAGAACGCCTGAGCGGGTCGGGTACTTGGCGGTCTCGAGAAGACGCAACTCGCCCGGCGTCGGTTGTTCGAAGACGTGTCCGAACCTGAAATCGCTCACCGCCGCGGCATGGAACACGGCGTCGACGGGCTTTCTGGCCTGTTGTTGCAGGCGCTGATGGAGGTCGGCGACCGTCGTGAACCGCTCGATGTGGTTTGCCCGACAGGGGCCCGCCCAGGAGGCGAGCGCGCCGAGCAGCAGGGACACCACGTGCCCCCTGTCGACCAGGTAATTGGCAAGTTCGACCCCCAATCGCCCGGTCGACGCATTCGTCAGGCGTCGGACCTGATCGAGAGGTTCGCAAGTCGGACCGGCGGTGACCAGGCAGTTCACGGTGCGTCGACTCCGAGCGGGGCGTTGTCGATGAGTCGGACCTTGCCTACGAACACGGCCAGGGCCATGTGGGAAGTCCGATGCACCGCACGAGTTGGCTCGAGGGTGTCGGGATCGAAAAAGGCCACATAATCGAGGCGGGCGGCCGGTTCAGACGCAACCAGCTTGGCAACCCCTTTCTGCAGTTGGGCGGCGGGGACGGCACGCCGGGCGGCCTGGACGCGGCCTCGGGCCCACTGGATCGAGCGCCAAAGCACGGTTGCCTGAGGGCGCTCGTCGGGTGCCAGGCGCTGGTTCCTCGAACTCATGGCCAGTCCGTCGCTCTCGCGCACCGTGGGGGCCACCACGATCTGCAGCGGGAAGTTGAGGTCCCGCACCATGCGGCGCACCACCGCCGCCTGCTGCCAGTCTTTCGCGCCGAAGATCGCGAGGTCGGGCAACACCAGGTTGAACAGTTTGGCCAGGACCGTCGTGACGCCCCGGAAATGGGTCGGTCGCGCAGACCCCTCCATCGAGCGGGTCAACGCTTCCTCGACAACGCAGGTGCTCGAAGGCGGGACGGGCGCCTGCGGGTACATCGCGGTGTCCTCAGGCACGAAGAGAACATCTACCCCGGACGTCCGGCAGAGGGCGCGATCCCGCGCCAGATTCCGCGGATACGCCGCCAGGTCCTCATGAGGCGCGAACTGTGTGGGATTGACGAACACACTGACAACGACGCGCCCGCTTGATTTCACACGTCGGCGCGCTTCCTGGACAAGGCTCAGGTGTCCCGTGTGCAGGGCGCCCATCGTGGGCACGAATGCGACGCGCACCCCTTGACGCCTCCAACGGCGAGCCAAACGTTGCATCTCGTGCAGGGCGACGACGATTCGCATGGCGATGATGATGAAGCGTCCGAGGGTGGTGTGCGACTCAAATCCTGCGTTGCCGTCAAGGCCTGGCTTCGGATTGCAGGAGCGTTTCGAGGTCTTTCGCGGTCTCCGCGCGGGTCGGGTCCAGGCGCAGGGCTTGGCGGAAATGGCGGATGGCCTTCGATCGAGCGCCCTGGGCCCGATCGAGATTGCCCAGCCCGACGTGGGCATCAGCGGAGTCCGGATTCAGTTCCAGGGCCCTGGCAAAGGAGGCGCGCGCTTGATCGTTCCTTCCCTGCTGTTCGAGGAGTTTGCCGATTTCGTTGTACGAGCGTGCGGCGTGGGGAATCAGGCGGGCGACCTCGCGCCATTCCGCTTCGGCGGCGCTGTAGTCGTCGAGTCCAACCAGCAGGCGGGCGGTCAGTTCGTGCAGCATCCAGTCGCCGGGCTTGGACGCCGAGGCCTGTCGGCAGACCTCCATGGCGCGGCGGCGGGCGACTGGTTTGGAGTGGCCGCGCAGGCTGGCCAATTCGTCATCGAGTTGTCTCAGACGTTCCATATGGCCGAGTTGATGCCGGTAGATCGGTTCGTCAAAACGGCGCCGCACAAGCTTGGCGATCTCGTACCGTTGGCTGTCCGTGTAGCCCAGACGCGCAGCGCAAGCCTCGGATGCGAGCCAGGCAGCCGACGATTGCGACCGCGGGGCGGCGCGATCCGCGAGGATGGCGGCGACCTCCTCGGCGAAGAGCCGAGCGAGGAGGTAATTGCCCTCGAAAGTGAAGTGGACGTGTTCATAGAGCAGTTCCTCGCCGGGCATGCCGTGCTTACTCTCGCGCTCGAAGTGCCTTTCCGCGTCCAGGAGACGAACGCCGCGTCCGGCGTGGCGCGCAACAGTCTGGCGGATCGCCTCGTTGTGGCGGGAGTCGGTCCGGAACCGGAGCGTATCGAGGTCTCGGGCGAGGGTCAGATGGGTTTTGGCCTCGTTGGTCTGGCCGAGGGCCAGGCAACAGGCGCCCCATTGGAAGTGCAGATCGGCGTAGGTATCATCGAGTCTTGCGGCGGATTCGTAGTCCCGAATTGCGGCTTCGAATGCACCGTTGGTTTGAGCTGCGACGCCGGCGTTGTACAAGCGTTCCCACTCGACCCGATCGGTCTCAGTCAGGCCGATCCGATGCAGCGACCCGAAGGGCGGCCAGTCGCGCAGGCGCGACACCATTGTGCTCACAACCACCTGCGCCCGCGCGTCCGTGCCCACCGCGATGAGGTCGCCCAGATTCCGTTGGAAATGGCGATTCAGAGTCTCGAGACGCGGATCGTCGCGGCGCACCTGTTGGCTCATGAACATCGACATCCCGCCCCAGCCCAGGGCCGCTTCGGATGAGGGGCTCAATCGTTGAAGCCACTGGTCGAGCCACTGGGCGGAGCGGGCCCTTTTGAGCGCGAGACTCGTCCGGATGACGGGAAGCGGGGGCGTTTGGCGGCCAAAGACGGTGCCGGTTCCGAAGGGGCCGATGACCTCGTTGTTCCCCATGTACACCAGCCAGATGTCGCCTTGCAGGCTTCGACAGTCCCGCGCAATCGGCAGGATCACATGCGAATTGATGGCTGTGAACGCGGTGTTGACGACTTCGAATTGCATGTCCGGGTAGCGCGCGCGCAGCAGGGTCTCGAGGATGCGCGAGAAACCGAACGCCGGCGCCGGATCTCCGATCGCAGCCGATTCGCCGAATACGAAAATCCGGCAGGTTCCATCCGGTTTGGATGGATTGAGCACAACAAACTCGGGGGTCTTGGCGAGGGTGCGCGGAACAAATCGCCAGGCGAATCGCTGGTTCTCGACCCGCAGACTCGGGTCGACGGCGCGATGGCGCACGAAGAAAGCCGTCTCGTATCCAAAGCCAATCAGGCGCAGAACCAACTCGATGAGAGCGATTCCCACCAGGGGCACCAACAGCGCCGCGCCAAGGCGAAACCAGCGCCGTCGGCCCTCGAGCGCGTTCGCGCCCCGAGACGACGGCTCGATCCGGTCCTCCCGCCCGGATGGGGGCGTCGGCGCTATCGAATGAGATGGGGCCTTCTTCACCGCTATCCCAAGAGAATCCTTGACCCCGTCAACGCAGCACAGAGACTTGACTTGTGTACAAAGCGTTTCACCGGTCGAGGATTCTAGCCTGCCGGCCCGCAGCGCGCGAACGAAAAACGCCGCGGTTCGCCATACGGAGTGTGTCCGGCTTCGGAGCGTCGGCTTGCAGCCGGCGTAACGCTTCTGGCGTGGCGCGGATCGCGCGAATTCGGATCCGACCCCCTTCCGCCCATGTCCGGAGCGTCGGCTTGCAGCCGGCTTTGGACCCGGAAGCCTGGGACAGACCCTATGGATGGAGCAATTGACATGAACGCCAAGGATTTTCTTCGGCTGGGCGTGCCCCTGGGTGAGGCCACCCGGCGCGCGACGGACTTCGTCTGCAAGTTCGTCCTTGGGGGAGGGGACAAATCGCGACTGGCGGACGAAGTGAAGGCGATTGTTGAGAATCCGGCCTCGTTTGTGAGCGATCCGCTGCGGGCGGGATTTGCCCAGGCGCTGCTCGACGCCGCCCCTCCCCTGCGTGCCGAACCGATCTCTTACCGGCAATGGGGGTCAGGGCTGGAATCGGAGGCCGTCCTGCAGATGGAAAAGGCGTGTTTGTTACCGGTGGCGGTGGCTGGGGCATTGATGCCCGACGCGCACGTCGGCTACGGGCTGCCGATTGGGGGCGTTCTGGCTACGGTGAACGCGGTTATTCCCTATGCTGTCGGGGTGGACATTGCCTGCCGGATGAAGATGACCGTGCTGGATCTGCCGCTCGAGCACCTTGATCGGAGGCAGGACCGGCTCACGAGGGCCATCGAGGCCGAGACGCGGTTTGGCGTCGGCGCCGCTTTCAAAGAGAGGCGTGGGCACGCGGTGATGGACGCGGATTGGTCGGTGAGCCCGGTCACCAAACAGCACAAGGACAAAGCCTGGGCGCAACTGGGCACCAGCGGCAGCGGGAATCACTTCGTCGAGTTTGGCGTGTTCACGGCGCACGGGCCCATTCGGGCGCCGGGTCAGGCTCAGGAACTGCCTGCCGGGAGCTACGTGGCGTTGCTCTCGCACAGCGGAAGCCGGGGCACGGGGGCGGCGGTGTGCGACTATTACAGCAAGCGGGCCTTCAGCCAGTTTGTGGATATGCCCAAGGAACTGAAGCGGCTTGCATGGTTGTCTCTCGATTCGCAGGAAGGCTTGGAATATTGGAACGCGATGGAGTTGATGGGGCGTTACGCGGCAGCGAACCATGCGTGCATCCACGCCCACATCGCGGCGCATCTCGGCGCGCAAGTCCTGCTCGCTCTCGAGAATCACCACAACTACGCGTGGAAGGAACGGCACGTGATCGGGGGCGTCGAGCGCGAGGTGATCGTTCATCGCAAGGGCGCCACGCCAGCGGGCGCAGGCGTGCTGGGGATCATTCCAGGATCGATGGCCTCTCCGGGTTTCGTCGTGTGCGGCAAAGGCAATCCGGAGTCGCTGAACTCTGCCTCCCATGGCGCCGGGCGGGTGATGAGTCGCGCACAGGCGAACAAGACAATCCAGTGGAAGGCTCTCAAGGCGATCCTGCGGGAGCGGGGTGTGACTTTGATTTCGGCGGGATTGGACGAAGCGCCGATGGTGTACAAGAACATCCGCGAGGTCATGGCTGCCCAGAGCGATCTGGTGACGATTCTCGGGCAGTTCGATCCGAGGCTGGTGAAGATGGCGCCGCCGGGCGAACGCGCGGAGGATTGAGTAGGCGTAAACGGTCAGTAATGGGGGAGACACGGGACGAATTCGATCCGCGGGGGCCTGCCTCGCCTCTTGCGGGACCCCTCGTTGCCTGCCCGTTGGGACGTTGCCCATTGGGTTTGCGGCACGGGGGCCCGCCGCCCGGGCTGCCTTCACGCTGATCGAACTCTTGGTGGTCATCGCCATCATCGCCATCCTGGCCGGGATGCTGCTGCCGGCGCTCGGCAAGGCGAAGACCAAGGCGCAGGGCATTCAGTGCATGAGCAACCTCAAGCAGCTCCAACTCGCCCACGGCTCTATGCCGACGGCCATGCTGAGATCAGGAAGTGGTTGGACGCTCGCACAAAGGCCCCAGCCAAATACAACAACTGGCTTACCCTCGGCGTCGAATCCCCCAACAACCGGAACATGATCTGGCTGAGCGAACACACCTCGGCGCTGGACCGCTGACGCTTTCGAGTGCTTGGCACTCATCCTCGACCCTTTACAAGAAGCTTGTCCCGGAAGTAGGAGTTTCTTGATCAACGACAATTCTTCACCAGCGCGTTGCCTCGCACAGCTTTCGCTTCATGCCTTTCACGAAGCGAACCTTCGCCGCGTTCTTCCCCAGACCTGCCGAAAACCGTCACATCGCCCGTGGCTGCAGAAAAGCGGGCTTTCAGTTTTGTCGGTTGCGTGCTTAGACTGGAAGCATGCCTTCGCGTTACGGCACGGGTGAACTGTATGGTTTCGACTTCTGCGCGCTATCTCCCGCACGCATTCGGGAGCTTTCTTCGTCCGCGTAGCGGCGAACCACCTCGAACGCGTCGCCTTCGACAAAGGAGAACAGTTCGCGCAGGCCGGCGATTTCCTGGATGCGTCGCGCGAGCGTCTCCGGGTACCAGCGGGAGTTCAATCCCCGACCGTTCTCGCCGGTCTTCACCAACCCCGCGCCTTCGGCCATGATCCCCCCTCTTTGAACCCGGTTCCTGAGGATGACAGCGAAGGCACGTTCCCGCTGACTGGTGGGCTTGCGCCGAAGCGTATCGATGACGTTCTGGCGGGTGAGGTCAAAGGTGAGGATTTGATCAGCGAGCCATTTTGCCTGGCGGCCAAGAAGAATAGGTTGACGCGTATGCGCGACTGCGGGATCGGCCCCCCGAGGGAGTCCGGTCATGGGGTTGTTGGGCCGGGCAACAGGAGGGCGAGTTGGCGTCTGGCGGCGGCGGGCCAGGAGGATCGGTCGGTGAGGATCGCGTTCTGGAGCGCGGAGTGGCACGAACAGGTTGGTTTGGTGGGGATTTTGGGGATGGCCTGGACGACGATTTGTTGGGCCAGGGCGGCATTGCGGTGGAGGTAGTCGATGATCATGTCGACGGTCACGTGGTTGCCGTCCTCCTTCCAGCAGTCGTAATCGGTGACCATGGCGAGGGTGGCGTAGGCGATCTGAGCTTCGCGGGCGCACTTGGCCTCGCCGAGGTTGGTCATGCCGATGACGGCGTGGCCCGCGGCGCGGTTGGCGAGCGACTCGGCGCGGGTGCTGAACGCCGGCCCTTCCATGCAAACATAAGTCCCGCCGTCATGCGCTCTCGCCTTCAGGCGGCGGGCGGTTTCGAGAAGGGTCTGACGCAGCTCCTCGCAGATCGGATGGGCGAAGGCGATGTGCGCCACAATGCCGCGCCCGAAGAAGGTGTGTTCATACGAGCGCTTGGTGCGGTCCAGGAATTGGTCCACCAGGACAATGTCGCAGGGGCGATAGCGGTTTTGGAGCGATCCCACGGCGCTGACGCTGATGATCCACGCGACGCCCAGTTTCTTGAGGGCCCAGATATTGGCCCGGTGGTTCAACTCGCTGGGCATGATGCGATGGCCGCGTCCGTGCCGCGGCAGGAACACGACCTCGCGTCCAGCGAGCCGTCCGGTGAGCAGTTCGTCTGACGGGCTGCCAAAGGGGGTTCGGACGCGCATCCATTTCTGGTTGGTGAATCCTTGGATTTGGTAGAGGCCGCTGCCGCCGATGATGCCGATGCGATGTGTTGTCATAGGATGGAGGGGTCAGTTTCTCAGGAGTGGATTGGGAAAAGGAGCCACGGCATTGGGGCAAGCCGCACGGCATAATCGACGAGCCGACTCAGCTGTCCCAACTGGATGATGCCCAACATGAGCGAGGCGAAGACGAGCGGGACCACGACGAAGAAGAGCAGGCGTAGAAACACTTGGCCGAGCCGATCGATTGCCTCGCGTGCCGGCCAGCCCGCCGCCGTGTCAAAACCGGGTTGCCACGTCACGATCATGCGCAGGATGACGCCCAGCGCCAGCCCGACGCCCATGCCCCACAGAATGAGGACCGCCAGTCGGTCGCTTGTCTGGGCGGATAGCGAGGACATGTGGGAACTGGGGCGGGGTTAATCGGAGGCGCGCCTCGCTAGCCCGGATTCTTCACCACTTGAAGGAGCAATCTGAAATCCGGGTTGAGGCAAAACCGCGCCCGGATAGGGGAGAATGAGGTTCGGAACGCCTCCGAAACCGCACGGGTACGGCGACACTCTGTTGCCCGGTTCCCACCCTCCACTCGGGCACGGTTTTGTTTTTCTAACCTGCATGCTGACTTCTTTCGAGAACTCCGGCTTCGCGGTGGCAAAAAGTGGTGGGAAATGCAGGCTAGCGATCTTCGGCGTGGAAGCGTGCGATGACAGGCCGGTGGTCGGAGGCGACGCCCCAGTTGGGAAGTGCGAGCACATAGGAGCCCGCCCGATCCCACTCGCGCGCCATCGCGGAGCTGATCAGGATGTAATCGACGCGGTCGTAGCTGTCGGCCGTTCCGTAGAAATGGGTCCAGGTGATGTGTCGCGCATCCCACCGCGGGTTGGGGCTGGGAGCATTGTCGCCGTTGCGTTCCGCGGGGCGCGTGTCCACCAACGCGCGCGGCCGTTTGCCCAGGAGCGTCTGGAGCGTCACGGAGTCCTTCGTGTCGTTGAAGTCTCCGAGCACCACCAGGTTCGCCTTCGGGCGCGCCTCGAGCAGCGCATCCACGTGCTTGCGCAGCAGGATGGCCTCCTGGGCGCGCAGTTCCGCCTGGTCCGCGTTCGGGATCGGGCGACGCGATTTCAAATGGGCGTTGAAGAGTGTGAAGCTGTAGCGCGGGGTGACCTGGATATCGACTTCGAGAAACCCCCGGCTGACCCGGTGGCGTCGGCCCAGGAGCAGGAAACTCTCTCGCGGGTGCGGGCGGCGGGCTGCGATTGGGTAGCGGCTCAACAGCCCGATGGCGATGTTGGTATCCGATCCGCGGACATATTCCCAATGAGGGAAATCGAGGCCCTCGACCTTGAGTGAAGCGCGCAGCTCCAGCAGGGTGTTGGTCGTGCCGATTTCCTGCACGGCCAGCACGTCGGGTTTCATGGCGCGGATGCTCTCGCGGATTTTCGCCCTGGCTTCCGCCGGCTTGGCCACGCGACCCCCGCCGTCCACGTCCACGTAGTTCTCGAGATTGTAGGTGGCGACCGTGAAGGTGGACGCCGTTTCGGCGGCGATGTGCCCGCCGGCCAGGCCGGCCAGGGCGACGCCACAGACGCAACGCAGCAGCCAGTTCATGGGACCCCATCCTCGCCGGATTGCGTCCCGACGTCAAAAACGGAATACGCCTGGCCCGGATCGATCACAGGCTGCGCGCTGAATCTGATCCGGGCCAGAATGCCTTTGGCAGGAGGGGCGCCATCTGCTACGTTCCGGCGCATTGATGAAAAGGCATGCTCAGACCAGCATCCGAACAACGGCGGAAAGCGATTCTCCGCCCGCTCCACTGCTCGACAAGCAGAGCGAGCGGGACCATCGCAAGTTGCGGATCGACAAGGTGGGTGTGCGGGGGTTGCGTTTTCCGATCCAGGTGCGCGACAAGGCGCACACCGTGCAGAACACCGTTGCCACGATCGGGATGTACGTGGACTTGCCCCAAGAGTTCAAGGGGACCCACATGAGCCGGTTCATCGAGGTCCTCAACGCGCACGGCAGCATGGTGCATGTCGAGAACATTCCGGACATCCTGCGCGCCATGCAGCGCAAGCTGCACGCCGCGAGCGCTCACATCGAGTTGGAGTTTCCCTACTTCCTCGAGAAGCGGGCCCCTGTCACGAGGATGATGGGCCTGATGGATTACACGGCGCGTTTCAACGCGGCTGCAATCGGCGAGTCGATCGACTTCGTCCTCACCGTGATCACCGGAGTCACGACGCTCTGTCCCTGCTCGAAGGCGATCAGCCGCCACGGCGCCCACAATCAGCGGGGCCGCGTGACGGTGCAGCTCCGTTCCAATGGCATCGTGTGGATCGAGGATGTGATTGCGATGGTCGAGAGTTCGGCCAGCAGCGAGCTGTTCTCGCTGCTCAAGCGCCAGGACGAGAAATCGGTGACCGAGCGGGCGTACGAGAACCCCGTGTTTGTCGAGGACCTGGTGCGCAACGTCGCGCTGCGGTTGAACGCGCATCCGAAGGTAACCTGGTACAAGGTCGAGGCGGAGAATTTCGAGAGCATTCACAGCCACAATGCCTACGCCTGCATCGAGCGGAATTGACCAAACAACGCCTGGTTTGGATCGGTGCGAGTGGCGGGGTTGTCGGCGGACCTGCAGAAGCTGCTGGTCGATCAAGGACGCACGACGTCGGCCGAGAAGTAGGCGATCGGCCCTGTATTCAGGCTGGCCAAGATGCGGGCAATCTCACACCTTTAAGTCGCTATGACTGATCGTTTGCCTTTTGCAGGAACGTACACGGCCCTGGTGACCCCCTTCAGAGCCGGGAAGGTCGACGCGGCGGCTCTCGAGTGGATCATTCGCGCCCAGGCGCGCGGAGGGGTGGACGGGATTGTCCCGGTCGGAACAACGGGCGAATCGCCCACGGTCGATTTCGACGAGCACATCGAAATCGTCAAGATGTCCGTTGCCCTCTCGCGCGGGAAACTCAAGGTGCTCGCTGGCACGGGAGGCAACTCGACCAAGGAAGCCATTTACCTTACGCGCGCGGCCGAGGAGGCCGGCGCGGACGGTTCTCTGCAGGTCGCCCCCTACTACAATCGCCCGACCCAACAGGGCCTTTTCGAGCACTTCCGCGCGATTGCCAGCGCAACGAAGCTCCCCATAATCCTCTACAGCATCCCGGGCCGATGCGGCGTCGAAATCGCGGTCGACACGGTGCGGCGATTGGCCGATCGCTGCCCCAACATCGTTGGCATCAAGGAAGCCGGGGGCAACGTCGACCGCGTCAGCCAGTTGCGCGCCGCATTGAAGCCGTCGTTCACGATTCTGAGCGGCGACGACGCCCTCACGTTGCCGTTCCTGGCCGCGGGAGCCAACGGCGTCGTGAGTGTGGCGTCGAACATCATCCCGCGCCCGGTGTCCAATCTCGTCCGGGCGTTTAGGACGGGGAAGCCGGGGCAGGCGCTGAAGCTGCATGCCAAGTACTATGCACTGTTCAAGGACCTGTTCATCGAGACCAATCCGGCCCCCGTGAAAGCGGCGATGGCGATGCTGAGATGGATCGAGGAGGACGTGCGTCTGCCGTTGGTCACGCTTGCCCCGGCCAGCCGGGCGAAGCTCAAGGCGACTCTGGTCGCGTGCGGAGTGCTGAAGAAAGGCTGATCGGTTATGACTCGCATCGTCATTGTCGGATGCAAGGGCCGCATGGGGCAGATGCTCCTCGCCTGTGCCGCACGAAATCCAGCGGTCCAGGTCGTCGGCCAGATCGATCAGGGGGACGACCTGCGGGCCGCTCTCGGGAATGCGGACGCCGTGATCGATTTCAGTTTGGCCAGCGCGACGCCGGGCGTGGTTGCGGCGTGCGTCGAATACGGCAAGGCCCTGGTCATCGGCACGACCGGACACAGCCTGGACGAACGGGCGTCGATCGAAGGGGCGAAGCGGCGGATTCCGATGGTCTGGGCCTCGAATTTCTCGATGGGCGTCAACACCTTGTTTTGGCTGACACGCAAGGCGGCCGAAATCCTCGGTCCGGACTTCGACCTCGAGATCGTGGAAATGCATCATCGCCTCAAACGCGATGCCCCCAGCGGCACAGCCGCCACCTTGGCGGGCATTCTGGCCGATGTCCGGGGCCTCGAGCATTCTCAGGCCATGCGACACGGTCGACAGGGGCTCACCGGCGAGCGCACGACCGACGAAATCGGCATCCACGCCCTCCGTGGGGGCGACGTCGTTGGAGAGCACACCGTGATCTTCGCGGCCGACGGCGAAAGGGTCGAGTTGACGCACAAGGCCTCGAGCCGGGAGACCTTTGCCAACGGGGCGATTCGTGCAGCCGGTTGGGTTTTGCAGCAGCCCCCAGGCATCTACACGATGCAGGACGTCCTGGGTTTGTGCTGATAACGCTCCGCGAGGAGGCGGGACTTGACCGGATGCGGAACGTGACTCGAGCCGACTGGTCGTTGAGATTCGGGAATGCACGAATCCTTGCCCCTCTTTGACGCATCACAAGAACTTGGGCTGTCTACAACACATTTCGCCAGTCGAAGATTCTCGCGTCCGCCGGGTTGCCGCTTTTGTCGCCCTTGGATCCAATCAAGGCGATCCACCCCGGATTCTGCGGGCCGCAATGCGGCGTCTCGCTGCTTTCTCCGTCGATCCCCCGCGATGCTCGTCGCTGTGGCGATCGTTCCCCGTGGATTGTCCGCCCGGATCGCCCTCGTTCATCAACGCCGTGGCGATGCTCGTTCCCCGGCTCGAGGAGACGCCGGAGACTCTTCTCGACACGCTCCAGGCAATCGAACGTGCGTTCGGACGCCGGCCCAAGGCGGTCCTCAACGAACCGAGACCGTTGGATTTGGATTTGATTGCCTTTGGCGAGGAGACGCGGGCGACACCCAGGTTGGTCCTGCCTCATCCGCGCGCATGCCGGCGTCGGTTTGTTCTCGAGCCGTTGGCCGAGGTGGCGCCCGACCTTGTGCTGCCTGGTCAGAAGCTGGCGGTTCGGGACCTTCTCGCCTGCCTCCGCAGTGCCGAAGTGGTCCGCAGGTTCGAGTGAGCGCGTCGGAGCGCCGGCTTGAGGCGCGTCCCGTCTCCAGCCTGGGTCAGGCGCGGCTCGCTTTCAGTGCCCCGCCTCGAACCTCGCGAGACGTCTCGGAGGGCCGAGTTACCCGAGGCCCTGATTGATGACCGTGATTGTCTGGATCCAGGACCGCTCCCGAGGGCGCGCACACGCGTCAACCTCATAAGATCTACCGCGCTTTTTCTGGGAGCAGCGATGTCGTGGTTGCCTTAGGTTGACGCGTATGCGCGCCGCGAGAAGCGCGGCGGTTTACCACCGTCCAGGGTTCAAGGCTGCGGGGGTTCGTCGGGCCGATGAACGGCGCCATCGGCGGTCAGCGTCATGTTGTGGAACGGGCATCGGGCGATGACCTCGGCGAGCGTGGCCGCCGAGGCGCCACCGAGTGTGAAGATGTAGCTTGTCTGGCTGAAATCCTTCGAGTCGATCTTCCGGTTCCTGAAACCGGCATCGGCGGGGCAGATCAGGAATCTTGAGAATCCCATGTGCGGCCCGAACTGATCCGCGGTTTGGGGGAAGACGCCGTCATTGACCGTGGCATAGATTTGGACGGCCATGCCGATCTGTCGCAGGTTGTTGGCGCACTGAAAGTATTCCATCTGCAACTTGGCCTTTCCCAAAGCGGGCTGCAGGGCAATGACGAGCAGGAACGTCTGCAGCAGGCTCAAGTACCCCAAGACAAGGCCGGCCATCCCCAACCGCGCGCCGCGGTAACCGATCGGATTCACCCTGACCTTTCGCCGGACCACATGACCGGTGATGATCGCCGGAATGCCGGTCAGGATGCCGATGCAGAAGAGGACCGAGACAATCCCGAGGACGAGGCTGACGACTGCCAGGGCGACGCGCGGTTTGGGATTTGGCTTCAAGATTCGAGGGTCAGCCACGCGACCACCGGGAAGTGGTCGCTCGGGTATTGTCCGTCTTGGGAGAACGTGACGATTTCACTGGCCCGAACGCGCTCGATGCCGCGCCCCAGGATCCAGTCGATACGGACGTCTCCCTGGCGGGGGCCGGTGAAGGAGTGGAACGTGTTGATGCCGTCATTGCGGCGTTCGGCGGCCAGCAGCCATGTGTCTTCCAGGCCCGCTTCTTTGACGAGGATGTCGTAGGCCTTGTTCACACCCGCCTGCGCATTGAAATCTCCGACCAGCAGGATGGGCAATTTGGTCTTGAGATCGTCGATGCGCTGCCGAATCAAGGCCGCGCCTTTCTCGCGCGCCGGCTGGAGGGCGTGGTCAAGGTGCGTGTTCCAGAAGTAGAACTCGCGTCCCGACGCCAGGTCGCGAAATCGGACCCAAGTCACCATGCGGCGGTTGGTGTTACCCCATGTGCTCGAACCGATCACATCCGGGGTGTCGGAGAGCCAGAAATGATCGAACTCGATCGGTTCCAATCGCTCTTTGCGATAGAACACGGCCATGAACTCGCCGCGGCTGCCGCCGTCGCGTCCGGTGCCGATCCAGGCGTAGGCCGGCAGATCGGCGGCGAGGTCCTTGAGTTGGTGGTAGACCCCCTCTTGCGTGCCGATGACATCGGGGGCGGACTGTTCGATGCATGCTTTCATGACCGGACGGCGCTGAGGCCAGGCGTTGGGGGGTGTGGCGCTGGCATAGCGGAGGTTGAACGTCATGACGCAGAGTTCCTGGGCGCGGGCAGCCGGTTCTCCGGCGGCAGCCGGGATGGCGAGGAGGCCGGTGAGCGCGAGGCTGAGCCAATGGATGGGGTGAAGTTTCATGGACACAGCATGGGGTGACTCGACCGGTTTCTGCACGCCTTTTCTGTGGGCTGCGGTTCCCGAGTTGCGCGCTGAGCGCCGGTCCGATACAATTCAGGTTCGTGTTATGACGTTGACTGAGAAGATTCTGGCGCGGGCGGCCGGCAAGGCGCAGGTTCAGGCGGGCGAGAACGTCTGGGTGAAGGCCGACATTCTGATGACACACGACGTGTGCGGGCCCGGAACGATCGGCGTGTTCAAGCGCGAGTTTGGGGCCGATGCGAAGGTCTGGGATCGGCGCGGCGTTGTGATCATTCCCGACCATTACATCTTCACGGCTGACTCGAAATCGAACCGCAACGTCGACATCCTCCGAGAGTTCGTGAAGGAGCAGGGGATCACCTACTTTTACGACGTCATCGACGATCCCCAAGGCGCCTGGAAGTTCGATCCGAGCCGGGGCGTTCTCAAGCGGCAGTACGGACGCCGCTATGCGGGGGTGTGCCACACCGCACTGGCCGAGAAAGGCCACACGCGTCCGGGCGAAGTCCTGTTTGGCACCGACTCGCACACGTGCATGGCGGGCGCGTTCAACCAGTTCGCCACGGGGATCGGGAACACCGACGCGGGGTTCATTTTGGGCACGGGCCGGCTGTTGCTCAAGGTGCCCGAGACCATGCGGTTCAGGCTTGAAGGCCAGCTCGAGCCGGGCGTGATGGCCAAGGACATCATCCTGCATCTGATCGGCCAGATCGGTTCGGACGGCGCCACCTACCGGGCGCTGCAGTTCGACGGGCCGGGAGTGGCGACGCTGGCCATGGACGATCGCATGACGATCGCCAATATGGCCATCGAAGCCGGTGGCAAGAACGGCATCTTCCCCTTTGACAGTCGGACGGCCGAGTATGTCGAGGCTCGGACGCGTCTCAACGGAACCAAGGCGGCCTATGAGCCGGTCGAGGCGGATACGGATCAGCAGTTTGTCTTCGAGACCACACTCGATTTGTCCAAGATCGAGCCGACCGTGGCGTGTCCGCCGGATCCGGGCCGGCGCAAGGCGGCTAAGGAACTGGGCCACATCCGGCTCGATCGCGCCTACATCGGCTCCTGCACGGGCGGAAAGGCGAGCGATTTCGTCGCGTTCGCCCGCGTGGTTCGCGGACGGCGGGTGAGCATCGACACCTTCGGCGTGCCGGCGACTCCGGGTGTGGTGCGCGACCTGCAGGAGACCTACTGGGGCGGGCGAAGCATCTGGGACCTGTTGCTCGATGCCGGGGTGCAGATGACCGAGAACGCCGGATGCGCCGCCTGCCTGGGCGGCCCGGTCGATACCTTCGGGCGCATGAACGCGCCGCTCAAATGCATCAGCGCCACCAATCGCAATTTTCCCGGGCGCATGGGCCACAAGGAGAGCCAGGTCTTCCTGGCTTCGCCGGCCACCGTCGCCGCCAGCGCGATTGAAGGGCGGATTGTCGACCCGCGCGAGTATTGGCGCTCGTAGGGTCTTTGATTGGTGAACATGAAGACATTGCGAGTTGTCTGGATCGGTCTCGCTCTGGCATTGGGCATGGCGCGATTGCAGGCCGTGATGCCGACCCAGGAGGAGATGGCCGCGTGCCGTCTTTGGATCGACCGGTTGACGGCGGCCGGCGAGGCCTCCGCGGCGCCGGCGTCGATCGAGTTTGCTTATGAGGACGTCGCCGACTCGATGACCCGCGGTCGATCGTGGCGGGGCACTGCCTATCAACTGGGCGAGAAGGTCTACACGCACGGCATCGCGTTCAACGCCACCAAGCATCTGCGCGTGCGTTTGGGGCGCCCGGCGCAGAGGTTCACCGCGGATGTGGGGCTCGAGAACAACGACGACACCCAGCGCGGCGAGGCGATGGGCGCCGGTTCAGTCACTTTCCATGTGCTGGTGAAGGGGACGGAGGTTTTCGCGTCGCCCGTGATGCGGCGCAAGGATGGGCCCCGCGCCATCGACATCCCGCTCGAGGGGGCGTCCGAGTTCGAAATTCGCGTCAAGGACGGCGGCGATGGGCGGGGCTGGGATCAGGCATTGTGGGCTGAGGCCGTCGTGACCCTCGAAGACGGCAGCCGGGTTCGTTTGCAGGATCTGCCGTGGGCGGATGCGGTGGGTGCCAACCCATTCGCGGTCTCCTTCGTCTACGGCGGCATAAACAGCGCGGGTTTGCTGCCGCAATGGCCGCGCGCGGTCGAGGAATCATCGAGCCGCCCGCAGCGTCTCGACCGGACGATCGTCCGGCGCGATCCGGCCACTGGACTCGAAATCCGCATCGACGCGGCGCTTTTTGCGGACTGGCCCGCGGTCGAGTGGGTGGCGCGCCTCAAGAACACCGGTTCGAGCGACACGCCGATCCTCGAAGCGATCCAAATCCTCGATGAGGTTCTGCCTGTGTCCGTGTCGGGCCAGGCCAAGCTGCATTGGGCCAAAGGCGCGGTGGCTTCATTCGACGACTTTGCGCCGGCGGAGACCGTTCTGAAACCGGGCGTGAAGCTTCATCTGCAGCCCGGCGGCGGTCGGTCGTCAAGCCAGGTGATGCCGTTCTTCAATGTCGAGGGAGCGGACGGGGGCGTGGTGGCGGCGATCGGGTGGAGCGGTGAATGGGCCGCGGACTTCGTGTGCGGCGTGCGCGGCCAGGTTACCATGCGTGCCGGCCTGGCGCAGACCCGTCTGCGGCTGCGTCCGGGCGAGGAGATTCGCACGCCGAGCCTGGCGCTGGTCTTTTACACGGGAGACCGGTGGCGCGGGCAGAATCTCTGGCGCCAATTCGTGTTGGCGCACCACCGTCCGCACCTTGACGGCAAGCCGCTCGTGGCCCCCATCACCTCTGGCAACTGGGGCGGCACGCGCGCCGAGGTCCATCTCGACAACATCGCCAAGATAATCCGGCACGATCTGCCCGTGGCGTACTACTGGATCGATGCCGAGTGGTACGGCACCGGCGGCTGGCCGGTCAACGTCGGCCGCTGGCAAGTGAAACGCGATCTCTATCCGAACGGATTCAAGCCGCTGAGCGACGCGCTGAGAAAAGATCGGCGCGAACTCATGTTGTGGTTCGAGCCGGAGCGGGTGTTCAAGGGAACGCCCTGGCACGCGGAGCGGGGTGACTGGCTTCTGGATGTGGGCGGCGACAACCTGCTGTTTAACCTCGGGATTCCTGAGGCCAGGCAATTTCTCACCGATTTCATTCTGAGCAAGGTGGACGAATTCGGGCTGGGCTGTTATCGGCAGGATTTCAACATGGACCCGCTGCCGTTTTGGCAGAAAGCGGACGCGCCCGACCGGCAGGGGATGAGCGAAATCCGATACATCGAGGGCCTCTACGCGTTCTGGGACGGCCTGCTGGCCGGCCGCCCCGGGCTGATGATCGACAATTGCGCCAGCGGCGGACGCCGGATCGACCTCGAAACGCTCGGGCGCGCCACGCCTTTCTGGCGCAGCGACGGACCGCGCGATGCGATCGCGCACCAATGCCACACGTACGGATTGCTCGCTTGGGCGCCGCTCAGTGCGACCAGCCAGGACCGTCCCGGCGACGACTACGAGTTTCGGAGCAGCATGTGCAGCGCCCTCTGTCTCAATTGGTGGCACACGGGCGACGGGCCTGGGGAGCGGATTCCAGCGGACTTCCCGTTCGTTTGGGCGCGGGTGACGCTGGTCCAATACCTGGGTCTGCGCGATTTCTACTACCGCGATTACTATCCGCTGACCGCCTACTCGCAGGCGCGCGATCAGTGGATGGCCTATCAACTCGATCGCCCGGATCAGGGGCGCGGACTGGTCGTCGCCTTGCGGCGTCCGGACAGCCCCTACGAAGGGGCTCGCATCCCTTTGCGCGCCATCGATGTTGCGG
>Ga0208197_1000577_pt1 | contig 44703 bp, 38 predicted proteins | sample AD_JPNNA4_MetaG_FD_184444 | JGI IMG/M metagenome (GOLD analysis project Ga0208197, IMG submission 184444) | Active sludge microbial communities of municipal wastewater-treating anaerobic digesters from Japan - AD_JPNNA4_MetaG (SPAdes) (version 2) | ecosystem: Engineered > Bioreactor > Anaerobic...
CCAAGGGTCGCATTCCCAACCCCACCAAATCGGGGATTGAAACATCCTGTCCGTTCCCTCCCAAGTGTGTGTTTCTGGTTTGTCGCATTCCCAACCCCACCAAATCGGGGATTGAAACATCGCCAGGAGTGATCGGCGGGCGGCCGATGCGTTTCATGTCGCATTCCCAACCCCACCAAATCGGGGATTGAAACTTCCAGGCCGCAGTATTCCATGCCGGAGTTCCAAGAGTCGCATTCCCAACCCCACCAAATCGGGGATTGAAACCTCCGTCAGAGGTAAATGATATATGCAATTGCCCATTAGTCGCATTCCCAACCCCACCAAATCGGGGATTGAAACACAATCACGTCGATCCAGGCCGACTCTGGAAGGTCGGGTCGCATTCCCAACCCCACCAAATCGGGGATTGAAACACCATACCCATTGGATACCCTACCGATACCCATGGCCATGTCGCATTCCCAACCCCACCAAATCGGGGATTGAAACCCGTGCATTTCCTGTCCACAGTGGGCGCATTTCATTTCGTCGCATTCCCAACCCCACCAAATCGGGGATTGAAACGCCGGTCACGCGAGCCACGTCCACGGAGATCATACCGGTCGCATTCCCAACCCCACCAAATCGGGGATTGAAACGTCTCCCGTCAGAACGGCACGTCGCCGTCGCCGTCGAACTGCGTCGCATTCCCAACCCCACCAAATCGGGGATTGAAACCTCCTTTCAGGTGCCGCCGGAGGAATCGAACCTCCTGCGGTCGCATTCCCAACCCCACCAAATCGGGGATTGAAACATCGCCAGGAGTGATCGGCGGGCGACCTATGCGCTTCGTCGCATTCCCAACCCCACCAAATCGGGGATTGAAACCAGCATTCGCATGCCGAAGTCCCTTCGTGAAGAGATTGTCGCATTCCCAACCCCACCAAATCGGGGATTGAAACCTGCGGAGGAGAATCGTGCATTTTCGCAGCAGATCATCCGTCGCATTCCCAACCCCACCAAATCGGGGATTGAAACAAACTCTCGCGCTCTCTGCGCTCCTTCTCCAGCAGTGTCGCATTCCCAACCCCACCAAATCGGGGATTGAAACCAGCTGAGAATCACCGCTCTCTCAATGGCCAGGTTGGTCGCATTCCCAACCCCACCAAATCGGGGATTGAAACAATCGCAGGTCTGATGCGCGTTCGTATGCTTCCCGATTGTCGCATTCCCAACCCCACCAAATCGGGGATTGAAACTCAGGCGAGTAAAACCGCTCTACGAAATCCTCCGGGTAGTCGCATTCCCAACCCCACCAAATCGGGGATTGAAACCATGCCCTCGCGCTCGATGACGTCCTGAGCATCGCGATGTCGCATTCCCAACCCCACCAAATCGGGGATTGAAACTCAGGCCGGCACGGCGCAGGTCGGCACGGCGCAGGTCGGGTCGCATTCCCAACCCCACCAAATCGGGGATTGAAACGCCGAGACGAAAAGACTCTGCTATCATTCCTCCACCTCGTCGCATTCCCAACCCCACCAAATCGGGGATTGAAACCAAGATCCGAGCATGGTTCAGCTGTTGCCACCGTCTTTGGTCGCATTCCCAACCCCACCAAATCGGGGATTGAAACGTGCGCAGGAACTCAGCAAGCTCCAGCTCGCCTTCCGGTCGCATTCCCAACCCCACCAAATCGGGGATTGAAACAGCCGCGTCCTTGGGCATAATTCGGCGGTAATCCGGGTGTCGCATTCCCAACCCCACCAAATCGGGGATTGAAACCCTGCTTTGTCGATGTGATGTTGTAGTCGCCTTCGATGTCGCATTCCCAACCCCACCAAATCGGGGATTGAAACTTCTTCGATAACGGCGGATATGCGCGTTATCAGCGAGATGTCGCATTCCCAACCCCACCAAATCGGGGATTGAAACTCGTCGTGGGGGTCGTAGTCGCAACTCATGCTGCCCTCGTCGCATTCCCAACCCCACCAAATCGGGGATTGAAACGATTTCTTTGCCGTTTGTCTGCCGTTCAAGTTCCCGTGTGTCGCATTCCCAACCCCACCAAATCGGGGATTGAAACTCGCGAGACGGCGAACGACGGTCTTGCGGGCCATCTCGTCGCATTCCCAACCCCACCAAATCGGGGATTGAAACCGAACTCTTGGCAGGGATGCGGAACGGCCCCTTTATGTCGCATTCCCAACCCCACCAAATCGGGGATTGAAACGCAGCCTCGATGGCGACCTTCTGCGGCGGAGCGATGAGCCGGGGTCGCATTCCCAACCCCACCAAATCGGGGATTGAAACACACCGATGCTTTCCAGGCTGAATCTCACCAGCCGTTGTCGCATTCCCAACCCCACCAAATCGGGGATTGAAACGAGCGGCGGAAAAACCACCGCGCCGCATCCATGAAGTCGCATTCCCAACCCCACCAAATCGGGGATTGAAACGAGCGTCCGGCCTATTTGGCTTGTCGTTCTTGTCTGGCGGTCGCATTCCCAACCCCACCAAATCGGGGATTGAAACCTTGCTGTGGTAATGTATCCGATGTTTGCGTAGGTCAGGTCGCATTCCCAACCCCACCAAATCGGGGATTGAAACAATCGCGCTCCGACCGAGGACATTCAGCACCCACTTCCCGTCGCATTCCCAACCCCACCAAATCGGGGATTGAAACTTATAAAATTTCCATCGACGATCGTTTTTACCGAAAGGTCGCATTCCCAACCCCACCAAATCGGGGATTGAAACCGCACGCGCTAGAGCATAATAACGCCGAGCAACCTGGTCGCATTCCCAACCCCACCAAATCGGGGATTGAAACTCCGAGGCGTTTGAACTGCATGAAGGCCCGAGATTTGGTCGCATTCCCAACCCCACCAAATCGGGGATTGAAACACGTTGTTGGTGTCAGCGTGGGTTATAATGAGCATTTGTCGCATTCCCAACCCCACCAAATCGGGGATTGAAACGCAGCGTTAAACAGATTGAACATAGTGGACCTCCAGCCCGTCGCATTCCCAACCCCACCAAATCGGGGATTGAAACCTCCAGTCAGTCAGGGTCAGAAGTAGAAGCTAGGATTAGTCGCATTCCCAACCCCACCAAATCGGGGATTGAAACGTGGAGGGCGACGAGTGGGTGAACCTGTATATCCTTGTGTCGCATTCCCAACCCCACCAAATCGGGGATTGAAACAGAAGTAGACATGGTGGACCTCCAGCCCCTGAGGGGCAGTCGCATTCCCAACCCCACCAAATCGGGGATTGAAACCAGAAAATAGCAGGCCGTAGAACATGGGGCGTTTGTTGTCGCATTCCCAACTCGCGAAGACCACTAAGAACACGTTCCGGACGGTGTCACCGTAGAACATGGGGCGTTTGTTGTCGCATTCCCAACCCCACCAAATCGGGGATTGAAACCTGCATGGAGAAGAATTCATCGGAGAAGCCATCCGTAGGTCGCATTCCCAACCCCACCAAATCGGGGATTGAAACATGTATTTATTTTCCACTCTAATTTTTTCCATAGTTCCCGTCGCATTCCCAACCCCACCAAATCGGGGATTGAAACCCTGAGTACAGGCACTCGGGGCAGGAGTGATTATCTGGTCGCATTCCCAACCCCACCAAATCGGGGATTGAAACGCGAACCCGCGCCGCTTTGAGGTTTCCCGGACCCTGTTCGTCGCATTCCCAACCCCACCAAATCGGGGATTGAAACTGAATGTGGCGTTAGACATAAGAACCTCCAGCCCCTGAGGTCGCATTCCCAACCCCACCAAATCGGGGATTGAAACCAATGGCGGCTTCCAACGCGGCCTTTTCGGCGGCTTCGTCGCATTCCCAACCCCACCAAATCGGGGATTGAAACCTCGAATTGATAAGTAGCAGTAGTTCGCGGCTTAGGAAGTCGCATTCCCAACCCCACCAAATCGGGGATTGAAACGGCGGTGCTGACCGCCCCGACCCAGCCGCCCGGGGACCCGTCGCATTCCCAACCCCACCAAATCGGGGATTGAAACTTATAGTGAAGAATATATCCTATTGCGAAGCCCCCTCGTGCCTTGCGGCACGAGGGGGCTTCGGGTTTTTCGGCGGAAACTCAGGCGGCCAGTTTCACCGAGACGGCCCGGACGCCCTCGCGGTTCTTCTTCGCGTCGAAACTGCGCACGGCCGTGAACCGAACCGGACTCCCGTCGAACCGGCACTGTTCGGGAAGGTCCTTCACCAGCACGAACACCGGCGCATCGAAATCGTTGGCCCGGATGAACCCGAACGGCGCGCCCTCGCCCTTCAGCAGCACCGTCCCGCGACACTCCTCGGCCAATACCTCCCCGTCGCCGGGATGCGAACCGGCCGGCGCAGCCTGCGTGATCTGCGTCGCCGGGGCAGGTTCGCCGGCCGCCCGGCCGGAGCCGCCGTCCTGCCCGGACCACGCCGCCCGGCACGACGACTCGAGCGCTGCGAGCGAAGGCGTCGGCGAGGGCAGGGGAAGCCGGAACAGGAGTTCCTCGAGCGCGGCCGGGATATGCCAGTTCTGGCTCTGCCGCAGAAGCGCCGCCAGCAGGGCGTGTTCCCCCGCCTGCTCCTTCCGCCCGAGCGTCTCCAGGACCTGCGCGGCGACGGCGAACAGGTTCACCTTCGCCTTCGCCTCGCCGTGCATGCGGGCTCCCTGGCAGATATGCTCCCATGCATCGCGCGGCCGGCCGGCGGCCAGTTCCATCCGGGCCAGGTCCTGCCGGAAGTACCACTGGGCGTTCCGATGGCGCGACAGGGCCTGCATCTCCTCGATCGCCGCGTCCCGGTTTCCCATCCGTTCGAGAGAAAGCGCCGCCCAGCGGGAAAAGTCGAGCCGGTGCCCGAAACTCTTGAACGCCTCCAGGGACGCGCGGCGGCACTCCTCGTACCGCTCGAGCTGGAACAGGGCCCGGCACCTGGCGAACCACCACATCTCCCGCCGCGACGGAAGCCGCCGCCCGTTCATCACCCGCGGCTGGCCGGCCAGCGCCGCCGGATCGAGCCGGTCGCACCATGCCAGCATCTCCTCCCACGCCGACAACGATCGGGTCGCCTCGATCGCCGCGAACGCCGCAACCTCGAAAGAGGTCCCGCTTCCCTCGAGCTCGGCCATCCGGCGCGCGCCGGCCAGCATCGCGGCATGATCGCCCCCCTCCTTCGCCGGCTTCACGACGGTCTCGTGAACGAGCCACGCGAGTTCCCCCCTGATCTGAGCGTCGTCGGGATACATTGACGAAAGCGCCGCTCCGAGAGCTTCCGCCTCCGACAGCCGGCCGAGCCGGCGCAGGCAGAACAGGCGACGCCAGCCGATCGACGCCGACGGCGCGGCCTCGTATTCCTCCGTAAACAGCGCGAGCGCTTCCTCGAACCGGCCGCAGCGGCGCGCCTCCTCGGCCTTCTTCCACGAGAGGATCTCTTCGAGACGATTCATGATCGGACCTCCGTTTTCGACGTTCGGTTCCACGCTTTCAAAAAGTCGATCCCGCGCGGCCGGTTCGAAAATATCCTTTTCGATATTTTTTTGAACTCGCGCCCCGGCCGCTCCTTGTTTCGGGCAGGTCGGATGAAAACACGCATGGGGGGCGCACATGGAAAACGAAGGAATGAAACGCGTCATCGACGAAGCGGCGCGTCTGCTCGGCCGAGGAGAGGCGGATCTCGCCCGAAACCTTCTCGCACCAACCGTCGCGGGAGCCAGGCCTCCCGCCGCCGCGTTCGCCCTCTTCGCTCGCGCGGTCGGCCAGACCGACTCGTTCGAGGCGGGAATGCGGATCCTCGACGCCCGCATCGCCGCCTGCCCCGACGAGTATGAATCCCTCCGCGCCAGAGTCGAACTTCTCATGGAGGCAGGCAGATATCGCGACGCGGCCGCGTCCCTCACCGATCTGCGGGCCCTCCGGCCGGACGATATGGATCTCGCAACCATCGCCCTCGACCTGGCGGAGCTCGGCGGCGACGCCCTTGCGGCCGAATCCCTCCTCGAGGCGCTCCTCAAAAGACTTCCCGACGACCCCGGCCTCCTCGAACGGGCCGCGGCCGTCCTGGCCTTCGCCGCGAAGCGCCGAGCCCTCGACGCCGAGATCGCCGAGGTCCGGCGCGACGCGACGGTCGCCCGGCCCGCCATCCCGATCGATCGGGAATTCCTCGAGGCGTTCGTTCGCCAGTTCGCCGGCCGCGAAGGCGTCCACGCCGTCCAGACAAAGGGCGAGAAGGGCCAGTGGGGCTACCGGCCCGTGAAGGAACCCCTCGACGCCCGGCTGGCCGCGAAACACCTGGCCGGCGACGCCACGCTCGGCACCTACCTCGTGCGGCGCGACGACACGACCTGCCTCATGGCTTTCGATCTCGACATCGCGAAACCCGCCCTGCGTCGGTTCGACGCCGATCCGGCCGAGCGCCGACGCCTCAAGCTGAAACTCGTCGAAGAGGGGAAAAAGCTCCTCGCCGTCGCGGGCGATGCCGGCGTCCCGCTTCTGCCCGAGTGGTCGGGCCACAAGGGCCTGCATTTCTGGCTGTTCACCGACGAGCCGGTCCCCGCGCGCGTCCTGCGCGCCGTCGGCCGCTGGCTGCTCGACCGCGTCCCCCCGCCGGCCGCCGACCTGCACTGGGAGCTGTTCCCCAAGCAGGACCACGTGGAGCCGGAAGGACTGGGCAACCTCGTCAAACTCCCGCTCGGCGTCCATCGCCGGTCGATGAAACGCTCTCTCTTTCTCGATCCGGGAAGTTTCCGGCCCGCCGACGATCAGGCCCGGGCCTTCCTCTCCCATCGCCGGCTCGACCGGACCGCGCTCGGCGAGATTCTCGGCCGGATGACGCTTTCAGGGGAAGCCGCGGAACTCCCGGCGATGGACGCGGAGCCGCACCCGGCGACGATCGCGGCGCCCGGGGAATTTCCCGACACGGCGGGCCCGGACGACGCGCGGGGCGATCCGGCCCTCTCGCTTGAGATCGTCATTCCCTTGCCGAAGCGGTTTCCCGAGGCGATCGAGACCATGTTCGCCGGCTGTCGCATGCTCGGTTCGGTCGTCGGCCGCGTGTTGAGCGGCGCAACGCTGACCGGGGCCGAGCGCCACGTGCTCGTCTACCTGCTCGCCCCGCTCGGCGACGACGGCCGGATCTGCCTCCACCAACTGCTGAACCGCCAGCCCGGCTACGACCCGAACGGGGTCAACCGGGAGATTCGAGCCGTGCCGCCGAACCCGATGAGTTGCGCAAAGACGCGAAAGTTCCTTCCCGTTCTGGCGGCCGAGGTCGGCTGTGACTGCCAGTTCCGGGTTCCCGAGGGGTGCTACCCGTCTCCCGTCGTCCTGGCCGGGCTCGTTCCGGGAGCCGGGACCGCGCCGTCCGGCTTCCTGCCGACTCCGGCGCCCGTCGCGCTTTCCCGGGACGAGGAGTTCGTCGGCCCGAGCGGCGGCATCGACCGGATGATGCGCGAGTATCTCGAGGTGCGCGAGACCGTCAACCGGCTGAAGGCGCGACTGAAGATGCTCAGATGCGGCATCAACACCCTGTTCGACAAGGCCGGTTCGGACCGCATCGTCACACATATCGGTGAGTATACACGGCTTCCGGAGCCCGAGTCCGACTCCGGAACGGAGTAGGGGAGGAAGCATGGAAGACGCCACGCTGTATGTGACCGCCCAGGGGAGCCGCCTGGGCCGGATCGGCGAGCGGCTCGTCGTGCGGAGCAGGGAGGGGCGCATTCTCAGCGACGTTCCCTTTTTCCGGCTCAGGCAGGTCGTCTGCATGGGGACGGTCGAGATCGGCCACTCCGCGCTGACGGCTTTGCTGAAGCGGGATATCGACGTGGCTCTGCTGACGCTGACCGGCCGGTTCAAGGGCCGCCTCTCGAATCTTCAGCCCAAAGCGGTGCGGTGCCGCATGAAGCAGTACGAGCGAGCGGCCGATCCGGCGTTCAGGCTCGAGACGGCGAAAGCCCTCGTGCGTGGCAAGCTGGCCTCGAGCCGGGTCTGGCTGATGCGCCAGAACCGGTCGCATGACGACGCGCTCGCGAAGGCCGTGCTGGGCGTGACGGACGCGCTTCGCGCCGTCGACGCGGCGGCGACGGTCGAAGAGCTGATGGGGATCGAGGGGAACGGCGCGAAGTGCCATTTCCAGGGCATCAGGGCGGTGCTGAAGCAGGAGCTCGGTTTTGAGGGCCGGGTGAAGCGGCCGCCGACCGACCCGGTCAATGCGATGCTGAGTTTCGGCTACACGATTTTGTTCAACCGCGTCTGGTCGGCCGTCGAGCAGGCGGGGCTCGATCCGATGCTGTCGAACCTGCACGCGATCGAGGACCGGCGCCCGTCGCTCGCGCTCGATCTGATGGAGGAGTTTCGCGTGGTCGTGGTCGACCCCGTCGTGTGCGGCATGATCAACCGTCTCGAGGTGAACGCGACCGGGTTCCGGCTCGAGGAGGGGAAGGGGGTCCGCATGAGCGAGGCGACGATCGCCGCCCTCGTCGGGAAATTGCAGGCCCGGTTCGCCGACGCCTGCGCCTGCCCCGTCGACGGCCGCTCGTATTCCTACGGAGACCTCGTGACGAGGCAGGCCTGGCAGTACAAGAGCCTGGTGCTCGGCGAGCGGAGCGAATATATACCGGTGACGATAAAATGAGCGGCATGTTTTACATCATTTGTTATGACACCCCGTCGGACAAGCGGCGAGGCAAACTGCACAAGACGCTGAAGAACTACGCCGTCGCGGTGCAGGAAAGCGTCTTCGAGACGTTCCTCGAGGGCCCGCGCTTCGACGAACTGCTCCGGCGCATCACTCCGCTGATCGACCCCGCCGTCGACAGCGTGCGCATCTACGCGATGACCCGCGACGCCCAGCGCCGCATGCACGTCTTCGGCCTCCCCGGCCTGCTCGAGGACCCCGACCACTTCCTCGTCGCCGACGCCTCCCACGGCCTCGACGCCGCCCCCGCCGACCCCGACGACGACGCCGACGAGGCCAAAGACACATGAACCCGCGCGATCGATCCGTTGCGCCTCGTATAGAAAATGGGCCAATACATACGATTCGTCATAATTTATTGAACCACGGCCGGCTTCATGGTATTTACACATGAGAGATGGGAGTTTCGCCGCCCGTTCGGCCGAAGATCCCAGCCGGGGAACGATACGCGAGAAATGCCGGAAAAACGGCTCCAAGGCCCATCGAGAGGAAGGAATATGCGATACCTGGAACTCATCGTCGAACTTCGCCCCCGCTCGGCGCTGTCCTTTCCGCCGAATCCCGTCAACACCCTGCGCGGGGCCCTGGGCTACCAGCTCAAGCGCATCGTCTGCTTCCAGCGCAATCGCCCGGAGCCCACCTGCCGGGGCTGTCTCGCCAAGCACACCTGCGCGTATGCCGTCACCTTCGAAACCGCCACGGCGCCCTCCTCGAGCGCGTCGACGACCGGCGGCGGCGACGCCCCGCACCCCTTCGTTCTCAACGCCGAGTTTCAGGGGCCGCGCCTCTTCCGGCCCGGCGAGGCGGCCCGCTTTCGCCTCACCCTCTTCGAGCGGGCCGTCGACACCCTGCCGTTCCTCACGCAGGCCCTGCGCGAAGCCGCGACGAGCGGCCTCGGTCGCGACCGCATCCCGTGCGACCTGATCGAGATCATCCAGGCCGGCACGGGCAAGCGCCTCTACGACCCCGCGACCCACACGCTCGCCGCCTACGCCCCCGATTCGCTGTCGGTCGAACGGCCTACCGGCTGGGGCGGCGATCCGCTCGAATTGAGCATCACCTTCGAGACCCCGACCGCCTTCAAGGACAGATCCTCCGGAAAAATCGTGAACCAGCCCGATTTCCACCGGATCATCCGCTCCATCCTCCGGCGCCTCACGGCCATCGCCCCGGATGACGTCGCCGCCGAACCTCCCTGGAACTTCCGCGAGATCATCGAGCGGGCCGAACGGGTTTTCCTCACGCCCCGCTCCCTGAAGACCGTTTTCTGGGAACGCGTCTCCAGCCGCCAGAACCAGCGCGCCACCTGGGGCGGCACGGTCGGAACCGCCCTCTACCGCGGCGACCTCCGCCCCTTCCTGCCCCTCCTGCGGGCCGGCGAACTTCTCCGCATCGGCCGCGGCACGATCTTCGGCCAGGGCCGCTACCGAATCACCGCAATCGCCGCGAACGATCCGGTTTCCATAACGGCGCCGACTCAAACGTCTCTGCTCCGGGGAGAGATTCCGGCATGACGATCCCCCGTGATTTCTACGTAGCGCTTATCGGCGAGCAGACCCTGTCCAACATTCTCCCCGCGATGGCGCTCGAACCGCGCGCCTGGTGGTTTGTCTACTCCGAGGATCGCTTCAAGGAGCAGGAAATCCTTTGGATCATCCGCTTCTGGAAGGAACTGCGCAAAACCAGCAGTCCGCACGTCAAGCTCATCCAGATCGACCCATTCTCACCGGACAGCATCTCACGGGCGCTGTACGACACCTGGGTTTCCGAAGGCCGTCCCAGGGGCATGGTCAACGTCACGGGGGGCACCAAGCTCATGACGATGGGCGCCTTCACCTTTGCCGGCCAAACCGGACAGCCCGTCCTCTACTACCGGGGAAACCGACTGTATTCCCTGAACCCTGCGGCGCCGTTTTCCGGCGATACATTGTCGATTCCCCAGCTCTCCCCCCACCAGCTCCTTGTTGCCTACGGGAAATACCCCGACACCACCATTCAACAACACGTCCCGACGCCCAGACATATCAAGGCGGCGCGCCTGCTCGGCACCCACCCTGCCGCCGCTTCGATCCTGGGGGCCTGGGTCAAGGCGAATACGCCTCCCAAACGCTTCGTTTCCATCTTTGACGGGAACGACCAGCAGGCGCTCGCCGATGCCAGGCGCCTGTTGCAAGCCCAGTGCGACGACAGACTCTTGCACGCGACCTGGGAAACGACGTCGCCGATTCCCACATTGAAGATTCTCGATAAAGAGTTCTGGGGAGCGAATGTGCTGGGAAGATGGCTCGAAATATACGTCACGGATGTCGCGCGACGGGTATTCGGCCCGTCCAATGTTGCTTCGCAATGCCAGCTCGCCTGGGAACGCGACCCATCCACTCAGCAACCGCTCCTGGATTCCCCGAAAACCGAGGCGGACGTGCTGATCGCTTACAAGAACCAGCTTTCCTACATCTCCTGCAAGTGCGACGGTCAGGCAGGGAAGAACGCTACCCTCTCGAAGGAGCTGCTCTCGATCGACGCCACCGCCCGCGCCCTCGGTGGGGCGCTTGCCAGAAAGATTCTCGTGACCAACGCCGACTTGTCCAGGAAACGCGAAGTATGGGCAAAAGCCCGCATCATGCGGATCGACCTGATCGACCGCCATGACCTGCCAACCCTCGACGCCGCTTTGGAACGAATTCTCACGGGAGGAAACGCATGAGTTCGCTCATTCTCACGGCTCTCGGAGCCCGTTCCCCGGATATAACCACGTATTGCCTCGGGGAACGAACATATACCACACAATATTGTTGTCTCGCCCTGGCGCGGACCATCGAACCTCCCGTCGGAAAAATCCTGGTTCTGCTCACCGCCGCCGCCGCTGAAACGAATCGTAAACCCCTCCTCGACGAGGCGGCCGCCCTGGGGATCACCTGCGAAATCCTGGATATTTCCGAGGGAAAGACCATCGACGAAGTCTGGAGCGTCTTCGACAAGATCATCCAGCGGCTGTCGCGCGCCGTGAATCGTCAACGCGTCATTCTCGACATCACCAACAGCTTCCGGCATCTCCCGCTCCTGTTCTTCACCTCGCTCTCCTACCTCGAAGCGACGCACAAGGCCGAGCTGGCCGGCATTTTCTACGGGGCCTTCGACAACCGCATGGAGAATCGAACACCCATTTTCGACCTTTCGCCGCTGACCGCGCTGGTCAAGGGCTCCTTCGCCGTCAAATCCTTCATGGAAACCGGCGGGGTCGAAACGCTCGGGGAGTTCCTCCGGGAAATGCCGGGCTTCGATGAACGTGTCAGCCGATATTTCGATAAAAAGCTCAAGGAATACCATCCGATGCAGGCTTCGGGATTGTCGATCGAAGCCGGCCTGCTTGCCCAGGATCTGCTCAGGATGTTCCCGAATCTGTTCGCCGGAAATGCCCGTTTCACCGCCGGTCGCGAGCTCGCCGAAACACTCCGCGATTCGCTCGAACGCGTGGCGTTTCGAGGTGAGCAGAAAAGTGATAAGAAGGCGCTCGTTCTCGACATCGCCGAACTCGAGCGCCAACTGAACTTCATCGACGAGAAACTGAACCACAAGAATGTCGCACACGCGCTTTTGCTTCTGCGCGAATGGAGGATCAACCGCATCTGGCTGGCGCAGAACCCGGATGGTTCCTGGCTTACCCCCAAAGACCGCTTCAAGCAGATCGAAGGTCGTCTGCACGGGTTTTCCCGCGATGAGTATCCCGCGGGTGGCTTATTCGAGGATCTGATTGACACGAGAAACAGGTTTGCACATGGCGGCTTTCGCCAGCAGTTCGTCAAGATAGACAAGTGTTTGAAACAAGCCCGCACCTTATTCGACCTCTGCCGCGAGCACCTTTACGACGATGCCTGGTGGCGGTTTCCCGAGCTTCCCGAACGCTCAGGGAAACTGCTGGTGAGCGGGCTCGGCTCGTCGGTCGGGCTCCTGTACACGGCGCTTCAGCACACCGCGCCGGACCGGGCCCTGGTGCTCACCAGCGCCCAGGTGCAGGGCCGGATTCCCGAGATCTGCAGTCGCGCCGGCAACATCGCACCGGAAAAGCTCGAAACGTTCCTGCTGAACGAAGTCTTCACCGGCTTCGACGAAGCGGACGGCCTCGTCAAGCGCATGGAGCCGCACCTGCTGGCCGCCTCCGAGATCCTGATCAACCTGACCGGCGGCACCACATGCATGCAGTGGGTCATGCAGGCCGTCTACGAACGCGCCTGCCGTCTCGGTCTCACCGTCCGCCGCGTGGCCTTCGTCGACCGCCGCCCCACCGCCGACCAGCAGCAGAACCCCTTCGTCCAGGGGGAGCTGATCGAGATAGACCCGCCCCACGGAGATTCGAAACAACGATGAATGGATTTTTTGAACCGGCTTCGAGAAGAAGCCTTCACAACCTCAGCGGCAACGCGACATCGCATGCCTTCGGTTTCAGACCATTTCAACACATGGAGACGAGATGATGAAGGAACTCACCCTGGAGCTCGACTTCTCCACTCCGGCGTTTCTCGGAAACGCCGACCAGCTCGCGCAATGGCGAACGCCCCCGATCAAGGCGCTCATCCGGCAATGGTGGCGCGTGGTTCGCGCAAAAGCCTGCAATTACGACCATAAGCTCATTCTGGAAGAAGAAAACACCCTTTTCGGGAAAGCCCCCAATAAAGATGCAACCCGAAAAGATGCAACCCGATCTCACCTCAGATTGCGCCTCGATTCATGGGCTGAAGGCAACAAAAGAACCTGGAACGAAAATGGAAAATTCAGACCAGAAGGTGCGCGCAGAGATATTGATGCATTTACATATCTGGGATACGGCCCTTTGACGACCCGGGGGGCAGATTTTGAAGTGAGCAAAAAGCGTTCCGCTCTCGAACCAGGTAAGCAGGCTAACACCCTGTGGCTTGGTTTTCCCGACGTTCATGAGCAAGCCATTTTTCAGGCGCTCCAACTGATCCATTGGTTTGGCACTATGGGTTCCCGCTCCAGAAACGGGTGGGGCTCTCTTGTTCTGAATCTGGGAAAGTCATCTCCGCTTACTAAAAATGTCATCGAACCCTATACGCGGAACTGGCTGGATTGTCTCCAACAAGAATGGGCCCACGCAATCGGAAAAGATGCAAAAGGCCCTCTGATCTGGCAAACACAAAAAGTAGCTACTTGGCAAGATGCCATGAAGAACCTTGCGAAAATGAAGATCGCTCTGAGAGCGGAACTGAAAGTGCCGGCCTCAACCCAGTATCCGCAACTTCTCAAATACCACGTTCTCGCATACCCCGTCACCAGTCACACCCTTCCAGCCTTCAAAAAAGAAGCACGATTAACAAATCAGCTCCGATTCAAGGTAATGAAAGAAGGAAACACCTACCGCGGCATCATCGTGCATCTTCCATGTAGGGCGCCCGATGAAACGGTCGAAAAACTCAATCGTAATAAATCTATATTTAGAAATTTAGAATTAACCGTCTGGCCGGAAGTTCACGCCGTTCTCGATCGGCTTCTTCCCGACGGTCGACTGAGATAAGGAGAATGGAACACGATGAACGTCTGGCGAAAAAAACTGACGGCCTGGCTTCACGATCCCGCTGAAAAGGCGCTCGTTCTTCTCCAGGATCCGAGCGGCCATGAAGGCGGCACGATCAAAAACCTCCGGGCCGAACTCAAGCTCGACACTCCTGATGACGACGTGAAAACCGCCGACCGCTGGTCGTCGGCCGCAGACCGCCCTCAGTGGCCGCGCAACGAGGCCGACGGCAGGTTCGCACCCTGGACCCAGGTCCGGTTCGCTGACAAACCGGTTCTCATCCACCCCCTGACCGGCCGGGAATTCGATCTGAAAAGCCTTGGCGAGCTCGACTATCAGCAGGTGAAAGCCGTCAGCTTGGAGCATTTCCGAAGCCTGATCCAACTCGGCCACGGTGACGACCGGCTTACCTGCCTTGCCTTCTGGCGGTTCGGCTCGGAACTCGGCCGGCCAGGCCTGGATGCCTTGTGGCGAGTCCTTCCGGCCGACACGCGGGTTCCCGATCACTCGATCTGGAACCACCTCGACACAGTTTCCGCCTTTGCCGGGGCGATGGAAGGAAACGACGGCCCGGCGCTTCTTTCGATGAGCTTCGGCCCCGTGCAGGGATTCATCGCCCAGGCCCGTTCGACGTCGGATCTCTGGTCCGGCTCTCACCTGCTTTCGATGCTCGTCTGGGAAGCGATGCGGGCGATCGCCGAGGAAATCGGCCCCGATGCTTTCCTTTTCCCCCAACTTCGCGGGCTTGCGGTCGTCGATGCCTGGCTTCTCGGCCTCGCCGAAGCGGCGGGTGCGAAAGACGCCTGGCGGGAACGCTTCAAAGGCAGTGACTGGCTGAAGAAAACCACGGACGAAAACCCGCTCTTCGCGGCGGCCCTTCCCAACAAGTTCCTCGCGCTGGTTCCCCGCTCGAAGGCCGGCGAGCTTGCCGAAAAAGCCTGCACTGCCGCACGCAATGCCGCACGCGCATGGGCCATCGAAGCGGCAAAACGAGTGTCCGGCCAGGATACGGGACATTGGCTCGACCAGATCGAGAAACAGCTCGCAGGCTTCCCTCACGTGTTCTGGGCGGCCGTCGAGTGGCCCGGCACCTGCGCCGGAAACGATCTCGACAAGCTGGTCTCCTCTTTTCATGCCTGCGTCGAGCAGGGGACCCCGGATGATTTCTTCGGACAACCCGTCTGGAAGGTCCTCAGCAAAAACATCACCCTCGACGGCGTCAAGTTCTTCGAACCGAACCCAGGAATATTATATCCTTCAATATTTTCACTCTCGGAACGGATGCTGGCAACCGCGAAAACCGCACGCACCTTCGACCAACTCGAGCAGACCGGGTTCCGCTGTACGTTGTGCGGCGAACGCGAGTGGCTCTCGGGGTCTGCGGAGTCGTTGTCGATCCCTCCCGGCGATCGGCGCGAGATCGCCACGATCTGGAACGGGGCGGCCGGCAAGCTCGGCATCAAGAAGGGGGAACACCTCTGCGGGGTCTGCGCCCTCAAGCGCCTGTGGCCGGCGATTTTCGTCGATCGCGTGAAGGACGTCGCCGGACTCGAGGGCGTCCATCGTTACGTGGTGAGCACCCACGCCATGGCATTGGCGACGACCCTCGAGCATCTGATCGATCGCGCAGACACGGAGGCACAACCCTTCAGAGACCTGCAGAAGGCGATACCGGAGAATATCCATTCGGTGGCCCTTCCCCGGAAACTGATGCGCAGAATCCCATCCGGAAGCCCGCTGGTTCGAGAGGTTATCAGGACTCTGCCTGCAGCGTTCGATCGAATTTCGGAAGATGTTTCGGCCTTCGATGACCGCACCACGTCGGCATATGAGCATCTGAGCAGACTGGTGAAAAACGTCGCGGGCCGGTCGATCGAAAAATATTACGCCCTGATTCTGATGGACGGTGACTTTATGGGGGCCTGGCTTGCCGGAAACGAAGACAAATATCGTTTGCCATACAAAGCCTGCTGGCACCCTCAGATCAAATCCGCCGTCGAACGGGCCGCACCGAAGTCCGACGACCTCAGAGCCTATCTCGAAGCCCTGCGACCGAGCTCGCCGGGTCGCCATGCCGCGATATCCCAGGCCCTCAACTCCTTCTCGAGCGTCCTCGCCCCCTTCATCATGGAAGACCTGTGCAAGGGGAAACTGCTCTACGCCGGCGGCGATGACGTTCTGGCGATGGTTTCGGTCGACGAACTTCTCGACGCGATGATCGGTCTCAGACTCGGCTACAGCGGCATCGAGGCGGAATTCCCTGCGACGGCGCATCGCAAGGCCCTGTTCCTGAAGAACGGCTTTGCCCGGCTCGACACACGGCTCATGCAGATGATGGGAGAAAAAGCCACCGCGTCGATCGGTGCGGTCGTGGTTCACCACCAGACTCCCCTCACCATCGCCCTCCGGTCGCTTCGCGAGGCTGAACAGACGGCCAAGAAGGCCGGCCGGAACGCCTTCTGCATCAGGGTCCTGAAACGAAGCGGCGGCGAGGTCTCTTTCACCGACCGCTGGTGGGCCGAGACGAACGCCACCCCCACGCGGGCGACGATGTGCGAAAACTCGACGTTCGGTGTTCTCCAGAGCCTGAAGAGCGAGTTTTCCATCAATTCCGACCTGTCGCGCCGGGCCGCGTATGCGGCCGCCGAGTGGCTGAAGGACCTGCCCGTCGAAAGCGACCCCACGGCCGCTTCGTCACGGGAAATAGCCCAGGCCCTGCTCGCACACCAGTTCCAGCGGCATAAGGGAAGCCCGGAAACGGCCGTGAAAACCGTTCACGCGATCTGGAACTCGTCGTCCGTTCCTGCCGAGAAGCGCGGAGAGAGCCTCATAGGGCTCCTTTCGGTCGCCGAATTCCTTGCCCGGGAATCCCGCTCGGGGGAAATTCTCAGCGAAGGGAGCAAGAAATGACCGCCTATTACTTCGTCACCCCTTGCGACGTCATGTTTCCCCGCGGAAACCATCATTTCGGAAGCAGTGGCGCCGAATCCGGCCAGACGATCATGCCGCCCCGTCCCTCCGTCTTTGCCGGCGCGTTCAGGAGTTCGCTCGCCGCGGCTCACCCGGAATCTCTCCCCGCCGTCGAGCGCGGCGATGCCCCTTCGGATGCCGTCGTTTCAGCGATCCTCGGCTCCGCCGCCAAACCCGGCTCCTTCCGCATCACTCTGGTCGCCCTGGCGCGGAACGTCCAGGGAGCCATATCCCCTCTTCACCCGCTTCCCGCCGATCTTCTCGCTTTTGATGACCAGAAAGGGCTGATTCTTCGACGCCTGAAACCGGAAAAACCGCTCGATCACACCCGGCTCTCCTCGCGTTTGCCGCTGGTTCCGATTCTTCAGGCACCGCAAAAAAAGCCGTTGGGTTCCCTCTGGCTCACCGAGAAAGGCTGGAACGACACCCTCGCCGGTAAAATTCCGCCTTCAACGGAGCTTCACGCGTCAGGCGCGCTCTGGAAAAGCGAACTTCGTCTCGGCATTGCCCTTGACGGCCAGACGAGAACCGCCGCCGACGGAAAGCTGTTTACGTCGAATGCGATCAGTCTTCACAATGGCGTTGGCTTCCTCGTCGGCATCGAGGGCGTCGGTACATCCCTGCCTGAATGCGGCGGTCTCCGACTCGCCGGAGACGGAAGAGGGGCCGACTACCGCCTCTGCACATGGAAGATGGCGCCGCCGCCCGTCGAGCGCATCCGCTCTACGGGGGCCTTCCGGCTCGTCATGGTCACGCCGGGCATTTTCAACACCGGCTGGGTCCCCAGCCTGGTTGAAAACATCGACGGCACCTACCGCCTGCGAGGCAAGGGCTTTTCGGCGCGTCTGGCATGCGCGGCACTGGCAGGCAGTGAAACGGTTTCCGGCTGGGACCTCGCCAGAGAAGCCCCCAAGCCGGCGCTCCGCGCCGTTCCTGCCGGTTCGGTCTACTGGTTCGACGAGTTCGACGGCCAGGTAGACGCCCTCGCATCCTGGGTGGAAAACGGTCTTTGGACAGATGGTGAAGCCTCGGTCCATCGGGCCGAGGGCTTCAACAGGGCACATCTTGGGGTCTGGATCGAATGAAGCGGTAGAGAGGCTTTGCCGTTTTCGCCGCTTGTTGTCTGAAGCGTATCGCATGAAGGTTTTTTGAAAAGGAGCACGATATGTTTGAAAAAAAGAATCTGGTATTTTATTACTGCACCACGCCCCTCCACATGGGAGCCGGAACCGCCGTCGGCGCGATCGACAACCCCATCCAGCGGGAAGTCCACAGCAATCATCCCGTGATCAACGGCGCCGGCATCAAGGGCGCCGTCCGCCACCATCTCACCCATGTATGGGGCGGGGAAAAGCAGAAGACGATCGATGAACTGTTCGGGTCCGACACGAGCGCGAAGGAACTCCATGCCGGCGCCGTCTCGTTCACCGACGCCCATCTCGTCGCGTTCCCCGTCCGCTCGCTGAAAAATACCTATGCTTATGTTACATGCCCCTATGCCCTGGCGCGCCTCGAGCGGCTGGCGGCGAATGCGGGCGCGAAGGTCGCGTGGCAGGTTCCGGCGGTCCAGCAAGGCCAGGCTCTCGTCGCCACGGACTCGCAGATTCTGCAGGGAAAGGTATACCTCGAGTCGTACGAGTTTTCCAAAGCCGCCACCGGGCCGGATATCAAGCCGATCGCCGAATGGCTCGCGAAAACCTGCCTTCCCGACTCGACCCATTTCGAATACTTCCAAAAGAAGCTTCGTGAAGATCTCGTTGTTCTCAATAATACGGATTTCGATTATTTCGTTCGACACTGCACCGCGGTGGAACCCCATGTGAAGATCGACGACACCACGGGAACCGCGGCGAACGGCGCTCTGTTTTATACCGAAAATCTGCCGCCCGAAAGCATTCTCGCCGGCCTGACGCTCGCCTCGATCGAACGGACGAAAGGCAAGGAATCGAATACGCGTCGAAAAGCGGCTGAGGCTCTGACGGCTATTTTCCAGGGCGAGGGCGACCTCGCGGGAATCGGTGGGACTCTGGTCCAGATGGGCGGAGACGCGACCACCGGCCGCGGTCTCGTTCTCGTCACCGCCGTGACGGCGGGGAACGGAAAGGAGAACTGACGATGAGCCTCGAACAACAGCGAGCCAAATTTGCCTGGGAGAAGGCAAAGGCATCTCCCAATGATTTCACGAGTCTTGCCAAGGGCGCACCCGCACTCATCATGGGGAATGGCCTGATGGCCGCTCTGGCTTTCTGGAATTCCCGCAAGACGGAGCAGGGAAACCATCTCGTCACTGCGCTTCTTGGGTGGCTGAAAGAGCGCCGTCTCGTCACTTCCGATGAGTTCAACGCCGCGATGAATGAAATCGTGCAATTCAATTCTGATACGTATATGCAGGCGACGAACGAAGCGCTGGACTTCCTCAAATGGCTCAGACAGCTCGCAGCCACCCAGGGATGAAAAGGAGGGAACGATGTTGATTCCTGCCGCGCCGAACTATCTCCAATCAGTTCTGACACAGGCCGATATACCTCCAGGCCATCGATTCAGCCTGTTTCTGCCGATCTGGGAAGCCGCGTGGGTGCCGACAACGAAAGAAAAGGGGCAGGCGCTCTCTCGCATTCTGTCGATGAAAGGGCACGTCGCAGAGCTTGCCAAATCGCTTGTCAAACGTCAGGAAATACTGGCGACGACGTCGGGCAATGACTGCATGATCTTTCCCTGTATCTCCCAGGCGCCCTTCACCACCGGCCTCGGAAACGAGCATCCTCTTGGAAACGGGTTCGCGTTTCTGACCCCGTACGGGATCCCGTATCTCAGCGGCTCCGGCGTCAAGGGGGTCATGCGGCGTGCGGCTGAGCACCTCGCGCTCTTCCCGGATGAATACCATTCCAATCGGCCGTTTCCTGAGTTCTGTCTCCTCGATGTCTGGCGTCTGTTCGGCTTCGAAGGAGAGGGTTGCTCGACCTTTCCGAAAAAGAATGCCACCGACGAAGACCGCGCATGGCAGAAAGCGTACGAAGACCAGATTCCGGAAATTGCAAAGCGGCCCGATCTGAAGGAGTTCATCTCGAGCCTCCAGATCGAACGGGATGAACGTGAAGCGTGTCTGAAAGCCCCGGAGACGTTTCTTCGAAGGCTCGGCGAAGACAAGAAGTTCAGAAACTCGATTCATACGCGGGGCAGTCTGACGTTCTGGGATGTCATCCCCGTCACCCCGAAGGGTGAGATGTGCGTCGAAGTCATGACGCCGCATTATTCCGATTACTATCAATCGGGCAAGTCGCCCCACGATTCCGGCAGTCCCAATCCTATCCCGTTCCTCGCCATTCCGGCAGAAACGAAGTTCCAGTTCGTCATCCAGGCCCGAAATACGCCGTTCCCTTCCCAGATCGGGATGAATGACGTCGTCGGGAAGCTTCTCGCCTTTGCCTGCAAATGGCTGGGGTTCGGCGCGAAAACCGCCATCGGATACGGCGCCCTGAAACTGGATATCCAGGGACAAGCGAATATCGCGATCTCTATAGAACGAACCCGCAAAGAAGATCGGGAAAAGCGCGAACTCGCGGCGCTCACCGAAGAGCGAAAGGAACTTCGAGCATTCCAGGCCCAGTTCGAGAAAGCTCAGTCCGTGGCCGGGTATAAAGCCGGGTGCCCCTTCGATGACGTCCGCCTCGGGTTCATCAAAAAAGCCCTCACGTGGCAACTTTCCCAAGATCGCGCCGATGCCGCGGACATCCTGGAAAAGACGATAAAATGGGGCTGTTCCGACAAGCGAAAGAAGGAGTTCCGGGATACGGTCACCGCCTTGCGCAGTCCGTGTAAATCCTGATTCAGCCGTTCTCATTGGTTCGCGTCAATGGCAGAAGGCCCCGCCGGTTCACCCTGGCGGGGCCGTTTCATCATTGTCCGTTATGAAGTTTCAGATATTAAAAGCCGGTTTAGCGTTACCGCTCGTGCTGAGTTTGTCGAAGCACGAGTGGTTCACGTCCCTTCGACAGGCTCAGGACAAGCATCGGATGCCTGTTAAAATCCGGCGCCGCATGAGAAGAGCTAGGAGAGAGGGATGTAGGAAGGCCTTGGGCTCGGGCGCGACGACACCTCATGCGATCAAAGAAGTGATCGTGTAGCCATCCCATTTTTCCTGTATCGGCTGGGCCAGATAATTACTCAGCTCCAGGACAAGCACATGCAGTTTTGCCGGTGTCAGGTTGATCTGAAATATTCGCGCAAAGGGTTTTCCCTCGCGAAAAAATGAATACTCACCCGAAACCGAGCGACCGATCGAGACGCTTTTCGGAAAGCTCCCGTCCTTCACTTTGTCGAGAGCCTCGAGTGCTTTCTCCTCGGTCTTGTAATATTTCGGTCTGTTTTTTATCGTGTCAGGCGATACGACGAAGGCGTATGTGCTGATAATGTCTGTTTTATTCGGGATCGTCGTGAACCCGGTAGACGGATATGAAGAAGAGAGATCGACCGGGGTGGGATGACTGAGAGAGTTTCTCAAATGCCATAGTATATCGCGAACCGTTGGCGGCTCCTCTTGAAATGTATTTTGCCGAATATCATCAATCACCAGAGACCAGAATGGTTCGTGGGAGATCCTCCTTTTGAATAGTATATTCTTTAATTCTTTCTCACTCATCGCCTTGATCAACTCCACGCAATTGGTCAAGAGATTTTGAAGGATGCAGATATCCAGGGTGGAGGAGTAATTTTTTGACTCGGGAAGATTGAGCGTCGAATACTGATGGGCAATCCAGCCAAGACGATACGCAATATCAGCCTGTATGCGATTTTTTTCATCGTGAAAGTATTCCACAACCGGGCAATCCTCCAAATTTCTTCGATTCTTTCCTGATCACATCCAGGAAACTTCGCCATTCTATATCACTTTCTGTGAAAACTTCTTTTTGAACCGGCGGGGGGATGGCGCCCTTTCCATTGTCGAAGAGGATACACCGTGAACCGGCAAGGGAGGACGAGATGAACATCCGGCCCGGAAGCGTGATCTACGTGTTTCGCAGTATGACGTCGCGAGTCGTGGAAGCCGTCGACGGCCGGTTCCTGTCCGTCGAACCCGAGCAGACCGGTCTTCTGGCGGCGGCGTTCCGGCTCGTCGCAGGCACGCCTCTTCTTCCGCCGGGGCTGAGGCTGATGCTGAATTTCGAGCGCTACCGGCATTACGGCGTCTACGACGGACGGGGAAAGGTGATCCATTTCACGGGGCCGACCCCGTCTTCGGCGCGCATCCGGCGAACCACGCTCGCGGAGTTCGAGCGGGGCACCTTTCTCGACAGCGTGGCGGGCGGGGTGCTCGGCGTTCACACGGACGACCGGGTGGCGTTTCCCGACGGGCGGGCGGAGGCGGTTCGGCGAGCCAGAGCCGCGCTGGGAACGACGTTCGGAGGTTACGATCTGCTCCGGAACAACTGCGAGCATTTCGCGACCTGGTGCGCATGCGGCCGCCGGATCTCCAGACAGCTTCTCGAGAAAAGCCTCACCCTCGGCTCTTTCGCCCGGGTCGATGGCGGATGTTCTCGACGAAACATTGCCTGAAGGAAGCCAAACCCCACCAAATCAGGGATAGAAACCTCCGCAGTCATCCGCTTTGTTCGTCGACCGGAAATTGACTCGCCCCGAAGGAGTGTGTATACTTACACACATGAAGAGCGCAGAAATTCTGAAGAGGCTCAGAGAAGACGGTTGGTATCTGGCCACGACAAAGGGAAGTCATCACCAGTTCAAGCATCTGACCAAGCCGGGAAAGGTCACGGTCAAACATCCTTCGAAGGATTTCCCGTTGAGCACACTTCGAAGCATCTACCGGCAAGCCGGCTGGAAGAGGAGGTAAGGCATGTTGTTTCCCGTCGTCGTCCACAAGGACAAGAAAAGTTGTTTTGGTGTCACCATTCCTGATTTTCCCGGGTGTTTCACTTCCGGCAACACGCTCGAGGAAGCCATCAAGAATGTCCAGGAAGCGATCGAATGTCATCTGGACGAAGGAGAAGCGATTCCCAAGGCATCCGATATCGAAACTCTTGCGAAGAACCCCGACTTTTCCGGTGGTATCTGGGTGATGGTAGACGTTGATCTGTCGGCTTTCGAAAGTCGGGCCAAGCGGATCAACATCACGATCCCAGAAAACCTCCTGCACGAAATCGATTCTTTTGTTCAGAAGCACGGTCTTTCCCGATCATCCTTTCTCTCGAGAGCGGCAAGAACCGCGCTGAAAGCCGCGTAGGCTCATTTTTTCGTCACGTCCGTCGCGGAACAGGACAATAAAAATCTTCCGCCCGGGAAAAATGCACTGGTGGCGGCGGCGATCGTCAGCTGATCAGGCCTCTTTCCCTGAGAACCTGTTCGATGGCCTGCCGGTAGAGCCGCTCGATGGCGTCGGAAACGTCGTCGATGGCTTCATCGCAGAGAGCGCTCATGCCTTTCGCGGTCGCGCTTCCCGACCAGAGGCCGGCATGAAGCCCCCGCAGAGACGAAACGATCTTCGCCTTGACATCCGGCCTGGTATACCATTCGAACACCCAGTCGACGGCGGCCATCGCAAGAAGCCCGACGCCCATGCTCACCGCGCCGCCGACGGCCCCGGTCAGCATGGAGGTAGGCGCCTGGATCAGCCCCATGTAGGCCATGATCTGGCCGGACGTCGACAACTGCGCATACCACGTGCCGACCATCCAGGTTTTCATCGCCATCTCGACGAACGCGCCGGCGGAAGCCCCGATGTACTCGGCGGCAAGAACGCCGATGACCGCGCTCCCCACGCCTTTCTGCAACTCCGAGGACAGCCGGAGCCGGTCGAGCATGATGCTGAACGCTTTTTGGATTTCCTGTTCGGACATCTGGATGCCGAACTCCCGTGAGAGAGCTTTCGACAGGTCCACGTTCAGCTGGGTGATGAAATCCATCGAGTGCCGGACGAGCGTGCTCTGGAAGCGGTCGCTTGCCTCTCCGATACAGCCCGTCAGCTGGCTCTCGGAAAGAACCAGCTCCGCGAACTTTTCCCGGCACATGACCTCGTTCCGGTCGATGGCGGGCCTGGTCTCGTAGCCGAGCAGGCTCTTCGCCCAGTTTCCGCCTTTCTCGCAGACGTTGCAGACACCGTTCCATGCGCCGTTGAACTTCGCACGATATGAATACTGCCAGTCGAGAAACGTCTCGATCCTGCTCTCACAACCGCCAAAAAAGCCTGAAAAGGCTCGATTGATCTCGGGAATCAGAGTTCGCTTCTCTTCGCGCCGGAAATACGCGACCCGCTGACCGACCATGTCGATCAGCTTCGCATGGCTGACAGGCGCGGCCGGCCGCACCGACGGGGCCTCGGCCTGAACGGGGGCCGGAGTGGCCTTGCGGGCGTCGACCAGGTGGGCGATCACGATGAGGACGCAGAGAAGCATGCAGGCGATGAAAGCGTTTCTCATGATGCAACCCCTTTCAAGCAAGCGATCAGAGGCCGTCCGGCCCCGGGCGGAGATACGCCGGAAGAACGGGAGAGGGGGGCTGTTCGAAATACGCGCCGAACCCGCGCAGGGGCTTCGGCTCGATAACCGGGTCGGCATCGACATCGAAAGCGACCCAGGCGACCAGCGCCAGGAGACTTCCGAGCCAGTGCCCGCCCGAGTTCTGAGGCAGGGGCGGCGACCAGCGCCGGAACTTGTCATACCGGTCCTTCGCCACCAGTAGGAGCCGAACGAATCTGATGATGACCCCAATTTTCGACGGCGGTACCTTTTTGATCGCCACAGTCGTCATCGGCTGTGCCGATGCCGGATCGGCGAAACAGCAGACGAGGAGCGCCGTCATGATGAATATAGATATTACTTTATATATATTCTTCAGCATATCGACTCTCCTTCCGCTCGTTCGCGGGACGGGAAAAAGACGACCGTTTCAGGCGCAACCCCACACGCGGTCCTTGAGGAGGTTCGTCCCGCCTTCCACCTGGTGGCCTTCGCGGGAGTGGACGATCCGACCGTCGGGCATGACCTTGGCCTTCGCCGTGCCGTTCACCAGCAGGTCTTCGATGTCGAGGGGGTCGCCGTTCTCCGGCTGGGAGTTCGAAAAGCGGTTGTTCTTCGGGCGGGGAGGATTGTTCCGGAAAGGATTGAAGTTGCTCATATTCATGCTCCTTGGTTCGTGAAATGAGATCGAACTCACCGTTCGTCGATGGAAGAAAGACGGCCGGGATGATCGGGTTCAATTTTTGTGCGAATGGACGAGGAAGATTCATCTGCAAGCTTCTGCATGCGCCGCTTCGCAAGGTAATCGGCCCACTCGTTGCCGTCGATGCCGGCATGGCCCTTGACCTTCCGCACCGCGAGACGGCCCTTCGGCAGGACGGCGCGGATCTTCGCGACGATGTCGCGGTACGGCCCGCGGTAGGCGACGTCCTGGACGGCATGCACCACGTCGAGGTTGTCGGTATAGATGACCAGGCGCCCGTTTTCCCCGATCGACGGGGCCGCCAGCACGGCACAGGCCCACACGCCCATCAGCTCGGTCTCCGTGACCCCCAGGGCCCGGATGACGCCGGTGAAGCCGCAGATATCGGGATCGCTGGTCTCCTCGGCCTCGAGAAGCACGTCCCGCACCAGGTCATCCGGAACGGCGGGCGGCCGGCAGAATCCCACGATCGAAAAACTGGCGCGCCGGTGGCCACGCCGGAAACTCGCATCCGTGTAGTAGACGCTGGGAACGACGGCGCCGTACGGGCTTTCAGTGCCCATGACGGGATCAGGTTCACACGCCGTTTCCGGCGCGGATTCACTGCTTCCGTCATCCTCCCCGAAATATCCCGGAATGTGAAGCCGGGGCTCGGATCGCCGCGGAGCGTCGGGAAGATGGAGGTCATAGATCGCCGGCCCTTCGGGCCCCTCGAGCCGATCCCCAACGCGGAAGGCTCGAACCCTGCCGCAGAGGTCGCGCCAGTTTTCGGCGGCAACCCCTATCCGCGCCAGCTCGGCGTCCCGAACCACCCCGACGGTCCCGCGCGGCAGGGCGACGAGAAGCCGGTCGCGTTCCGCCGTGAGAACGAGGCCGTGGGCGACCGTTCCCGGAACCGGCGCGAGCCTGGTCCCGACCCGGCGCTGGTAGGCGCGCCGGATGCTGACCCGGTACTGCATCCGCTCCCGGTCGACGCCCGTCACCTCCACCAGCACCGGCAGGTCGACGAACTGTTCGGGGTCGAGTTCGGTCAGCCCCATGCACAGGTGCTCCGGCAAAAATCCCTCCAGCCCGCCGAGATCGACGAGCATCCCGCGGGGCTGGCCGGCCCGGTTGCAGGCGAGGCCCAGAACCCTGCACCTCAGGCCGCGCCGGTACCGCCTGGCCGTTTCGATGTGCGCCAGCAGGTCGTTCACCTCGTCCACATCCATGTCCCGCGTCGTCCGAACCTCGGCCAGGGTCACGTTGCGGCTGTTTGGATCGATGTCCTGGACCGCCGCGACCACCAGCGTCTTTCCGCCCGGCCCCGACAGACCCGAAGCCCGGCTCGCCGGCAGAAAACAGCGGATCTGCCCGACGCGCACCCGGTATCCGGCGAACTCGCCGGCCCTCGACCGCACCTCCTCGAAGATCGTGCCGGCGACGAAGCTCCCGGTCAGATACGAGCGGCAGAGCGCCGCCCAGTCCGGGCCGTAATGCGGAGATCCCGGCGTGGCTGTGTCGACGAGGTACACTTCGCCCTCGGGATTGACCACTTCGAAGACGCCGCTCTCGTCAGCTCCGTCGGCGTATGCGCCCGGGCCGGTTTCCAGCTCGTCGTTCCATCCGTTCATGCCGTCTGCTCCTTCTCTGCACCGATCTCAGCCTCGCCCGCGGGCAGTTCCTCGGGTTCCAGATCGTCGGGAAACACCGTGTCCGAGACCGTCACGAGTTCGGAAAGCGGCAGGCTCCCCACCGGCACGGCCTGCGACAGACCGGTTCCGCAGACCGGGCATCCGGCGCGGGCCTCGAGCCGCGGAACGAACGAAAAGCCGGGCTCGCCGGTTTCCCGCGAGCGGTTGTTCCAGAACACCAGGTCGTAGGGGAACCCCGTGCCGGGGGTCAGGGTATCGAGCGCCATCCGCACCCCGAGCAGGGTCACGATGCCGATGTCGGTCGACAGCCCCGGCTGGATGTAGACGTCACGCTCCGACTCGACCGCCGTGTAGGCGAACTCCCCCGTCGGCACGTCGGGCTGGTCGCCGTTCAGGCACCACCGGCAGGGCGTCGTGCCAGGGATGATCCGCTGACAATAGCCGCGATCGGCCCGTTCGAGCAGGGAAACGTAGACCGACGGGACGCCTGCCTGCCAGGCGAGCTCGTTCACCAGGCCGCGGGAGCCGTTCGTGTCGGTGCTGACGAACACGAGGTCGGCCTCGTCGAACAGCTCCTCGAGCAGTTCGCGCTCGTTCATCACGTCGAGGGGCCTGGCATCGACAACGCAGTCGGGCTTGATCCGGCGGACGCGCTCCGCCACGGCATCGACCTTGAACCGGCCGAGATCGGCCAGACTGCAGGCATGCCGGCACACGTTTTCGGGCTCCAGGCGGTCGGGATCGACCAGCGTCAGGCGGCCGACGCCGGCGCGGGCGAACTCCAGCGCGGCCTGGGAGCCTACACTGCCGACCCCGATCATCACGACGTGTTTTCCGGGAAGGACGGCGGTCGAGGCGAGGCCCCCGTTGCGCCGAAAGACGTCTCGCGCCGGGTCGTACAGGCGAAGGGGCACTTCGCGCGGCGCCGCGTCGCAGAACTGGTATGCCCGGACGTTTCCGGCCGGATCGACGATCATGATCAGGTCGAAGGCGTCCAGGTCGATGTCGGCCTCGTTCCCGGCGGCGCCGGAGGCGACGATCTTCGCCGAAAGCTCCCCCTCGAGTCCGCTTCCGAAATGGGCGGTTCCGCTCGCCTGGTCGAACCGGCCGCGGACGACGCATTCCGTCACGCCGGGGCGGAGATTGCCGAGCAGAGTTTCGTCGAGATACGCCCGGGAAATCTCGGGCGGGGGCTCCTGCGGAATCGCCGACGGATGGACGCCGTAGACCACCTGCCGGAACGCTTCGTCGGGGGAATCCATGAGAAACGCCTGGACGCCCAGGACCGACCGGTTCTCGCTCATCGGGGCGGCGATGACGGCGAGGAAGCCGTATTCCAGGCCTTCCTGCCGGATGATCTCGGCGGCCTGGCGGCGGTCGGTCCCGCTCGGGCACATCATTCCGGCGGGGTGCTTGTGCCATTCGCCGAGATATTCATACCCGTACCGGGCGCCGAAATACCGGAGCTGGGCCCGGGCGAACTCGATGTCGGGGCTGAACTGCGCGTACGACATGCGGGCCGTGTTGCCTGGGCCGGTGGCGACGGCGACGACCCATGTGTCGCCGCGTCGGATGCCGAGAAGAAGGCCGCCGCACTCGGTCGCCGGGTGCAGGGCCGACGTTTCTCGGATGGCCCGGAGCGCCGCATCCGTCACGATGATATGCGGCCGAGAGGAAAAGCCTGTGCGTTTGGGCATATTATATACTCCTTCATATACACTTTGGTCGGATTCGGGGACCGGGCCTCGGAGAGAGAACGGCTTCAGGCACGCTTTTTGGCTTCCGGCCAGACGCCCTTGCGGACCCAGATTTCATAGGCATGCAGCCAGGCGGACACCCAGCCGACGTAGGTGACGGCGGTGGTCACCTCGGCCGTGAAGCCCTGGCCGCCGCCGCCATGGTCGTTGCTGTACAGACACAGGTGGCCGTCTCCGTAGCGGTGCGGCGAAGACACGATGTGCGGCTGGACGACGAACGCCTTCGCCTGGTCGTTGGGGTAGCCGTCGGGATAGGTGATGACGACCGCGTAGATGTTGCCGGCATGCGTGCGGAGCCTGCCGATCCAGTGGGCCTCGCCGGCGCGGACGACGGTCTGGCCGTTGAACTGGCGAGGCTCTTCGGCGACCTGGAGTACGAACTTCGGGAACTTCCGGGCCATCAGGTCGACTTCCTGCTGCAGCCGCCCCGGAAGCCGCTGATACCAGGTCTGGGCGCCCCAGGTGCGTTCGCGGAACGAATCGGCCCGGGAGACGGCGTCGGGGCTCCCTCCGATCAGTGCCGGCACTCCATCAAGCCCGATCCTGACGCGAGGAATCGATGAATATCCGTTGTCTTCCGTATCTCGGCAAGTTGTTATATATTTATTTATATACTTTTTATCTTTGTTGAACATTTTTCGCTTCTCCTTCGTGCTTGAGGTTTCACACATCCAAAAAGACGTCATGCGAAGCCCGGTTCAAAAGAATCAGACGACCAGCTTCACCCGAAACGATCGAGGAAAGGCGCCCCGGATTTCCGACGTCACGAAACACTTGATCGTGGTTCCGCACAGCTCCGTCCGGGATTCCGCGGGTACGTTCACGATCGTGTTCGCGTCGATATAGCCGAGGCAGTTGCCGGGAAGAAGGACTGTGAGGATGTCTCCGTCGACGATCAGCGAGAGACCGACGCTAACCGAATTGACCGATGGCGCCGGGGCGCCCCGGGAGGTGTGCCGGTAGGCTTCCTCGATACTGCCGATGAACTCCCGCCGCCCCTCATTCCATTCGGTGACGACGACCAGGATGGGCAGATTCGCCAGGGACTCCTCGGGAAAGGTCACGACCTGCATCGACATCGAGGCCGGCACGAAGATATCCTGCCCATCGCTCCGGGCAAGCAGGCCTGCGGGATTGTCATTCCGGTTCCGCATGAGCCTGACGATCCTGGCGCGAATGGGGCGGCGCTTCTCGACGGCGCTCCGGAGCCTCCTGTTGCCCGCATTCCATTCGGGGTCGGCCTCGAACGCCCTTTCGACGACGATCTGCCGGTTGTTCGGGTCGATCGAGATGACCCGGACATGCACTTCGCGGGCGGCCTGGCCGTCGAACCCGACTCCGCCCCTGGAAGCAGGAAGGAAGCAGGGCACGTTCCCGACACGCACGGTATACCCGGAATGTTCACCCGTACGACTGTGTTTCGAGTTGCCGATCCTGGCGCGGATCGGACATTTTTCGTTCTGCGAATGACAGATGGCGTCCCAGTACGGCCCATAGAAGGAAGATCGCGGAGAAATCGTGTCGATCGTGTAGATTTCCCCCTCCGGGTTGATGATCTGATGGACCCGGGTTCCCGGCATTACAGCCGGGCGGGGGGGCGTCGAGACTTTCGGCCGGGAGTTCGCCGGAGCCGGGCGACGGGAGGTCGTCGGTCGGAAGGGAGCGGCCGGGGCGACCCCGCGTCGCGCGGCAGGCTGTCGCACCGGCGTTTGCCGGGCGGGCGCCGGTTCCTGGAAGAACGCGGCGTACAACTGATCGATGATGTCCTTAAATATACTCACACATATTCTCCTCGAAAATGTCCTGAAGCCCCGTCGAACGTTCATGCATCCGACGCAAGGCGTGCGCCGCGCGGGACGGCGGTTATCTTCTGCCGGCGCTTGCCAAGGCGCCTCCTCGTCTTCGAAGCCTCGCCGCCTCATCGGCCTCAACGTCTCAAATGCGCCGAGCCGCTCCCGGTTCAAGAATTTCGTGCGGGGTCAGCAGGCGAAAAGGCAGGGGATGGGGGGCTGGAGGAAGGCGCGCTTGGCGACGCCGCCGATCAGGTCGGTGGAGACCAGGTCGCAGACGCCGCCGATCAAGCCGCCGATGAGGGGCACGGCCTTGCCGAGGTTGAGCAGACCGCGCTTTCCGAACTTCGTCATCAGGCGAAAGCCGACGGTCCGATTGATCTGAATGAGTATTTCTTTCGATATTCTTCGGATCGCCTCGACGGTCAGTTTTTTGCCGAGCTCGATGCCCAGGCTTTTCAGAATCTGCCCGGCTTCGGCGCCGCAGAGGCAGACGAACACGAGGGTTTTCACCTGGTCCTGGCGCGGGTCGAGGCCGCCCATGATCGCGATGGCCGCGATCATGCGAACCTGGAAGAACAGAACGCTCGAGATGTTCGCCGGCACCGCGGCGGGCAGAGTGATGATCCCGCCGAGACCGGTCACGAACCCCGACGTTCCCGCCCTGGCGTTCTGCCACCGGATCAGGGAATCGACGTTCTCCGCCAGGCCCCGCGAACCGCACGAATAGTGGCGCGCCAGGTCATACGCCGAATCCACGCCGGGCACGCCCGGGTCCAGCGCCATTTCATACGACCAATTGAGCACCCTGCAAAGCATGCCTTCGTTCATGTGTTCCATGGCTGTCCTCCCTTTCGGTTGCCTTCACCCTTTACCCGTTGAAGGCTCCGATCTTCTCCTGGTTCAAAAATGCATCGAGGAATTCAGCATGGAAACAATGATTTTCCGCGCTTCGCCGGCATACCTGCTTCGGAGAGTTCCAGAAGGCGGGATGTAGTATCCGTATAAATTATTTTTTTATCTATTTATGAACCGGGCTTGCGACGGTTCCTTGAAACCGGTGAACGAACGCCAGTGAAAGGAGCCCGACATGGACACCGCGACGAAGACGACAGGAACCTGGGATTTCAGGGCAGATGTGGTCGCCGCCGAGTTCGGTTCGTTCCGGTGCAACTATGCCTGCTCCTTCTGCCATAAGGACTACTTTTTCCAGCAGAACCCGTCTGGGCGCGGCAGAAAAACGCTTGCCGAAGGGATCGCGCTCTGTCAGAGTCTGCTCAAAGGCGACTTCTCCGTCCACTTGGCCGGCTCCGGAGAGCCTCTCCTCCTCTCCCCGGATGCCCTCCGACGCCAGGTCGAGCCGATCAGGGCGATGGGGGCCTGCCGGAAGATCAAGCTCACGACGAACGGGTTTTTCCTGGCCGAACGTGCGGCGATGCTCGGCGATCTCGGAATCGGAAGCATCAGCGTTTCCCTTCCCACGCTCGATCCCGCTTCCTACTCCAGGTGCATGGGCGTCACGCAGAAATCGGCCATGGAGCGGATATCGAGAACAATGAACGGGATCTCAACCGCCCGGAGCGCCGGCCTGAAGGTCGACTTGAATGTGTGCGCGGCCGAAGACCTGCTCCCTCAACTCGATGCCTACATCGACCTCTCCCGGACGCACGGAGTGAAAATCAAGTTTTTCCCGCTCCTCCAGGTTCCCGGGAAAGGGTCTTCATCCGCTTCTCCCCATTTCGGGAATCTCCTCCGCGAGCTGAATCGCCGCGCCTCGCCGGTCATCGATAAGGCCAGCCGCTACACGAGCATTCTGTGGGATGTCGACGGAGCCTCTATTTCGGCAAAGCCCGGCGATCCATTCAGCAGGCCGACGGCATGCTACGAATGCCCCGAATACAGCATCTGCGAAGAATCATGCTGGCGATCCATCAGAGTTTCCCCTTGGTATATCCAGCCGTGCGGTGTCAAAACGTCGAATATCTACTTCCACGACGAAAACTCCCCGGCCACTCTCGCACGGAAACTCGCCGTTGGAGGCAAGCTCCCGACGGTCTGCATCGACTCAGACGAGCGCGCCCAGGGTGTGAATGCCGCCATGGCTGATGCCATGGGCCGAAGGAAACCATTTATCGTTCTCGAGGGACCGGACGGAAGCGGGAAATCCACCGCCATCCCCGAAATAGCAAAGCATCTGGGATATATCCCGTATGCCACACCCCCGGAGGGCTTCAGGGACCAGGCTTTCCGCGCCGTGTTCGAGCGGCCGGGGCTTGAATACGCCCGTTACCTGTATTACATGGCCGGGAACGCCGCGGCAGATGCCGAGTTGAAAACGCTTCTTCTCCATTCAGGTATCGTCTGCGACCGGTGGCTGATGTCGACGTTCCTGTATCACGGTCTCGTCATGGGTTGTGACACGGCGCTTCCGGCGTCGTTCGTGAACGGATTGATCAGCCCCGACCTGACGATCGTTCTTGATGTTTCTCCCGAGACCCAGAAACACCGCATTTCACAGCGTCGACCGACGCATGACGCCGCTTGGGAAACATCGGACAGGATCAGAAAAACCATTGCGAGGGCGTACCGCGAACAGCGCGGCCCCGGGATCGTCCACGTTTCTGCGGACGGCCCGGTCAGCGAGGTCGTCGAGCGTTGTCTCGAGGCCATTTATCGACATGTCAACGCTGCAGAAAGGACGACGTATGCATAACGACATCATCAAATCACTTCAAAACGGGGAGAGGTCTGTTCCCATCCTTCTGGTCAACTCCCCACTCGACGCCTATGCGGAAAACGAGGAACCCAGATACGATGTTCTCTTTCCGTTCGGGCTCATCGCATTGAGTCGGATAGCGAAAGACCTCGGGATCGGCTGTTCCATTCTCGATGCCGAAGCCCTGAGGCTGTCCGTCCGAGAAACCGCCCGCATCATAACGGAGTTGAACCCCGCCGTTCTCGGATTCAACATCCTGTCCCCGACGGTCAATATCGTCCGCGATATTGTCATGCTCCTTCCGGAACGTATATTCATCGTGGCGGGAGGTGCACACCCCACCCTCGAGCCGGAAGACTGCCTGCGCAGGATCCCGGGAATTCGCCTTCTCTTTCAGGGCGAGTCCGAACGCACCTGGTCGGAGTTCCTGGCCGGGTATCGCGCGGCCCCCCGTGAGATGGGCGAAGCGTCCGGGAAGATCGTCGCCATGAAAAGCCGTGACCGAATCATTCCGACGGTGGATCGCTCGCGAATGCCGTTTCCGGCTTTTTCCACAGAAGGAAGAAAAGAGACGTCAATCATGGCCTCACGGGGATGCGCGTTCGACTGTCACTACTGCTCGGGACGAACGCTTTCGGGGGGGCGCATCCGGTTCAGGCCGGTGACGAACCTCGTGGATGAGATCCAGGAGTGTCAGCGGCAATACGGCATCACTTCGTTCCATTTCGCCGACGATAATTTCCTGCAGAACCCGGGATATGTCCGCTCTTTCCGTCAGGAACTCGGAAATCGCGGTCTTTCGATTTCCTGGAGATCATTTGCTCGAGCTGATTCGATCAGGCCGGAGATCATGGAGGACGTCGCGGCGTCTGGCTGTTATCGCCTGACGCTGGGCCTCGAATCAGGGACAGACACCATCCTTCTGCGGATGAATAAACGCCACACGGTCGAGCAATCATCGGCGGCCCTTTCCCTGTGCCGGGAATACGGCATCGAAACGAAGGCCTTCTTCATGCTTGGATATCCGGAGGAAACACCCGCGGAAATACAGGCAACGATCGACTTCGCCGCAGCCTCCTCTCTCAGCCATGCTTATTTTTACCTCGTCCGATCGTTTCCCGGAACTCGGCTCGAACGGGAACTCCTTGAAGCCGGTATCCCCAAGGCGGATCTTCTGGAATACATTCATTGGGTTCCTGATATGGACAGCGGTTTAACTGTTTTTGAACGGGCCTGTCGGAAAGCCCTTGAAGTTCATGGAGTGTTCGACGCGGATTCGGTCCTGAAATATAATGTTGCCCATCGGAGAAGCATCAACAGAAATTGCAGCAATGAGCAACTGATGGACTTCATGGTCAACGGGTACAAGAAGTTTTATTTCCGCCCGTCGTATCTCGAGAGGTTTCCCTGGTGGGCCGATGTCACAAACGAAAAAACACTGGAACAGCAGGAGGTGGGTATATGACTCTTTCCATGACGATAGACAGGAAAGTCATCATCGACAATGTCGTCCGCCAGATCGAAGAGCAGATTGCTGAAACGTTCAAGTCATACCAGAGCAACAAGGATATTTCCATCAATGCCCCCGGAAAGATGGAGTCACGGTATGACACACGCAAATACGAGTACGGCGCCGTCGCCGACGGTCTGGCCGCCCTTCTCGAACAATTGCAGGAAACCTTGAAATCCGTCAAAAGCCTTTGCGCGAAGCCCGATGGCGAGAAAATCCAACTCGGAAGTTTCGTGCTTGCTGATTTCGTGCGAAGCACCGAACAGGGAACCGAAACAGGACGGATCCTTTACATGATCCTTTCAAGCCTGTTCGACGGAAACCTCCAGCAGGTCAAAATCGCGTCCGCAAGCTCCCCCATCGGAAAAGCCCTTCTGGGGAAAAAAGCCGGCGATCGCGTCTCCATCGAGATGGGCGTCTCTCGCCGCAAAAAGGTTCACACCTCCCTCCGCATCCTGGAAGTTTTCTAACAATCTATTGAGTCCTGCATATCAAAAACCAGCTTCGTGTCTCCGTTCGTGCTGAGCTTGTCGAAGCACGAATGCACTCGCCCTTCGACAAGCTCAGGGCGAACGGCTGTGCCAAGTCGATCTGGAGGAATTATATTTTACTCGTGATAGCTGTTGCCTAACATATGAGACGAGTAGTAACAAGGAGAATCCAATGACTGGCAATGAAAAGAAGCTCCCTATGGGCAAGGCGAGATTTCTCTTTCTCTCCCTCATGGCGGTCGTCTGTCTTTCCTTCGGAGCCATCCTGCTCTATCAGATCGGCCTCGAGGCGTGCGGCAACCGGCATGTCCGGGAGGCGGAGACGAAGGCCATCAGTGCGGTCGCGCATCGCTCCACCGAATTTGCGGAGTTCATCGACGCTCGCAAATCGGGCGTAAAAGCATTCTCACAGGAGATCATATCTCTCTATGGCAAATGGCGCGTCGTGAAATCCTACCTGCCATTCGCAGACGGGGACGGTCATAAAAAGTACATTATCGAAAAATTCGACGAGCATATCTTTTCACAGAAAGATCTGAGTTCGGCAATCCAGCGTTCTATCGAGGAAAGTCTGAAGGATCTCGACGGGATTGAAAACGAACTTGCCGTTGCGGTTCGGCAGGAACTGCTGGGGCGTTCGTTATCGCCGGATGAAATGCCTCTTGCGGCGGATGAGTTCAGAAAGGCGACGAGACGCATCATCGAGGCTTCTCAGTGGGATGCAGCGAAGGCCGCCGGACAACTCGTCGTTTCGGAGATCGTTTCGACTATAGGGACGCAGATATTTATCCGGCTCGGCGTTTCTTCGGCGATTCTGGCGACCAGCGCGGCGAATTCCTGGTGGTCTTTCGGCTCCTCGGTCCTGATCGGACTCGTCGTGGATTCCGTCTGGGAATGGTATGACGATCCTGCTGGAGATATCGAACGCGAAATGATCACTGCGCTCGACAATCTGTCGTCGAACGGCGCCAGGGCGATCAATGATGAACTGCTCAAGATCGTTGCCGAAAGACGCGAACGTTGGAATAAAACCGTATCGAGGATACTGCCATGAAAACACTCCGCATCATTCTTCTCATCGCCCTCTTCGCCTCGAGTCTCACCGACCCGGTGACCGCGGGCCCCGTCACGAAACTCGTCCGTGAAACCGCAGAGTCCATCCTTTCGAAATTCGGAAGAGGAGTTGCGGGGGAAACGGTTGAAGAAGTGGCGGAGACGACGGCAAAAATGATCACGAGGTATGGTGACGATGCACTGCCGCTGCTCCGCAAATCCGGGCATGCCGGCTTCACCGCTTTGAAAGAGGCGGGCGAGCAGGCCCCGGATGTGATACGGTTCTGCGCAAAACAAGGCGACGAGGCGATCTGGCTGATTTCTCAACCGAAAAAGCTTACCATTTTTCTCAAGCATGGCGACTCGGCTGGGCATGCCTTGTTGAAGCATCCGGGGATCGCCGACAACCTGATCGGAGCATACGGCGATGACGCCGTCGGTGCCTTGAACAAGGTTTCCAGGCAGAGCGCGCAACGGCTCAATATGCTTGCGAATGAAGGCTTGCTGAGCGCAACAGGCCGCAGTTCGGAACTTCTTCCGATCATTCGCACCTATGGCGACGAAGCTATGGATTTTATCTGGAGGAACAAGGGGGCTCTCGCCGTCACAGCGGTTCTCGTGACATTTCTGGCAGATCCTGAGGCCTATATCAGGGGAGGAAAGGAACTGTCCGTCGATCTTCTCACAAAAACGACGATCTGGCCGATGATTTTTCTCGGGATTCTCATGATCACGTTTCTGCCATTCATCGTGAGAAGGTTCGCCCTGGCTCGCTCAGAACTCAAATCCAAGGCCAGTCCCGAATGAAACCGGATCTCTGATCGGAAGGAATATGGATACAGCCTGGAAATATATATCATATCTGTATATATTTATTTGACAACCCATGTTTACAGCCGCTTCGCCCAATCTGAAAGGCAGAGAGGCTTCAAGACCTCTTTATAGACATCACTGTCGTTGATGTCTTTTTCGTACTGGTCGTGGCGGGAGATCGGGTGGAGGCGGTAGACGTTCATCGTCTTTCCGGGGTGGTCGGCCTGGAACAGGATGCGGCCGGGGTTCGCCGAGAGGGCCAGGACGCCGGAGGATTTTGCGAGGGTGTTTTCCTGGCGGTAGGCGGGGTCGGTCGCGTAATATATCAGAGAAGATATCGCCCACTCGAAGAACGTTTTGTCGGTCCGGGACGCCTCGAGCGTTCGCCGGACCTGGGCCGTCGCCTGGACCGCATAGGCGGCCGGGTCGTCCAGGCTTGCCAGTAGCCGGGGGCCGAAGCCGTCGTCCTCGTAGGTCTGGCCGCGCAGCCATTGGAGCAGGCTTTCCGCCTGGGCCGACAGCAGATCGGCCTCCTGGCGCGACGCGGGCGGCGCGGCCCGAAACCGGAGATGGAACAGCGAATGTTCGGCCGCCAGGAGATCCTCGACCACGCGGTCTCCGGTCGTCTGCACGTATCGGAGGAGGGCGTCGAAATGGCGTGAGAGCGCCGCCGGATCGCTTCCCAGGCCGGGTATGAGGCGCTGGAGTTCCGGCCGGGGCTCGGGAGAGCCGGTCAGCAGATCGAGGCAAAGGTCCCGGTCGGTTCCCAGAAGCTCCAGCACCGCGTCACGCGAAACGTCTCCCGCCTGCACCAGGGGCTTCAACCGCGACCAGGCCTCGGCGCGCCACGGGCCGGAAATGCGCCATACCGAGGGAATTCCCAGGAGCGCCGTCGGGTCGAGGCGCTCCGCGTTCCAGAGCAGGCCTGCGCGGAATGCGAGCCGATGCGCGTCGGCGGGCCCGCCACGCGGCCGGAACGTCGCGTGAAGAAGGTGCAGAAGCTCGGCGTCCCACACGGAGCCGATCGCCTTGAAGAACCGGATGCCCGACCGCTCGTCCATCGCCAGCGCTTTCTCCCAGCCATGGAAATACCCCGGCATGGCCCGCCACGGCGCCTCCGGAAGAAGTTCGGGCGAAACGCCGGCCCAGAGGGCCAGGGCCCGGGCGGCGGGCGACGCGGCCGCATCGCGAACCGCCGCCTCCTCGGAATACCCGGCCGCCAGCCGGAAGACGGCCTGGAAACTTCGCACGGCGTCATCGCCTTTGCGCGCCTCGAGCAGTTCCCGATCCGGCTCATCGCCGGCGAGATACAGGGCCAGGAAACACCTCCACCGCCACCAGGTTTCGTCAGGTTTCGCGCGTTCCATGGCCTGAACGAAGAATTCACGCCCCTTCGACGCCCCGTTCTGCACGTCCAGAACGCCACGCACCCACCCCGCGACGGCGCCGGGAAGCGAAGCCGCCACGGTCTTGGCAAGCGCCGCCTGCCGGCTCAGTAGCGCGTGCTCCAGGGCGAGGTGCAGAATCCCGACATCGACCCTGGGAAGCAGGGCCATCTTCTCGAGCGCCTCCCGAAAATCCCGATGCCCGAACAACTCCCGCACCTCGCCGGTCATCGCCTCCAGCCGAGGCCCCGACGCGAGAAGAAAACCCTCCAGCTCGAGCAACGCCGCTTCGATCTCCCGCCTCGAAGAAGCCGAAAGAGCGAGAACGCCGGCGGCCGCAAGCCGCCCGAGCCCGTGAAAAAGGGCCGGCAGGCCGTTGTTGACCAGCCTCTGCATCAGGTAGACCAGGAGCTCCGTGCCCGGAAGATCCACACGATGTCCGGGCACGTCGTTTCCCGCGAGATCCCCCAGAAGGACCGGATCGGTCACGGCGTCCAGATCCTTCAGCTTCAGCACGGCGGGCACGGCTTTTTCCGCATCCGCATATCTGCTTCGATGGCGTTCGAGCCACTCATGCCAGGAAGGATTCGACGGGACGTTCCCGGCAAGAACCTCCAGGAACGCCTGGCGGTGCAGGTGAAACTCCGCCAGACTGCCCAAAAGAAGCTCCAGCAACTGCGCAAACCCTTTCCTGAGCGGCCCCGCCCCTTCGACGGCCAGCAGGTCTTCCACCGTCATCCAGGCGCGGGCCTCGAGCGAGACCGCATCTGCGGCATCGGCCCAACGCCTGCCGTGAGCCTTCAAAAACGACAACTCCTCGACCTGCCTCTTGAGGGGAAGATCGCGCAGGCCGCCGAGATACGTTTCGACATCCGTGCCCAGAAGAAAGCACGCGCGATCCGCCCTGAGGTCGCCGGTTCCCGCCCGAATCTCCTCGGGCGGAACCAGGGGGCAGTTCAGGCGCGCCTGCCATTCGACGATGCGGACCGCATCTTTCCCCCCGGCGATCGGCTCGCGGGTCTGGCCCAGCACCCATTTCAGCGGCCTCACGTCCGCCCCGGCGCGGTCGAGCACCTGGATGACGCCTCTGCGGGGCGCGCCGCCCGCGATGGCCTCGGCGCCCCGGGTCCAGTTGAGCCTCTCGGGGTGCGTCGCGGCCGTTTTCACGAGGCTCTCGAGCGTTGCCGAGGCAGGGGCGCGGGAACTGTCGCCGCTGACCGTCTCGGGCGCCACATTTGGGTAAATCGCCCGCAGTCTGGCTCGCTCGGCCGCAACGGCCGCCTTCAGCCCCGAAGGCGCGCACCCGGCCAGGGCATCGAACCAGGCGATCTTCCGGGCCGGGTTCTGTTCCGTCATGGCCAGCGCCAGCGCCTCTTTCGCGCACCCCTGGTCGAGCAGCCGGCGAAACAGCTCCGGCCCGCGGGTATAGGGAATCCGCCGGATCGCGGCCCGGAGCACGGCATCGGTGACGGCCGCCACCACGGCGAGATGACTCCCGCGGTGCGCCAGCTCTTCGCGACCGGCCCGAAGATTCAACAGAAGTTTTCCGATCGACACGGTCTGCTTCCGCAACGGCTTGAACCAGACCAGATTCCCCCGATTCTCTTTCATCGTTCCTCTCCTTTTCGAGCCGGATTTTACACGCCGACGACGTTCAGTATCAGCCAAATCGGAACGAAAGGCAAAGCCGGCGTCGATATCGGCGACGTTTTTTGAACCGGCTCGACCGGACCGCCTTTGACATGATCGGAACGGCATCGCCAGGCCGCCCCGAGGAACGCAGGTCTTCCCGGCCGAGCCAAACGACCTCGCGGCGGCGGGCGTTCCATCGAAAGATTCGATATTCAAGGAGATAGAATATGTCAGCATCTATTCAAACATCACCAAACGCAACTCCCCGTGTATCCCGCATACGAAGCGCCCTGTTCGCGGCGGTCGGAATTTTCCTGATTCTTCTCGTTTCGGACGTCATGTCCGCAACCTCGCCGAATGCGTTCATCACGCTGTCCGACGTCGAATTGAGACCTGAACAGACGGCCCAGATCAGGAGCATTCTTTCGGGGAACCAAATAAAATATAGACACAATGATAATATGACCGAAATTCTCGTCCGGCGCCGGGACAAGCCGTATGTCCTGCTCCGTCTCGCCCAGGAACGAGTCGCTCTCGATGCGCGGTCGGGCTGGGGGAAGTTGATTTCCGACGAGACCGATCCGGATCACTCTTCCGACGCCTTCGTCCAGAGCGAAGCGGAGCAGGCGCTCCGACGGCTGGACGCCATCGACGATGCGAAAGTATCCATCAATCGATACAGAAAAAATCCGAAAAACTTCTCCCTTAGTATCGTATTAAGAATACTTCCAGAGACCGACGTGACCGACGACCAGGTCAAAGCAATCAGGGAGTGGATCTGCCGCGAATTCGACGATCTGCCGCCGGAAAAGGTGGTCATCACGGATACGAGAGCCAGAAACCTGGGCGCCTGAATTGCCGGCGATCGCCGGAGTCGAAAAGGAGCGAGACGAATGAAAACCAGCATGTTCGGTAAGCGGCGCGTGAAGATGGATGCGACGGTTCTGCACCCCCGCATCGAGGCGAACGATTTCGAGTGTTGCGAGTGCACGCCCCTGCCGCTGTGGGAGCGGGCGCTCTCGGCGCTCGCGGTGTTCCGCCCGTTCGCGTGCGTCGGGGTCGGCCCCGTGACGCGGCGGTCGATTCCCATGGTCGCGATCCGCCTGCGCGCCGACCTGGCGAACTGTCTTCTCGACCAGGACGAGTGGGGCTGGCTCCAGCCGATTCTTCTCGACTGGGAATCGCGGCTCGTCGCCGACGGAATCGGCCTGTATGTCGAGATCGCCCGCACGCTCTCGGTCACGGGAACGACGCTGACGACGCATCGCGCGATGGAGATCCGGCTGGTCGGGAAGAAGCGGGACGCGCAGTCTTCGCAGGCCTCGTGGGACTGGTTTCTGAAGGTCTGCCGGTGGATTCACGCCCTGGATGCCGACTGCCAGCCCCTGCTCGGCGGCACCGCGGCCGTCCAGTGAAGGAAAAGGAGTTTCCGATGAACGATCGTACGAGTTCGATCCGCGCGCCGCGCCGCATCGCCGGCCGCACCGCGGAGCCGTGGGAGAAGGAGTGGCATGGCCGGCTGGTCGACAAGGCCCTCGACGAGCGGTGGCTCGAGGCGCTCAACCACCTGTCCGGCATGCGCCTGATCAGTATCTGCGCCGGCCACTCCGTGAGGAACGGCCGCCGCGGAAGTCCGGCCCACGTCAACATGCTGATGACCGAATGTCCCGGGGCCGGGCCGGAGGCGGACGACGCCTGGCATCCCCTGCTTCTCACGCTTGCCGACGGATTTTCCGGTCTGCCGGGCATGGAGGCCACCCGCATCGAGCTTTCCGAGCGGCTGACCGTCAGCGACGGATGCGGCCGCGACGGGCCCCGGGTGCGGATCGCGCTTTCCCTGCACTGCCCCGCCCCGCGGCGGAGCGAGGAGCTGACGCCGGACGTCCGGGCCTGGTTCGAAGCCGCCTGCGCCGCGCTCGCCCGGCTCGATCACGACATCGCCCGCAGGCATTCCCGCCGCATCGCCGGCCCGGGCCGCGCCGAACCCGACAACGGCAATAGAATACCTGATAATACACACTGACCCGGCGCGTTCGGCGATTTCGGCGTTTCACTACGACTCGCCACAAAGCAACGTGACACTCATCACGTTTATTTGCGTACATGATGCCGTTCGTGCTGAGCTTGTCGAAGCGCGAAAGTTCTCGCCCTTCGACAAGCTCAGGGCGAACGGCTGTATCACGTCGGGCCGCATATAATCTATTTCAGTCACAATAGTTATCGTCTGACATATGAGATGAGCTGCATCCGTCACGCCGATGCGTTATCCAGACGCGGTCTTTTTTTGAACCGGCGGCGAAGGAGCGCCTTGAAGTTGGTGAGCGGCGGCGACGATGAGGTTTCACCGTGTCGCGCCGCAGACAAAACCGTCAGAACGAGGAGGCTTGTATGAACGAGCTCGAACGAGAGTGGCAGAAAGCAGTGGCCGCGCAGGAACCCCGTCGCCGCGCTCCGAACATCCTCTGGGCGGCGTTGTTCCTCGTCATCGCGATCGTTCTCCTGAAATGGTCGATGGTCCCGGTCAAGCCGAAGATGCCGGGCCTGGACGAGGCCGCTGTCAACCGGTTCCTCGACCGCGCGTCGAGCCTCAATGCCGCCGCCTGGGTCCGTTTCCGGGACAGGATGCAGGCGACCGTCGAAACGTCGAATCGGAACGCGGAGGAACGGATCGGAAAAGCCGCCGCGAAGATGTCGAGCATCGGCTCCTGCAAGAATATCATCTACTATCTCGCCTGCGACAAGGCATTCGGCGGAAACCGTATCGATGCCTATATCAACGACAAGCTCGATCCCGTGCTTCGCACCACGGCCGAGGAGACGGCCCGGGAGTTCAAAGCGCATCTCGACGCGTATAAAACCGAACTCGAAACCATCGTCATGAACCTCGGCTTCAACCTCCAGAACGTCCCCGGGCTCGGGCAGGGCTCGATCTACGGAATCAGCATCAGGGACCTGCAGACCGTCGATCTCGACGCCCCGCTGACGAATCTCGGGATCAACGTCACCGGGCTGTCCGTCGCCGTCGCCTTCGACGCATACGCGATCTACACCGGCCTGTTGACGAGGCTGGCCGGCTATGCCGTCAGCGTGGCGTCCAGGCTCTTCGCCAGATATGTGACCCGCATGGCCACCCTGGTCGTTGTGCCCTGGCTGGACGGCCCTCTACCCATCGGGGACGTGATCGCGGGAATCGGCCTTCTCTGGACCGGGTGGGAAATCGCGCACCTGGGGCCGCGGTTCGAGGCGGAGCTGATCGCCGTGCTGACGGATGCCCACCGCCAGGGCCTGCAACAGTTGCTCGAGCAGACCGTCGGGGCCGCCGCGCGCCTCAATGAGGGGTTCGCCGAGTTCTTCAAGTCCCTGCATCCGTAACGTGAAAGGAGCAACCGTATGTTCGCGAAAAACCGGGTTCTCTGGATCGTGTTCCTCGTCGTTCTGACCGTCGTCCTGGACGGCGCGGCGCACGCCGCCGTGCCGGGAATCGGCCGTCTTTTTTCCCAGTTCGGAAAGGCCGGCGCACGGAAGGCGATCGGAAAGACCGCCGGCAAAGCGGTCGCCGAGTCTGCCGGAAAGGCTGCAGGCAAGGCCCTGACGTCGGTCGGCTCGAGCGTGACGCGTGAAACCGTCACGACGGCGCTCGAAAAGGCCGCCCCTCGAAGTCTCATCGAGAAAGTGACTCCCGGGCAGATCCTCGCGGTCGGCGGAGCGGCCGGCATCGTCATCGCCGCCGACGGGGCCGCCGACGCCATGCACGAGATCGCCAACCCCACCGGGAACGCGCTGGGAAAAGCCATCGACGGGACAGCCACCTCGTCGGAACGGGTGATCGGCGAGCTCCGCGGTTTCTTCGACGGGGTGGCCCAGAGTATGCTGTTTTATACTTCCGTGCTGTTCTTCTGCGCGTCGTTCATCCTGTTCTGGCGATTCGGCCTCATGCCCTGGCACCGCAAGAGCGATGCGGCCGAAGCGCCGGCCCGCGGCGGGAAGCCGGACGGTTGCGGTTCCCCGCCGGCCCCTGACATCTCCGATGCCGAAGTGGTCGGGGCACGGAACTCGGAACGCAACCGAGGACCTTGTTGAGTCCCGCGGAATCGAAGCCGGTTTCGCGTTCGTTCGCGCTGAGCCTGTCGAAGCGCGAGAGCAATACTGAGTCTTGCTGAATCGAAGCCGGTTTCGCGTTCCCGTTCGCGCTGAGCCTGTCGAAGGGCAAGTGATTCTCGCCGTTCGACAGGCTCAGGGCGAACGGTTTTTCTTTCTGCAGGTCCCAATGGCAAGCACTTATCGCCGAGAGGCGCTTCCGTCACTTTTCACGGAAGCTGGCAGGCCTGCTCCGGCTGAAAAACCGCGGATAACGTTGCCTGATCGGTCGATATGGTGTAAAGTAGAGGAAGGAGTTCTTTGAAAAGAGGAGAAGAGGGAAGAAGCTCGCCGGATTTTTCCGAGCACCTGGCACCCCCCTCGCAAACCCGCTGTTTTCGTCGAGGTACTCGGAAAATGAAATCCGCTCCCAGTGCGGGTTTAGACCCATCGAGGGGGCCCCGGCTGAATTTTCAGCAGTTT